>ERZ779626.1158-NODE-1158-length-12374-cov-25.066807_pt1 | contig 12374 bp, 5 predicted proteins | sample MGYA00514209_ERZ779626 | MGnify/ENA primary metagenome ERZ779626 (study PRJEB29562, sample SAMEA4376713) | mouse gut metagenome | isolation source: Cecum | study: EMG produced TPA metagenomics assembly of the A DSS colitis mouse model was used to assess the...
GGAAACTTCTGAAAAAATATATATTTCGGCAGATTTTCCCGATGAATACGCAAGTTCAGAAAGCCGTATCGCCTTAAAAGGCGCTGTCGCAAAGGCTAAGGCAAATGCTGTGCAGGCTATTCCTGAACTTATAAGAATAGCTTCCAGTCCAAAACATGAGGCAAACCGAAAAGAAAAACACAAAACAGATGCAGTATATGGCTGGTATCGCTACAACATCAGATTTGCATTACCTGTATATGATGACAAAACGGGGAAAGTAGCAAGACATAATATTTATTCAGCAAGTATGCTTGTCCGTCACGCAAATGATGGCAGAAAGTATCTGTATGATATTCTGGCAATAAAAAAAGAAACGAGCAGCCCGCTTGAGTGAAAACACTGTACGGTAAAAACCCATTTCTTATTGTCAATAATAAGCTATTTTTCAATTCCTGTCAATCCCCAATTTCGATTTTTTCAAAATACCGCATTGGCATTTTTAATGCAATGGGGGGAACTTTGTTCCCCCTTAACCACCACATAGCATGAGGCACAGAAGATGTCAAGACCGCCGCAGGCGAGGCGGAGCCGGTGTCTTGACATCTTCTGCGCCTCATGCTACAAAGCTTAAAACCAAAACAACACTAAAGGGAATAAATCAGATCGTGCAGCACTACTTCCTCCGCCCTGCTGAAGCCAGCCAAGCCAGTCATCGGATTTTAACTGCTCCGTCACGCCCTCTTTTTTAGCCATCCGCCTTACAAGCCTGTCCATCATCTCATTGCATTCCTCGTCAATCTCCGCAAGGTGCTTCCATAAGGTTTCCGACAGAATCATATGCGAATAAATTCCCCTGTGGTTTTCTTCTAAAAAACGCTTCCTCATTCTTCCGTATTTCCCAATCTGATACTCCATTGTATCCGAAAGTTTGAGGTCGGGAATCAGATAGTCGCCTTCCCAATGATATGTGATTTCCATATACAACCGCCTTTCTTTGTGCTAAACTGTTTACAGATACGAATAAAAGGATTATCACCTTCTTCCTTTACCACAACATCTGCAAGTTTCCATTCACCACAAATGAGCCAGCCGCATATGTTGTATTTTTGCAGATGCGCATTTCCGCTAAAATACTGCGTTTTACGGAAATGTTTACATCTACAGTTCACAACATATCACATCATCCAGGTACTGGCACTTTGCGAACATATCCGAGGACTTCTGCGCCTCCGTCTGTGCGATGCCCGCCACGTTCCGCATCTTTGTGTACAGGAAAAGGTTTTTATAAAAATGGCTCTCGTCTACAAAGAGCCTGTCAACGCCAAGCTGCTCAAAGGTCACTACGTTGTCTTTCCTCGATGTATCGTTCAGCTTTTCAAGCCTTGCTTCAAGGGATTTCCTTGTTTTCTCCATCTGCTTAATGGTATAGCGTTCCCCGTTGTCGGCTTTCGCCTGCTCTATGGCAAGCTCGATCTCGCTGATCTGCCTTTCTATCATGGCTTCCTGACGCTCCATTGACAGCGGTATCTTCTCAAACTGCGAATGCCCGATGATCACCGCATCATAGTCGCCTGTCGCTATCCGGGAACAGAATTTCTTCCGATTAGCAGGCTCAAAATCTTTCTTCGTTGCCGCAAGAATATTTGCGCCGGGATAGAGCCGCAGGAAGTCACTCGCCCACTGCTCCGTCAAATGGTTCGGAACCACAAACAGGCTCTTTTGGCATAAACCTAACCGCTTGCTCTCCATCGCTGTCGCTGTCATCTCGAAGGTCTTGCCCGCCCCGACACAGTGCGCCAACAGGGTATTATCCACATATAGGACGTGTGTGACTGCGCTTTTCTGGTGGGGCTTTAGTTCAATATCCGGTGTCATGCCGGGAAATTTCAGATGTTCGCCGTCATACTCCCTCGGCCTTGTGGAATTGAACAGCTTATTGTATTTCGCCACCAAGTCCTGCCGCCTGTCCGGGTCACGGAATACCCAGTCCTTAAAGGCTTCCCGTATGGTGTCCTGCTTCTGCGCCGCAAGGGTAGTTTCCTTTTTGTTTAATACCCGCTTTTCCTTTCCGTCCTCCACGATTGTGTCATATACCCGGCTGTCTTTCAGATTCAGAGAATCCTCTAAAATCTGATAGGCGTTCCTGCGGCTCGTTCCGTAAGTCATATTCACGAGGGAATTTCCATAATCCGCATTTTTACCCTTGACGTTCCACTGCCCGGTCACACCTGAAAACTGTATGCCCATGACATTCCTGTCAAACAAGTGCTGTGGCGTTTCAAAGGTGTCACGCATAAAGTCCTCCATATACTCCGGCTTCACCCATGTTGCGCCGATACGCACCTCGATCTCGCTTGCGTCAAGCTCTTTGGGCTGCACCTGCTTGAGCGCCTGCACGTTTACGGTAAATTCCGGGTGGTTCTCCGCATAGGTTTTCGCCGTTTCCAGCTTGTCACGGACGTTGCCGCTTAAATACTCGTCCGCCGTTTCCCACCTGTCTGTTACGGGATTCTGGAAGATAATTCCCGTCAGTTCCTCCTTTATCTTGTCAACGCTTTTCCCGGACAGCTCCGCCATATAGTCAAGGTCAACTCTCGCCTTTTCCGACAGCGACACCGCAAGGGCTTCGGTTGCCGTGTCAACGCTTGTGACAACCTCCGCTTTCTTGATCGTGCGCTTCGTGAACATATCCGCCTTGCCCACAAATTTGCCTTCCTCGTCCGTCTTTTCAAGGGAACATAACAGACAGTAACTGCTGTCCTGGTTAAACACCCTCTTGTTGGTCTGGGAATTGATAAGCCCGTACTTTTTGGAGAAACCATCATACAGCCTGTTTAACTCCGCCTGTTTCTCCTTAATGACGGTATCCGGGTATTCCTGGAGCTGCACGTTGATCAGTTCCTGCGTACAATCCCTTATCCCCACCATGCCCTTTATGCGCTCCAGCATGGAATCCTTCATACCCACAGGCTTCATGACGGAGTTTTCCCGGTAATAAACCTTATCCTCCACAAGCGTATAACTGTAATTCTTCACCTCCGGGTCTGCAGGGATTGTATGGTCTGACAGTTCATCGTCCAGCTCATCCAGTTCCACTTCCTCAATCTCCCCACCAATGCGGCTTATGGTTTCCGCAAGCTGCTCCGCAAATGGCCTTGATGTGTCGGGCTGGCAGGTGCTTTCCATTCCATACGGGCCGGAAACCATCTCCATCTTTCCCACGATCATCTCCGGGTGTTCGGCAAAATAGCTGTTCATGGCGATGCCGTTTTCATCTTCCGAAAGGTGTACCCAATCCGGCTCCAGATCCATAACCCGGTCACGCTTCTTTAAGAATAAAATATCGGAAGTGACTTCCGTTCCTGCGTTCTCCTTAAAAGCGGTATTCGGCAGTCTGACCGCCCCCAAAAGTTCCGCCCTCTGCGCAAGGTATTTCCGCACTTCCGGGCTTTTCTTATCCATTGTTCCCTTGCTTGTCACGAAAGCGACCACGCCGCCCGGACGCACTTTATCCAAAGTCTTTGCGAAAAAGTAATCGTGAACGAGAAAATTATTTTTATCATACTGCCTGTCAGACACTTTATATTGTCCGAAAGGCACATTTCCCACCGCCACGTCAAAGAAATCATTCGGGTAGTCCGTCTTTTCAAAACCGGAGATTTTAATGTTGGCTTTCGGGTAAAGCTGTTTCGCAATGCGTCCGGTGATCCCGTCCAGTTCCACGCCGTACAGCCTGCTGTCCTGCATATTCTCCGGAAGCATACCGAAGAAATTACCGATGCCCATTGCAGGCTCCAGTACATTTCCTTTTTCAACCCCCATATGTTCCAGGGCTTCATAGATACTGCGGATAATCACAGGACTTGTGTAATGGGCATTTAAGGTACTCCCCCTTGCGGAAGCGTATTCTCCATCCGACAGCAGGCTCTTTAATTCCTGGTATTCCCCCGCCCATGCGCTTTTTTTCTGGTCAAAGGCATCGGCAAGGCCGCCCCACCCGACATACTGCGCTAAAATCTTCTGTTCCTCCGGCGTGGCAATGCGGTTTTCTCCCTCAATCTTTTCAAGGGTACGGATTGCCTCTATATTTTTCCTGAATTTCTCTTTCGGCGAAAATCCTGCGCCCGCCTTTGCCCTATCCGTTCCGGGAAAATCTTCTGTGATACGGAAATTAACTGCCCCGGACTTATCCATTTTCGGCTCCGCCTGCTTTGCGGGAATTTTCATATCCGGTTCCGGCAGGGTATTTTCTGCCTCCTCCGCTAACAGCCGTTCAAAATTCTCCTTGCTCTCTGCCCGGAAGATTGGGTAAAGCAGTTTCGGGTCACGAAGCTGCACTTCCCTGTCGGAAATATCCTCAATAATAAACTCTGTTCCCTCAATGGTGACAGTATTGCCAACCTTATAATCCGGCTTTTCCGGTTCAGGCTCCTTTGGCATTAACTTCTCTGGTTCGGCTTTCTCCGGCTCCTCAAAATGCAGCTTCTCTATAACCACATCATAAGGCAGCTTGTTTTTTTCGCCCGGATAGACCTTTACGGTTTCCGTTGTGTATCCCGTCTGCTCAGGCTCTTTTTCTTCTGACGTAAACAGGTGTGCGTTCCGTTCATCCTGCCGCAGCAGCTTCGCAAAGTTCTCCTTACTCTCCAAACGGCGAGGTGGATCGAACAGGGAGCGATCCATAATCTCCACATTCCAATCATCGGTTCGGGTAATCTCATAGGGCTTATTGTCCAGATATACCCTATCCCCAACCCGGTAATCCCGCTTCTGGACATCGTGTCCAGAAGTTTCCTGCGTTTTGCCGGACAGCATCTCCTCTTTCCGGGTAAAGTCATTCCAGACACGCTCTGAAACAGCAGAAAAATAAGGCGATTCATCTTCCATGATTTCATACTCAAGTTCTTTCAGAGCCTCAAGGCTTTCTGCCCCTGCTATCTTTTCATGGTATTTAAAGTAAACCGCTTCCCTGCTGAGAATCCCCTCCAGACGTTCCAGTTCCGGCTCCGGCATCCGTTCCCATATATCATCCTTTTCTGTATGAATGGTAAAGCCTTCTCCGTCGTCGTGGTATTCCAGGGTATATTGCAGGGTATCATGCTCTCCCCGTATGTCACATTCAAAGTCATATACCGTAGTCCGGGAACCTGCAAAATATTCCCTGTTGGTCAAGACCAGATTCTGTATATCATCTGCGGTCAGCGGCTTGTCCGTACTATCTTTCCGTATCTGTCCATCAGGAACCGCCTTTGCACGTTCAATCTCAATGGTATGCCACTGATCCACCTCTGCCGCATTCTCGAAATCAATACCGTTCTTATGGCAGTATTCAGCCGCTTCGTCAACCGTTCCAAATGTGGGCATATCCCCGTGGCTGTCACGGTAGCTCTGTATTTCCTCCCCTGTGCTTCCGTCCATAACAGAAATATAATAACTGTCAGCATGGGCATCCGATGTAAGGGAAATGGCATAATAAAACCCCTGCTCTGCACCGCCTTCAAAACGGGAATATACCTCCGCTTCATGCCGGTCAATATCCCGCATGGCTTCCAGGTCAATGTAATCGTCCTCCACTTCATCCCGGTACGGCTTATGGTCATACTCAAAAAAGTCCTTCCCATTTACCGACGCATAGAAGAAATCACTGTCCTCCACGGAATTGCCAACCACATATACGTTATCCCCGGCATTCCATTCATCCGCCTTTACGCATTCCTGCCCGTCAATGGAAATCGTTTCGCCGGACTTCAAAGCCTTCTGACTTGCAGAAGGCTTGACATCATGTCCAGAAGTTTCCTTTTGCGCCTGTTCCCTTTTATACCGGCTCTGCTCCCGCATGGACTGGAATACCATATCATCATATCCAATCACATCAATCAGATCGGCGTGATTGTCTATGTACTCCTGCGCCAGTTCCCGGTTGATAAAAAATCGGTTATGCTCCGGATAAGGTATCAGAAGCCCGTCCTCTGCCGTTGTCACAAGGCGGTAGCGCACTCCCTCCCTGCCGTCCGCATACTGGTGGGTATAAAATCCTATCCCCGGCTCCGAAAAATCCTCAGAGGATTCCAGCGCAACCGTGATTTTCTCCACTTCCTCCACATCAGCGAATCTTAAAGCGTAATCTTCCCCGCTTTCCTTTGCCCCGTCCAGTGTTTCCGAAACGGAAACCGGACTTGCATCCGTATCGTGGGTGTCATACAGGGCATACCCTTCCGCTTCCTTGTCAATCCAGAGAAATTCCCCATTCGGCAGCTTTGCGCTCCACTGTGCAGGCTGTCCGTTATCATCATCCGCTTCATGTATGATGTGCCAGTCTAATTCTCCTTCCGCAATCTCCGACAAATCTTCCTGCGCCTGTGCCTGCTCCGCTTCGTTCTGAGCCGCAAGTTCTTTCTCACGCTCAATATGCCGCCTTGCCTGGTTGATAAAGCCATTCAGCACGGCAGGATGGGAAGCGGCGACTATATCCCTGCTCTCATACATGGCATACGGTTCAATGGACTTTGCCCATTCCTTATTTTCCGGGGAAATCCTTTCCTCCTGCCTGCGGTGCATGACGGTATTCGCAAGCACATAGCTTACTCTCTCTATGCCGTAATCCCGGATAACGCCCTCCGCCGTTCCCTTTGGCAGACGGTGTCCGTCAAAATTCTCTGCGATAGCCCGGTCAATGGCATCCTTGCAGGAAACCTTTGTGTCACGCTCTATTTTCGCCTGCGCCTGTTCAAGCTCTTTCTGCGCCTGTTCCTCTTTATACTCCGCATAGGCTTCCTTGCCTTTCGGGGATAAATATTTATCTTCCCGGATAAGTTTACGGATACGCTTCTCTACCGCTTTCCACGGTAACAGCACGTCCGCATAAGGGTTTGATAAATCTCCCTTTTTCAGACTGATGCCCTTAAAATTGTGATCCTCCCAACTGTGGTCAGCCCCCGCCAGCGCATGGGAACTTCCGCCCGTGCCGTATTCATGTTTCAAAAAATCAGCCGCATCCTTGCCGTCATGCCCCTCCATGAAATAATCATAGATGCGGAATGAGCCGTGTACAAAGCCGCTTCCTCTGCCGAGCCTGTGGTCTATCTCGTCCTGCGTGATAAAGTCCTCTTTCTTCACCTCCACATGGTCAGCTACCGGGAATGTTTTCTTCTGCAAGAGCAGGTTGTCAAGCTCTGCCCGCAGTTCTTCTTTCGATATGACAGAACGAAAACGCAGCTTTTTCTCGCCGCTTTCAAGCTGTGACAGCGCTTTATCCATATGGGAAGCCGCCATATCCACTCCCTCCGGTGTGGACAGCAGGTCTACCAGCCTTGCATGGGAATCCGGGAAATTGGCGGCTTTCATTTCCAATTCTTCCGGCATTTCCCCCATACCGTCACGGAAGAAAAAATACAGATGATTCGCAATGCGCCCACGCTCCACCTCGTCCACAAGGTAGGCTTCGTTTGCGCCCATATAAGAGCCGTTTTCCACCTGGGAGCGTATCTGTGCTTCGATCTCTTTCCAGTCCATTGTAAGCGCCGGACGTTCTAACGCAGACGTACCTTTTGCAACGCTCATTCCCTGGCTGTCGAACCACACGGCTACCTGTTTCCCCTCAAACTCAAAGCCTTTCCCGGTAGCGCCGTATTCTCTTTTAAGAAATGCTGCCATTTCCTCCGGTGTCTTGCCCTGCTGGTACTTGGCATAAATACGCTTGCGGCTGTTCTCCCTGCCGCCCCCGCTTCGCAGGATTGTGTCAATCTGCTCCTGCGGCAGTGCTGCCTTTGGCTGACCGTGGCCTGTCTTTTCTGCCGGGAGAATGCCATCCTCCGCCTCTTTCATGGCAATGCCGCCGACCTGCTCCGAGAACATGGAAAATAAATCAAGCTGCTGATACATCCCATTCGTATCAATCTGTTCCGCCTTTTCCCCCGGAAGCAGGTATACATCATCCTCCATATAGGAATTGACAAAGAAACGAGCATCCTCCCATGTTAGGAGCGTTTCGTTCTCTATTCCCGGCTTCCCGGTCATGTTGATGTGAATCCCTTCCTCATTGGCATAGAAACCGACAGGAATACCCGCCGCCTCATACCCGTAATAGGTGTTAAAATGGAAACAGTTCTTAAAATATTCCGTCTGCAGCATCGCATCCTGCTCCATTGCGAAATATCCCGCTATCTCCGGTCTTTTATGGATAAGGAAATCGTCAGAGCATAAAACCCCTTTCTGAACCTCCATCGCCTTTTCCGCAAAGTCCAGGTTATCCAAAAAAGAGCCGGACAATGAATCCCCTCCATTATCCGGCTTTTCTGTTTCCTTATTCGGTTGTGCTTCGCTGTTTAAAGGCTGTAGACCAGCTCCGTCAGTACGGTTTCCTCCGCCGAGTGCCTGATGCCGTTCATCTTCGCCACCCATTTCATCTGATCGGACGCTTTCAGCGCTTCGTCCACTCCCTCGGCTTTCGCCATCTGCTCTGTCAGGAAGTCCATCCTTTCCTCCGCCTGCCTCTGTATCTCCAGACAGTGCGCTTTCAGCCTGCCCTCCATCAGAAGCCCGCTGTAAATCCCCCTCCGGTGTTCCTTCAGGTAATTCTTCCGCATCAGCCCGTACTTGGTCAGCGGCTCCTCCGGCTCGCTGTCCGGAATCAGGTTGGGTATCAGGTAATCCCCGTTCTTCTCGTATGTCAGTTCCATGCAAGGTGCCCTCCGTTTCTATATGTTTGGTGTCTGTATCAATTTGTGGTTCGTTTTCGCTTTCACGCTTTAAAGTATTATAGCGTGATTCCGGTTCATTTGCAAGCACTTTTTCAGGATTTTTTTCTGCGGCGGCCTGCGCCCCATCCGTCCTCTCCCTCGCCTTATCTGCGGCTTTCTGCCGTGCCATCTGGCGGTCATAAGCGGCAACCGTCCTCCCGATCTCCATGAGGATTGGCTTACACATATCCGTAGTTGCGTTACCAATGACAGATAACGCCATTGAAGTGTTGAACTCACTGATATAGTCAAAATTCAGTTCATCCTTCCAGAAATCCATGTCAGCGCCGCACCGGGATAACAGGGTATAGGCGATGCTTGCGGAGAGCGTTTCCCGAAGCCGCAGCCCCACGTTCAGCTCGTCAAGCTCCTCTAAGAAGCTGCCCTCCTTGGCGTAGGACATATCCTGCATAATCTCCCTGTAATAATCTTCCGCAATCCTCCCGGCGATCTCCATGAGCCTGCCCTCAAAAGGATTATTTTTATCCGTTTCGCCATAGGTCTTTTCAAGCTGCGCCAGCACAGCGCCCTTGTGTTCCTCCCGCAGTTCCCACAGGTACGGGTCTTTCCCGATCCGTCTTGCCTTATGCACGTCCGACACGTCAAAAACATATTTTAATCTTGGGCGCTCGCTGTCCCGGTCAAAAAGGGCAATCCCCTTTGCCCCACGGTTTACCCAGCAGAACATTTTTTCATTCCAGGTTTCCATGAGGGCGCAGGCTGTGGCATCCGGTCTTTGTGCGTAGATCAGCATCTGATCCTCAAACGGGTATCGGTACAGCCTTGCGGCAGTGGTCAGGTATTTCGTCCATTCCTCCCCGTTCTTTGACACCTGCCTTGCGGTTTCCCCGGCAAGCACGGAGATTTCATGGTATTTCTTAGAAACGTAATATTGTTCAGCCATCCGCACCCTCCTTAATCATAAAATCCGTTTTCCTCAATGCCCTTTTCCAGAATGGACGCTATCAACACATCCAGCTCCACGCCGTTTATCTCGCTGACCACGATCAGCTTCGCAAGGGTATTCTTTTCCACCGGAACCGAATACCGTTCCTCGTCCGGACACAGCTCACGCACACAGACACCGAGCGCATCCGCAATCTGGCAAAGCGTGCTTATATCCGCCTCCCGGATTCCCGCCATGATGTCCAGGAGCATATTCTCCCGGACACCGGAAAGCGCTGCCAGCCCCGGTATGCTCATATCCATCTCTTTCATTGCATTTAAAACCTTATCACCTGTGCTTAAAATCCCTGTTCCCATTATCGCTCCCTCCTATTCCGTTTTGCTGCCGAAAGAAAATGCCGTGTTTTCTTTCGCCTTTGTAGCTGTAAACTTTGTTTTCACTTCCGCCACCTTTGACTCCAGAACGGAAAACATGGCTTCCACCTGTTCCTCTGTGTAGTCATAGGCCGATCTGTTGGAGAGGTTTTCAATCCGCCCGATTGCGTCAATCGCCTTATTGATACGGTACTCCCCAAGCCGGATAAATTTCTCCGCTTTCGTTTCCTCTGGTTTTCCTGCAGGTGTGTTCTCTGTTACGTTTTCCATAGCTTCATTCATATTTTCGCTCATATCTCTATCCTCCATTTTCCATATGGTTCAGGGCATACAGATTTCTCCGTATGCCCCGTGCTTAAAACCTTTTTTACTTTTTCTTTTTGGGAAATTCCAGCTTCACTTTATACTGTGAGCCTTTGACTTCTTTCCCGTCTTTGGTATAGGAAAAGTCCTCCACGCCCTCCGGTATCAGGTACGCATCATAGCTGCCTTTCTTCCCCTTCAAGCCTTTCACGAGGATCTTTTTACCGTCCAGCAGGCTTTTTACCTGGCTGTCGGTGAGTGCCGCCCCCATTGCCCTGGACACGTTCATGCCGCATTTATTTTTACAGTAAGCGCCGAATTTCCCTTTTACCACATCGCCGCCGCACTTCGGACATTTACCAAAAACTTCCTGTGCGCCGCCCCCGAACATGGATTTCTGTTCGTCACTGATACTGTGGTAAGTCTGCACAAGCCCGTTTACCAGATCGGTAATCCCGTCCATAAACGCCTGCATAGGATATTCCCCCTTTGCCACAAGGGTAAGGGCATTTTCCCAATCAGCGGTAAGCTGTGGGGATTTCACCACGTCAGGAAGCACGGTGATCAGCTTCACCCCGTCCTCCGTAGGGAGCATCTGCTTTTTCTCACGTTTTACGAAACCGTCCTTGACTAACTTCTCAATCACGTCCGCCCGTGTAGCAGGTGTGCCAAGCCCTTTCCGTTCTACATCATCACCCATGTCCTCCGCCCCGGCACGTTCCATTGCCGACAATAAACTGTCCTCCGTAAAGTGCTTCGGCGGCTGCGTAAAATGCTCTGTTACGTTCGTCCGCACTCCCTCAAAAACCATCCCTTCCGAAAGCTCCGGCAGCTTCCTGTCCTCTTTTTCCTTATCTTCCGTGGTTTTATAAGAACGCTTCAGGGCAGCTTCAAAATCTTTCCACCCGTTCCTTATTACAGATTTCCCGGAAACAGAAAAAACAGCGCCGCCACAGTCAAGCTCCGCCCTGACTGTTTCATACTCGTGTTTTTCCCCCGTGGCGCATAGCAGGCGGTTGGCGGCAAGGGAGAGGATTCTCATTTCCCCCTCCGGCACGGTGGCAAGGTCAGCCTTTGCAATCTCCATTGTGGGAATGATTGCGTGGTGGTCTGTCACTTTTTTGCTGTCCATTACCCTCCGGACATCCGGCTCTGCCCCGGACGGTTCTTCAAAGAGGATTGCCTTATAGACCGCCCCAATCACATTTCTTGCAGTATCCTCCATATCGTCCGATAAATACTGGCTGTCCGTCCGGGGATAGGTGACCAGCTTTTTCTCATAAAGGCTCTGCGTATATTCTAAGGTCTGCTTTGCTGTAAATCCAAATATGCGGTTCGCATCCCTCTGTAACGTAGTCAGGTCATAGAGCTTCGGCGGCTGTACGGTTTTCTTCTCTTTTGTGACAGATACAACCGTGGCGGTTTTTCCTTCACTGGCTGCAGCAATGCTTTCCGCCTGTACCTTTTCAGCTATCTTCTCTGTTGCCGCATCCATGCCGCCCGCCAAGATATGCGCCGTATAATACGGCTCTTTCCTAAAATTCCTGATCTTTTCCTCACGCTCCACCAGCATGGCCAGCGTTGGTGTCTGCACCCTGCCGACCTTTAGCACCTTGCCGCCATACAGGACGGTAAAGAGCCTTGTGCCGTTCAACCCCACAAGCCAGTCCGCCCTCTGCCTACACAGTGCGGAGTGGTAGAGGTTATCATAATCGCTTCCCGGCTGCAGGTTCGCAAAGCCCTCACGGATTGCGCTTTCCTCCATAGAGGAAATCCAGAGCCGCTTTATGGGCTTCCTGCACCCTGCCTGGTCATACACAAGGCGGAAGATCAGTTCCCCCTCCCGCCCTGCGTCTGTTGGATAGTTGGAATAGGTGACTTAGAAAATATCCATTATTCAAGGGTTTCCAGTGCCCCTATGAACTTGTAATGGATAGTAAGTCGTTGAATTTTCTGCCCGTCAACTTCTACGGGTTCAGAAACAAGAATTTTTTCTATAAGTTGATTGATTATCTTAAAAAGTCACGAACCACCAGCCCTGCTGGTGGTTTGCTGTTGGCCCTACGGGGC
>ERZ779626.1162-NODE-1162-length-12313-cov-4.950563_pt1 | contig 12313 bp, 12 predicted proteins | sample MGYA00514209_ERZ779626 | MGnify/ENA primary metagenome ERZ779626 (study PRJEB29562, sample SAMEA4376713) | mouse gut metagenome | isolation source: Cecum | study: EMG produced TPA metagenomics assembly of the A DSS colitis mouse model was used to assess the...
TCGTGTACGAATACGTAGACGCGGACGGCAACGTCGTGGCGGAAGCGGATCTGATCGTCGGACAACAGTACAAGATGGTCGCCAAACTGAGCGGCGCGGGCGCGGAGAACTTCGAGATCACGGACGAAGAAGGCAACGTGCTGGAAGTGCCGACGCAAAGCAGTTCGGACATGTTTACGCACGGACAGACGGGCAATCCGGGAGATCCGAATAATCCCGATACGCCCGATCCGCCGACAACCGATCCGGACGCGCCGACTCAACCCGCGGGATCCGTAATTACGCGGGAAGATATTCGGTGGTTCCAGTACGCTGCGATCGGGATCGGCGGAACGTTGGCGGCGATGACGCTGCTGATGTTTGCGATATGGATGACGATGCTGAGCATTCGGCGTATCCGCAAGAAAAAAGCGGAATAAAATCGGTGTCATAAAAACTTTCAAACGTTCGAAGGCATATGGTACAATTGCAATGAGACGACGACAGCGCCCGATCTTTATCGATCGGGCGCTGTCTCGATGCAATTTGACAACTCCATAATTCGCCGTATTTTACCGCCCTTACATACGCGTATTGCTGCGCCGCATAGGCGTCAGGGGCGATGCGGCTTGGGTAGTTTGCCCATAAAGCAACGCGTGGGAGATTTTTCGATGACGAGTCCGCAATAGTTGCACATCACGCATTGACTGCGCGTGACGCGCCCTTCTTTGAGTTTGCGCGCAAAGTTGGGTTCGCAGATAAACGGACGGCACATCGAAACCGCGTCGACGCCTTGTTCCAGAGCCGACTGCATGTCGTTCAGATCCGCGATGCCGCCCACGCAGACGATATCGAGATCGACGGCGCGCTTGATTGCGAGCGCGGCGGGCAGATTGAAGTTGCGCAACGGTTTGGGTTGCGGAATCAACGGATTGACGGCGCTTGCGCAGGCGAGCGTCAAGCGGTTGAGCGCTTTGGGCATACTCGCGAGCGGCTCTCGATAACGGAAGATCGCCGGCATCGGAAAGCGGCGCGAACGCATCGTATTCATGCCGTCCTGCACGCTGCCGCACGAAACTTCGATCGCGTCGATGCCGTAGTCGCGGAGCAGTCGGCAGACTTGGATCGCGTACGGAATCCGCATGCCGCGTTTGCGTCGATCGGTCGCGGACAATTTGATCCAGATCGGGAAGTCGCCGACGACGGCGCGCGCTTTGTCCAAGATGTCGCGCAGAATGCGGCAACGGTTTTCCAAGGATCCGCCGTAGGCGTCTTTGCGTCGATTGCCGTTGGCGGAAATAAAGTCGTGCAACAGATAGCCGTGTCCCGCATGCAGTTGCACGCCGTCAAAGCCCGCGTCCCGCGCGGTCTCGATCGCACGCACAAAATCGTCCGTCGTCGCGAGGATCTCTTCGATCGACATCGCACGCGCTTTGTCGGGGTAGAGCAAGTGCCGTTTGGCGCTCGGCGCGAGTTTGCGCATGCCGATCGCTTTGCTCGACGTCTGACGCCCGCAATGCGCGATTTGGGCGACGATCGGCGTGCCGCAGGCATGTACCGCGTCGGTCAGTTTGCGATATGCGTCCGCCGCGCCCGCGCCGTAGAGTTTGAGCGCGCGCGGATAGTTAGAGCATCCGACGTCATTGATCATCGCGTAGCCGGCGATGATGCATCCGACGTCGTTTTGCGCCAGATAACGGTATTTGCGGATCAGCATTTCGCTCGGGAATCCGGATGCGTCCGCCAATCCGTCGTGCGTCGCGCTACGGATGATGCGATTGTTGATTGCGATTTTGCCGACGGTGCAAGGTTGAAAAAGTTGCATGTTCGATTCTCCTGTCAATTGCGATCGGAATCCGTACGGTAGACGGAGCAGATGCTTTTGCAGACGCGTTGGATTTTTTGACGCAGCTGAGGCGGCGAAAGCACTTCGCAATCGTCGCGGAACGATAAGATTTTGTTGAGCGTCGCGTCGTTGTCGGCGACGAGTCCCTGCGCGATCCAGCCGTCGCGATCGGACTTGCGCACCGCCTCGACGCCGAGCCATTCTTCTACGTCGTAGCGCGCGCGTTCGCCGACGCGGAGCACGACGGAGATATCTTCGTGCACGAGCGGGGATTTGAGATCCCACGTGGTGTCGTATTCGCGCGGGACGAAGGTTTTGTCCGACGGCAAAATGTGCGTGATGCGGGACAGACGGAACATACGCATCTGTCTGCGCATCGTACACCACGCATAGACGTACCACATGCCGTCGCCGTATACGAGCACGTACGGCTCGATCGTACGATCGGAGCGGTTGCCTGCGCGGTCGTGGTATGTGATGCGCAATAGTTTGCGCTGCGTGACCGCGCGGGTCAGGATCTCCATCTTGTTCTGCATCTTTTCGTGATTGCCCCAGTTGGATTTGTCGACGGCAAAGCATTCGTTGCCGTATGCCTGTCCGCCGCGCGGGGTCTTGCTCATCGAAACGAGTTTGGATTTAAGTTTGGCGGCGGATTGTTTAAGCGGCAGCGTGTCCAGCGCGCTTTGGAGCAGTTGGAGTTCTTCCGCGTCGAGATACTGGGCGTGCAGTTTGAAATCTTCGCCGATCATGATGCCGCCGCCGCGACCCTTTTTGCAGACGACGGGAATGTGCGCATAGCTGAGCACGTCCACATAGCGATAGACGGTGCGTTCGGATATTTCCAATTTTTGCGCCAATTCTCGCGCGGTCATTTTGGGACAGTTGAGCAAGTCGATCAACATCGTAAAAATATCGGCTATCATAACCTTATTATATCGTTCGACGTGCGAAATGTCAATCCGATATCCGCCCAAGCAGTTGACATTCGCGCGCAGAAAAACTATACTGTAACCATGTATTATTCGATCCGCGGTAAAGTCGTTTATTATCGGGAAGGACAACTCGTCGTCGAGTGCGGCGGGGTTGCTTACGATATTCACGTATCCAATTATACGCTGTCCAAATTGGGCAAGCAAGGCGAAGAAGCGACCGTGTACACGTATCTGCAAGTACAGCAGGATGCGGTGCGGTTGTTCGGATTTTACAGCAAAGAAGAAAAGGCGATGTTCGAGAAACTGATCACGATCAGCTGGGTCGGACCCAAAGTCGCGATGCAGATTCTTTCGGGCGTGGATCTGAGCACGCTTGCGATCAGCATCGTCGGCGGCGACGTGCGCGCGCTTGCCAAAATCAAGGGCATCGGCAAAAAGACCGCGGAACGCATCATTTTGGAACTGCGCGAAAAGATCGAAACGGACGTAGACGGCGCGCAGGAATGGATGCGCGTCGGCGCGGAAGCGCCGGGAACGGACGGCGTGTCGCAAGATGCGGTAATGGCGTTGGCGTCGTTGGGCATCAACCGCACGGAAGCGACCAAAGCGGTCGCCGCGGCGCGGGAAAAGACGGATAAGTTGGAACAAATCATTACATTGGCATTGAGGAGTCTGGACAGATGAGCGATTTCGAATTGGACGACGAACGGTTTATGTCCTCGATGCAGGGCACGTACGACGCGGACAACGAAAACACGTTGCGCCCGCGTACGATGTCGGAATATGTCGGGCAGGAGAAGATTAAAGAAAACCTGGAAATCTATATCCGCGCCGCCGTCGCGCGCAAAGAGCCGTTGGATCACGTATTGCTGTACGGACCGCCCGGATTGGGCAAGACGACGCTCGCGCATATCATCGCCAGCGAAATGAAAGGTCAGATCCGCGTGACGTCCGGTCCCGCGATCGAAAAGGCGGGGGATCTGGCGGCGATATTGACCAATCTGGAAGAGAACGACGTGCTGTTTATCGACGAGATCCACCGTCTGAACCGCAACGTCGAGGAAGTATTGTATCCTGCCATGGAAGATTATGCGCTCGACTTCGTCGTCGGCAAGGGACCGAGCGCGCGCAGTATTCGTTTGACGTTGAACAAATTTACGTTGATCGGCGCGACGACCAAAGCGGGCATGCTGACGTCGCCGTTGCGCGATCGCTTCGGGGTCAACTGTCGATTGGAAATGTACACGCCGAGCGAATTGGCGAGCATCGTCAAGCGTTCCGCGGGACTGCTCAACGTCGGGATTACCGAAGAAGGCGCGATCGAAATCGCGCGTCGCAGTCGCGGGACTCCGCGTATCGCGAACCGTTTGCTCAAACGCGTACGGGATTTTGCGGACGTCAAGGGCAGCGGCATCATTGATCCGGAAGTCGCCGATCACGCGCTGGGCAAGATGGAGATCGATAAACTCGGACTGGATTTCGTCGATCGCAAGATTTTGTTGACGATCATCGATAAATTCGGCGGAGGTCCGGTCGGATTGGAGACGCTTGCGGCGTCGATCGGAGAGGACAGCGGCACGATCGAAGACGTGTACGAGCCGTATTTGATGCAGCTTACGTTTATCGCGCGTACGCCGCGCGGACGGATTTGTCTGCCCGATGCGTATCGGCATTTCGGGAGACAGGCGCCCGGAACCGCGTTCGAGCAACTCAGCTTGTTGGAGCCGAGCGATGGAGCGTAATCAGGCGTCGCCGCAGTGGAAGACGGCGGATTTTGACTATGAATTGCCGAAAGAATTGATCGCGCAGACCCCGACGGAGCCGCGCGATCATGCCCGAATGCTTGTCTACCGTCGCGACGGACAGACGATCGAGCATAAATATTTTTACGATCTGGACAACTATTTGCGCGCGGGCGACGTGCTCGTGATCAACCGTACCAAGGTCATTCCGGCAAGACTGTTTGCGTCGCGCATGACGGACGGCGCGTCCAAAGAAAAAAATTGCGAAATCCTATTGCTCAAACGCTTGGATTATACGGACTGGGAATGCATTTGCCGTCCCGCGAAAAAACTCAAAGTCGGGACGCGACTGGAATTTTGCGACGAGCTGCATGCGACGGTGATCGGATACGGCGAAGAGGGTGTGCGCACGGTGCGCTTTGAATTCGACGGCGTGTTCGAGGACATTCTCGATCGGATCGGCAATATGCCGCTCCCGCCGTACATCACGCAAAAATTGCAGGACAAATCGCGTTATCAAACCGTATACGGACGCATCGACGGATCCGCCGCCGCGCCGACCGCGGGATTGCATTTTACGCCGCAGATGTTGCAGCGACTGCGCGCGTCAGGCGTGCAGATCGTCGAAGTGTTGTTGCACGTAGGGTTGGGGACGTTCCGTCCGGTCAAGGAAGAATCCATCCTCGATCACAAGATGCACAGCGAATATTACGAGATCGACGAGACCGCCGCCGCGCAGATCAACGCCGCGTTGGACGAGAATCGACGCGTGATCTGCGTCGGGACGACGAGCGTGCGCGTCGTGGAGAGCGTCGCGGACGAGAGCGGGCATGTGCGCGCGGGCAAGGGCGAGACGCGGATTTTTATCTATCCGGGGTATCGCTTCCGCGTCGTAAAAGGGTTGATCACCAATTTCCATTTGCCGCAATCGACGTTGATCATGCTCGTCAGCGCGTTTTTGGGCAGAGAAGAGACGCTGGCGCTGTATCGGGAAGCGGTGCGGGAGCGGTATCGTTTCTTTTCGTTCGGCGACGCGACGTTGTTGCTGTAAGGACAAGGGGAGTATATGTCCGAATTTCGTTACGAAGTCTTAAAAGTATGCAGTCAGACCGGCGCGCGCGTGGGCAAACTCACGACGCCGCACGGCGAAATCGTCACGCCGGTGTTTATGCCGGTCGGAACGAACGCAACCGTCAAGGCGCTTACGCCGCGCGACGTCCGAGAGACGAGCGCGTCGATCGTATTGTCCAATACGCTGCATCTGTATTTGCGTCCGGGCGAAGATCTCGTTCGAAAAGCGGGCGGCTTGCATGCGTTTATGGGTTGGGATCGACCGATCTTGACGGATAGCGGCGGATTTCAAGTGTTTTCGTTGTCCGATCTGCGCAAGATCGACGACGACGGCGTCACGTTCCGCTCGTACATCGACGGATCCAAACATTATATGTCGCCGGAAAAAGCGATCGAAATTCAAAATAAATTGGGCGCAGACATCATCATGGCGTTCGACGAATGCACGGAAGGGCACGCCGATTATCGGACGGCGCAGCGCGCGCTCCGACGTACGCAACTGTGGTTGGAGCGATGCGTCAAAGCGCACGGCCGCGACGATCAGATGCTGTTTCCGATCGTGCAAGGCAACATGTATCCCGATCTGCGCGTGCAAAGTCTGCATCATGTGTTGGAACATGCGAAATGCGGCTTTTCGATCGGCGGACTTTCGGTCGGCGAGCCAAAGTCCGTCATGTACGAGATGCTGGACGTGCTGCGCGAACATTATCCGACGCATCATCCGCGCTATCTGATGGGCGTGGGCAGTCAGGACTGTCTGGTGGAAGGCGTGTTGCGCGGCATCGATATGTTCGACTGCGTGTTGCCGACGCGCATGGCGCGCAACGGCGCGGCGTTTACGTCGACGGGCAATCTGCAATTGCGCAACGCTCGATTCGCCGAAGATTTCTTGCCGCTCGATCCGCAATGCGATTGTTATTGTTGCCGCAATTTTTCCAGAGCGTATCTGCGGCATCTGTTTAAGAGCGACGAGATTTTGGGCGGTATGTTGTTGTCGATGCACAATATCCGCTTTTTGATCCGTCTGACCGAGCGCATGCGCGACGCGATTTATCGGGATCGATACGGCGATTTTGCAAAAGAGTTTTTGCAGTCGTATCAATGGGACAGACGCGGAGAATAAACGCGTTTTGTTGCGTTTTACGGAAAAATTTACAAAACTCGCATGCTTTCGGGGTTAAATAGCTTGCTTTTCGGACAAGATTTCTATAAGATAGAAGTCAGGTGGAAAGTTCTGCCGAATTCGTAAGAGAGGAGAAAAGGAAATATGTTTTATTTGCTTGCGGCAGACGAGGCGACTGCTCCGAAGAGCAGCAATCAATGGTGGCTGATCATTATCATGGTCGTGATGCTGGTCGGTATGATGTTGATTTCGATTATTCCGCAGAGAAAGCGTCAAAAGAAAGCGCAGGAAATGGTGGACGCGATCCGCGTCGGCACCAAGGTTAAGACGATCGGCGGCTTTATCGGCACGGTCAAGATGATCGACAACAATAACAAGACGTTCGTGCTCGACATCAGCGCGCAGGAAGACGGCAGCGCGATGGTCACGTTGGATCGTTCGGCGATCTACATGGTGATGACGCCTGCGGTCGAAGGTTCGATCGGCACGTCCGCGGTAGCGGGCGGCGCAGACGCGGTAGCGATGGACGACGCGGAAATGGACGCCAAATCCGCAGACAAGAAGTCCAAGAATCAGGAAGGTTCGGACGACATCGCGAACGGCGCGGAAAACAGCAACGATTTGCAGATCTGACCCGATCGGGTATGTTCAGGACAAGCTTCTTCGGGAGCTTGTCTTTTTTTGCATAATGCGCGGAGCGGGCGGCATATAGTAGAGCGTGGAGGATACTTATGACGCTGAAAATGTATGCAGGCGATATTGCAGATGTGCTAAAAGCGGTATTGTTTTCCGTTTTGTTTTCGTTGGCGGCGGTGCTGATTTTTGCGGTGATCGTGCAGTGGACGCAGATTTCGCAGGCGGTCATCGTACCGGTCAACATCGCGATTAAGATCTTGTCCGTCGCGGCGGGATGTTTGATCGGCATTCGGCACGGCAGGCTGGGACTGGTGAAGGGATTGTTGGTCGGGTTGTTTTTCGCGTTGGCGACGTATCTGGTTTACAGCGCGATCAACGGTAGTTTTCGCGACAATCCGATGACGCTGTACGACGTGCTGTGCGCGATTGCGGCGGGCGTGATCGGCGCCGTCGTCGCGGTGAATCTGCGCGCGCACGCTCAAAACGACTGATGCGGTTGCGAACGCAAAAAAATACTTGCAATTTTTCGTGCGATCCGATATGATAATAACAGATTAAGGTTGCGCGCGTCGCGCGTCATAGGAGGATACATGAAACATATCAATACGATTGTCCGCAACGGCATGAAGAAAGAAGGCAATATCGGCTGCGGAGAATGTCAGTCCAGCTGCCAATCCGCTTGCAAGACGTCTTGCACGGTAGGCAATCAGAGCTGCGCAAACCGCGGAGAAAAGGTCAACGTCGCGAAAAAACCGCTTCTGTAAGCGTTCGGGATGACCCATTCGTTTTCGTTCCGATATCACGACAGAGAGTTTTGTTTTATCTGGGATAGCGAAAGTGGCAGTCTGCACAATGTGGATCATGTCACTTTTTTGCTTGCAAAGGAGCGCTTCGGGCAGCAGTTGACCGCTGACGAGAGCGCTCGCTTGCAAGAGATTGCTCCCGATCTGCGTGCGGAAATATCGGCGGAATTAGATCAATTGGTCGCGCAGGGCGTACTGGATTCGCCGTGCACGGTGACTGCCGACCGCAAGCAGACGCATACGATCAAAGCGCTGTGTCTGCACATCTGTCACGACTGCAATCTGCGTTGCAAATACTGCTTTGCCGACGAAGGCACGTACCGTACGACGGCGCGCGCGCATATGTCGGCGGACGTGGGCAAGCGCGCGGTGGATTTTTTGATCGAGCGCAGCGGATCGCGACGCAATCTCGAAATCGACTTTTTCGGCGGAGAACCGCTGATGAATCTGGGCGTCGTCAAGGAGATCGTCGCCTATGCGCGCGAGCGGGAAAAACAGTGCGACAAAGTCTTCCATTTTACGATGACGACCAACTGCGTTTTGCTCAACCGCGAAACCGCGCAATGGTTGGATCGGGAAATGCACAACGTCGTGCTCAGCATCGACGGCAGACGGGACGTGCACAATGCGATGCGTCCCACCGCCAACGGCAAAGAGATATACGATACGATCTTGTCCAACGCGCTGTATTTCCGTTCGATCCGCGGGTCGCGATCGTACTATGTGCGCGGGACGTTTACCGCGCGCAATACCGATTTCGACAAGGACGTGCTCGCGCTGGCGGATGCGGGATTCGATCAGATTTCGATGGAGCCGGTCGTGACCGAGATTCCCGATTTGCAAATCAAAGACGAACACCTGCAAGCGATTTTCGACAGCTATGATCGGCTTGCGACCGTCTATTTGGATCGCAGGGAACATGCGGAAACCTGGTTCAATTTCTTCCATTTCATGATGGATTTGGACGGCGGTCCGTGCGTGAGCAAGCGTTTGACCGGATGCGGATCGGGGTGCGAATATCTGGCGATTACGCCCGACGGGGACGTGTACCCTTGCCATCAGTTTGCCGAAGATCGCGCGTATCGGATCGGCAGCATCTTCGGCGGAGAACTCGACGAGCGCGTGCGCGAACCGTTTGCGCGCAACATCGTGACCCGCAAGCAGGACTGCGACCGTTGTCCAGCAAAATATTATTGCAGCGGCGGCTGCGTCGCCAACAACCTGCATTATGCCGGCGCGGCGGACAAGCCGTATTCGATCAGCTGCGCGATGATGCGCAAGCGGTTTGAGCTGTCGTTGGCGATCGCCGCGATCGAGGCGGCGCGGCAAGCGTGATTTGCGCGCGAAACGCGCAAAAAATCACGTTTATTCGCAAATCTGATTGACATACTTATTATATAAATATATAATGGTGTGGAACGGTCGTATGTTACCAGATACGACAGGCAGAAATCTAGGAGGCACTTATCGGTGAATAAGGAAAAATCCAATAAGAAAAAATCGATCGTGATTTTGACGATATTTTCCGTGCTTATCATTTTGGGCGCCGTGTTCGCGTTTGTGGACTTCCCGAACGGGGAACTCGGTATTCGCGACTATATCGCGTATCCCAAGACGATCAGTTTGGGATTGGATCTGAGCGGCGGCGCGTATGCGGTGTACTCGGTCGATCCCGATTGCGTCTGCGCGACGGACGACGACGGCAACGACGTGACGTGGTCGCAGTTGACGGATGCGGGCAAAAAGAAGAGTTTGTTGGAGGGCACCCGCGCGCGTTTGTCCAACATGCTTGCGGATCAGAATTATCCCGAAGCGTTGGTCGAAATTTTCGACGAAGACAAAATCCGTGTCGAAGTTCCGAACGTGGACAACCCCGAGCGCATTTTCGAACTGATCGGCAAACCTGCCGATTTGGAGTTTAAGGCGCACGACAGCCAGGACACTTCGTCCGCGGGTACGTCTTTTTCGCCTGCGATCACCGGTAAGGACGTGGAAGACGCCGGCGTGACGTGGGACAGCGAGAAGAACAGCTATGCGGTTGCGTTGCGCTTTACGACGCAGGGCGCCAAGAAGTTTTCGGACGCGACCTCGCAACAGGCGGGTAAATATATCGGTATCTACATCGACGACAAATGCGTAATCGCTCCGAGCGTCGATAAAGCGATCACGGGGGGCAGCGCGAGCATTACCGGCGGATACACCTATGAGCAGGCGGAAGCGCTGGCGGTGCAGATCCTGGCGGGATCGTTCGATTTGAGCTTGACCGTATCCGAGTCCAACACGCTGACCGCGCAGTTGGGCGAAGACGCGATCCGTGCGGGCGTGATTGCAGGTTTGGTCGGATTGGCGTTGATTATCGTATATCTGGTCGTATTGTATCGCTTGCTCGGCGTGGCTGCCGGTTTGGCGCTGGTATACTACACGATGACGTATGTATTCTTCCTGGCGATCATCCCGAACGTACAGTTGACGCTGGCGGGTATCGCGGGCGTACTGCTCAGTATCGGTATGGCGGTCGACGCGAACGTCATTATCTTCGAGCGCATCAAAGAAGAGTATGCGTTGGGCAAAAAACTTCGCACCGCGATTTCGACCGGATTCCGTCGTTCGTACGGCGCGATTCTGGACGGCAATATTACGACGATTATGGGCGCGGTCGTGTTGATGATCGTCGGCGCGGCGTCGATCAGCGGATTCGGTACGACGTTGTTGATCGGTATTATTCTGTCCCTGATTTCGTCGTTGTTGATTACGCACTTGCTGTTGATCTGCTTTATGCAGTTCAGCAAAGAAAGCGACGCGGCGAAGTACGGACTGAAACGCAAGGACGAAACCGAGTCCGACGATGTAGCGGACGGCGCTCCGGAATTTGTCGAAGGCGCGGCGGTTGAGGAGGGCAAAGCCTAATGAAGAGCCTGTACGGAAAGAGTATTACGAATAAAGGCAAGATCTGGTTGTTGATTCCGCTGATCGTGATCGTGATTGCGGCGGCGATGTTTACCGGATATGCGCTCAGCTATAAAGACGTGACCAAGGGTATCAACATCGGCGTGGACTTTGCCGGCGGTACGGTCATTACGGTGACGTTGGGAGACAGCGCGCTGGACGGCAACGGATACAACGACAATCTCAAAAATATCGAAGATGCAATTACCAGCAAGGAGATTGCAGCGAAAGTATCCGAGTACGCCAAGGAAATGGGCAAGGATCTCACCGCGGATGCGGCGGTCGGTTCGATCAGCTACGCGCAACGTTCGGGTAGCGGTGCGGCGCAGGCGATCGTCGTCAAATGCGATAACATTTCCGCGACGTACGATACCGAAACCAACGAGATTACGCAATACCGCAATCAGTTGATCGAAGAGCAGCTTCGTACGATTTATACGGAAGAGATGGGCTACGGTCAAGATTCGATTTTGACGCAGTTTATCAGCGCGACGGCAAGCGGCGCATTGATCCGTACGGCGTTGATCGCGGTGTCCATTACGCTCGTGTTGATCTTGATCTATATCAGCATTCGCTTTAAGATTTGGAGCGCGCTTGCGGCAATCGCGGCATTGATGCACGACGTATTGATGATGGTTGCGTTGACGATTATCTTCCACGTGCAGATCAACAGCGCGTTTATCGCGGCTATGATTACGATCGTATATTATTATATCAAAAAGACGATCTTCGTGTTTGACCGCGTGAGTTAAAATTGCAAACTCGAGACCGGTCTGAACAACGGTTCCGTCAATGTCAACGGACTGGTCGATAAGGCGATTTGGGAGACGCTGTTGCGTTCGATCAACTCGACGTTGACGACGATGATCGCGATTGTACTGTTTGCGATTTTGGGCGCTGCAAGCGTACGCGAATTCGCATTGCCGGTTATCTTCGGCTTGATCGCAGGTTTCTACTCGTCGCTGTGTCTTGCGCCGACGCTGTACTGCTACATGCAGAACGCGTATAATAAGCGCAGCTACGGACGGCTGAGCCCTGTCAAGAAAAACAAACAGAAGTCTGCCGGTAAAATTGCGGGATTGGATTGAGAATCCCGACGAATGAAAACAAAGGGTTGCTAGCGGCAACCCTTTTGTAAATCCGTCGAACGACGAAATGACGCCATGCAATACGAACCTTTGATACAACGTCTGCTGCAACAGCGGCAATTGACCGATCCGCAACAAGCGCATCGG
>ERZ779626.1163-NODE-1163-length-12311-cov-9.733763_pt1 | contig 12311 bp, 17 predicted proteins | sample MGYA00514209_ERZ779626 | MGnify/ENA primary metagenome ERZ779626 (study PRJEB29562, sample SAMEA4376713) | mouse gut metagenome | isolation source: Cecum | study: EMG produced TPA metagenomics assembly of the A DSS colitis mouse model was used to assess the...
GTTGTCATTCTGCGCGAGCGTAGCGATGCTTTGCACACTTTGTTGTCATTCTGCGCGAGCGTAGCGATGCTTTGCACACTTTGTTGTCATTCTGAACGCAGTGAAGAATCTAGATGTTCAGATCCTTCGCCAAAGGCTCAGGATGACAGAAGAATGTCATTCTGAACGCAGTGAAGAATCTTTTCAATAATAATGTGCAAAACGCAGTGAAGAATCTTTTCAAAATACTTATCAGATCCTTCGCTTACGCTCAGGATGACGGTAAAAGAAAAACTATGCAATTCGGACAAAGATTTAAAGAAGTACGCAAGCAGTGCGGCTATACGCAAAAGCAAATAGCGGATTTACTGAAAATAGAGCAGTCAAACATAAGCGACTGGGAAAACGACGTTTCCCGCCCCGAGTACGAAAACCTTATCGCCTTAGCGGAAATTTACGGTGAAACGCTTGAAAGTCTGCTTGGGATAGAGCTGTAAAACCACATAAAAAACGGTCTGTGTTATCCACACAGACCGTTTTCATTTTATTTTTACTTTTTCATTGCGTCTATCTGCTTAGCGACTTCGTCCTGCAAATTTTCGCTTTTCTTTTCAAGTCCTTCGCCCATTTCGAAGCGGACGAATTTTGTAACCTTGAACTTATTGCCGATAACCTGAGAAATCTTCTGGCTGTCGTCCTTTACGTAAGCCTGGTCTAAAAGGCAATTGTCCTGATAAAATTTACCCATCTTGCCCGCGACTATTTTTTCAAGAATTTCCTTGGGTTTGTTCGCGTTCTTCGGGTCGTTCTGCATCTGGACAAGCATTATTTCCTTTTCCTTGTCAAGCACGTCTGCGGGAACTTCCGCGGAATTTACGTACGAAGGCTTAGCCGCCGCTATCTGCAACGCAACGTCGTGAAGAATTTCTTCCGCGCCCGCGTTGAAGTCGCAAGCTTCGACCATGACGCCGACCTTGCCGCCCATGTGAATATAAGTTTCGATTTTACCGCTTGTTTCGTAAACGGCAAACCTGCGGATGGAAATTTTTTCGCCTATTACCGCCGTCTGGGACGTGATATAATCTTTAACGGTGCCGCCGCCTATTTTGCAAGCGCCCAGCGCTTCGACGTCGGCGGGTTTGTTTTCAGCGATAACCTTTGCCACGCCGTCAACTATTTCATGGAATTTGTCTCCGCGCGAAACGAAGTCGCTTTCGCAGTTTACTTCCACAAGCACGCCAACGCCGCACTTCGTACAAACGTATGCGCCGACCGCGCCTTCCGCTGCGATTCTGCCTTCCTTTTTAACCGCTTTTGCAATGCCGCGTTCTCTCAACAGCTCGGCAGCCTTCTCCATATCGCCGTCCGCGTCTGTCAACGCCTTTTTGCACTCCAACATTCCTGCGCCGCTTTTCTCGCGCAAAGTCATAACGTCTTTAGCCGTAAATGCCATATTAACTCCTTATTCCGCCTTTTCGGCATTTTCTTCGACCGTTTCGGTCTTCTTCTTTCTGGTTGTCTTTTTAACGGGCTTAACTTCTTCAGCCTGCTCCGCCTTGACTTCTTCCTTTACTTCCTCTGCGGCAGCCGCCTTTTTGACGGTTCTCTTTGCCTTGGGTTTTTCAGCCGTTTCCTCTGCGGGAGCTTCCTCTTTAACTTTTTCCGCAGCTTTCTTTACGGTCTTTTTGGTTGCGGGTTTCTTTGCGGGGGCTTCCTCCGCGACAGCTTCCGCTTTAACTTCCTCTGCGGGAGCTTCCTCGTTAACGACTACTTCCTCTATCGACGCGGGTTCCGCACTTTCTTCGGGAATGTCGTAAACGGGGGTCTCACCCTGGTTTGCCTCTATAACCGCGTTGGCAATAACGGAAGAAATAAGTTTTACCGCCCTGATTGCGTCGTCGTTACCGGGAATTACGCAGTCGATAACGTCGGGGTCGCAGTTGGTGTCCGTGATTGCCACTATGGGAATGTTAAGCTTGCGCGCTTCTTTAACCGCAATTTCTTCCTTGTGGGGGTCGACTATAAACATAACGCCGGGAAGCTTGTTCATATCCCTTATGCCGTTGAGATTTACCTGAAGCTTGCCCATTTCTTCTTTAAGCTTTGCCACTTCCTTTTTGGGAAGAAGATCGAACTCGCCGGAAAGCTCCATTTTTTCAAGCTTGACCATTCTGTCAATGCGCGAACGTATCGTCTTGAAGTTGGTGAGCGTACCGCCCAGCCAACGCGAATTTACATAGTACATGCCGCAGCGCTCCGCCTCTTCCTTTACGGCGTCCTGAGCCTGCTTTTTTGTTCCGACGAAAAGAATGGTCTTGCCGTCCTTGACCGCTTCGACCACGTACTTATACGCTTCCTCGACAAGTCCTACGGTTATCTGCAAGTCGATGATATGAATATCGTTTCTTGCGGCGTAGATGTACTTATCCATTTTGGGATTCCATTTTTTCGTCTGATGCCCGAAGTGTACGCCCGCTTCGAGCAACTGTTTCATTGTTATAACCGCCATTTCAATTCCTCCGTTTACCTCCCCGAAAGCGCGGTTTTTAAGGCGTTTATTGCGGCACTGAAAGTATTTTGCCGCCACGGGACGCCCGCCCCTCGGGTGTGAATTTTTATAGCCTTAATATTTTAGCAAAGTTTTATTGTAATGTAAAGCGGTTTTCGCGGAATGTGAAAAAATTTTTTATACCCGTAAAATACGTGCGCGGACGTAAACCCGTCCGCGCACAAGTAGTTACAGTATATAACTTAAATTTGCGACAGTCAAAGTTTTAGCCGTTTCCGACGTTTGCAAAACAAATAAAAATAAATTAATTTTCTTCCGCGTCCGACTCGTCGGCTTCCTGCTGGTAAAAATCGAAAACCTCCTGCAAAAGGTTTTCGTCCTCGATTGGTTCAAGCGTTTCCTCCGCTTCGTTAAGGCGGAAAATAACCACCTCGTCCTCGGCGATACCGTCGTTCGGCTCGGCGGCAAGCAAAAGGGTGTATTTTTCGCCCTTGTACTCGGTCACGTCCAAAAGGCGGAAATTAATAACGCGCCCCTCGTCGTCGATAAGCTCTATAAGGTCGCCCTGTTCTTCTTCCAATATATCTTCCTCGTTCATATTATACTCCTTTTTTATTTATGCGGCGCAGGTATCCGTCGAGAATATTAGCCGCGGCAAGCGAGTCGACGTAATTTTTGCGCTTTTCCCTGCGCATGCCCTCGGAAATAAGCGTTTCATGCGCCATTTGCGTGGTAAACCTTTCGTCCTCGCATACGACGGGAATTGCCGTTTTAGCTTTCAGCCTTTCGATAAATACCCTCGTTTTTTCCGTCTGCACGGCTTCGGTTCCGTCGAAGTTGACGGGCAGACCGCACACGATAAGCGTCGCGCCCTTTTCCGCAGCAATTTTCGCAACCGCGTCCACGTCCTCCGAAAAGCCCTTCCTGAAATAGGTGAAGGACGGCAAAGCGTAGGTGTTGAAAGGGTCCGACACCGCCACGCCTATGCGCTTGTCGCCTATATCGAACGCAACGTATCTTTCCATATGCAAAGTATAACACAAAACTTTTTTTATTGCAACAAGAAAATATTGCCGCGCAAAACTGCGCGGCAATATCCTGGTTTTTACCCTTAGGACTGCGACTGAGAGCCGCCTTCCATCTTTTCAAGCTTACTGTCGATATACTGTTCCGCCTTCTGCATTAAATCTTCCTGATTTTTCTTAACGAGATTGCGTACCTTACAGTTGTTTGCGACTATAAGCGCGCCGCCCGCCATACCCAGCACGGCGCCAAGAATAAACTTCTCCACTTTTATCTCCTTGTAAGAGGGCGTGAATTTTCCCCTTGATAAAAGTATGGGTATGTGCGACGGACATTATGTTTGTAAAAATTTGTAAGTCAATCGCTTAAATTTTTTATTTGCAATTTCAAAAGCGAATTTTCGTCCGTCAGCTTTTTTATTAGGGAGGCAAGCCGCTTGTTCTCCTCTTTAAGTCCGCTTGCAAGCTTGTCGTAAAGGTTGTTTATTTCGTCTTCGAGCTTTTTGCGGTTTTCGTCCGCACTGCCGGCAAGTCCGCACTCGCGCATAAGCCGCTCTATCCGTTCGGGCTGTTTTGCAAGCACGTTGCGATACTTGTTCTGATACCTGAGCATAAGTTTATCGTCTCCGCCAGAAAGGTTTAAAACCGCCTTCCTTACCGAAATTCCCCTGCTTTTCTGCGAGAGAATAGCTTTCAGCATATCGTCGGTTTCCGTTTCGGAAAACGCCGTAATTTTTTCCGCCTTAAGTCCGGTGCCGCGCAAAAGCTTTTTCACTCTGTCGTCGCCGCTTGTCCTTAAAAGCGCGTAGTAATAATTTCTTACACTGCCCTTCGCCCTGCCCGTCTTTTTGGCATAACCGTCAAACATGCCCGAAAGGGTTTTACCCTCCTTCCTGCCCTCGCAAATGTAGCGTACCAAGTTTTTTGCCTCGTCTTCCGTATAGCCGTTGATTTTATTCATTTTCATTCCTCCTGACAGTGTATGTATTGACATAATTTTGTCCGCGTAAACATTAATTAGTACTGAAAGGAAACAAAAATGAGAGTGTATTTTTTATCATACGCGCCCGCCGCGCTTAAACTTAACGGAATGTATCTCGGTACGGTGGACGGCTTCGAAAGGCACGTAAGCCTGGAGCCCGCGGACGGCGTTCTTGCGGAAATTGTGCCGTACGACAATTTTCAGCCGCTAAACTTCCGTCTGAATACGGAATTTTTTGCCGCCCCGCCGTCCTTTGCGGACGTATATCTTACGGAAGGCGACGCGATAATTTACATACGGGAATTCGAGCCGAAAAACGCAAAGCTGGACGTAATTTATCAAACAAGATTTGCGGGGAATTTGGTAACCGTGTTTTCGCAGGGGAGAATTTATCTTTCGGTCGAGGGGGCGGAATACTCCCTCAACGCTTTGCCGCAAAGCTTTTCTTCCGTGTCGGCGGAAGAAAAAACGCTTGCGGGATACAAAGTGCTTGCCCTATACGGCGGCGGAATGATGATTGTTATTTCCGAAAGCGGCAAAATAATTTACATGAACTCCGCGGAAAACGTCTCATTTAACGGCGGTCTCAGCGTAACCGTAAACTTCGAAACCTGCACGGCGGCAAAAGCCGAGTGTTACTTTGCCTACGACGGTGAAAAGCTGGAGCTTGTATCCAGCAGGACGATAGAAATGCGTCCGCCCGAAAAAAACATATTGCATTTCGCCTTTTTCGAAAGCGTTTTAACGCGCGGCGACTACGGAAAATATTTGGACGAAAGTCTTTTGCCAAAGGCGGACGCGCTTAAAAACTATCTCGGCAACTTTGTAGGCGTTACCGTCCCGACTGAAAGTTTTTATTCCGCCCACGGCGATATAGCCGCCGCGGGGCTTGTTTATCCGCGCGGCAAAAATCTGTTTGAAATAAAATATTTCGCCGTAGATTTTAACGGCGAAAAGATAAGCAACATTTATCCCGTGGAATAAAATAAGACCCGACCGCTTTACGAAAAAGCTGATAACCCGAATGCGCGTTCGATACGCGCCGTCGCGTTAAGGTCGGATCGGTTGCGCCCCTTTGTTGTGCTATGTCATTCTGAGTGAAACGAAGAATCTTTTTGTTACTTAACCGCTTGCGCTGCATTATTTAAAAGATACTTCGGCAAGCCTCAGTATGACACGGAAAATGTCGCTAAGACCTAAGGGGGCATGACGGCGGTTCCCTTCACAAAGATTATAAAGAACGCGTTGCGCAAACAGCGGAAAACGCTGTTTGCAGAAAATGCAACGCTCGTCCTTTAAAAAATTTAATTAATCCGTCCGAAAGTCAATGTACTTTTCGGATACAGTAATTGCGGTTGTTGTAATTAGCCTTCCCCCTCGGGGGGAAGGTGGATTGACCGTAAGGTCAAGACGGATGAGGGGATATTATTAACCCCCCTCATCACCGCTACGCGGAGCTTCTCCCCCAAGGAGAAGCCTTTCATGTAAAGCGCAGGCCGCACAGCTAACCGAGGGGCAACGTACGTAATATACCTGAACCCTGAAGAAGTCAGGTAACTGGAAGAATAGTCATTCCCAAGATTGCCGGAACGCAGCCAAGTGTAGCCTGTAAATAAGTTAAAAAACCGTCGCCGACGTTATTTTATATTATAAATTTTAAAACCGCAACAAAAAGCGCCGCGCAAACTGCGCGGCGCTTAAAAAACGTTAATTAATATTTTGTTATTTTAACCGATTTTATTATCAAGGGTTTTTGCGTTGTGGTGAACGAAGTATCTATCGCCTGTCCGCCCTCGTCCGCAAAGGTATCGAGCGTGTCCACGGGTACGGACACCTGTCTGGTGAAATCGCCAGAAGCGCCGTCAAGCTCGTCCGTGATATAGTCGGATACGGCTTCTATAAGTGAATTGAACTTATCGCGCTCGCCGTCGTTTCTCAATCTGGCAAAAGTGCAGTAATTCGCTTCGCCGTAAGCGCTGTCGCTTCCGCTGACCTGCATTGCGAATACGCTGGTCGCGCAGTTATATTTATAGTCGTGCTCCAAAAGCTGGCCGAAGCTGTTCTTAATTGCAACCTTCTGGTTTGTGTCGCCCTTGGGGTAATAGAACATTTTCAGTACGCCGTACTCCGCCCTGACGGGGTTTTTCTTAATTTTATGGTCGTTTGAAGAAAACTCGCCGATAAGCGCGGGAAGCGCGTCCTCTGCGGCAACCTTTTCGTTGCCCTTCGCGTCGTAGGAAAGTTTTTTATAGACGGACGGCGTAAGCTTACCCGCTTTAAACAAATCGTAATACGCCGCTTCCTTGGAATTGTGCTCCAAATAATCGCGCACGGAACTGCTGCCCGCCGTAAATGCGGAATCATAGTCCGACGCTTCCGAAGCGCCGTTATAAGAATACGCACCCGTAAACCAGTTGCTTGAGGTGTAACTGTGCACTATCATATCGTTATAGAAGCCGTTGTCCGCAAGCTCGATAAAGTGTTGAACGGTCTGAGGATACATATTGCGGTACAAAGTATATTCTATTACATAGGTTTTACTGTTGAATTCTACCGTTATTTTTGCACGCGGGTGCTTGGTTTTAATGCTGCCGCAAGCGGAAACTACCGCCGAAAAGACAACCATCAGCGCCAGAACCGACGTTATTAACGCATATCTAAATTTTTTTGCCATTGCCTTAATCCAATTAAAGTTATAATATTACCATATTATTTTACTTTTAATTGAAGATACTGTCAAGCGATTTATATTAAAGATAGCAAAAAATCCGCGTCCCGAAAGACGCGGATTTTTAAACGGTTTTTTAAATTATTCCAAAACAGCGGTAGCGCCTGCCTCTTTGAGGTCTGCAAGAATCTTTTCCGCTTCTTCCTTAGCAACGTTCTCTTTAAGCACGCCGCCCTTTTCAACTGCCGTTTTAGCTTCTACAAGTCCGAGACCCGTGAAAGCGCGTACAACCTTGATAACGTCAATCTTCTTAGCGCCTGCGTCTTTAAGAACGACGTTGAACTCGCTCTTTTCTTCAGCCGCGGGAGCCGCCGCCGCACCGCCTGCTGCGGGAGCCGCCGCTACTGCTACGGGAGCCGCCGCCGATACACCGAATTCTTCTTCGAGAGCTTTAACGAGTTCGTTAAGCTCGAGTACGGTCATGGATTTAACTTCTTCTATAAACTTCTTTACGTCTGCCATTGTTATTTATTCTCCTGAAAATGTTTTTGCTTTTTTTATTTTTGCGCTATATGGGGCTGCGCCCGCCCTTTGGTTTTTTGTTTGAGTTTTAAGCCTTCTGCTGTGCGACCGCGTTCAAGACGCGTACGACGCCGGAAAGCATGTTGTTGAGCAAGCCCGCGAAATTCGCAACGGGCGCCTGCATGGAACCGAGCATTTTTGCAATAAGTTCTTCCTTGGAAGGCATACTGGCAAGCGCTTTCGCACCGGCTTTATCAACGTATGCGTTATCAACAAACGCGCTTTTCAAGGTTATTTTGCCATCGTAAGCTTTTACCGCTTCAACCATTATCTTTGCGGCGCTTGTTTCGTCCGCACTGAACGTAACAGCCGTGGGGCCGTTGAGGTCAGCGTCGAAATCTTTGTGTCCCAAATCGTTGAAAGCTTTTCTTACGAGAGTGTTTTTATAAACCTTATATTCGCAGTTGGCCTGTTTGCACTTGTTACGGAGCTCGGACGCTTCGGCAACGGTCAGCCCGTTATAATCAACGAGTACAACGGATTTAGCCGCGCTTATTTTGTCCGTTATTTCCTTAACGACTTCCTTTTTTGCTTCAAAATTAGCCGACAATTTATTACCTCCCGTGTTATTTGAAAAATCCCTGCCGCCCGAAAGCGCAGGGATAGTAAAAAACATCTTAATCAAAAGTTTTTTCTGTCACCTGGGCGAGAAATTAAGCTTGAAAAAGCGCTCGCCGTCTCGGGTAGCAAATTTATTTACTCTGTAATTATAATTATTTGAAATTGCGTTGTCAACTTATTTTGACCTTATAATTTAAATTCTTTTTTCAAATTGGCAACCATGTACTTGTATTCGGTAAGAACGCTTAACTGTTTCCCCCTGTCGCACAAACGCTTGCATCTGTCCGTAACCTCTGTTATATAAGCAAATATTTTATCCTTCTTGACGGAGCTTTCCGCGCGGTTGATAATTTCCGTAATAAGCGTATCCCGATAAAAGTCTGCAACATGAATTTTTCTCCATTGTTTTATTCAATACTTATAATATATCATACCGAACGGTATAAATTAACCATTTTATACCATTTGGTGTAATTTATTTATTATGTACGTTGAGAAATTTGCACAGCAGTTGAAAGAGTTGATTGGCAGCCGTTCTATATCGTCGGTTGCGAAAGAAATAGGTATTCCGCAAGCGACGTTAAGCAGATATTTATTACGCAAACGTGAAATAGGGCTTGAAAATCTTTGTAAAATAGCAAATTATTTTAATGAGGATTTGGACATTTTAACGGGAAGAAAGGACTATTGAAAAGATTCTTCACTGCGTTCAGAATGACAGAGGGTAGAAGCGTCGCAACGGCACCCCTTCCCTGTCATCCCGAGCAACGCGAAGGATACGAAAGGTTTCTGTCCGGAATGCCACACCACTGTCATCCCGAGCGTTAGCGAGGGATCTAAAAGTTTTCAGTTAGGAATGACAGTAAGGCGTTTAATAAAAAACGCAATATCAAAGGCGGAGCAATCGCTCCGCCTTTAAATATATTTTAATTTAATTAACCCTTGTTATACGTTACCTTAACGCCGGGGCCCATGGTCGCGGTGAGGGTTACGCTTTTAATGTACTGACCTTTTGAGGTCGCGGGCTTCGCCTTGACGATAGCGTCCATAAGCGCGTTGAAGTTTTCCGCAAGCTTTTCAGTACCGAAAGACTTTTTGCCGATGGGGCAGTGAATGATTGCGGTTTTGTCGAGACGGTACTCCACTTTACCTGCTTTAACTTCCTGCACGGCCCTTGCAACGTCCATGGTAACGGTACCGGACTTGGGGTTGGGCATCAAGCCCTTGGGTCCGAGGATACGGCCTATTCTACCGACGACGCCCATCATGTCGGGCGTGGTTATCATTACGTCGAAGTCGAACCAGTTGTCCTTCTGAATTCTCTGAATCATTTCTTCCGCGCCGACGTAATCCGCTCCGGCAGCAGTCGCCGCGTCAGCCTTGTCGCCCTTTGCGACAACGAGTACTTTCTTCTGCTTACCCGTGCCGTTGGGAAGAACAAGCACGCCGCGCACCTGCTGGTCCGCCTGTCTGGGGTCTACGCCCAAACGCACGTGAAGCTCTATCGTTTCGTCGAATTTAGCTTTTGCGGTGTCGACAACTATTTTGCACGCCTCGGGAAGGTCGTAGGATTTGGAACGGTCGTAGGACTTTATGCTTTCCGCGTATTTCTTCGCCAATTTCATAAAATTACTCCTCCACCGTTACGCCCATGGAACGGGCGGTTCCCTTGACCATGCTCTTAGCCGACTCTAAATCGGTACAGTTAAGATCGGGCATTTTGGTCTTTGCTATTTCTTCTACCTGAGCCTTGGTAAGCTTGCCCACTTTATCCCTGTTGGGGCGGGCGCTTGCCGTTTCCAGACCCAGCGCCTTTTTAATAAGTACGGGCGTGGGGGGTGTTTTCAGCTCGAAAGTGAAGCTTCTGTCCTGATAAATAGTAACTACGCAGGGAATGATAAGTCCTGCCTGGCTTGCGGTTCTTGCATTGAAGTCCTTGGTAAAGCCGGGTATGTTGATACCGTGGGGGCCGAGCGTAGAACCTACGGGGGGCGCGGGGGTTGCTTTACCTGCGGGAAGCTGCAATTTAACTACCGCAGTAATCTTTTTTGCCATAAAATATTTCCTCCGACGTGGTTATAACGGATACGCCATGAAAAGATTTAACGTATTCTCCCACGTTGTTAACTTTTTATTCCGTAATTTTACGGATTTGGATGTATTCCACTTCGACGTCCGTATTTCTTTCGAACATCTTTATGTTGACCTTTGCTTTCTGGGAAAGGTCGTTCAATTCGGTGACAATTCCTTCGAAGCCTTCCAATGGACCGGAATCCACGCTTACTCTGTCGCCGACGGCGAAATCCGCGTTGACGGCAACGTCTTCGAGGCGCATTTTGCGTATTTCCCCTTCCTTTAAAGGAATGGGTCTGCCTTGCGGACCGACAAAGCCCGTTACGCCCCTGGTATTCGTTATCCAGTACCAAAGCTGGTTGGAATATATCATTTTTATGAACACATAGCAGGGTAAAAGCTTGCGCTCTACGATTTTGCGCTTGCCGTTCTTCTCCTCTATGGTTGTTTCCATAGGGATTTTTACGTCGAAAATCATTCCCTGCAGGTTGTTGTTTTCAATAAGCCTTTCAAGGTTGTCCTTCACCATAGACTCGTAACCGGCATAGGTGTGAAGAATATACCAGCAAGGCGTAGTGGTCACGTCTACCATTAATTTATTCTCCGATACCCTTTATGTTGGTTATGACCTGTAAAAGCTCCTGCAAGCCGTAGTTAATGGCGGTAACGACCACCGTAAAAATAACGACGACCACAAGCACGACGCAAGTACCCTTTATAACTTTGGGGAACGTGGGCCATGTTACCCTTTTAAGTTCCGAAAAGGTTTCCTTTAACCTTCTGCCCATTCTTACAAAGAAATTGGGCTTCTGAGCTTTATTGTCGTTTTTCTGTGCCATTACTTTGTTTCCTTATGCTCTGTATGCTTTTTGCAGAAGGGGCAGTATTTGGAAATAGTAAGCCTGTCGGGATCGTTGCGCTTGTTTTTATAGCTGTCGTAATTCCTGTGCTTGCACTCCGTACATTCCAAAGTTATTTTAGCCCTTGTTGACGCTTTCATCTGAAAAACTCCGTAACAAAAAAATTACACCCCTTTTCTCGGATGTACAGAAAGTTTATCACATAAAATACGGCGTGTCAACTCATTTTAAGAAGCTGAACCGATTTTTTTATTTGAAAAAATATAAGACCCGACCGCTTTACGAAAAAGCTGATAACCCGAATGCGCGTTTAATACGCGCCGTCGCGTCAAGGTCGGGTCGGTTGCGCCCCTTTGTTGTCTTGTGTCATTCTGAACGAAGTGAAGAATCTTACAGATACTTCGGCAAGCCTCAGTATGACGTAAGGGGGCATGACGGCGGTTCCCTTCACTGAAATTATGAAAACTTTTAAGCTTTCAATTAATCAGAAATTAATCCGTCCGAAAGTCAATGTACTTTTCGGATACTGTAATTGCGGTTGTAAAGCGCAGGCCGCACAGAAAACCGACGTGCATCGTACGTATTGCCACACGCCCCCGACGCAGTCAGGTAATTAGAGTTGTAGGCAGAACTATCAGCGCCGGAACGCAGCCAAGCAAGTTTAAAAACCGCCGCCTGTTAAATAATATCATACGTAATAAATATAAACAACCGCTTTGTGAGTCGCAGGCCGCACAGATAATAGACGGGCAATGTGCGTATAAGCACACGTCCCCGAAGCAACCAGGTATGGAGACTTGTAAGCATGTGTATCATAGCCGGTCCGCAGCCAAGCAAGTTTAAAAACCGCCGCCTGATTTATAATATCATGCGCGATAATTTTTCTCAACCGCATTTGTGAGTCGCAGGCCGCACAGCTAACCGTCGGCAATCGTAAGTAGCGTCGAATGCCCCCGAAGCAGTCAGATATTGAGAATTGTATGCATCTGTAAGATAACCGGAACGCAGCCAAGTAATTTAAAAAACCGTCGCCTTGCAAATTATACCACAGAGTTTTTAAACAGACAACCGCATT
>ERZ779626.1165-NODE-1165-length-12294-cov-26.027372_pt1 | contig 12294 bp, 9 predicted proteins | sample MGYA00514209_ERZ779626 | MGnify/ENA primary metagenome ERZ779626 (study PRJEB29562, sample SAMEA4376713) | mouse gut metagenome | isolation source: Cecum | study: EMG produced TPA metagenomics assembly of the A DSS colitis mouse model was used to assess the...
CTGCCCTTTGATTTTAGTAGGTTTTGAGTGTCCATAATATGGATTTCAGGTTATATATTTTGTTATTCGTTCTTGTTCGATTCTTCCCGAGTGGAAACAATCTGAATGGCTGAATAATCCACTTTCTTTTGCTTTCCCTTTGCTTTTCTGTTTTTGGCTCTCTGGGAGATGAAATCAGAAAAGTAACTGTCAGAATAGTATTCTAAAGTTTCCCTTTTCCATGTTTCAAACTGTTCCTGATTGATGGAGCCGCTTTGCAGGGCTGCAAGTTTATCCATCCAGTTTTCCATAAAGAGGCAGAAGTCTGCATTATAGGTTCCGTTCCCTTTGCCATCAACCATAAGGGCAGAAGTCCAGTCAGGACTTTCCGGCGGTTTGGCACAGGTGAGCTGGAATGCAATATCCTTAATCTCTGTTATGGTAAATAAAGCGTTGATAACATCTGACAGGGTGTGAAAACGACAGGAAGGGAACTCGTTTTCTGAGGATACAATCCCTATCTCATCTGTCTTGGCTTCCAAAAGCTCCTGCCATGGAATTTCCAGTTCATCTGCCACAAGTTTAATGAAATCTATTTTCATGGTGATTTCACCGGATTCGTATTTCTGAATGGTACGCTCTGATTTCCCGAGCCTTTCGGCAAATTCTTTTTGTGTAATCTTCAATTGTCTGCGGCGTTTCTTGATTGCATTACCGATTTCTTCTGCGGTATACATGGCAAAACGCTGGTCATCTGACAAAGCCATAACTTCACCTTCCTAATCTCAATGGTCATAACGGTTTATTCGATTCGTGTTTTGCGTAAAAAATCAAAATACGAACTAAAAATCAAAGGATTTATAATGATATGAATACTATAACACATATCAAAACGAATTGCAAGTGCGTATTTTAAAAATCCATTGACATTTTTTGAAAGATATATTATGATTAAACACGAATCAAAAATGCGGATATAAAATAATAAAAGGTTTAAATCCGTATCAATAATGGTGATTTTGCGAAAAAGGAGGGGATTTGTGATAAGCAATAAGGAAGCATTTATTGATACAAAAGAAGTCAGCCGGATTCTGGGTGTTGGTATGACAAAGGCATATGCGGTCATTAAGGCATACAATGCTGAGCTGGATGCGCAGGGGTATTTATACCATGCGTGGGAAATGCCCGCGTAAATACTTCGAGCAGAAGATTTACGGATATGCGGATTATTACAATCCGGATGATGACCTGACAAGAAAAGCCGGTATTGTGGCTGAAAAATGCCGCTGTCAGGCAGAAGAAAAAGTCCAATCCGGTTAGGAAAGGACCTTGGTTGCAAAGCCAAAGCTTCGCTATGTATCTCGCAAATACATTATAGCAAAAGGTTTTGGCTCCTGCAATCAAAAGTACCATGAAAGCGAAATGTGTTAGTAGTAAGGTAGCGAGATAAAATTCTCTGCCCGCCTAAAAACCTGCATTTTGATTGGCAAAACAAGGAGGATTTGTATGTATTTGGAAGATCAGAAAGTTTTGTTATGTGGTATTGACCATGGATTTTCGACCATGAAAACCGCTCATTTTGTATTTGAAAACGGTGTAAAGGAGCTGGGCGGTGAGGCTTCGCTTTTGACCAACACTATGTTTTTTAATGAGAGGTATTTCAAAGTTGGTGAGGGCAGGCTTCCCCTAAAGGATACCAAGGTTGAAGATGGAGATTATTTCTTATTAACACTGGCAGCCATTGCCAGAGAGATGGATTATCATGGATTAAGTGATACGGAAGTCTGCATTGCAGCCGGATTGCCATTTACAAGGTTCGGGCAGGAAAAGGCAGAATTTAAGGAGTACCTGAATCCGGGCGATAGGGAATTTCAGTACAACGGTAAGGAGTATCATATCAAATGCAGTGATGTTTTTCTGTATCCACAATGTTATGCTGCCGTTGCGGACAGACTCGGAAAGCTTCCTGCAGAGCTTCTGGAGGCTATGTTTAAATACGGAAATGCGAGTCTGGCATCCCTTGTGAATCATGCAATGCCTTTAATACCAATAAGAAAAACAATTCTTACACCATATCAGAGAAAGTGCTATGCACGGATGTATCGTTTGCGGCTGGCAGAGAAAAAGCGTTTTACGTACAAATCAGCGTATCTGTATGAGCAGATACGGAAAATGCATGAGCTGCAGGAAGAGTATCTGCTGGTGGTTAAGTATGACGTGAAATCTTTTGTAGATTTGGTTCATTTGAAATTCCGCTTACAACAGGTGGACGAGGAACTGTGTAAGGTGCAAAAGGAAATGTATCGAGAGAGGGCTTCTCAAAAAAGGTCCTGCAAAAATGCGGAAGAATTGGAATTATTTGAGGCTTCAGTAGATGATTATCGGGAACGGTTAGAGCAGATAAAACTTCAAAAGAAGGATAATCTAAAGAAACTGAAAGCTGTGGAGCGGTGTCTTGAGAGAGATGGAAGTATGCTGGATGCGGAATTAGAGTATCGGATACCCGTTGGGAATATGGATGATCTAATAGAAGTTGCAAGGGATGAAGTGCCGGGGAATCCGCATCGGCAGACGGAGGATTTGGTGGTTTCACAAGCGATTTCAGAAGATATTACTGATGAAATTGCGGCAGATGTTGGAGATAGAGATGTAGCTGATATAAATGAAATATATGATAATATAGTTGAAATTGATACGGATGAGGTAGGTGAACCTGACTCGCGGAAGGGAGATATGCTAAAGTATGGGGAAGCAAAGTTACCCTCCGATAAAGCTGATTATATGAGAATGAGCGTGGCTGAAAAAGTACGCTGTTATCCGTTTGATGAAAAGGGAACGGATTCAGCATTTGAGATGGTCACGACTTATTTTGAAACTGTAGGGTTATATACAGATTTCCATACTGTCTATGAGGAGGCAAGACTTTTGACAGATTATTACGAAAAGCAGACGGCGGAAGAATTTATCCAAAAGAGAACGGAGCAGATTATAGAAATAATGGGGCTGTTAGGGATTAATGCAGAAAAGATAGCAGAGTATCCCGCGAGTGTGTTAGCTGAAGTGTTTGGGATTGGAGATATGGAGTATTTGGTTGGGATTAAGATGTTCACTCGGGTGATTGACAGGTTGGGTGTTGATATGACGCATCAGGAACGATATGAGGCGTTCGACAGGATATATGGAGAGGGGATGCGAGAGAAGAATTACGAGCATAATAGTAATATTCGACGAAGTTAATAGATTGAGTGTTATGGCAGATGCTGTGGCACATGAATTAGCATATGTAAGATTGTTTTTCGCTTTACGATTGTTTTTTGACCTTTAAGAGTTTTGAATGAAAGGAATTTAAAATTTCATTTTACGGTTTTGAATGAAAAACTTATTTTTCAAAAAAATGAAAAAAATTTCGAAACAACAAAAGTTATTTTTGATTTTTTTGAAACCTTATGCTATACTTGACATAATGGGTATTTTATATGCAAACCGAATTTATAAATCGTGGACTCATAAGAGAGGAAGAAAACATGGCTGTATCGTATAATGGACTCTGGAAATTGTTAATTGATAAGAACATGAAGAAAATGGATTTAGTTGAGAAAATAGGCATTAGCAGTTCAACCCTTGCTAAGATGAGCAAGGGTGAAGCTGTTTCTATGACTATTATGGAAAAAATATGTGAAGAACTGAATTGTGACTTTGGAGATATTATTAACTACGAACGCAAAGGAGATGGACAAGATGGAGTATAGTGCGGGTAATGTAAGTAATCTCCTGTGGTTTGTAGAAATGAGAGAGACAGCAAAATTACTCCAGAATTATGATGTGAAGGAAGTTCGGCGAATGGTTCTGGATGATAATATATATCAGCAGAATACAGAAAAAAGAGTAAAGAGTCAGTTTGGCTGTATTAAGAAACGATTAGATGCTATTCCAAAAGTACTTGTTAAGGAAATGATTAACGCAGATATCAATACTGCCAAGATTATTGCGTTAATTGGGGCGATGGCTACGGATATCTTGCTCTTTGAACTGATGTATGAAGTATATAGAATCAAATTAAATATGGATGAAGATGCGTTAAAAGATGCTGATCTAAATATGTTCTTTAACAGAAAAATAGAACAAAGCGATGTTGTTGCGGGTTGGTCCGACACAGCAATCAAGAAGTTGAAACAGACATATTGTAAATATATGCAGGACGCAGGTCTGCTTCAAGAACCAGTGAAGAATGAGAGAAAAATAAATAGACCTTATGTGGATATTCAATTGAGAGATATTTTGCTGGCAAACAATATGGAAAAGTATTTATATACATTGACGGGAGAGTGCTAATGAATTTTCAAGATAAATTAGATAAGATATGGACTAGAATATCAGATGATGATTTTCTGGCGAATAGAGGCGTTGCAAATGAAGTGCGATACTATGTTTTTGACTATGAGCCATGCGATGAACTGGTCATGAGACAGAAAATCGAAAGTTTAAAGAAACAGAATAATCCAGAAGCTGATGGATTTGAAATTGTCGAATATGATTTGTACAAGATGGTAATTGGTATATTGGAGGAAAGAGGCTATTTGGATAAATGTATCAAGTTTGAAGAAACAAAGGGAAGAGAATATCTCTTTAATGCTGTTTCAAAACTGCTTCGTCTTACGAATGATGACAATCTGATTGTGAACAGGATTGCAGCGGAAACACCGGAACACGCAGTAGTGTTTTTGACCGGAGTTGGAAAGGTATTCCCATTCATAAGATCACACAATGTGTTGAACAATTTACATCAGATACTCGATCGGGTTCCGGTAGTAATGTTTTATCCGGGAAATTGGAATGGACAGACTTTATCGCTATTTGGAACAATTAACGATGGAAATTACTATAGAGCATTTCCGCTGATTGTATAGGAGGCTGAAAAGGGTATGAACATTAGAGATATGTTTTTTAAGGAAATTGACAGAGACATTAAGGGTGTAATTAAGGTTGGACAGTCTGACGATGAAAATATCTTTCAGGAATTGGACGAGTACGTAGTTACCTCTGAATTAGAGAAATACATGGATCGTTTCTTTGCGGCATATAAGAGAGGCGTAGAAAGCCGTACTGATAAAATGGGGGTATGGATTTCCGGTTTCTTTGGAAGCGGTAAATCTCATTTTTTGAAGATTTTATCTTACATATTGTCAAATAAGGTTGTAATGGATGATAAGGGACAGTCTCACGCTGCATCAAGTTTCTTTTTAGAAGGTGTGAAGGTAGAGAACGAATCTTTGAAAAAGAAGATTTCCGAGGTTTCTGGTTGGAGCGATGATGTTGATGTTATTCTTTTTAACATTGACTCTAAGAGTGCAACCGATTCCAAGATGAACAAGGAGGCTGTCAAAGATGTATTTATGAAAGTGTTCAATGATTATCTTGGTTATTGTGGTTCGATTCCTTTCTTGGCTGATTTTGAAAGAAAATTAGATAATGACGGGAGATATGAGGAGTTTAAAACGAAGTTTGAGGAAATCAATGGTTCATCATGGGTAGAATCAAGGGAAGATTTTTACTTTATCCAGGATGAGATTATGGAAACGGTAGTATCGCTTGGAATTATGAGTGAGAACGAGGCAAGAAACTGGACAGAAAATGCCCAGAGCTCATATAGCCTTTCCATTGATAAATTTGCAGAGTATATCAGAAAGTATTGCGAGAGTAAGGGTAAAGACCATCATGTATTATTCCTTGTAGATGAAATCGGTCAGTATATTGCAGATGACAGTAAGTTAATGCTGAATTTACAGACAGTTACAGAAGATTTGGGAACCGCCTGCAAGGGGAATGCCTGGATCATTGTAACCAGTCAGCAGGATATTGATTCTATTACAAAGACGATGGGAGAAGATTTCTCCAAGATTCAAGGTCGTTTCGATACAAGAATTGCACTCTCATCTGCAAACGTAGATGAAGTGATTCGTAAGCGTATTCTGTATAAAAAGGATACTGCAACTGTTATTTTGAAGGATTTATATGGTAGTCATGAGTTTGATATCAAGGGAAATATTACTTTTAGCGAGGGCACTCCTGAAATGCCTTTATATGCTGATGCAGACGAATTTGCAGAGGTGTATCCATTCATTCCATATCAGTTTAAGCTGCTTGGTAATGTATTAACATCTGTCAGGCAGTATAGTTCAAGCGGTAAACACCTGGCAGATGGTGAGCGTTCTATGCTTGCCTTATTCAAGGAAGCAGCACAGAAGTATGAAAATGAAAGAGAAGGAGTGTTAGTTCCGTTTAATGCATTTTATAGTGCGTTGGATGACTTTATTGACCATACTCATAGAATTGTTATTACGCAGGCAGTAAGGAATAGCAGATTGAATAGTTTTGATGTTGAATTGCTCAAAGTGTTATTCATGATTAAGCATGTAAATAACTTCAGTAAGAATCTTGAAAATATTACAACACTTATGATTTCAAATATTAACGAAGATCGTCTCGATTTAGGCAAAAAGGTAGAGGCTTCTCTTCGTGTACTTTGTGATGAGCTGCTTGTTCAGAAGAACGGTAATGAATATATTTTCCTAACTAATGAAGAACAGGAAGCAGAGGATGCTATCAGAAAGATTAATATTGACCCTACAGAAACTGTAAATTATGTTGCTCAGGTTGCCTTTGAAGAAATCATTGCGATGGTAAATAATAAATACAGGTATAACAACAGATATCAGTTCTCTTTCAATCAGAAGATTGATAACAGGCAGTATAAGAGCAATCAGCTAAGTAACATTACATTGCATCTGCTCACAGCTTATAGCGGAGAGATAGATGACCTCGCGCTTAGCTTAAAAGCTGCTACTGAAAAGAGTGTTATTGTCAGATTGTCTGATGATTATGCATATCTTTCTGAAACGGAAGAAATGAAGAAAATCGAAAGTTTTTTACAGAGACCGGACTTAACCAGTTTGAACGATTACGAAATCATTTCTGCAACAAAGCGAAAAGAGAGAAATGATAAGGCAAAACGTATTAAAGACTATATCCGCATGGCTTTAGAGACAGCAGATATTTATGTTGGCGATGGAAAAATTGCTACAAAATCCAAGGACGTGACAGCACGCATCAATGAAGCATTTTCTAAATTGATTGCAAGTGAATATAGCAAGTTGAAAGATATGACATCCGAGCCTGCGCAATCAGATATTCTTGATGTGTTAAAGAAAAATAAAACACAGATGAAATTAGATTTAGGGGATATGGCAGAGCCTAATGCTGATGCATTAAAGGAAATGATTGCGGTTATTCAGTATGCAGGAAGAACCGGAGCCAAGTTTTCTATTAAGCAGGCATTTGATAAATTTATGGCAGCTCCATACGGATATGTGGAAGAGGATATTGAGTTCTTGATTGCAACTCTGTATAAAAAGGGCCAGATTTCCTTAAAGATGAACAGTGTTATTTACAGTCCGGCAAGTACATCAGCGGAGGATGCTTACAAATTCATCACAAAGAGAGAATATAGAGAAAAGATTCTCCTTGAAATGAAGGAAACACCAAAGACACAGTGGGTGAAAGCAGTTAAGGATGTTATCAGGGATTTCTTCAGTCGAAGCGTAGTTTCTGATGATGCAGATGCTTTAATGCGTGATTTTAGAAACTATGGCAGCAGTAAAAAGGCTACGATTGAGGATATCCTGAGAAGTGACTATGGCAGAGATTCTAAATTGCCGGGCAAGTCAGTATTGGAAAAGGCTGTCAGATTGATTGATGATACATGCAATATCAGCGATCCGATGACCTTCTACAGAAGAGTAGACGAGTTGTTTGATGATTTTGACGAGACATCGGTTGAACTTGGCGATTTGAACACATTCCTTGGTGGAGTACAAAAAGAGAAGTTTATTAAGGCTTGCAGGACTCTGGCATTCTATGAGGCAAGTAAGAACTATATTTCCGCTGCAGAGATCATTGAGAATGCAAATCAGGTAAAGAAGATTATTTCTTTACAGAAGCCATATAGTTTCATACCTAAGTTGGAGCAGTATGAGAAGATGTTGGGAGAGGCAATCGTTGCGCTTTTAGAGGAAGATGCGAAAAGAATTGAGCCGGACATTTATGCTGACAGAAAATTAGTGATGGATTCCATCGAGGATGACAGACCATATGCTGCTGCACTCAAGAAGAAATTTGGAGATAAGTTTGATGAACTTATTGAAAAACTAAATACCTGCAAGGATATTGCTTCATTGAATGGCATTCCGTCTGAGAGTAATGCTTTACTGCAGAATTCGTTGGATGAACTGAAAAAGACGGAACATGCATATCAGCTTAGTATTATGCCGAAAGAACCAGCAGACGGTGGGGAAAAGCCAGCAACACCGGTTGCTCCTCCTGTAAAAGTAATAAATACTGTACCGGTTACAATGCGAACACTTACTGGTAACAGAACATATACGTTCAGAACAGAGACAGAGATTGATGAGTTTGTAGAGGAAATCCGTAAGAATCTGAAATCGAAACTTGGGGCGGATACAGTAATTAAACTTAGTTAAGGCTTACGAGTGGATGGAAAGGAGCATGGTTATCAATGGATAAGAGCGCAATCAGAAATTTTGCGATAGAGGCAAGAAAAATGCTTATGAAATCAGCCGAGACAGAGGCTGGTTTCTATGGCGTTACCAAAAACGGATGCAAGAGTCCAATACAAAAGGGAAATGATTTTGAGGTATATGAGACGATTGCAGGAACAGAGAACCGTATCTATGGCGCTGACATAAAGAGAAGAACAAATCTGGTAAAGGCAGTTGAAACGCTGGGATTTGAGCAGGTAATGGAAGAAACTGCATATACATGGTTCAATCGTATTATTGCGATAAGATTTATGGAAGTGAATGATTATCTCCCTGCTCGTGTGAGAGTGTTATCTTCCGAAACCGGAAGCAATACACCAGATATTGTTACACAGTTTTTGGACGTTGATTTGAACATGACGCTGGAAGAATTGGAAAAGGTGCAGAAAGCCAAAGACGAAAATAGGTATGACGATGCATTCAGAATGTTGTTTATTAAGCAATGTAATGAGTTGAATGCTATCCTGCCTGGCCTCTTTGAAAAAACAGATGACTATATGGAACTGCTGTTAAAACTGTCATATACAAGTGACGGTGTGGTTCGCATGCTCGTGGATTCTATTGATGAGAATAATTTTAATGTCGAAACGGAGGGGCAGGTAGAAATTATTGGCTGGATGTATCAGTATTATAATACGGAATTGAAGGATGATACATTTGCAAAGCTAAAAAAGAATGTAAAGATTACTAAGGAGCGTATTCCCGCAGCTACTCAGTTGTTTACGCCGGACTGGATTGTTCGCTATATGGTGGAAAATTCTGTCGGCAGAATATGGATTGAACATTTGAGAGCTGTGAATCCTTCTATAGATGAAAAGGAAAAGGCAGAAGAATTTGGTTGGAAATATTACTTGCCGGAAGCGGAACAGGAGGATTCGGTTGCTGAAAAGTTAGTTGAAATTAGGAAAAATTATGCCGGATTAGAGCCAAAGGATATTACATGCATTGACCCTTGTATGGGAAGCGGGCACATATTGGTGTATATGTTTGATGTTTTGATGGATATTTATCGAAGCGAAGGTTTTAGTGAAAGAGATGCTGTGTTTAGTATTCTGGAGAATAATATTAGAGGTCTTGATATTGATAAAAGAGCATATCAATTATCATATTTTGCGCTGATGATGAAGGCAAGAGGATACAATAGGACTTTCTTTAGAGGAAAACAAGATGAAGAAGGTAATAGGCGTTTTGTAGAGCCAATGGTGCTTGCTGTTGAAGAAAGCAATACGGTAAATCTTGGACAATTAAGGTATTTTGGAGCAAATTTAAATGAAATTGAAAAAAATAATGCTATCAATCAGATGCAAGGATTATTGGAGTCGTTAAGGGATGCGAAAGAATATGGTTCGATTCTTACGGTAGATAATTATGATTGGGAATTACTCCTGGAATTTGCAGATTCGGAAAATACGGATGGACAAATAAGTTTTGACACATTAGGTATAGAATTGACGCAGAGTCAAATGAAGAGACTGATCTGCCAAGGCAGAATTATGTCAAATAAATACTGTGTAGTATCCACAAATCCCCCGTATATGGGGATTTCAAATAGTAATGCAAAATTAAATGCGTTCGTAAAAAAGAATTATCCTGACAGCAAAGTGGACTTGTTCGCTGTATTTATTGAACGTTGTAAGGATATGACTCAAAGCATTGGCTATCAAGCTATGATAACACAACAGGCATGGATGTTTACTGCGATTTATGAACAACTTAGAAAAAAAATAAGTACAGCAAATGTTATAAATCTCATTCATTTGGGTGCGAGAGGGTTTGATGAAATTAACGGCGAAGTTGTGCAGACGGCATCATTCGTTATTGCAAATGTTAATGTTGATAATTATTTAGGTAGTTATTTGAAGTTGACAGAAGGTAGTGGCGAAACTGAAAAAGAAAAGATGTTTTTTGAAAGGGAAAATATTTATAAGGCAAAATATGAAGAGTTTGAGCAAGTGCCATATGCGTCTATAGCGTATTGGCTTTCGCATAATGCGCTGTTATGCTTTGGAAAAGAAAAATTGAGTCAAAGTGCTACTACTAGAGAAGGCATGACAACAGCAGATAATGAAAGATTTTTACGGAATTGGTCAGAAGTAGATTGGCATAAAGTATCGACAGATAGTATATCTATTGAGGCTGCGGAGAAATCAAGGTGTAAATGGTTTCCGTATAATAAAGGTGGAACAAATCGTAAATGGTATGGAAACAATGAACTGGTAGTTAACTGGGAACATGATGGATTTGAAATTAGAAATATAAAGGATGAAAGAACGGGGCGCATTAGATCTCATAATTACAATGCTGAATATTCATTTCGGGAATGCGGTACATGGACAGCGATATGTTCGGGTGATATAATGGTACGTTTTTCTCCAACTGGAGCACTTTTTGATTCAAAGGGAGCAAGTGTTTTTACATCGACAAGAGAAGAATTGCTATATGTATTAGGGATGTTAAATAGCAAAGTCAGTGGTGTTTTTTTAAAAGTACTGTCTCCGGCATATGAATTTAAGGTAGGGCATGTTGCGAATGTTCCGCTATTGTTTGGAATGAAAAATGAAGTGATAGAACTCGTAGAAAGAGCAATTGCATTGTCACAACAAGATTGGGATTCGTATGAAACATCATGGAATTTTTCAAAGCATCCATTGCTTCCAAAAAAATATAACAATAATAAATTAGAAGAGTGTTATCGTGAGTGGGTGAAAGGTATCAACAATCGATTTGCGGAAATGAAGCACATTGAAGAAAGATTGAACGATATTTTTATAAGAATGTATGGATTAGAGGGAGAGTTGGTCGCTGAGATAGACGACAAAGCAATAACTATTTCCAGAGTAGATATAAAAAGGGATATTAAGAGTTTAATTTCATATGCAGTAGGTTGTATGTTAGGAAGATACTCAATTTATAAGGATGGAATGGCATATGCAGGTGGAGATTGGGAGATTTCTTCTTATGGCGGATTTACACCTGATGATGATAACTGTATTTTGATTTCTGATGAGGATTATATAGATGATGATATAGTAGGATTGTTTTGTAAATGGCTAAAAATAGTTTATGGTAAAAAGTATTTAGAAGATAATCTTGCTTTTATAGCAAATGCAATTGGTGGTAAAGGTAATTCAAGCAGAGAGATTATAAGAAACTACTTTTTGAATGAATTCGTAAAAGATCATATTAAAATATATCAGAAACATCCTATATACTGGTTGTTTGATTCGGGTAAGAATAATGGTTTTAAATGTTTGATTTATATGCATCGTTACAATAAGGACACTTTAAATCTCATTCGTTCAGAATACCTACATAAGGCACAAGATGCAGTAAAAAACGCATTAAAGAATGCGGAATATATTATTCAGTCCTCTGCAAGTGCGGTAGAGAGAGCAAAAGCAACTAAGGACAAAGACAAATATGTAAAGCAGCTTAATGAAATGCGTATATATTATCAGGCATTATCTCATCTTGCATTACAAAAGATTGAGATTGATTTGGATGATGGTGTGAAACATAATTATCAGTTACTCCAAAATATTGAAGTGATTGTCGATGGTGGTAAGAAACAAAAGGTCAATTTATTGGCGAAGATTTAACTTGAGAAGGGAGTGCTTTAGACTTGGAAAAGTATAAGATTGGTAATAATTAGTGTCTGCTGATTAAGCAAATATTTGCAACTTCCAACTCTTACATCTGC
>ERZ779626.1168-NODE-1168-length-12287-cov-11.817283_pt1 | contig 12287 bp, 12 predicted proteins | sample MGYA00514209_ERZ779626 | MGnify/ENA primary metagenome ERZ779626 (study PRJEB29562, sample SAMEA4376713) | mouse gut metagenome | isolation source: Cecum | study: EMG produced TPA metagenomics assembly of the A DSS colitis mouse model was used to assess the...
AAATCAGGCGCATCTAATCTGCATGGAGCTGGTGCATCTAATTTGCAGGACAACACTCAAACACATACAGTCTGTTCCCTTTTCCCGCATGCCCAAAGCCGTAACACGCATCCGATTCGTCCCCGTTCATGCGGAAACTTCTGCCGTCAGAACAGGTTCCCTTCTTATGGATGTGGCGGATATTTCCTTCCTTATCCACACCGGCAAATACAGCGTTATGATGCCCTGCCGATTCATACAGCGTTCCCTGCTTTGCAAAAAAAGAAAGGATTTCCCTGCTGATATGACGTTTCTGCATGAGATAGGCATACACCCGTTTCATGGTATCGTTCTTCTCCGGCGGTATCAGTACATTCTTTTCCTTTTTTGCTGTCTGGGTCGGTGTATCCTGTCTGCTCCTATGGGCAGCCTGCCCTGTCTCCCCGTTTAGCAGATAGGTGACTGCCTCCGGGTATGTCATCCCGAAAAATTCCTGCATAAAGTCGATGGCATGGCTGCCGATCTGCTGGCTGTGGCGGTACCAGTTGTTGCCTCGGAAGGTCACGCTCTTATGGCGTTTCCATCTCCACTCATTTCCAGAGCGTTCCACCTCCTCATGCTCCTTTTGCAGAATATCCGCAATGGGAACTGCGTTGGCACGTTCTTTCTGTTCTTCTGTAAAATAAATAAACTCTCCCAATCTTTCCTCCTTCCTCTTCTTGCAAATCATATGACCTAATAACACAAAATGGCGGTAAAACTAAACAGTTCTACCGCCCATAATACCATAATAAATCACATGCGCTATTCAAACAGCCTTCTCCCCATAACGTTCTTTATTTCTATTGGTTCCATACCCATCCTTTTTAATGCACAGCAATATACTAGTCCCATCAATACAAAAGCTGTTGTGCTTACGTCATCACTTATTCCCATAAATCCGTTATGAGTAATATTATTTCTTGCTTTAACAAATGTTTGTATATTATCCCGTTCAATTGAAATACCATATCTCCTAAGAAACGGCTTCATCTCATCTTCATGCTGGCTCCACGCTTCCCATGCCCTTTCAGCTAGTGGCTGGCTCCAATATGAAATATTAGAAAAGATATAGTCATACATTTTATCAGACAATGGACTGTTACCTTTACGATGCTCTTTTACAATCTCCTTTACTAAATTGGTCAATTTTTTCATTTCATCATTGGCGGACAACCGTACACCTTCTAAGTCTAATTCCATTTCCAAAGCAGAACAAATATTTCGAATTTTCTCTACATTAACCATCCTCGCATCTGCATCATCTTGCGGTGCTATAGATATTGGCAATCCTTTATGCTTCTCATCTACTTTTATAATATTTTGAAATATATTTTCAAATACATTATCGTTTACACAGCGTATGGGAATAATATTTACTACTTTTCTCTGAGAAACCCTATCAGGTCTTTTAACATAGCACTCTGCAAATTCTTCGTGATAGTAACCATCTGAAATTTTAATATCATGAAACAAATAAACCTTTTCAAAAGAAACATTATGTCTGAATGTAAGAAAAGATGCCAAGTCACATACATACCCGTAATAATTAAAAAAAGTTGAAAATTTCTGTTCTTCATCAAATATAACATTTAATATTGCGTCCGAATTCGAAACAGAATCGCCTTCTTCAAGAGACATTCTTTGATTTACAATAGAAGTAAACTGCCAAATTACCGATTTTTCCTTATGTATGAGTCTGTATTCCTTACAATCTTTCTCTATACGATATGTCAAAATATTTCCGCTTGATTTTTCAATATCCTTATGCAAACCATTGCATGGATATATAGTTTTAATCGCTCCATTTTTAAATCCAATTCCATCAAATGACTGCATAGACTGCTTTGGCATATATTGCTTTGATACAATATAATTCCAAGTATTAAGGATGCGTGTACCGTTTATTTCTATGTTCTCACGCGAATAAATTGCAATAACCTTTTCATCAAAAGTTCTCCCGTAAATGTATCCACTTTCATCAACTTTGACGGCAACACATTTATTAGAAAAATCTGGGTTCATAAAAGTAAACTTAAAGTTTTCAGCTGAAAATATAATATTTCCACTCTCAGTTTCTATTATTCCAGTTATAATATTATTCTCCTGATCTGGTCTCACAGACACACTTCCTTCCCACATAACAACCCACACAATGCACCATCTAACGAAACACTTAAATGAGTACAGTTCATAAGCAAACTCCTCGACTTTCGCTACTAATATTGCATATTATAACAAAAATATATTTGCTTCACAAGAAAGCATCTTCTCGTCCCGCTTACTGTGTCTGCGCCATTTCTTCCCTATCATCCTCCGCATGCCCCTGCGCAATCTTCTTCGCCTTGATCTTTCCTGCCAGCTTGCGGTCAATTCCCATCCGGCTGCCGCCACGTTTCCTGCCAGTCGCATCATCTTCCATGATATTTCCCAAATGGCGCATAAGCCTTGACGCCATCAGGAACAGATCGGGATGCGGCAGGTCATTCCAATGTTCTAAAAAATAAGCGGCATACAGATTCCCCTGTTCTGCCGCCAGCCAGAAATATGCATAGGCCTTTTCTTTGTCCTGACCTACGTCTTTCCCGATGAGATATACTTTCCCAAGCGTATACTGCGCGTACTGGTTCCCCGCACGGGCAGATTGTTCCAGATACCTGACTGCAAGCTCCGTGTTCTTAGGAATTCCTTCCCCTGTCAGATACAGTTTCCCCAGATGGTAAGCTGCCAGATCATGGTTCTGATACACCGCCATTGTCAGGTAACGGACAGCCTGTGATATATTTTTATATTCTTCCGTCAGATACCATCTGCCGAGCCGGTACTGTGCATAGACATTTCCTGTCGCTGCTGCCCTGTGCAGGTGGAAAAGTGCCTTGTTCATATCCCGCGCAGCCAGTATGCCGTCCCCGTACAGTTTTCCAAGCGCATAATCCGCAGACGGGTTTCCCTGTTCCGCCGCCTTTCTCAACCATGTGGCTGCTTTTTTTATCTTTTCATAATCCGGTATTTCTTCCGGCATTCTCTGGAGTTTGTCTGTTTCCTGACGAATATACAGCTTCGCAAGCTGATAAGCGGCATGGGAATTTCCATAGTCTGCTGCCAGCGTCAGGTATTTTTCCACCTGCACTTCATCTGCATCCGTTCCGATGCCATGAAGATACATACTGCCAATGCGGTACCAGAGGGTATCGTCCTTTGCCTTCTTTTCCAGATTCAGGAATCCCAGAAAGGCGGCATGATAGCAGCTGTCCGCTTTTTCCTGATTTCTCTCCGTTCCCCTCCCTGCCTCGTACAGTTTTCCTAATTCATAGGCAGCGTACGGATTGCCTTTCCCATAAGAACGCAGGAACAGCCGGTATGCTTTCGCTTCGTCCTGTTTTACTCCCTTTCCATGCAGGTAAAGCATACCGAGGGAGTATAGTGCAAACTTATGCTCCTTCTGCGATGCCAGCAGAAACCACTCCGCCGCCTCTGACAGATTTTCCTCTGTTCCCTGACCATACTGATACATCTTCCCGATACGGTATTCCAGATAAGTGTTCTCCTTTTCCTGCTCCGCCGCGAGCATGGCGGTCAGTGACCTGTGATACCACACCCCTACAGTCTCTTGATCCGATTCCACGAATATGCCCTGTGCATAGATTTTTCCCATGTCATGCAAGGCGTAGGCATTTCCTCTTTCAGCTTCTTCCAGCATAATTTCGTATGCCGCCTCCGCGTCCGGCTCTGTCTCCGGCGTACCATACAGATAACCCCTCGCCTCCCGATAGTTATCCGTCCACTCAGCATAATATCCCAATCTGTTTTGCTCTTCACAGCCGGTATCAGTTTCCCCATGACTGCCTCTATCTGTATCATCTGCCGACAGGTCATCAGAAAGCACTTCAGGGATACCATATCTACTTTCACCAACTTCTATTTCTGCATCCTGCCGCGTTGTATATGCAGCGCTTTCCTCCTGTGTTTCTTCCATCTCCGGAAGACCATCCTCCTCCGCATAAAGATAACCCTGTCCAAACCGCACTGCCTCCCGGATAACCATGTTTTTAATACTTTTTAATTCTTTCTGCTCCGACAGCGGCGGCGGTTCCGGCACGGTATCTTTGTAATAGCGCAGTATCTCGTTTTTGCTTTCCAGCCATGCCCGGTAGCATGCAGCAACACGTTCTTCCTTTGCCAGTTCGTCCACGATACCATTCACAACCGTCTTCACATCTGCTTTCAGATAGCCATATACTTTCTTTCCTCCTGTATTACCCAGACGCTTTGACAACAATTTCATCTGCCCTGCAATCTTTTCATTGTGGCAGACGCCATGCTGTATCTGCCGTAACAAAAAAAGCAGGCTTTTATCTGCCTGCTCTTTAAGCAATTCACGCTGTTTTGTTTTTTTCTCATAGATACTCATAAACTCCTGCCGGAAAATATCGTGTGCATAGACGGAACGCATGGACTCGATGCCTTGCTTTGTCAGATAGCCTTCTGATGGTTTTGTGGAATACACCACCAGATGCACATGGGGATGGTGGGATTCTTTATGGAATGCTGCATACCATTTCAGGTTCCTGCTGTCGATTTTATAATTCTCGCACAGAAGCTCCACCCTGCTGCGCAATAACGCCTGCCACTGTGCCGCACTATCATAGCCGAGACGCTCTGCATCCTCCCGGCGCAAGCTGATGACATTAGTCCACACAACACCCTTATGGTTTGCCACCTCATCTGCCACATGCGACAACACAATAGATTCTCCCTCATTAGAAAACAGACCATGTGTGCCAGCTTTTTCCACACCCGGTCTGTTCGCAAGATAGTCCATGTAATTTTTCTTTTTGGCTATAATATCAAGGTTATTTTCCAATGCCTGCGTGATAAATTCCGAGGCATTTTCCCTTGTCGGTCTTTGAATATAATCGTAATATTCATGCATCCGATCTGCATCAGAAATTTTGTTCAGGATATCCTGAATCAGATCCTCCTGCCTTGCAGTCGGTGGAAGATGGGCGGCAGTGTTTTCCACTTTCTCCACGCCCTCGCGGGTTCCGATGTAGGTCACAAAATTTTCAAGATGTGAGGGAGGGGCATTTTTCAGGTAGTTGCAGCGTAGGATCAGTTTGGGCATGGTTTACCTCCTATAACCTTAACTTAAATTAGCATTTTCCATCGATCATTTCCATGAAGAGCTAACCAAAAATCTCTTTCTATAATTTTATTGCAATCTACTTTTTCCTTTTTTCCAGTATATCCTGACAAAGATAATATTTCATATATAAAGTCGCTATGTGCGTAATAATCCCACATCTTTATCCTATATTTATCAAATACACTTTCAAGAAATAAAAAATTTTGCCATTCCCAATTAACCATCTCATTTTTCATCGATACTTCTTTTTTATTTAATGTGCTACTAACAAACCCACATAATAAATCCGCCGCTTGAATAAGCAAATTTTCATCTGATTTACACTGTTTAACAAATTTCACATTTTTAATAATTCTTTCTTTATTCTTCAAAGACATTTTGATATCCCCATAGTTCATCTACATAAAAATCTACTTTTTCTCCTATAATTTCCGAATATAAACCAACATTATAAAGACGGTCAATCAGAACTGGTTCGACTAATGTTAGCCATCTCCTTTCGGTTCCATTTCTTGAGATAAATTGAAATTCCTCTATCATTTCTTGCAAATTTGAATCGGATAATCCACTTATTGACTTTTGAACATCAAAAAGACTCTCCCTCTTAAAGTGTTCAGAAAGTTTATCCTCAATTTTTCGCATTGCTTCTAATTCTAATGTTCCATCATGAATTATCCTACTAAATTCAATTAATAAATCATCATTCGATGATACACTATCTGCCAGTGCTTTTTTTAATTCTGTTTTAAATGTTAGGTAGCCATTTACGTTAGGATTATACATATGATCAAAAAATGTTTCTATAATTTTTGCCGCTACCATATATTTTTTATCTGCAACTCCAAAAACCGGCATTGCTCCAAAATCAATCATCATCATATCGAATAGTTCTTTGATTTTGCCATAATTCAGTTTATTTCTTGCTTTTAGTTCTCTAGCCTTTGACTGGCAAAATATTTGTTCAATTCTTTTACATATATCTTTTGAGTTTTCATGTTTAATCAACCATCCCCCATATACAAAATAGGGTTGTCTATTATCCAAATAATTGGTTCCTGTATTTCCACTCTCATCAAAATAAAGTTCTAGCATCGCATTATACAGCTCCCTTTATTTTTATTATAAGTAATTTCTAGTTATGTTTCAACAGCCATAACGCACCACATGAATAGAGTTTTTTAATTACGCTGATACCAATACGCCTCCTCAAACACAACCGCCCCATTAATCCGCTTCACTTCCTCCGCACACTTTGCCTGCAGCTTTTTCAACGTTTCCTCATCCACCTCATGCCCATATGCCGTCACATGGGACAGCTTGGAAACTTCAACTGCCAGTTTATACATTGCCCGCGCCATACGATTCTCGCTATCCTTTACAGTGGCATGCATGACGGACGAAATAGTAGACAACATATAGTTTTCAATCTTTTTCGAAGTCAGGTATCCAATATAAAATTTCAACGCCTGATTTATAAATTCGTTCCTCGACCTGACATCCGCCTGCCGGAGCAGACTGTCGGCCTGCTCCAATAAATCTTCCTCAATGTAAAATGCTTTCCTTACTTTTTCTTTCTCCATCGTCCACCTTTATTCACATCTGCAGGCTGTATTCTGCACTCTGCCGGTCAGCCTGCATCTGTATTGCTTTCAGAATCATTTTTCCATATGCCTCTTCATTGATGTCACTGATAGGTCTCCTGCCTCCCTCCATCATATCACTGAGCATAAGGTTGTCTGCAGCTGCTTCGAATCTTGTTCCGCCAAATTCTCCCGGCTCTCCATTCCTTTGTAAAGTGATGTCACAAAAATCCTGCAGTTCCTCACACTCCGTATTAAAACAAAACGATACCGTATCCTGCTCCATATCAATTTCTATCATAAAAGGTACTTCCTGCCTTGACGCAAGTGCCGATATTTTCCCTTCTTCCACAACATAAAATATTTTTTTACCCTTTGCTTCTTCCGGGAAACGATAGTTCCCCTCTAACTGATCCAGCAACGGGGATACACATAAATTTTTCTGCGGCGACATTGCGCCATCCAGTACATATTTTAAACGGCTCAGAAAATTTGCCGCCGCAAACGGATAGCTGAATCCGCCCGCATATTCAGAAAAGAAATGAAAATCCTTTCCCCTTTCATGGACGGTGTATATTGCTTTTGTGCTCATATTGCTGCCTCCTCGATATTATTTTCTTCCCAATGCTTTTTTGAGTGACATAAAAGTTTTTTCTTTTCCTGCCTTTCAATTCCCGAAAAATATAAAATATGGCATAACTTCTCTAAAATTCTCCAAAAAGTTATGTCATTCGTAAAACTGCCCAACGGCTCTGCCGGTGGGTGTTTGACGGGTTAAGCCGCCCTCCGGCGGCATAACCCCTTTAACCTGCACCATTTTCGACCTAAATTTTTCGCCTCTTTTCGCCTGCTTTCGGTCTTCCGGCGCCGTTATCCCGTCAGGCTTCCACTGCTTTTTGCCTGCTTTCTCCAAATCGCCCCAAACAAGGCAGAATGGATGCCAGCTGGTCATCTTATCCACTTTCCCCAAACAAGGGCACACGCTGCCACACGGACGCTCACAGGGGGATAACCGGGTGCTGCCTCCTTCTTCTCTGTTTTAGTCAGCGGATGCCGTCCCGGTATTAGCAGTTCCCCGTGCCGCAGACCTGTTCACTCTCTGGATAGCGGGCGGTACATTTCCCCTGCTTTCTATATACTCCCTGACCGCCTGCGGCACATATTTTTCATATAACTTTCCCAACACTTCGTTCAGCTCCGCCTCGAAATCGGCATCCTTCTTCCCCATGTACTGCTTAATCGCATTCAGTTTTTCTTCATCATATTTGATCGTTACCACTGCCTGTTTCATGTTTACTCCTATCTGTCTGCTTCAGCAGACACTCAAATCAATAGTTGAAAATTTTAATTTTCAACCTTTTCCCTCCGCTTTCAAAAATTATATGGTCTGCACTGACCTGACACGGTTACATCATTCCCTGACTCATACCCTCGTCCTGAACAGCAACAATTACTTCTTCAGGCTGTGCCGGTTTTACAAGTGACAGAGTGTGGATATCCCTGTCGTAACGGTATACTTCATCCGACAACCACAGCTCGGATTCTACTACCATTTCATTGACATCGGTTACCATATTCCGCATGAAGTTCATATTCATGCTTTCCGTTTCCCTCATGATTATGGTTTCATGAATGGATGATGGGAGTATAATCAGACTGGAATTTAACTTTTCAGCAATCTTTTTCAAGATATTTTCATCAAACATATAGACCGCACCCTGTACATTTTCACGGTTGCTGAGTACAAACATAGACCTGTCTGTCACCTCTCGGTCCAGTTCTCCCGGTTCAAGCGGAATTACTTCCTGACTCCTGCATATCACATCCTCTATGTATTGGAACACCGCGGGAAATTGTTTTCTCATATTCGCCCACGCATCTTTTTTCAACTGTTCTTCGCTGATTCTCCACTGTTCCATCTGGCTGTTATGTATTGCGGCTATCCCTGTCCTGTTTTTCTCGGCAGGCACCCTGATACCATAAAACAATGCCAAGTCCTCCCTTTTTTCATGCGGCATATCCGACAATTCCTCACCATACCTCCCTGTGTTAAGCCGCATATACTCTTCCACAGTAAGTGTCTCCCCAAGATAATTCATATCTTCTCTTGGATAATAACTGCCGCCTTCCGTCATCGGGATTTCTGTCTTTGACAGGATCGTTCCCCAATGGTTGACCAGCACATGCGGCTTTACCTCACAGGCAATCCCCCGACAGTCATCATCATGCCGCACATCATAGCAGAATAAATTTTTAGGCACGGTGTTCCTGTCTGTCCTGCTGCCAGTGTAAAGCACCACATAGTCATCCAGCATGGCCAGTTCAAAGTTTTCTTTTCCAGTGTTTTCCATTCCTGCCTCCTGTTCTGTTAAAAAGGCAGTACCTATTTTGTTCAAAATAAGTACCGCCTTACATGTTCATCTGCATTCCTTCCTCTGGCTCTTCACCGGGAATCTCTTCCCGCAACTTTGCTACCTCATCCATCATATCGAAAACCTCTCTGTACGGATGGTAGTTCATTGCACCGATTTCATCAACCGCTGCCGCAAACTCTCCATTTAAGTTTAGGTTCAAGGCTCCTCCTCTTACGCCGTCGACTTCAAACCCCCTGTTCTCTGCCAGTTTTGCTACCGCCAAAAAGAATGGATTCATCTCTTCTTTCAATCCGGTTTCCACCTCCTTCTCATTCTGAAAATATCCCCAAATCATTCCCAAAACCGATTTTGGCTCCCCTGCATCTATAAAAACAGGCAAAAAAATAGGGCAAAAACTGGTCGATTTTCGCTCCAATTTTTGCCCAAGCCAAACTTGTTTGGCTTTAACCACCAATATCTTGTGGTTTAGACCCCCTAATTCTTCTCTTTTCCACAATACTGCATCATTATTATTACCTCAACATGCGTTGATTGCTGCATAGTGTATGACAACTCTGCAAAAGGCGTTAAATGTGTATTCGATATGTTCCTTGTATGCCTCCGTGCAAGTCATAGAAATTCCCCCTTTCTACTATAAATGCATGATTTATAAATACATTCTAATAAAGCAAGGGGCGATAGCACTTAGACTGTCGCCCATACTTTATAACCTACTTTTAATCTTCCTCTTTCCAACTGTTCTGCCACCAGTCATCTTCCCACGGTGTACCTTGCCATGTATCAGACCATAAATCTTTCCATTCCTCCGGGAAATTTGAGGAATCAAATGCGTCCGAAGTGTATATTCCCATGACACCAGAGCCTTTTCTTGTCACATTGATAACATTGTTCCCTGTGCCATTCGTAAACGTATAGTTCCCGTTGCTTTCTGTGAAATTTTTAGGCGTATATATTTCTCCCCAATCTCCGCTATCGGTAATGGTTGTGGTGGTATTTTTAAAATCATCTTTGGAAATCAACTGGAAATATCCGCTGTTTGCTACTGCGTTTAATGAACCATTAAAGCCCTCCGGCAAAGTCAAAAAGACAGACGCCATATTGAAGTTGCCCGCAATGTTACCAGACCTTATAAAATCATAAGTTAAATGGGCGCTATCTGCTGTTAAACTCACTTCCCCATAATCAATATCTGGGATATAAAGTTTTATGGTTTCATCATTTGTATTCGTGCTTGTTTTGCAGGAAATAGATACTTTTCGGCTATCATCTGATTCGTCAATCTTCACATCATAAACATTGCTGTTGTATTCAGCAGAAATTTTATTATCTGTTGCTGGCAGCACATTTACTGCACAACTGCTCACATCTAATGTCAATGAGGGTTTTCCCTCCGTGTCTAACTGTGGATTTGAGAGAGGAGCTGCATGAGCATTTGCAGCACCTGAGCCTGTTGTATAGACACCAATAACAATAGCACTTATAACAAGAAACAGTGTCAATATGCTTGTCAAAATAACAACGGGTTTATTCTTTTTCTTAAAATTCATAATAGCACCTAACCTTTCTTTTAGTTGTTCTGCTCCTTCTGTCAAAGTGACAGAAGCTAAAGAACTTTTGTAGAGATTGTTTGACTTCAAAAATGAAATCAATGTGTCCCCATAGTCACGCCTTGCTTTATCATCAAGTACCGCTATGACTTTTTCATCACATGACAATTCACAAGATTTATTCACTTCCTTTTCCAGCAGATATACAAAAGGATTGAACCAATGGACGCACACAACAATCTGTATCAGCCATTTGTAAAACATATCCCTCTGCTTGTAGTGGGTTAGCTCATGCACAAAGATATAAGACAGCTCCTTATCTTCCAATTCATGAACAGGCAAAACAATTCTTGGTCGAAAGAATCCAATCATAATAGGGGAAGCAATCAACGAATTATAGGATAATTCAACCCTCGTCTTAATATTTAATTTTTCTTCACAATCAGATAGCAGATTCAAAATCTTTATATCCGATACCTCTGTGTTGCCTGCTTTGATGTATTGGATAAATCCTTGATAAACCGTTATCCGACGGACAAATAGAACCAGTGCCAATGCTGACCAGATAAAAAACAGGCAGACATATTTGTTAAATGGTTCAAGCGCAGCAGCGGCGGTCATATCCCTGTTTGTCTGTATCGGCTCTGCTTCGTTGTTACCCGGACTTACCGGAACGGGTACATTGGGGATTGTAGGGATTTCATTTGTTATTGCTGCTGTGTCGAATTTTTCAAACAGGCTTCCAACAATCGTAGTATTGGGAGTAAATGGAAGCAGAAACCGCAGCGCAACAATTATCCAAATATAATACTGCCAACGCTTGCTGAACCTGTTTTTATACAGCGGCTTCAATCCCAAAATAAGAAGCAGTAACAGTGCGCCGGAAACAGACAGCGACAATAATATTTTCATAAATTCATTCATTTTCTTTTCTCCAAAATGTTTCAATCTCTTTCAATTCGTCTGCCGAAAGAATATCCTGCCGCAACAAGGTTGATACTAAGTTTTTCACATTCCCGCCGTAGACTTTATCAAGAAAGCTGTGGGTCTGCATGGTCTGGTATTCTGCTTCTGTTACCGTAGCCACATACTCATTCTTTCTGCCGATTTTTTTGACTTTCAAGAACTTTTTTTCGCCTAATCGGGAAAGCAACGTGAGTACGGTGTTGTTCTTCCATTCGTTTTTGTCTTTTTCCAATTCCTCCATGATGAGGGAGTATAAAGCTGCCCCTCCATTCTTCCAAATGATTTTCATTAGTACCAGTTCGGATTCAGAAATCTGCTGTGCCATGTTGTCCTCCTTTTATCTTAACATTTTGTGGGTGTATAAACATCTTAACACTTTGTAGGTGATAATGCAATACCCTAAACGAAATTTAAGAATTTATAAAAAGATATGAAAGATAGTGTGGGATTCCGTAGTAGTCGGCATTGTGGGAATGTGTATAACTGGCTATCTCATGGAATTGTGGGTAACTCTGTTTGCAGGACGTGGGAAAGCTGCACTTTAGCTTTTCCATGTGCTGTGAATAGAGTTATCCATGATTCCATAGCCTGTTATGCACATTTCCACAAATCCAAACTTAGGAGAAATCCAAACTTTCCTCTGTAAATCCTTTAT
>ERZ779626.1170-NODE-1170-length-12273-cov-23.949664_pt1 | contig 12273 bp, 17 predicted proteins | sample MGYA00514209_ERZ779626 | MGnify/ENA primary metagenome ERZ779626 (study PRJEB29562, sample SAMEA4376713) | mouse gut metagenome | isolation source: Cecum | study: EMG produced TPA metagenomics assembly of the A DSS colitis mouse model was used to assess the...
TGACAGTACCATTATTCTTGACAGTACCGCGCATTATTCTTGACAGTACCCCCAGTACCTCTGGCTCACGTTGTCCTCAGAGAGTTTTTGTCAAGGGTAATTTTATAAAATGCTGTACGGGCAAGTTTTATATTGTAAATGGACAGTCGGACAAGGATGTCCGGCTGTTTTAATATGGAGGTTTAGGTCACATCAAAAAGCCACGGGGCGCCAACCCGTAGACCGCTGGGTGGAACCAAGGCTTTCCTCCAGAAGAGCAGCGGGGAGTGATCCGATTGTCCAAAAAGAAAACACCGGGAGGCGCAGTCCCGGAGAAAGGACGGAGAAAGTCCATGGAAGAAAAAGTATTTGTCGGCTATGGCTACGGACGGTTCAAAAATGACCGGGGTGAGATGCAGGACTACTGCAATGTATTCATGCTGGAAGACTTCACTGGCAGCGAAAACAGCGACTACCATTTCGGCGGGCAGAAGGCGGTGAAATACCGCTGCCTGAAGCCGGAGTTGTTTGCAGACCTGACGCCCGGCGAGGTGGTGCGGTGCTTCTTTGACGGCAAAGGCCGTATCTCCTACATGGAGCCCGCAGGCGAGGAGACCGCACTGTAAGATGCGGGACACATGCAGTTGCTGGAACGTCGTGAGACAGTGCCGTGCAGTTGATTGACTGAGACAAAGGAAAGGGAATCCGGGGGGCTCCAGCGGCCTCCCGGACCCCCGGCAGTAATCACGGGGGTACTCATGACAGGAAGGTGATGTTTGCAATGAAATGCCAGGTACTGGTGGATTGGCTGACCTTCTCGGTGAAGGAGGCGGACCCGGCAGCGGTCATCAGACAATATCTGGGCTTGGACCCCGCGCTTTTCCAGGACGCCGGATACGGCCTTCTGGGCTACAACCGCGTGCTGCGGTTTTCTGACATCTGCGTGTGCTATGAGCCCCGGGAGAATGATTTTTTCCGGGACATGGGCGTGTGCGTGTCCATGTCCGGCAACGGCTGCCGGACCTTCGAGACCATGTCGGCGCTGACCGGCGCGAAGGACGGGCAGGACGCGTCCGGCACCGCCTTTTCCGTTCTGTTCCGGCTGCTGGCGGCGGAGGAGAGCGCCAACGTGTCCCGGATCGACGTAGCCTGTGACGACCGGGAGGGCTTTCTGGACATGGACGAGATCGTACAGAAGATACAGACCAATCAGGTCAACAGCCGCATGACCAGGCGCTCGGTGCTGGTCTCCTATGACGGAACCCGGCGGAACGGCTCCACAATCTACATCGGCGCGCCGTCCTCCGACTTCCGCGTCCGCATCTACGACAAGGCCCTGGAGCAGGGCGCGGAGGGGCACTGGGTCCGGGTGGAGCTGGTGCTGCGCAAGAAGAACGCCAACGCCTTTGTAGAGCAGATGATGCGCTCTGAATCCGTGGGAAAGCTGGCCGCCCAGGTCATCAACGACAAGTTCTCCTTTATCGAGCGGGACGATTCCAATATCACCCGCTGTACCGTGTGCGACTGGTGGCGGGCGTTCGTGGACGAGCTGGAATCCGTCCGGCTGGTGGCCCGGTGCGTCATCCAGCACCGGGTGGAGCAGATCGAGAATTGGGTGGAGGCCCAGGTGGGCCCTTCGCTGGCAATCATCGTTCGTACATTAGGTTGGCCCCACTTGATGGAAATAGCCCACGCCGCCAGGGGCCGGTTGTCCGAGAAGCAGGAGTGCTTGATCTCAGACTACAACGCCTTGCAAATCGCCAGGCGACGAGCGGCAGCCGGCTGATAGGAGATTTTATGTTTGATTTTGTTTTGCCTTTTGGGCTTAATATGCGGGATTTATCCAAAGAAGAAAAAGAAATTGTTTGGGCTGTGTATCTGAGCAATTTGAGGCCTCTATCGCTTTATACGGAGATGATGGAGGAGTCCTTTGACAAAATGGGGCGCTGGGGCGACTCATTATGTGATGAAGAATTTTTGTAACACGCGGTCGCGCCGCTGCCGCGCTGATCGCCAGCTCCTGAAGGAATCCATTGTGTGACAACAGGAGGTTTCCCTATGTGTTTGATTGATAGTCTGATTGCTCTGTCTGAACAGCTCGGTCATCATCCCAACGGCGCTTATTTCTTCTGTATTGTTGCCGTGCTGTATGGCTGGGAGCTTCTTCGGTGGACCGGGTGTATTGTGTTCATTGTGTATTGCCTGTTCGGGCGGCTGGTTCGCTGGCTCCGCTTGCGTAGGAAAAAGGCTGTTGATTAGTGGGCTTTTTTCAAAAAAGGAGTTCAAAAATAATGTCATTTCTTGATGTCTTCCCCTTCTTAAATGATTTCACATTTATTCTTTTTTTGGTAAGCTGCGGCTTTTTCATACGCATTGGTATGATGCTCATGGATTACATTGCTGATAATATGCGCTGGCTTTGGGAGCACTGGAGAAAGGATCGCTGACTAACAGCCCTCTCTTAAAACTAAAGTTTGTATTTTTTGAAAAGAGTGATACCAAGTCCAATAAGAACAAAAACGGTAAGAACGGTTCCTATTGGCCCAAGATCAATACTTATGTATATTGGTAGCCATTCTGTAAAAAAGGCAACCGCTGGTTGACATATTTGATGTAATATTTCTGACAAGGTGGTTTTCTCCTATGAATGAATTTTCGGTGTTATGTAATTTGATCGGCGCTGGCTTTGCTTTCGCTGTTGGTTTTCGTGGCTTTGATGCTTTCTTATATTTGGTGGATTCTTTCCTCCAACGGTACAGGAGGAAAAAGGCCGCTGATTAGCGGCCCTCTCCCCGGTTCTCCACCTTATCCATTACCCGCTGTACCAGTTGCTGGTCCAACTCTGCCTGAAGCTTTTCGTTTTCGGCTTCGAGTTCCTGTATACGTTGTTCTGCGGTTTTTTGCGGCATAGGTTCCCTTGATAAATAGACTAACGCGATTAGCGCTGCAATGCCAACAGGCCAGATACCTGTTGCAAATAAAAGTACAGTCGCTATTACTAATAAGACTTTCCCGGTTGACATTTTTACACCGTCCTTACGGTCAAAAATGAGTGTAATTAAAAGAATTAGAGCGATTGGCCAAATTCCTAATAAAAATAGGATAATTGTTATTGGCCATAAGATAGTTCTTGTTTGTTTACTCATAGTACTCCATCCTTTTAATTATTTTAGGTGAATGTTTTATGAAACGCTTTAAGTGTATTTTATCATGTATTTTTGCTTTTGCAATAGTCTTAAATTCAATTTCTGCATTGAGTGTTGCTCGTGCTGACGTTGGCGATTATCTCACGTATTGGCCTGAGACAGTTTGGAATTGGATGACTGGTAATAGTTCTGAACCTCTTGGGGGTTGGACTCCAGTGGGTGCATTAGATGCTCTTTTTTCTTCCAATAGGTCTCAAAATTACTACACCACACCGACCAGCAGCGTGCAAGACAAATACGGCAACGTCACCAACTACTACCGAAGCGGGGATACCAATAATACCCAGATCATCGACAGCTACAACAAGACCTTCAATACCATCCACAACACCACCAACAACACGACCACAAACAACTACAAAGCCAACGTCAAACTGGAAAACTTCCTGAACCAGTACACCACGAACAACAATAATTACACCTACAGCGCAGACTTCAAGTCCTGGTACTACGACAATACCACCAACAACTACAACTATACCACTAATAATCTCTACTATAATCAGGATAACAGCCGCTATTACGTTTCCATCGACAACAGCACAGACGAGTACTACCTGATCGATGTGCAATACTCCCCTACCTTCGTGACGGTGAACTATACCTACAACACCACCAACATCAGCAACGAGAAGGTAGGCGACGTCACCAACGTCTACTACTACGAGCTCAAGGACGGCCGCAACAGTTCCACCCTGACCGCTGCGGAAGTGGCGGGTATGGACTTCGGCTATGATGTCAAAAACTACGAGCTTGTGACGGACGACCCCAACACGCTGAGCCTCCAGCACTTCGACGGGGATTACAATGACAGCTCCAGCTTTAACCGGTCCTACTACTCTCAGAACCGGTCCACGACCTATGTAGACAGCGGGGCCTTCGGCCAGGCGGTGAAGCTGTCTTCCGGCTCTGCCGCAGGTGTGACCATTCCAAAGCTATCCAGCTACAGCAGCCTGTCCTTTGATTTTCGCGTCTACTATTCGGATATTTCTGCGCTGGGGATTTATTTCGGGGATACGAATATTTTCCAATGTATTCCCAGCTATAAGTCCCAGACCGTTTCCGATTTTTATGCAGACGATGGCGATTCCTTTGATCTTGGCCGGTACTGTGAATATTATACATCCCACGGCAACTGTCCCGGCGGCGAGCCGCCTTCGACCTATGATGAGGCGGATCTGACTGAATACGGGTATTCTTACTCGAATACGGTTAAATCTTACGGAGAAGTTCCATCAGTAAGCGGGTCCGGCTGGAGGGTAACAAACAGCTCGAAATATGGCTGGTATACGTGGCCCAGCTCGGCAACCTTGTATTCATCATCAAGGTATCGCTCTGGCTGGCCCATCAAAAGAGAGGACGCCGGCTATGATCGTACACATTCCTACTACAACTATATTGCAACGGTTAATAATCGTAAAGCCTCTACCTACCGTGTAACGCCGACCTCTATTCCCGCAGATTTTTCCTATTCCAGTTACAAAAACCAATGGGTGTCCATGCGCGTTACCCTGTCCGGCGGGAAGCTGTACTACTTCGTCAACGGCGACCTGGTGGGCTCCGGCAGCTTCACCAAGCCCACGGCGGACAAGTTCTACATAAAGTCCTCCGGCACCGTCTACCTGGACGAGCTGCGGGTCACCACCGGCTCCCTGTCCTCCACTGGGGCCTATAACCCCTCCAACGCCCCCTACGACACCAATAAGGTCCTGGCCCTGCCGGACAAGCTCACCGCCAACACCATCTACGTCCAGCACAACACCCCCGTTACCGACAGCCGGATCGGCGGCGTCCGGCCCTCCAACCCCGCCGAAGGCTTCTTTTACATCCCCCTTCACGACGACAACACCGGCGGCCAGCCCCAGCTCTACACCGGCGGCAACTGGGTGAACGTCACCGCCATGGTCTACGACGGCAGCACGACCAAGGACGCCAAGGGCTTTTCGTTTTCCCCCGTCGGCTCCTCCCCGGACGTGGACGTGGACGCCAAGCCGGAACGCCCCGTCAAGCCCCAGGACCCGGAGACCTGTACCCATGAGTGGGCGGAGTACGCCCCGGATTCCGTGGCCCCCACCTGCACCCTGGCCGGTGTGACGGCCTACGTCTGCTCCAAGTGCGAGAAGCAGAAGACGGAGCGCGTGCCGCTCCTGGACCACGACTGGACGGTCAAGGTGACCGTCACCAACCAATACGACGAAACCGGCGCGCTCATCACCCCCGGCTTCACCATCTACGAGTGCAGCCGCTGCCAGGAGCAGTACAAATCCGTGGACGGCACCGCGCCGCCCGCCCTGGTAAACCCCGGCGGCTCCACCACACCCGGAGACGGCGAGGAGGAAGAGGGGTTCCTCGGCTGGCTCCTGCGGAAGATCGGCGAGGTCCTGGGGGCCATCGGCGACGGCATTCTGGGCCTCCTCCAGGCCGCCCTCGGCAAGATTTTTGACGGCGTTATCGACCTGGTCACCATGGCCTTTGACAAGCTCGCCCAGCTGGTGGACCTGTTCGGCTCCTTCGGGGACGCCCTGGGCGTCCTCTGGACCTGGCTGCCGCCGGAGATTATGCTGGTGCTGGTCACCGGCGTGACTGTGTTCGTGTTCATCGGCCTGCTGAAGCTGTTTATGAAATAGAGGTGATTGCCATGAAAAACCTGTACCGCATTTTGCCTGTCCTGCTGTGCTTCTTCCTGGCGGCCTCGGTCCTGGCCCTCCCCGCCTATGCCTCGGACAGCGCCTCCCCTCCTGCCCAGGAGGGCGGGGAGGAGGACGCCCCCGAGAGCACCGGCATGACTGACGCCGCCGCCGCTCTGGGCAAGGCCCTCATAGGCGGTATCTGGTCCCTGTTCGCCATCTCCGTCCCCGGCTTCAGCTTCACCTTCGGCCAGCTCTGGCTGGGGGTGCTCCTGGCCTCCGTCTCCGTGCTGGTGGTGCGCATGCTCTTCGGCTTTGGCGGCGGCCAGCGGGGGGACAGCCCCCGGACAAGCTCCACCAACAGCCCCAGGATCTCCAAGGAGAGGAGGCACGACGAATTTTGAAAAAGCTGCTGACCGTTCTGCTCTGCATCTGTCTGCTCTGCGCCCATTCCGTCACCGCCCTGGCTGAGAGCCAGCCCAACTTTGAGGACTTCGCCACTGCGGAGGAGTACGAGGCCGCCTATCTCGCCTGGTACGCCGCAGAGGTCGAGCGCGCCGCCCAGGAGAACGCCGTCCCGGAAAGCGAGGATACCGCCCATGAGCCTGTTTCAGATGCCCCAGCGCCCCCCATGGATGCTGTTTCTAACGATAGGTATCCTCTGGGCAGCTATGTGGACCCTTCTGGGCATGTCTATTCCGCCTCTGGCACGCTTCTGTCGCCGCCAGTTGCTCCGTCTGCGGAGGCTTCGGTGGAAGCTGCGCCGCCTGTGGAGGCTTCTGCGGAGGTGGACACGCTGGCCGTAATCGCCGGCCTGGTGGAGGACATCGCCCAGGACCAGCCGGTGTGGTATGTAGAGGACCTGCGCCCCGCGTCCCCTCCCGTGGAGGTCCTGACCGGCCTAAAATCTCTGGTAACTTCCATTTTTGGTGAGTATACACCTGTTACCACTACCTCCATTGTCTCGCAGACAGTGGGTAATGATACCCACCAGTACCTGGTGGAGACCGTGGCCCCCGGCGCTGCCGGTGTGGACTATGAGTGGCTGTCCGGCGTGTTCCTCTTCGGCATCCTCCTCTTCTGTTTTATGAAGCTGCTGGGAGGTGTCCTGAAATAGTGGAAGCAATGATCGCCTACTCCATCGGGATGCTGGAGGCCGTCGCCCGGTTTCTGGGCTCTGAACCCATCATCTATCTCTTCGGTCTTATCTGCCTCGCCTTTCTGGTGAAGGTGGTGAGATATATCATGACATAGAAAGGAGAATCACCATGAATCCTGTGTTCCTGAGTGCGGTAAGCGATACCGGCCTGACCATGGCCTCCGTCCTGTCCACCATCACGGAGGTCTTCACCGCCGCCGTCGGCTGGGTGGGCACCGTCGCTGAGACGGTGGCGGGCAACCCCCTGCTGCTGGTGGGCGTCGTGATCGGCTTCATCGGCACGGGCATTGGCCTTTTCAGCCGCCTGCTGAGGGTCTGACCCGGAAGGGGGTGGGGGCGCGCCAACAGAGTGCGCGCCCCTGCCCCCACGCTTTTCTCTGGGAGGTTTTGAAGATGACGTTCCAAAAACGGCGCGTTGAGGGCGTCCTGGCTGCGGTATGTTTTTGCATGGCGCTGCTCGCCCTCACGGTCCCCGCCCATGCCGCGTCCGTCTCCTGTCCCAACTGCGGCATCAGTATTGGCGGCAATATGTTTGTTTCCGGTGATTCCATCAGCCATTATTTTTGCGATAATTGCAGCCGGTGGTTTTACAAAACGTCCACTCGCCCTCGCCTGACTGCTGATTCGGGAACAATTGGTTCTGTTACCGTGTCTTCAGCGACCTGCACGTCACCCCGCCAGATCCGGAATTCCTGCTCTGTGCATGGGGACGGAGACACTGTATTTTCGGGCAGCCCGCTGGGCCACAGCTGGAAGGAGACCGGCAGCACCACGCCTACCTGCACCGCCCCCGGCTCCGCCAAGTCCGCCTGTTCCCGCTGCGGCGAAACGAAAACCGAGGCCCTTTCCCCTCTGGGCCACGCCTGGCGTGAAACCGGCAGCACCGCGCCCACCTGTACCGCCGCCGGTGTGCTCTACCAGTCCTGCTCCCGCTGCGGCGAGGCCACAACCGCCCCCATCCCCGCCCTGGGCGGAGAGCATGACTGGAGGGAGACCGGACGCACCGACGCCGCCTGTACCGCTCCCGGCTCCGCCTCTTTCAGCTGCTCCCGCTGCTCTGCGGCTAAGACCGAGGCGCTGCCCGCCCTGGACCACGATTGGCACGAGACCGGGCGGAAAAACCCCACTTGCCTGACTGCCGGGTCTGTTGATTACGCCTGTTCCCGCTGTGATGAGACCAAAACAGAGACCATCCCCCAGCTGGGGGAGAGCCACATCTGGACTGTATCCGGTCACACGGACCCTACCTGTACAGAATCCGGCATCTCTGGCTATACCTGCTCCCGCTGCGGCGCTGTCAAGCAGGAGACCCATCCTGCTCTTGACCACAATTGGACCGAGGATTTACGTACCAACGCCACCTGTACCACTCCCGGCTCCATCCGCTACACCTGCTCCAGATGTTCCATGGAGAGAATGGAGGCCATCCCCCAGCTGGCCGGGGACCACGCCTGGACGGAGACCGCGCATACCGACCCCACCTGCACCGCCCCCGGCTCCGTCTCCTACGTCTGTTCCCGCTGCTCTGAGACCAAAACCGACACGCTCCCCGCCCTGGATCACGCCTGGAGCGAGACTGGCCGCACAGACGCCACCTGTACGGACCCCGGCTCCATACAGTACGCCTGCTCCCGCTGCGATTTTGCCAGGTCAGAAAAAATCCCCGCCCTGGGCTCTGCCCACATCTGGGAGGAGACCGCCAGGGTGGAGCCCACAGAGAACGCCTCCGGCTCCGTCTCCTACACCTGCTCCGCCTGCGGGGCCTCCAGAACCGAGCCCCTGCCTCCGCTGGGCCTGGACCTCTCCCTCTCCGCCCTGCTGGAGCGGCTGGGCCTGGTCCTCTCCGCCGCCCTGGACTGGGTCGCCGCCCTCACCGATGTGGTGGTCCGCCACCCCATCCTCCTCATCTCCGTGGTCATCGGCCTGATCGGCGTCAGCGTCCTCACCCTCCGCCGCCTTCTCAAGCTTTGAAAGGAGCTGCTCTATGGCTGTTCTCGTCCTTGCGGGCCTGTGCTATCTGCCCGTGTTCCTCCGCTCGTTCCTCTGCCCGCCCCATCCCCACGTACTCAACGTATACTTCGGCGTTCCAGGCTCCGGCAAGACCACCTTCGCCGCCCACCTCACCCGCTGGGCCCTCCATGAAAACGCCATAATCCGATTTTGCCGCAGACACCAGAACATCCTCACCAGGTCCATCCTCAACAGTAAGTACCTCAAGCGCCGTATTCCCGTCTACAGCAACGTCCCCATCACCGGCGCTTACCAGCTCAATCCCCAGCTGGACATTGGAAGGTACATGATTGAAAATGCAAAGGTGATTATTGACGAGGCGGGCATCGAGTATAACAACCGCAACTATAAATCCTTTCCCCAGGAGGCCATCTACTTCTACAAGTACCACCGCCACTACAGGGTTTCGGTGGACATATTCAGCCAGAGCTATGAGGACATGGACGTGACCCTCCGCCGCCTGGCTCAGAACTTCTATGTGGTTCGCCGCTCTCTGATCCCCTTCTGCGTGGTGGCACGCCGCATCCGCCGCCGGGTGGGGGTGGACGAGCAGACCAAGCAGATCCAGGACCTCTACTCCATGGGCCTCCCCCTTCTGGACACCCGGCGCATTTTCTCCCCGCCCCTCTGGAAGTTGTTCAACAGCTACAGCAGGAAAGAGCTGTGGCAGAAACAGTGGGAAAAATGGTAATTGTAACACATTCCCGCTTGACCTGGTTGCCGATCCGGCGCGGCTGCCGTGTCGGCGTGTGTTACAGCTCTGCCGGAGATTTCCAATCCAGTATTTTTCGGGGGTAGTGGTAAAGCCAGTCCTGGCACTCCGCTATCTCCTTTTTTGTCACTCTGGAGAAGTCGGTCCCCTTGGGAAACCATCTCCGGATCATTCGGTTCATATTCTCATCGCTGCCCTTTTCCCAGGCGGAGTAACTGTGGCAGTAGTAGATGTTAAACCGCTTGCCGCCATGGATGGATTTTATCAACTCCTCATATTCCAGAAATTCAGATCCATTGTCTGTGGTGATGGTTTTAAATTTCTCGCGGAATTTTTTCTTGCCCAGATCTTTCTCCAGTTTATCGAACACCTTCCGGACGGATGCCGCCCGTTTGTCCGGCAGCTTGAAGATCTTCGGCTCCCGCTTCTTTCGCTCTATCATGGTCAGCAGGACCGGCCTGCTTTTCACCTTGCCAACAACCAGGTCTATTTCCCAGTGTCCGGGCTCCTCTCTCTGGCTGGCTGGTTCCGGCCTGTCGGTGATGCTTGGTAGCGCAGGATGGGCGACCCGTCTTTCCGGCCTGTCGCTTTTTGATTTTTTCTTTCCCTTCTCCCAGAGGTCCTTGTCTGTTATGCGGGGAAAGATTCTCTTCGTGATGTAGCCGTATAGCGTGGTTGTGCAGACGGAGGTCTGATACCCCGCCTTTCTGGCTGCGGCCAGTGCCGCCGCAGGGGAATACCGCTTTCGTTTGTCTACGCTTCCGTCCTCCTGCACGCCCAGCATTTTATCTTCCAGGAATTTTGCGTAAGCGTGGTCGTTCCCAATTTTGAGTTGGCCGCCCTTGGCGGTCTGGTTCTGGTCGTGGAGCTGTTGAGCTTTGTCCGCCGAGTACCGGACTTCGTCCCACCATTCACAGGTGTGAATATACGCGCCCCGCTCCATTTCGTTGTAGATGGTCTGACGGCAGAAGCCCAGCTGCCGGGCGATCTGGGCAACGGGTATTTTTGCTTTTAGCAGCGCCTCCAGCTGCTGCCGCTCGTCTCTGGTCATATAGTGTTGTTTTTTCATCATGCGTACCTCCGAATTTCATCGAATCGAATACGTGATCTTAAACAAAGTTCCACCCACGGTCTGACCGTGGGTGGCGTTATTGTAACACAGCTTTCAGCCGCTGCGCCTCTGATCTGCTCCGGCTGCCGGGCGGGATGGTGTTACACATCCCATTTCTTTACGGCCCGGTCTAAGGCAGCCGCCAGCGCGTCCGCCCTAGGCAGCAGCTCCCGCAAAGTCTCGCTCAGCTCCCGCGTCTGAGCGGACATGTGCCGCAGCTGTTCCCGTTTCTCCTGGATGCGCGCCTCCAGCTGTTCCAGTTCCCGCTCCCTGGTAGGCAGCTCCCACATACACCGGGTGACCAGGTTTTCAAGCTTCTGGGTAAAGTTGCTTCCCTGCTGCCGCTCGATGAGCTCCGCCAGCTCGTCCGAAAACCGGATGCTCCGGATGTTGGTCTTGATGGCCATTATATTACCTCCGTCAGATCATGGATCGCGCAGTTGAGCGCGTCGAGTGTTTTCTTAATCTGGATCTTCTCATGGGCGCTCATGTCCTCACCTGCGTCCCAGAAGGCAGCATTGAGCTTCCCCTTCAGGTCGGTCAGTTGGAGCAGCAGCTCCCGAACCTCGCTCCGGTGCGCCCGCTTCATCTGTGTATCGTTCCTTCCAGCTTTGCAAGGATTTCCTCCCGAAGCAGCTGCGTGTCTGCCGGTGCGCCGGGCTCTTCCAGTACCCGGTATAGCAGAAACCGCAGACATTCGATTTCCAACCAGCTCAGTTTCACGTTTTCCCGCTTCCAGCTTTGTTCTGCTGGTTCCATGTATTTCATGCTCCCGTCCTCCTAAAATAAAAGATAGTCGGTCTGCCGAAGTCGGCTCTGGCGACTTCGGTTGGCCGCCTCATGCACGGCCACTATCCGGGGTCAAGGGGAAAAGCAAAAAAATTTTCCCAGGTCTGCATCAGACCTGGGAATTGATGTATCTGGAAAAATTTTTTGCGGCCCTTGACACTGGATTGTTGCCGTGCCACCGTCCCGGCTTCGCCGGGACACCTCTTCCCTCCCGCACTACAGTATCCTTCCCGCCCTCTCCAGCCGCTTCGCCTTCACTTTCTCGTCACTCTTTGCAATGTGATATATTTGTCCCTTTGTCCATTTTCTTCTTGACATTCACGTAAAATGCTGTACGCCCTACAATTACGAAGGTCATACAGCATTTTATTTGCGCAATTAATCATACCGATAATTTTCTAAAAAAGTGCCTAATGAGTATTTTCGTGGCAGAGTCTGCTACTCCAACATACAATCAATTTCCTCTAGGAATTTATCCCTAAAACGCTCCCATCGGTTTTGAGAAATATCGTTTATTCCAAGGTGCCTAATAATACGGTCCTTGAGTTCGTTTAGCGCATAATTCCGATTGTCCTTATCTGCCAAACGGAATGTCATATCCCTCGGATTAACAGCACCTTCAATTTTAGAAGCTGTACCAATAGGCTAAAGCCTTTTTAACAAAGTGCGAAAAGCGGCAA
>ERZ779626.1172-NODE-1172-length-12272-cov-5.047720_pt1 | contig 12272 bp, 8 predicted proteins | sample MGYA00514209_ERZ779626 | MGnify/ENA primary metagenome ERZ779626 (study PRJEB29562, sample SAMEA4376713) | mouse gut metagenome | isolation source: Cecum | study: EMG produced TPA metagenomics assembly of the A DSS colitis mouse model was used to assess the...
GTATACGCCCGGCATTAGTCCCACGCCGCGTTTGTCGTCGAAATACAGGCATTTGCCCACGCGGTAACGCACGAGCAAACCGCTGGACTTGCAGAACACGACTTCGCCGCGGTCGGAAACGACCTTGAACAATCCGTTCTCTTCGATGCAGGCGACTTCTTGATCGCAAGCCGGAAAATGCTTGGGAATGAATTGACAAAGCACAATCTGCTCCGACGCGACTCTCTTACCGCTCTTGCGGTCGGTATAGACGAACGTGATCATACAATCCTTGGTCGTGTCGATCGTCGGATGTTGCAACAAAACTACGTATTCGCTCTCGGGCGGAATGATCGCGTCGATCTCGCCGCTAGCGATCACTTGCCCGTCTGTCAAATACTGCCATCCGATCGCAATTTCGGAGCTGTCCGCAAAGAAATTGGTGTTGGCAAGCGCGTATTTGTTGTTGGAAACATAGTGCGCGCGAATCGGGCGATACACCGCCTGCATTTCGTATGCGCCGGTAGACGGCGTGCGGTCGGGATATACCAGACCGTCCACGCAAAAATTGCCGTCGTGCACATATTCGCCGTGATCGCCGCCGTAGGTGTACGATCCGTCCTCGTGCAAAACCGCATGATCCGCCCACTCCCAGATACAACCGCCCATCAGGCTGTTGCTGCGCGCAAACAAATCCCAATACGTGTGCAGATCGCCCGGCCCGACTCCCATCGCGTGCGCATATTCGCATAAGAAGAACGGCGCGCGATAATAGCGTTTGGGCAAACGGTGTTCGAGATATTTCTCCAAAAACTCGGTGGACGAATACTTCCGCGAAACCACGTCATAAGCAAAACGCGGACTGCGCGCAACGCCTTCGTAGTGAATCGGCACATTGGGATCGAGAGCTTTGAGCTGTTCGTAGCAGTAATCCTGATTGCGCCAACCGCCGGCTTCGTTGCCCAGCGACCACATCGTGACGCAGGGATTATTGCGGTCGCGCATGTACATGCGATACACGCGATCCCAATATCGGTTGCGCCATGCCTTGTCATTGCTCAGTCGGTGTTCGTAACGAATGTATTTGCGCCCCGAACATCCGTGCGTCTCGATATCCGCTTCGTCGATCACATACAGTCCGACGTGATTGGCGATTTTCAAAAAAATCGGATCGGGCGGATAATGGGACATGCGCACGGCGTTGACGTTGTATTCTTTCATCAGATTGGCGTCCGCCAAATACTGTTGCACCGTCATCGCGTACCCCGTCGCCGGAGACGTATCGTGATGGTTGACGCCTTTGATCTTAATCGGCTTGTCGTTGAAATAGAAAACGGAATCGCGGATCTCGATCTTGCGCAATCCGACTTCCTGCCGAATGCAATATACGCATTGATCGCCCTTGCGCACCGTCATGTACAGCGTATACAACTGCGGCGTCTCCGCCGACCAGATCGCAGCATTGTCCACGATAAACTGCGCCTTGTCGCCTTCGTACGTCGCAAGCAAATCGTCGCCGCGATACAAATACGTCACGACGCGCGCGTCCGCACTCGCCAGAGTCGCGTCCGTATCCACGTCGATCTGCCACTCGCGCGCATCGCGCTGGGATGTCGTAATCTTATAATCGAAAATGTAACTGTCGTCATACGTCGTCACGTAAACGTCGCGGAAAATGCCGTTGCTGCGGAACATGTCCTGCGATTCGAGATACGTGCCGTTGCACCACTTATAGACGAGCGCGACGATTTCGTTGGGTCCGTCGATGACGAAACCGGTAATATCGAATTCCGCCGTATTGTGGCTGCCCTCGCTGTAACCGACATAGCGTCCGTTGACATAGAGTTGCAAAGCTGACGCCACGCCCAAAAACGTAAGAATGTGTCGATTGCGACGTTGCAAACGAAACGCCTTGCGATAGACCGCGACGCTGTTATAGACCTGAATCGGCTTTTTGTCCTCGGTATCCAGACGCACGTGCTTGCCGACCCAGCCGCTATCGGCGGGAACATGCGGTTCGTGAAAATCAAACGGATACCGGATATTGACGTAAAAAGGCGGCTCGTAGCCCTGATATTGCCAGCATCCGGGGACTTGCACCGAATCGAACGGATACCGATACGTATCCAACTGCGCGGGCATGTCCGAAATGCGCGCAAAATAACGCATGTCCCATTTGCCGCTCAAAAAGGTCACCATGCGCGACTTCTCGCGCTCGTTCCAATATTCGGTTTTGTCGCATTCTTCCTTGCTCGCGAACGGTATGAAATACGCTCGGGCAGGTAATTTATATTCTTCAACGACGGAAAAGTCGTTGTAATTTCGATGTTCGAATTGATATAACATACAGCTTCTCCATAGAAAAGTATATTGAGATACATCGGTATTTTAACACACAACCGACAGGAAATCAAGCTTATTTTACGCGTGCAGACGCAAGTTTATATATAAAACGCCCGTTCGCGCCGTTTTTCGACAATATTCGTCTGCGCAAACGGAGCGCAACGCGCCAATCGACCAACGCCGAATAAACACACTGCAAAACGAAAACGAACGAGCGCAAGCTAGTATTGCAATCAACCTATATTTCGATATTCGAAGACCGTTATCTGCCAAATCAAACGATACGGCAACAAAACGGCAGCACGGCCGTCGCCGTAACTTTCCACCACTGTTTGAGCAACGGCAAACCGACCAGCGTTACCAAACACGACAACATCGAAATCACGCACAGCACCGTCAACGCCAAACCCGCCGTACACATCCATATCACCGACAATACCGGACGGTCGATCGCAACCGCGACTTCTTTGCCGAACGGCTTATAACTCAACCAAGCCGCCCGCAAACACGGCAACGTCAGCGGCGCCCCGATAATGCTGACCAAAAAAATCGCCGCCAAAATCACCCAGACGACGCTCAGAATCAATCCGCCGAAAATCTTCCAATACAGATTGCCGATCGCAAAAATCGATTTTTTAATCACCCAACGCATAGCAATAGTATGCGCAACGCGCGCGCAAGGATACCGCAGCGATTTTGCACACCCGCATGAAAAATGCGGCGCAATCAACGCGCCGCAAATGCCGATATCGGAATCCTATGCCCGGTCCGGAATTTCGTCCGAAATGTCGTAATACCGCTCCAAAATCTCGACGGCGTCCAAAACGAATTTAATGCACGGACGCACGCGGTAATATTCTTCGTCGCGCGCTTGCGGCCGGTAGCCTTGCGTCAAGTTTTTGACGTCTTTGAGCAACTGCGCGCATTCGATGCTGCCGTTGCGCTCTTCAAACAAACGAATCAATTCCTGCACGTCGCGATACACCTGCGCTTTGTCCTCCGTCGGCGATGCAAGGCGTTGCGTCACCACGCCGGCGACAACGCCCATCATGCTGACTGCACCGCATTGGCGACGCGTCCGTCCGAACCCCGCGCCGAACGCAATGGATATGCTTGCGAGCGTTTGTTCGTCCATTTGCAAGACGTCGGAAAAGGCGCATAAAACCGCCTGCGCACAATTGTGTCCCTGTAAAAAATAGCGATAAGCCAAATAACTGCGTTGCATCATGTTTCTCCTTTATTCGCAAGTTCTCGCCGCATCCAATTCCGTTTGTAAAATCCGCAACGTATCGGCGTCCAAATCCTTCGTATCGGCAAGCGGATTGGGTAACCCCAGACTTTCGTACTTGGAAAATCCCATCGTATGGAATCCGAGCAATTCATACCGACGCACGTTCTTCCATCTGCGCGCAATCGCCGCGTATCGACGCATATGTTCGGGCGTATCATTGACGCCCGGCACAACGACCGTGCGAATCCAAACCGGAATATCCCGCGCCGCCAAATCGTCCGCGAACTCGATCACCCGCTGAAACGAACCGCCCGTATAATCGCGGTAGGACTGCGCATCCCAAAATTTGAGATCCAGAATCACGCATTCCGCCCCCTGCACGGCGGCGCGCACTTGCGGCGTCAACGGCACGCATCCACATGTATCCACCCAATACGAAACGCCCAATCGACGCAGCAACGGCGCGCATGCGGCGATTTGCTCGGCATGGAGCAACGGCTCGCCGCCGCTCCACGTCACGCCGCCGTCCGATCCGAAATACGGGCGGTAACGCGCGACTTTATCGGCGATCTGCTCGGGCGTATACCGCGCGACGCGGTCGGCGTTCCAAGTATCGGGATTGTGGCAGTACGCGCATCGCAACGGACACCCCGCCGTAAATATCGCATAGCGAATCCCGCTTCCGTCCAGCGTCGCAAAACTCTCCCATTTGACAACGGGAATCGTATCAGAGTTTGTCATGGAACGTGCGTGCGATCACCTCGCGCTGCTGTGCGGGATTGAGTTTGTTGAAGTTGACGGCATAACCGCTCACCCGAATCGTCAGATTGGGATATGCGGACGGATCTTGCATCGCATCGATCAACTTCTGTCTGTTGAGTACGTTGACGTTGAGATGATGCGCGCCCTGCACGAAATATCCGTCCAGCAATCGGGTCAAACGCGCGACGCGCTCGGCGCCGTCCTTGCCCAAAACGGTCGGCGTAACGGAAAACGTATTGGAAATCCCGTCCCGACAGCAGGAAAACGGCAATTTCGCAACCGAATTCAAACTTGCCAACGCGCCTTCGCAATCCCGTCCGTGCATCGGATTGGCGCCCGGCGCAAACGGTTCGCCGCGCAGTCTGCCGTCCGGCGTATCGCCCGTCTTTTTGCCGTAAACGACGTTAGACGTAATCGTCAGAACGGACAGCGTATGTTTGGCGCGACGGTACGTCTTATGCTTGCGCAATGCCGCGTAAAAATACTCGACGATCCATCTGGCAATCTCGTCCACGCGGTCGTCGTCGTTGCCGTATTTGGGATATTCGCCTTCGCTGCGGAACGACGTGATCAATCCGCGCTCGTCGCGCACCGCATAAACGCGAGCATGCTTGATCGCTCTCAAACTGTCCGCCAATACGCTCAGACCGCAAATCCCGAACGCCATCAACCGTTCCACCTTCGTATCGTGCAACGCCATCATCAAACGTTCGTAGGCGTATTTGTCATGCATATAATGGATGACATTAAGCGTATTGACATACAACTTCGCCATCCAATCGCAATATTTGCAATACGCGGCAAGCACGCGATCGTAATCCAACAGTCCTTCCGCAAAAACTTCGCCTTTGGGACCGACTTGCGTGCCGTATATCTCGTCTTTGCCGCCGTTAAGCGCCATCAAAAGCACTTTGGCAAGGTTGCAACGCGCGCCGAAATACTGCATCTGTTTGCCTTCTTTCATCGCGGATACGCAACACGCGATCGCATAGTCGTCTCCGTAGTCCGGACGCATGACATCGTCGTTCTCATACTGAATGGAATCGGTATCAATCGACACTTGCGCGCAAAAATCTTTGAATCCTTGCGGCAAATCCTGCGCCCAAAGAATCGTAATATTGGGTTCCGCGCTACATCCGAGATTGTACAATGTCTGCAACATCCGAAAACACGTCCGCGTCACCATCGTACGACCGTCCACGCCCATGCCGCCTTCGGAGGTCGTAACCCAAGTCGGATCGCCCGCAAACAAATCATTATATTCGGGCGTGCGCAAATGGCGCACGAGACGCAATTTGAGCACCAAATCGTCGATCAGTTCCTGCGCGCCCGCTTCGTCCAAGACGCCTTCCGCAAGATCTCTTTGCAGATAGATATCCAAAAACGTCGTAATTCTGCCGATGCTGTTGGCGGCGCCGTTCTGCTCCTTGACCGCGCCCAGATACCCGAAATACAGCCATTGCACGGCTTCGCGCGCATTGGTCGCCGGCACGGAAATATCGCAACCGTAAGCAAGCGCCATCTGTTTGAGCTGATCGAGAAATTCGATCTGCTTGGCAACGTCCTCGATCAATCGAATCGTCTCTTCGTTCATTGCCTTACGCCCCAAACGCGCTTTGTCCTTGCGCTTTTCTTCGACCAGTCGATCCACGCCGTACAACGCGATCCGACGATAGTCGCCGATGATCCGACCGCGCGCATATGCGTCCGGCAATCCGGTGATCACGCCGACATGGCGTGCCTTGCGCATTTCGTCCGTATAGACGCGAAATACGCCGTCGTTGTGCGTCGTGCGATAGCGGAACGCGTCTTCGATCTTTTGCGACACGCGATAACCGTACGCTTCGCAAGCCTTTTCGGACATGCGTTTGCCCGAAAACGGGTTGACCGCGCGCTTCAACGGCGCGTCCGTCTGCAAGCCGAAGATCAACTCGCGATCGCGATCGATATAGCCGGGCTCGTAACTGAGCAAAGAAGAAACGTGTTCGGTATCGATGTCCAAAACGCCGTTGCGCTCGTTTTCGCGTCGTAGCAGATCGTCTACCTGTTCGCGCAATGCTTGCGTGCGCGCGGTCGGCTGCGCCAAAAACGACGCGTCGCCCGTATACGGCAAGTAATTGCGTACGATAAAATCACACACGTCGATACGCTTGTTCCAATTGCCTTGTCTGAATCCTCTCCATGCCTGCATAACCGTTCTCCTAAAATAAAAAGTCCGAACAAATCCAAAATTTGCCCAGACGGTCGACGATGCCGCATCCTGCTCCCCCATAGTGCGCTATGTTCCGTCAGTCACAGGATACCGATTGGTGTTCGCTTACAGTATAACAGAACATGCAAGGGATTGCAAGATTTCGTCGGGCGCAAATCGATTTTTTTATCCCGTTCGAATCAATCGGACGGGATAACGGTTCAAATCTGCTCTTTGAGTTGTTTTGCCGGCGCAAAATGAATGCTTTTGCGCGCGGGAATCGTGATCTTTTCCTGCGTGCCGGGCAACACGCCGATGCGCTCGGGACGGTCTTTGACGCGGAATTTGCCCAAATTGGCAACGACGATCTCATTGCCTTTGGCAAGCTCTTCTCCCAACGTTACGACGAACGCCTGCATGCATTTCGCCGCCATCGTCGGCGTAACGCCCGCTTCCAGGGCGACTTGCGCAATAAATTCTTGTTTGTTCATAATGATTTCTCCTTGTATCCGATCGCCATGCGCGCGGCATAGCCGATTTTTCCTTCTTGCGTCTGCACGCCGACCAATCCGTCCGCGAGCATGCGCGCATGCCCGCGCATATCGCGCGCGCGAATCCATTGCACCGGCACATCGCAATCCACCGACACGCATACGGGGCGAACCAAATAGCCGAAATCGTACGCGCCGCCCATTGCATAAACGCCGCCCAATACAAAGCCGCGCGAAAAGAACGTCCGTAAACTCGCGGCATTATCGAGTTGCACGACGCCGCATACCCAATCGGCATCCGTCAACGTTTGCGCCGCATCCGCCAAAACGACATCCGCCAAACGCCCCGCCAAACCTGCGCCGCGCCAACGGGCGTCCACCATCAAACCGGATAGTTCGAAACAACGCTGCGGCGCCAACGCGCCATGCGTGCAGGCGCGCACAACGTCGGCAATTTGCTCCGCATACGTCCGATCCAAATCCAGTCCGAACGTTGCAATCGGCGCGTCTGCGTCATATACCGCATAAAAATGCCCGCCGTCCAACACGGCTCTCAACTCCTGCGGTTGATACGGATAAAAAAATTCGATTCGCTCCAACGACGATCTTTGCGTCGTCAAAAACCGTAAAATCAAATCGTATTCGTCCGCGCGAACCGCGCGCAATGTCTGATCGCCGCCCATACTTCGATTATATCGCATAAACGCATGCTTGACAAGACCAAAAACGCAAAAAAAGGAGACCCGAAGGTCTCCTTCCTTGCGTCGATGAGGATTACGCCTTGACGACTTTGGTGCAGTTGAAGTTGGATACCGTGTCACAGGAAGCTCTGTACGCATCCGCATAAACGATGAACTTAACGTTGAGCAAATCGAACTTGAATCTTACCTGCACGGCAACATCCTGCGCCGAACCGCTTGCTTCGCCCTGCGCTACGAGTGCCGCTACGCGGAATTCGTTGAACGCAGCCAAAGACGTGCTGTATACGCTGACTTCGCCGCTTACTTTGACGTCGGTCACGATACCGTTGTTGACGGCAACCGCGCCGGCAACCAAGAAGTCTTGACCGTGCTTCGCCGCAACGTTCAGAGCGACGTTACCCGCCAATTCGATGTCGGCGACTACGCCGGTATTGACCGCGATGAATGCGGCATTGCCGTCCACTGCGCCGGTAACGGTGTAGTTGGAGATCGCATAGCCCTTGCCGTCCAAGACGCCCGCGAACTTCGCGATCGGAGCAATCTCGGCGCCGCCCATATCGATGTCGTCGGTCAAGATAAACTGCTTGCCTGCGAAATCGATGTTTGCGCTACGGTCGATCATATCCAAGATTTGATCTTTGGAATACAATTCGTACACGCCGTTCTTCTCATCCGAGTTGTAAGCGAGTCTGCCCGTGACGTCCACCGTCAATTTTGCTTGCGCATTGCCCGCGACGACGGTCAGTTCGTTGATGCCGTTGTCCATACGGTTGAGCGCCCCGACCGACAGAACGAGTTCGCTACCCGTCCAGGTATAGTCGCCGACGATGCCTTCTACCGTCGGGGTGATGCCTGCGGCTTCGCCCGCCAGCGTCACGCCGACTTTGATCGCAGTCTTGGAAGATGCGGATTTGTCAAACGCGACGCGATCGGTAGCAAGTACCAACGCACCCGTATAATCAAAGGTCACGCTCTGCATGTAGATCGCTTTCGCATCCGACGTCATGCCGATGCCGCCGACCAACTCTACGTTGACCGTAGCGCTGAACGGCTGATTGCGATATGCATCCGCAATCGTGACGATGCCGTTGGCATCAATCGTGATCGCCGCGGAATCGGTCGTGAAACGCAGATCCGCAACATCGACCGCAACGCCTTCGTCCGTCGCGCCGTTGGTCATGCAATATACGTCCTTGGTAAAGGTCGGCATATTGGATACAAACGCGCCCAACGCGATGCGATTGTTGTCCAAAGCGTTGAGTTTGGTCGCGTAGAATTCTTGACCCGCGTCGTAAAGTCTCTTCTGTCCGTTGACGATATTGACGCCTTGGTTCAGGTTGATGATCGAGCCGATCTTCAAAGCGAATTTCAGATTGACGTCGTAGTAGATACCGCCTTCAAAATAAATGTTGCCGTTGATCGTCGGAGCTTCCACCAACAGATTGCCGGTCTGCGCAACGCCGTAAACGGAGTTGTAGTTGCCGACTTCCGCGCTGATACCGACGCCGAGCACGCCCGCAAGCACTTCCAGACTCAAATCCTGAATCAAACCGACTTTTACGGTCGCGCTACCGGTCATATCGACGGTGACGGAATCCATAAAGTTCTCTTTGAGGCTGTCCGCGTAGGACGTGATGCCGTTTTCGAGATCGTAAGCAACGCCTACGTTGTACAGAATGCTGCCCTTGGCAACGACGTTGAAACTGCCCGAGAACGAGAAACGGAACGCCAGATTCGCATCATAGGAAATCGCAGCCGCGCCGTTGGCAATCGGCACCGTCCATTTGAACAACGGAACGGAAACGCCTTCTTCGTTGCTCGCATCCAAAGCCGCGAGTTTGTCAAGCAGTTCCTGTACGTTGCTGATTCTGTCCACACCGGCGCTGGTGCCGAGCGTAACGATGCATTCGGTACGGTTGTCGATCAAAGCGTCGACGTTGAACTTGAGCTGACCTGCGGAGAAATCGAAATTGGTATCCGCGGTCGGGGTCAAGGTGTTTTTAATCGTAATGATCAGATTGGTGCTGCCGAAGCCCTCTACCGCCACGACGTTAGGAACGGTGATCGTTACGGTCGCGATAACGGACTTTTTATCGACGATGTTCGCATTGACGTTGAACGTCGGCTTGGAACCGAAGATGCTCAGAACGGACGTAGCCAGTTCGGACTTGCCCAATTCTTCTTCCGCGGCTTCTTTATAAGAAATCTCCGCATTGCCGCCTTCCGTGCTCAAATCCGCACTGCCGGCAAACTGCATCGTCGTCATGACGTCGGTCAATTCGGGTTTGATCCACGAAATCGCCGTCACCGAAGACGAAAGCGCGTTGGCAGACTGAACCTTAAATGCTTCGGACACATCGCCCTTGCGCACCAAGAATACATCGCCCGGCGCGATCTCGACGCCGTTGGTCTGCAACGTCATCGAACCGTAAGCGGAGCCGTTGGCATCGATGCTATGTTGCTGGAACGAGGAAACAGCGCTCTCGGCATACTCGCGCACGCCGTCCTTGAACGCTACCTGCAACTCCTCGACAATCGTAAATTTTACACGTTTGACATTGGGGTACTCGGTAAACGAAATGCCTTCGCCTACTTCGATTATGTACGTCTTGCCGACCGTGTATCCGCCTGCCGGGGGATGTACGACGAACCCCTTGCCGCGCGGGCTGACTTCGACGTCCGCCACGCTCTGGGTCGCGTCGATCGCAGTGACCTTAACCCCCTGCGCGACTTGATGCGACTCCAACGCGGAATCCAAGCCGAACGTCACATGCGTATGCGTACGGATCTCCGTCATCGAACCGCCGTTAGAACCACTGCCGTCCGTACCTGCTCCGACACCGCCGCCGCTCTTCTTACAGCCTGCAAGCACGCCGCACAGAAGCATCACGACAAGAGCAAACACGACCAGCCAAGCAGTCTTGCTTTTTCTCATAACTTCACTCCTCCTCATCTTTTTTCATACGCCCTATGAGTAGCGTACAATTTTCCCAATTACATTTTACTCGACCGCAAGTGCAAAATCAATCGTTTTAAAAAAATAATTGACTTTCCAAATGTAAAATCTTTGTAAAATCACGCTTGAAAATTGAGTTTTAGAATGAAATCGGCTATTTCATGTGTTAATTTTTCGGCAATGTCCCGATCGTCGCACTCGACCGTTACGCGTACTTTCGGCTCCGTCCCCGACGCGCGCAACAACACGCGCCCCCGATCGCCCAATTGCCGCCGGACGCGCTCGACCTGCTCCGCCAGATCGGAATTGTTGATGATGCGCAACTTGTCGCCGACCGGAATGCTGCGGTTGCATTGGGGATACAGCTCGACGTCGTTGCATTGCGAAAGCGGTCTTTCTGCTCGGGATACGACCGCGGAAAGCACGATCGCGCTCAAAATACCGTCGCCCGTCGTCGCATAATCGGATAATATAATATGACCGGACTGCTCCGCGCCCAGCTTTGCGCCGCAACGCAGCATGGATTGGAGCACGTATTTGTCCCCGATATCGGCGCGCAACAACCGAATGCCCGCATCCGCCAGCGCGCGTTCGATGCCCATATTGGTATGGAACGTGCCGACGACGGTATCGGGCGCTTTGCCCTGCGACTTGGCGAACATCGACAAAATATACAAGATCTGATCGCCGTCCACGACGTTGCCCTTTTCGTCCAACGCGATCAGACGATCGCTGTCGCCGTCGAACGCAAATCCCATATCGTATTCGCCCGCGCGCATCCGCTCGGACAGCAATTGCGCCCACAACGCGCCGCAACGGTCGTTGATGTCCGCCCCGCCGTGTCCGACGTGCAACGCGTCCACTTGCGCGCCGAGCAGACGAAACGCTCTGGGCGCGGCGTCCCACGCGGCGCCGTTGGCGCAGTCGAGCAAAATGCGTTTGCCTTTGAGCGAAACGCCGCAACCGACCAGATGCGCGATATAGCTGTCCGCCGCGTTGTGCACGAATTCGTACGTCCCGACGCCGTCCGCCGAAACGCTGTGAATATTCGCCATCGCGGCTTCGATGCGCGCTTCGTGCGCTTCGTCGAGTTTGTAGCCGCGCGCGTCGAACACTTTGATGCCGTTATATTCGGGCGGATTGTGCGACGCGCTGATCACGATCCCGAAATCCGCCTGATACAGTTTGCTCAAATACGCAATGCCGGGCGTAGGCAAAATATCGACGTCGAGCACTTCGCCGCCGCCTTGCATGACGCCTGCGGCAAGCGCGTGCGCCAACATACTGCCCGATCGGCGCGTATCTCTGCCGACCACGACCCGACAGCGCTCGATGCACTGCGTCAACGCATTGCCGACCGCATGCGCAAGCTGCGGCGTGATCTCGCGATTGGAAATGCCGCGAATGCCGTCCGTACCGAAATACATCATACTTGCGTTCCCTCCGACTCTTTGCGCAAACGGAATTTGCGCTTCAACTGCGACGCGCGATCGGGCTTGATTTCCGCGCGCACGCGCCCGATGACCAAACTGTCGCTGGGGGTGTCCGACACCAGCGTCGTACCCGCCGCGACATACGTCTGATCCGCGACGCGCACCGGCGCGACGACGTTGCAATT
>ERZ779626.1173-NODE-1173-length-12271-cov-10.212590_pt1 | contig 12271 bp, 12 predicted proteins | sample MGYA00514209_ERZ779626 | MGnify/ENA primary metagenome ERZ779626 (study PRJEB29562, sample SAMEA4376713) | mouse gut metagenome | isolation source: Cecum | study: EMG produced TPA metagenomics assembly of the A DSS colitis mouse model was used to assess the...
ACAAGGCGCTCATCGACCCCGTCACCTGCGTGGGCTGCGGCGTGTGCGCCAAGCTCTGCCCCAGCGGGGCGATTAAAGTGGAAAGGGGTGAACAGGCGTGAAGCTGAAATACGATCCCTTAAACATCGTGGTCTGCGGCATCGGCGGGCAGGGCAACGTGCTGGCCGCCGAGACCCTGGGCACCGCCATGTGCGACCGGGGCTGCCGGGTGGCCGTGGGGGAGACCTACGGCGCCAGCCAGCGGGGCGGCTCCGTCATGAGCCACGTCCGGGTCTCCGAGACCTGGGACCCCAGCGTGCTGATCCCCGCCGGGGAGGCCCATATCATCATCGGCTTCGAGCCGCTGGAAACCCTCCGCATCGCCCGGAAGTACGCCGGGGCGGACACCGTTACCGTCTACGACCCCCGGCCCGTCTATCCTCTGGGCGTTCTTCAGGGCGTCCAGACTTACCCGCCCCTGGAGGAGCTCCAGGCGGAGATTGCGGACCTCTCCACCATGGCTTTCGCCATTCCGGCGGCGGACATTGCCATGGAGGCCGGGGACTCCCGGGCCGCCAACATCGCCCTGCTCGGCGCGTTCAGCACGCTGTCCGCCGCGCCGCTGAACAGCGAGGACCTGGAGAAAATCCTGGCCCAGCGGTTCCAGGGGAAGGTGCTGGAGCTGAACCGGCGGGCCTTCGCCATGGGCCGGGAGGCCGCGCAGAAAGGGGGCGCGGTGTGATGAAGACCATTCGCGTCGTGTTCCGCCATCCCCAGGGCAAGGCCCCGCTGACGCTGGAGCTGAACCGGGACACCCAGTTTTCCGCCCTGACGCCGCTGTTATATGAGAAGAACTTTGTGGAGCGGCAAAAGCCCGGCTGGCGCTGCCTCTACCAGGAGCACCTGTGCGGCATGAAGCACCGGCTTTCCGACTACGTTCCGGAGGACGCGGAAGAGATCGTTCTGGACCTCTTCGGCTTCTCCCAGGTGCTGGTGTAAAGGAGGAGTGGAACCATGTTAAGTACGATTGCACTGGACACCCAGGTCCTCCGCCCCGGCCTGTGTACCGGCTGCGGGGCCTGCCAGGGGCTGTGCCCCTATTGGGGCAGCGTGGACGGGCGGACCGTCTGCTTCTTCGACTGCGAGCGGACGGACGGCCGCTGCCAGCGGTTCTGCCCCCGGATGCCCACGGACCTGGACGCCCTGCGGAAGCAGTTCTTCCCCGAGGACGCCGTCCTCCCGGAGATCGGCCCCTTCCGGGGGCTGTACCTGGCCCGGGCCGCCGACCCGGCCATCCGGGCCAACGCCCAGCACGGCGGAAGCATGACCGCCCTGGTGGAGCTGGCCCTGAAGGAGGGCTTCCTCGACGCGGCGGTCCTCACCCGCTCCCGGGGCGGCCTGAACCCGGAGGGGGTCCTGGCCACAACGCCGGAGGAGGTCCGGGCCTGTTCCGGCAGCAGCTTCCAGGTGCCGCCCACCCTGGCAACACTGAACCGGGCGCTGAAGGAGGACCAGTATCATAAAATCGGCGTGGCAGGCACGCCCTGCAAGACCCTGGCGGTCTATAAGATGAAGGCGAACCCCCTGCCGGAGAACGATAACCACGCCGGGAACATTGGCATGGTGTTCGGCCTCTTCTGCGGCTGGGGCCTGGACTGGGACGGCCTGAACGCCCTGGCGGCAAAGCACGCCGACCCGGCGAAGGTCTCCCATATGGACATCCCTCCCAGCAAGTACCACTCCCTGGAGCTCCGGGAGGACGGGGAAACCGTCTCGGTGAACCTGGACGAGGTAACGCCCCTGGTCCGCTCCGGCTGCCGGTATTGCGCCGACATGACGGCGGAGTTTGCGGACCTCTCCATCGGCGGGGCCAGAAGCGCCGGCGGCTGGGAGGTCGACAAGGGCTGGAATCAGATTATCGTCCGGTCTGAGAAGGGCGAGGCCCTGCTGAAGCTGGCCCAGGAGAAGGGCGTGCTGGAGTTCAAGGAAGCCATGGAGGGCGGCCTGGAGAAGCTGAAAAAAGCGTCCCTCGGCAAAAGGCGCACAGCGGTAAAGAACCTCCGGGAGCTCACCGGCAAGGCGGAGGACCTGGGATATCTGAATCCCAGCCGGGAGCTGTTCCAGAATCTGTAAGATTGCAAAAAAGAGACAGGCGAAAAGCCTGTCTCTCTTTTTTGAATTGGGAAACATCCCCCGTCCCCGCCGCCCGCAAACCAGCGATGTGTTTGCGGGCGGAAAGCGAAGCCCCCGCAAGGGGGATGCCGTATTCGTAAGGCGGCAAAGCCGCCGGCGGCTACGCAAAAATTCCCGCCAGCGTGCAGTTTTCGGCAAAGCCGGAAACGGAACGGTGGCAGGAATTTCTGAGCTGGTGACCCGGCGGGGATTCGAACCCCGGACCCACTGCTTAAAAGGCAGTTGCTCTGCCGACTGAGCTACCGGGTCGTCGTCGGAAGAAATTCCGCTCTGCTCCGTCCCCGCCCTGCGGGGCGAGGACTGCGCCCGCTCCATTCCTTCCTCCTCTCCCCACAAAATCTATCGATTTTGCGGGGGCCCCCATTTTTGCGGGGGGTGAACGCCGCGCACGGTTTCGCTGCGCTTACCTTTGCCCTGCTCCCCTCGTCTCCCGTCCCCCGCAGGGGCGGGGGTTGCTCAAGGGGGAGCCCGCTCCCCCCTTGAAGGAGCGAAGAAATTTTCCGTCCGGCGCAGTTTTCCGCCTCTCGGGGCGGGAAACGCAGCGGTAAGGGAAATTTCTGAGCTGGCAGGGACGGCTGGACTCGAACCAGCGCATGAGGGAGTCAAAGTCCCTTGCCTTACCGCTTGGCTACGTCCCCGTGCCGGAAATAAGCACGGGGACCGGGGAAAAGCCCCGATCCCCTGCTCTTGTGGGGTGGGAGATGGGACTCGAACCCACGACACCCGGAACCACAATCCGGTGCTCTAACCAACTGAGCTACACCCACCACATATCAACTGTCTGGAAGCCGCTGGACGAACGCCCGGGGAAGAGCTTGGCACGCCAGAAGGGACTCGAACCCCTGGCCTACTGCTTAGAAGGCAGTTGCTCTATCCGGCTGAGCTACTGGCGCGAATTTGGATGGAGCAGGTGACGAGAATCGAACTCGCATCCCCAGCTTGGAAGGCTGGTGCCCTGACCATTGTGCTACACCTGCGTAAGTCCTGGCCGCAAGGTTTCGGCCCTCCCTGGAAATCGTCAGCTTGGATATCATACCACGAAAGTTTCCGGCTGTCAAGCGGTCTTGGGAGGTTTTCCCACGAAATTCGGAAAATTTTTTACCGCCTCCCTTCCAAAAAGGCGCCCATCAGCCGCCGTCCCGGGAACCGGTCCCCCAGGCGCTCCGGATGCCACTGGACCGCCCACACCGGCAGCCGCTCATGGCACAGGGCCTCCACCACGCCGTCCCCCGTCCACTGGACGGCCCGGAGGCCGCTTCCCAGCCGGTCCGCCGCCTGGTGGTGGGCGCTGTTCACCGTCATCCGCTCCCCCCAGAGGGGCCGCAGAGGTGAAGGAGCGGTCCTCACGCCATGCAGCCGGTCCCCTTCCTCCCAGGCGCCGTGTCCGGGGACGTCCTGGGCCAGGGTCCCGCCGAAGAAGACGTTGATGGTTTGCAGTCCCCGGCAGACCCCCAGCACCGGCTTTCCTAAGGCAGTGAACTCCTGAAGCAGGCGCAGCTCCGCCTCGTCCCGCTCCGGCTCCAGTCCCCGGGAGGCCGTGTTCTCCTGCCCGTAGCGCCAGGGCTCCAGATCGCCGCCGCCGGGAAGCAGCAGCGCGTCCCACTTCCTCCCCTGCCCGTCGGAGGCGTCTCCGAACACCGCCCGGCCCCCGGCGGACTCCACCCAGCGCCGGTAATTGGCGAACCGCTCCGGGCCGCCCCAGATATACACCGTCTTTTCCATACGCGTCCCTCCCCGCCCTCTCCCTCCAGCCTATGCGGGGGAAGATTTCTATGTTACAGATATTGACTTGAAAGGGAGTTCGTAGTATGATTTCCACAGGCCGTGCAAGGGGTGGAGGCCCCCGCAAATCGCGCGGAATTCCGCCCCGCGGCAAAGAGAACCAAGAATTCAGAATGGGGGATATCCTGCAATGAAACGACTGCTTTCCTTGACGATGACGCTCCTGCTGCTCCTGACCCTGGCCGCCTGCGGCGGCGATTCCGGCTCCGGCGGCGGCTCCAGCAACTCCAGCAGCTCCAGCAGCGCTGGCAACGGGGAGGTCCGGGCGGAGGACGGCTTCGCCGAGGGCCGCATTGGCGACCTGGTACATTCTTACTTTATGGACTTCACCGTAAACAGCGCCTACACCACCGCCGACTACCACGGCCATACCGCTCCGGAGGGCATGAAGGTGCTGGTGGTAAATATGACCGTCAAAAACACCTTCAATGAGAGCCTTCCCATGTACGACGACGACTTCCAGGGCCAGTGGACCGCCAGCTCCGAGACCGAAGAGTTTGCCTGGCCCATTACCGAGGCGGAGGACGGCAGCGATTTGGACGTGGTGTCGGACGAACAGCTTCCCGCCGAGTATGAGCTGGCGGTGAATGAGTCCCGCACCGGCGACCTGGTCTTCGACGTGCCCGCAGGCGAGAAGGACTTCTCCATCTCCCACCTGGAGCTCTTCGACGACGACAGCGAGGGAGACACCTTCTTCGTGTTCTTTACCGCCGAGGAGAAATAAACGTACATAAAAAGCGGAGCGGCGTTGCCGCTCCGCTTTATGTTATCCCAGGCCCCGGGCCAGCAGGAACAGCAGGCAGGTATGGGCGGGATAATAAAGGTAAAAGAACCATTTCCAGCCCCGGCCCTTCTCCCCGTTGTACCGGAGCATCAGCGGCAGGGCCAGGACCATCATCCACTGGACGGGGAACCCGCCGTACAGCGCCTCGGCGCTGAACTGGTAGGCGCAGAAAATCAAATACACCGCCGCCAGGGCTTCCCGGCGGTCCCGGAGGAAATACAGGGCCAGCCCTAAGGCAATGAACTCGAAGCCGAATTCGTTCACCGCCAGATTGGGGACCACGCCGGTGAGCACGTCCCCGCTCAGGCCCCGGGTGAAGGGCAGCAGGGTGGGAAGGAGCCCGTAAAGAACCTGGACCAGGGCAATGGCCCCCAATAGCAGCCCGCCCCGTTTCCGGTCCCGCTGGTACAGCTCCACCGCGCTGATTAAAAGGCCCGTCAGAAACAGGGGCAGGAAAATGTTGTGGTTCCCATAGCCCCCCTCCGGGAGGAACCGGGTATTCAGGAACAGGCCCAGAGCCGTCATGAAAAGGCTCATCAGATAGAGCCGCAAAAGATATCGCTTCCGGCTCCGGGTATGGGCATAGCCCTGGACCATGCAGAAGAGAAACAGGGGATAGGCCCCCCGGCCCAGCCAGCGCAGACACGCCGGAGCCGCCGGAACGTACAGCCCGATATGGTCCAGGGTCATGAGCGCCACCGCCGCCAGCTTCAGGGAAAACGTCGTCATCGCCTCAGCTCCTTATTTCAAAGATGCGGGCGGAACCCCGCTGAAAACAGAACGGGGAAACGGGCCCAAATTCTTCAAAATAAGCCCGAAATTTTCCTGGTTGCTATTTCCAACCAGGCTTGTTATAATGCCCTTATCAAAACAGGCCCCAATAGGGGCCAAACCGTATAGAGAGGAGACGTTTTTATGGATCGCTGCGCGTTGGCGTATCAATATCACAAGGAGGGCTGGAACTGCGCCCAGTCCGTGGCGGCGGCCTGCGCCGGCCTGGCGGGCCGGACCCCGGAGGAGGTCCTGCCCCTGATGGGCGGCTTTGGCGGCGGCATGGGCGGCAGCCACGAGGAGGTCTGCGGCGCCGTCAGCGGCGGCGCTCTGATTTTGAGCCTCTGCTTCCCCTTTGACAAGCAGGGCGACCAGGAGGCTAAGCGGAACATCTACCGCATTACCAAGGAGTACCGCCGCCGCTTTTTCGAGGTCTTCGGCCACACCCGCTGCGGGGACCTCCTCCGGGCCAAGCCCGGCGTGACGGACAAGAACCCCGCCTCCCAGCGCCTGGGCGTCACCGCCCACTGCGACAACATGATCGTCACGGCGGTGGAGCTGCTGGAGGCCCTGATTCAGGAGGAGCGGGAAGGGGGCACGGCATGAGCCATGAGCACAAGAAGCGCCAGTTCAGCAGCCAGTGGGGCTTTGTCCTCTCGGCGGTGGGCTCGGCCGTGGGCATGGCCAACGTGTGGGGCTTCCCCGCCAAGATGGGCAGCAACGGCGGCGGGGCCTTCCTCATCGCCTATCTGATTTTCATCGCCCTCTTCGGCACCGTGGGCCTGGCGGCGGAATACGCCGTGGGCCGCCGGGCCCGGACGGGGACCCTGGGGGCCTATGAAATGGCCTGGGGCACCCGGAAGAAGGAGCTGGGCAGGGCGGGGGGCCTTTTGGGCTGGCTTCCCCTGGCGGGGTCCATGTGCATCGCCATCGGCTACGCGGTGATTATCTCCTATGTGCTGAAGGCTTTCGCCGGCTCCCTCACCGGGGAGCTGATGACGGCGGACACCGCCGCCTGGTTTGAGAGCTTTTCCCTGGCGGACTATTCCGTCATTCCCTTCCACGCCATCGTGGTGGTGGGCACGCTGCTGACGCTGCTGCTGGGGGCTAAGAGCATCGAGAAGAGCAACAAGGTCATGATGCCCCTGTTTTTCCTGATCTTCCTGGTTCTGGCGGTGCGGGTGGCCTTCCTCCCCGGCGCGGCGGAGGGCTACCGCTATATGTTCTCCCCCCGGTGGGAGGAGCTGCTGGACCCTATGGTGTGGATCTGGGCCATGGGACAGGCCTTCTTCTCCCTGTCCATCACCGGCAGCGGCATGATCGTCTACGGGGCCTATCTGGACACGGCGGAGGACGTGGCGAAGCTGGCCAAGCGGACGGCCCTCTTCGACACCATCGCCGCCCTGGTGGCCGCCCTGGTGATGATTCCCGCCTGCTTTGCCTACGGGCTGGACATCGGGGCCGGGCCCTCCCTGCTCTTCGTTACCCTGCCCCGGATTTTGCAGGACATCCCCCTGGGGCGGCTGTTCGCGGTGATTTTGTACGTGGCCATGATCTTCGCCGGAGTCAGCTCCTTGCAGAACATGTTTGAGGCGGTGGGGGAATCCCTGCTTCACAAGTTCCCCCGGCTGAGCCGGAAGGCCATGCTGGTTCTGCTCTGCGTCGTGTGCCTGGGAATCGGGCTGCACATGGAGCCCATCTTCAAGTGGGGCCCCTGGATGGACATTGTATCCATCTATATCATCCCCATCGGGGCCACGCTGGGCGCGGTGAGCTGGTTCTGGGTCATGCGCCGGGAGGATTTGCTGGACGAGGTGGACAAGGGCGCGGAGAAGGCCCCGGGGGCCTGGTGGTACAACATCGGGCGGTATGTGTACGTCCCCTGCGCCGTCATCCTGTGCCTGGTGGCGCTTTGCATGAAGGTGGCGTTCTGACGGTTCCCTTGAAAACGAAACGCCGGCAAGCGAAAGCCGGCGCGCACGGTTTGTTTTGTCCGGATATTTAGAATCAAAGCGGCGGCGAGGCTATCCCTCGCCGCCGCTTTTATGGTTCTATTTGCCTTACAGCAAGCCCTGAATCAGGATAATCAGCACCAGCACCGGCAGGACAAACTGGAAGTAGGGCCACAGCCACCGGGGCATTTTGATGCCTTCTCCGGTATTGGCCTCCTCCAGATAGCGGTCGTAGCCCCAGCCGCTTTTGCTGACGCAGAACAGCAGGTACACCAGGGAGCCCAGGGGCAGCAGCAGGTTCGAGACGATAAAGTCCTCGCTGTCCAGCACGTCCCGTCCGCCGATGAGGTGGAGATTGCTCCAGACATTGCAGCCCAGGACGCAGGGCATGCTGGCGATGAGAATGAAGACGCAGTTCACCAGCGCCGCCTTCTTCCGGGTCCAGCCGAAGTTGTCAATGGCGTTGGCCTGGAGGTTCTCAAAGACGGCGATGACCGTGGAGAAGCTGGCGAAGGTCATGAACAGGAAGAACAGCGCGCCCCAGAGGCGGCCTCCCGCCATGCTCACGAAGACCTTGGGCAGGATGATGAAAATGAGCGCCGGGCCCTGTCCCGGCTCCACGCCGAAGGCAAAGCACGCGGGGAAGATAATCAGGCCCGCCATCAGCGCCACGAAGGTGTCCAGCAGGCAGATGCGCACCGCCTCGCTGGTGAGGGTGTTGTCCCGGCTCATGTAGCTGCCGAAGATCTCCATGGCGGCGATGCCCAGGCTCAGGGTGAAGAACGCCTGGTTCATGGCGGCGGTGATGACGTGGCCCAGCCCCGCCTCCGCCGCCCGCTGGAAGTCGGGCAGGAGGTAGAACTTCACGCCCTCCATCCCGCCGGGGAGGGTCAGGCTGTGGACCGCCAGCAGGGCGATGAGGGCAAGCAGGCCCAGCATCATCCACTTGGTAATCCGCTCCAGGCCCTTTTGGAGGCCGAAGCTGCAAATGAGGAAGCCCACCAGGACGGTCATGACCATCCAGGCGGTCATTTCCACAGGGTTTGCCAGCATGGCGGGGAAGACGCTCTCCACCGCCTCGGCGCTGAGGCCGTCAAAGACCCCGCCGGCGAACTTGAAGAAGTAGCCCAGCATCCAGCCGGAGACGGTGGTGTAGTACATCATCAAAAGGCAGCAGCCCGCCACGCAGAACCAGCCGTGGATATGCCACTTGCTGCCCGGCTTCTGAAGGGCCTGATAGCCCTGGACGGCGCTCCGGCGGCTGGCCCGGCCCACCGCCAGCTCCATGGTCAGCACCGGCACGCCCATGACAGCCAGGAAGAGCAGGTAAAACAGCACGAACACGCCGCCGCCGTTCTCCCCGGTGACATAGGGGAATTTCCACACGTTGCCGATGCCGACGGCACAGCCCGCGCTTACCAGCAGGAAGCCCAGGCGGGATTGAAAACGCTCCCGTTTCATAAGATTCTCGTTCCTCTCTCGTATGTTTCGTTGCAAAACCCACAGGCGGGGACGCCGCCTCCGGGCAGATTCCTTTATGATAACGGGCATTGGCAAAAATGTCAATCCTTTCATAGAGGAAAGGGCCGCAAATGTAAGAACCTGTATTCACAACCGCTGAACACCGCCTGGCCGGCCTGTTTCCCGTCAGACCGCGTCGGTTTCCCTTGCAATCCGTCAGGATTGCTGCGGAAAATCTCCTTGCCTGACGGGAAACATCCTCGTCCATCCGGCATCCCCCGGTTATGAATACAGGTTCTAAGCCTAACTGTAAGCCCCGGCCGAAGCCGGGGCTTGACAGAAGGGCCGTTTCGGCCTATAATAATTCCAGGCGCCGCGGCAAGCGGTTGGTCCGGTTAGATTATTACAGTTTCAAAAGAGAAACCGTCACCCTGCCCGGTGGCGGTTTCCGCTTTTTACCTTGATTGTTATGGTCCAGTGAAGGATATGAAACGTCAATGTAACCGGCATCTTGCCACCCCTTTTCGGGGAGCGTGACCAACCGCCGCCGTCTTGTCGCGGCGCCTGTCCACACAATACCACAAAATCCGGCAAAAGGCAAGGCCGGGAAGGAGGCCCCTCTATGAAGGACTGCCGGACCCGCTATCCCCTCCTGCTCATCCACGGCCTGAACTGCCGGGACGACTGGATTTTCCCCTACTGGGGCCGGGTGGCGGACATCCTCCGCTCCCACGGGGCCTCGGTCTACCTCAGCGGACAGGACGCCTGGGGCAGCGTCCCCGGCAACGCCCGGGCCCTTCTCCACCGGGCGGAGGATATCCTGGCGGAAACAGAGAGCCAAAAGCTGAACCTCATCGCCCACTCCAAGGGCGGGCTGGAGGCCCGGCACCTCATCTCCACCTTAGGCTTCGCCGGGAAAACCGCCTCTCTCTCCACCATCTGCACCCCCCATCATGGCTCAAAGGCGGCGGCGGAGTGGCTGGGGCGGGAGCGGATCTGCCGCCTCGCGGGCTGGGGGCTGGAGGGCTTCTGGCGGGCCCGGGGAGACCGGGACCCGGACTTTTTCGCGGCGGCGTCCGCCCTGACCCCGGAGGCCATGGCCCGCTTCAACGAAGAGAACCCGGACAGCCCCCTGGTCTACTATCAAAGCTGGGGCGCCCGGCTGGACCGCCCCGGCTGGGACCCCATGGACCGCCTCCAGCTCTGGCTGACGAAAGCCGACGCGCCCACGGACGGCCTGGTCTCCCCGGACTCCGCCGTCTGGGGGCACTGGCGGGGGACCCTGGAGGGCGTGTCCCATCAGGACGGCGCGGGAGGCCGGAGGCGGAAGCGCCCCGGCTTCGACGCCGGGGAATTTTACGTCCGTCTGGTGCGGGAGCTGGCGGAAATGGGATTTTAGCGTGGGCCTGAGCCCGGCGGAAACACATCGCGTCAAAAGGAGAACCTATATGGAGAGATCTGCCCAGGCCGCCCCGGCGAAAATCAACCTGGCCCTGGACATCTTGGGCCGCCGCCCGGACGGCTATCACGAGATGCGTATGGTGATGCAGACGGTGAGCCTCTGCGATACCGTCGCCCTGGAGGAGGCCGGGGAGGGCTTCACCCTCTCCGCCAGGGGAATAGAACTCCCCTCCGGGAAAACCTTGGAGCAGCGGGCGGCGGAGGCGTTCTTCGCCGCCATCGGGCGGCCGCAGCCGCCCCTCCGGGCAACGCTGGAGAAACGGACCCCGGCCTACGCGGGCCTGGGGGGAGGCAGCGCCGACGTGGCGGCCCTGCTGCGGCTGCTGCGGGAGCGGTACGCCCCGGGCATGTCCCGGGAGGAGCTGGAGGCCGTGGGCGGACAGATTGGCAGCGACATGCCCTTCTGCGTCCGGGGCGGCACCGCCCTGGCGGAGGGCCGGGGGGACCTTTTGACAGACCTGCCGCCCCTGCCGGACTGCCGCTTTGTGATCTGCAAGCCGGACTTCGATCTGCCTACAGGGCCGATGTTCGCCCGCCTCCGCTTTGACGGGGAACGCTTCCGCCCGGACGTGGACGGAATGGTCTCCGCCCTGAAACGAGGGGACTTAACCGGTGCGGCCAAACGCGTGGGCAACGCGTTCGAGACAGTCCTGAACCCGGAAGAACGGCGGGAAATCGACCGGATCAAAGAGGCGCTTCTCCGCCGGGGAGCCCTGGCCGCCGCCATGTCCGGCTCCGGCCCGGCGGTGTTCGGGCTCTTTGCACCGGACGTGGATCCCGCCGGGGCGCTGGAGGAGCTGAAGCGCCGTTATGCCCAGGTCTTTGCGGCGGAGCCGGCAGGACGGCTGCTCTGAGCCCAGCCTCCCGTTCCCCCAGGGGAAAACGGAGTGGAGCGGATTTAGAGCAGTACAGGGACCTCCCGCCGGATAGTCAGGCTGTCCGGCGTGACGGCGCAGTCCCACGCGCACACCCGCACCCCGTGGGCCGCCGCCTCCCGCAGCGCCGCGCCGAAGGCGGGGTGGGTCTCGTCGTTGGGGGCCACGCTTTTCATGTTTTCCATCTGCACCACGAAGAACAGCGCCGCCCCCAGGCCGGCCTCCGCCGCCCTTTGCAGCTCCCGGATGTGCTTCACTCCCCGCTCCGTGGGCGCGTCGGGGAAGCGGGCCGCGCCGCCCTCTTCCAGGGTGACGCCTTTGACCTCAATCAAATAGAGGCCCCTGGCGCTCTCCACGCAGAAATCCAGACGGGACTCCCCATAGGTATATTCCCGCCGGAGGACCGCCCCCTCCGGGAGCCGGGTCTCCAGCCATTCGGCGAACACCCGGTTGGGGGCCTGGGCGTCCATGTTCACCAGCAGCTCCCCCTTTTGCACGGCAATGAGGTCGTAGGCGGTCCTCCGCTTGGGATTCGCGCTTCTCTCAAGATACACGGCCGCTCCGGGGACCAGCAGCTCCCGGCAGCGGCCGGTATTTTTCACGTGGACGGTTTGGACGGCCCCCTCCGCCTCCACCTGGGCGACAAAGCGGTTCGGGCGGCTCAGGAAGCGGCCTGGGACCACGGTCTGATACTGCATAACGGGCTCCTTTCCGGCGGAAAAGCAAAATCTTTTCCATTTCTTAACGGCCGAATTCGCCGTCTCTTCTTCCAAATTAGTAAAATTGTACCACGTTTTACACCTCCCGTCCAGCCTATGGGTTCCGGACGAAAAAGAACGCAAAAAAACCTTGATAAATTTTTCCGAAGTCATTGTTTTTTTTGACGGAAGTTGATACAATAGCTCTGCATCTATTTTTTAGGAGGGAGCATATGCCAGAATATGGAAGTGTATTTGTTTGCCTGATGGGCATGGGCACCGTGTTCTTCGGGCTCATCTGCCTCATCGTCCTGA
>ERZ779626.1174-NODE-1174-length-12254-cov-4.402492_pt1 | contig 12254 bp, 8 predicted proteins | sample MGYA00514209_ERZ779626 | MGnify/ENA primary metagenome ERZ779626 (study PRJEB29562, sample SAMEA4376713) | mouse gut metagenome | isolation source: Cecum | study: EMG produced TPA metagenomics assembly of the A DSS colitis mouse model was used to assess the...
TCCAGAGCGTAGGCAAATCCGTCCTCCTCCACGGCACTATCGGTATAAGAGGGGTGAAACACGCTTTCATTCCGCGACTCTTCCGGCATATCCCCCCATGTCATGAACTCCCCTGTATAAATATTGTTTCCGAGAGGATTCAGTTTCTTGATCATCTCGTCATTCTGGGGAGATTCGCTAAATGCGGTCACAGTGTAAATAAATCCTTTTTCGTCAATATCAAAATTTGTGAATTCAACGGGAATGAAGTTCTGCATTCTGGACCGCTGCTCCTCGCTGGCAAACCTTCTCATCATCAGTTCATATAATCTCCGAAAGGTCAGCTGAACTTCATTCCTGCCGTAAAATCCCAGGAAATTCCCTTCGGCATCAATCATATAGGCACCCTGAGTGGAATTCTCCGACAACATATAAATAATATTGCGGCTATCCACCAATACCTTTCTGGGAAGAAATGTTGTCGTTGAACTTTCCTCCAGCAATGCAGAATCCGGTCTGGTTATGACTCTGACAATATCGCCATCCTCATCCGCAGCCAGTATCCGTCCACCCCCCTTATCCGCCAGATACATTAAACCGTCTGTATGGATAAAAATTCCTGTGACCCCCTTGATACTGACCGATTCTTCTTCTAACCGGAAGTCATCAATTTCTTTTACCACTTCATAGCGATTATTCAATACAACAATTCGATCGTTTCCGGCGTCCACAATATAAATCTGTCCTTCCCTGCTTACATATAAGTCAGTAGGGGTGTTAAAGGCCCCGACTCCCAGCTGCAGACCATTGTACTCCGTCTCTGCCACATAGGAATACTGAGAAGGGATAGCATTGCCAAAAGAGTCGTACCGGTAATCCGCCCGCACTCTGACAGAGCCTGCGGCCTCCCATACAAGCAGAAGCGTCGCTGCAATCAGGCATGCCCTTTTTCCGAATTTCTTCCTTGTGCTTGTGTTATGTTCCACCCACATCCCCTCCTATTCCTTGATTCCCGCATGTGCCATAGTCTCCATAATGCTGCTCTGGGTTATCAAAAACATAATCACCGGCGGAATGAACATCAGCAGATTTGCCGCGGCTGCCACTCCCGCCCGAGCAATTCCTCCCGACTGAATCTGGGCAAGCGCCGTAGGAAGCATTTTCAGTTCCTCCTTATATATGAAATTTCCCCCTGTCATGCTCCACATTCCCTGAAAAGCAAAGATGATCATCGTCAGCCATGCCGGCTTTACATTTGGCATCACAATGCTCCAGTAAATTTGAAATTCATTCATGCCGTCTATCCGCGCAGCCTCCAGCAGCGATGTACTGATTCCCTCCATAAACTGTTTCATCAAAAACAGTCCCATGGGAGTCGCCACTGATGGAAGAATCAGAGCCCAATATGTATTGATCATATGAAGTTTCGCCATGATGATATACTGAGCCAGACTCAAAACTCCCCCCGAAAACAAAAGAGCCACCGTCACAATCTTAAATAATACTTTTTTTCCGGGAAAATCATTTTTTGCAAGCGGATATGCCGCCATAGATGCAATGATCACATTGCCCGCTGTTCCGGCGACGCTGACAAATACACTGTTAAACGTATATCTGGAAAAGGGCACCCACAGATTATCCACCAGCTGCCCGATCAATTTAAAGTTTTTCACCGTTGGATTTGACACCGTAAACCGCGGCGGAAAAAGGAACAATTCCTCCATAGGCTTAAACGCCTGCACAACGGTATACACCACTGGCAAAAGCATAAATCCTCCCAGAATCAACAGCATCAGGAATACCAGTATGTTTCCTCCCTCGGAGCGATTGACCCTTCTGGTTTTTTTCAATCTTATTTTCTTAGCTGTCATACCTCTGCCCCCTAATCCTTTTCTATCAGCACCGTGGTGATAACTTTGTTCATGATCAGCATAATGAGAAGAAGAAGCGTAGACAACGCACAGGCATAGCCCATGTCGTACCGCACCGTTCCATAATCATGGATATGTGTCATAATCGTGTGTCCGGCATAGTTCGTGCTGGGAAAACCGCACAGCTGCACCGATATATTGCCCACTGCAAAGGAAGAAGAAATCTGCATTACAGCCGCAAAAAGCATCTGCCTTTTCATAGAAGGAATTGTTATATAGATCAGCTCCTGGAAACGATTCCTGATTCCGTCGATAGCCCCCGCCTCATAAAGGCTTGCATCCGCAGTTTTAAAGCCTGCCCCAAGAGCCAGAAATCCTGCCCCAAGGCTTAACCAGAGCTGTACGATAATCAATGCCGTCATAATGTATTTTTCATCTGTAAACCACTTGATGGGATCCTTGATGATTCCCAGATCCATAAATGTCATCAGAAACGAATTCACCAATCCGTACTGATCGTCGGAAAATATAAACTGCCAGATCAAATACAGGTTTCCAGACAGAGAGGGCGCATAAAACACCAGTGTCATGAAGGTTCTCAAATGTCTGGGAAGATCATTAATGAACCAGGCCAGTATAAAGCACAATCCATAGCTCACCGGTCCCGTCAGCAGTGCGAAAATAATGGTATTCTTTATTGCCAGCTGAAATATCTCATCATTCAGGAAAATTGATACATAATTTGAAAGACCTGTAAATCGCGGTGTTTCCAGCATATTAAAATAAGTGAAACCAAGCACAAGAGAGGCTGCCACAGGTATGATCGTAAAAATGGTAAACAGGACAAAATACGGTGCCATCATAAAATAGTTGATTCTATTCATCTTGATGCGCTGCCAAAGGGAAAGCCCGCTCTTCACCTTTTTAGGGAAAAAAACCTGCCAGGCCCATAAAGCTCTGCGTTTCAATAGCTCTCTCATTTCTCCTCCTCTATATTCAGGCCGAATTCACTGCGTTTTCGGGTAATCTCGTAATTTATCATGTCATTTTGCTGCACAAGCACCCGCCTGACCGGTTCACTGTTATAGACAACGCTCCGAAATGCATTGGTAATTGCCCTTGCCGTATAATAGCTGCCCGGAATCTGAGGAATCCCCTTCAACTGTGCCATTGCCTCATTTAAGTTTCCGAACTGCTCTTCCGGCCAGGGCAGGCTTTCCAAAGTTTTGATGTTCGCCGGTGTAAATCTGGCGGATCCCCCAAGAAGAGCTTCTATCTGTGTGCCGTATCTGGCCTTCACATCATCCCTTGACCACCATTCGATAAACTCCCACGCTGCTTCCTTGTCTCTGGCGGTCGAAAGCATAATCGTGGCCGTTAAAGTGGAACTGGCTGATCTGTCAACGCTTCCATCCTCCCGAACCGTTCCCGGAATCGGAACCATCTTCCATCTTCCGTTAATCTCCGGGGCGGCCGCCACCAGCTGGTTATACATATTGTAGGGCTGGATAGACATAACTACTTCTCCGGATCGAAACCGTGAATAAAAGTCCGATTTTACCGCAAATCCATATTGCGTATACAAATCCGTATAAGTCTGCATAGCTTCCACAGCCTCGCCGGAATCCAGCAATGCCGCTGTCCGGCTTTCGTTATAGTATTCTCCCCCGTTTTGAAACAAAAGCGTTGAAAACAGATCCTGCGTGGTCACCTGAAGATTGTTCCTTTGAATTACCGGAAGAATATTGTAAAACTCTTCCCATGTAGAAGGCGGTTCTATTCCCAGTTCTTCAAACACATCCGTCCTATAAAAAAGCATATTGAACAGCTGCGTTTCCGGAACTCCATACCATCCTCCCTCATATTCAAAGGGCGCCATGGCAGAATCGTAAAATCTCCCCTTAACCTCCTCCCATCCCTCAAACACGCTTAAATCCTGCAAAGCTCCCCGTATGGCAAAATTGACCGGCTGATCCTCTGCGGTAAACAATGCCACGTCCGGTCCCGTCCCTGCCAGCGTAGCCTCGATCAAAGACCCTTGCACCAGCATCAGCTCTACAGTAATCCCCGTCTCCGGCGTAAACATTTCATCAATCATATCCTTCAGTACCTGTGCCTGATCCCGTCCGGCACTGGTACCATTTGCAGTTGCATTAACCGTGGAATTCAGCCATACTGTCACGGTTCTGCCCTGATCTTCCGTGGCTCCCACCTGCTGGTTTTTCCCCAGAAAAGAATTGAAGAACCGTAAAAGCTGATAGCTCATCCCCTGAAAAAAGCCTACGTCCGTCTCAGGGGCTTCTGCATCTGGGGACTTAAAATACAGATAGTCCAGCTGAAGCGCCTGATCCTGCATATCCACCACCCATGTGCCAAGGGCGCTGATATTATTTTTCATGCTGCTCAGCCGTTTCGATATTTCCTCCGGATCCTTCAAAAACAGCTCAAGCTGTATCTTCATGGTGTCTATGGCTGACGTTGCAGAACCCTTCCCTCCTGTAATGGATGTAATGTAATCCAACTCCTTTTCCAGAAGAGCCCGACTCTCATCCAACGTCTGTTCCAGTCCTTCGATTCGTTGCTTCAGGAAATAATCCGTATAGCTGTCAGGGTTTGTTCCTGTTATCATTACAATCTGAAGATACAAATCATTCAATTTCTGTACGCAGCTATTTATATTCTTCAAAGACTCTGCAAATATTCCCATCGTGACTTCTATTCTAACAGTGTGAGTCCCCTGCTCCAGCCAGATTCGATACGCTTCCCCCTCTTCATCTGCCATTGTCATAGTTTGCCATTCGTCATCATATACAAATCTGACATTTTCCAATGCATCGAAAGGCACTTCTCCATCTATGTAGACCTTCCGACTGGTAAACAATCCGTCCTTATATCTCTGCCTATACTTAAAGCCCAAATTGTAGTATCCGCTTTCCGGCACCTCTATATCCCAACTCATCCACTGCCCAGTCTGTTTCCACATCTCTCCTCCTGCAGCGTTGATACGGATGACAGACGGACTGTTGAGGCTCCCATCGATACTTTGAGTGGCCGCATTATTCCTGTCATATGTAGGATACAGCATGGATGTGGTCTTTTCTTTCGCGCTTTCCGCCTGAATCACGATGCACTGCCCGCTGGTATCTGTTCCCGGATGCAGAGTTAAATATTCCTGATAAGAAGGAATCTCCGTTTTCAGAGCAATGGTCACACCGCAAATCTCAACTTCTGTGTTCGTGCAAAGCAAACGTATTTCATTCTTCCCCTTGACCAAAGGAAACTGATAATTTCCTTCATAAAATCCGGAAGTATTCATTAAGGTATGAGCAACCGGATCCAGCACCATAATCTGTCTGGGTGCTATTTCGTTACCATTGGCATCTTTGCGGATGTCACCGTCATTTTTGTAGATTCTGGGAAGTGTGATCCCCACTGCTTCCGGAAACGGCAGTTCACCATTAATCTGCACATCAATGGTGATGTCCCTGACATTGTCCTCCGGCTGCACATATTCCACCGTGATTTCATACAACCCTTCCTCTGGCGCCTCCACCTCTGCTGTATACTCAGAATAGACCCCTGCTCCACCGTTTTGGACACCATCAGCCAAAACCGTTTCTGTCACCCCCAAAAACACACCCAGCACGGAGGCCAGAGAAATCAAAATTGCCCTTATCCCGTCTATTTTTTTCATCATCACACACTCCCTCAAACCTTCATCATGCGGAATCATTCCGTAAAAACTGGATCTGTTATTATTTTAGGGGATAAAATAATAGAAAAATATATGAAAAAAACTAGAAATAGGGTATTTTTTCAATAGCTGGAATGAGCATACTGGAAATGACTTTTCTTATAATACAAAAAGCAGAACTATCCTGGTATTAAATAGCAGAAAAAAAGCGACACAATGAGTTGTCGCTTTTTCACAGTTATCATCCTTTACGCGGCTCATACCCCGCTCTTTCTTTATTCTGAAACGAACTATGCACAATTCCCGATCTGGCCAGCCACGACAGAATTCACTTCGGATTTCCTCCCCCATAAACCAAAATCTATTCGTGCTATTTCTCTTATTCACCCAGACTCCCCTGCAATTGCGCTTCAATAATTGCCATATATTCCTTCAGTCCTGCCTCCTCCAGCTTATCAATCACCAGTTCCAAATCTTCATCGCCTTCATAATAGCCGCACACTATAGGCTGAAAATATTGCCCTTTCACCAGATTAATCTGCTCCAGTTCTTTACCGAATTGTCCTATATCCAATGTAAACTTATCCAGCGGATGAACCACCGCCTCCTGAAGAATTCCTTCCCGCCACATTGCGTTTTGTTCGTTTACATCTGCCCACTGCTCGTTGGCAGATATTTCGGTACGCCTTAGAAGCTCGTCTCCTGCAACAGACACACTAAATTTATTCGATGCCGGAATACCCTCATAGCTGACTTTACCATTGACATTTACATAATGAATTCCCTCAACCCCATATGCAAACAGATCATAATACCTTTGATCCGTGTGTATTTTTTCCAGCAGCCTGATTGTCTGCTCAGGATATTTCGTCTTGGATGAGATATACATTGCACTCCCCAGTCCGGGTTCATTGACAAAATGCATCCTATTTGCGGAAATATATGTGAAAAAACCATACTCCCACTCAGGATGCTTTGACACAAGACTCCGAATATAAGAAGAACTAATGGACCAGATAGGATTGTTTGTCTCACAAGGCTTTCGATCTTCAAGCATCAGCTCCATTCCCCTGCTGCCTTCATTGTCAGACAAAGCCAGCATGCCTGCCTCCAAAATACCATCATCCTGCCATTTTTTAATATATTCCAACACCTCTCTAAACTCTTCTGTTTCCAGACGACTCACCACCGTTTTGGGTTCATCCGCCCTTACTACCACAAAGGGTGTCTCTGTCATGCTGCCAATTTCCAAATACTTATCTCCCGCCGTCAAAATCCACAGCGACTGCCAGATTCTATTGTCTGTAATCAAAGCCTCGTCTGCGTATTGGGGGTCTGCCTTAGCTGCATATAGGTATTCTTCCATCGTGTCCAGATTTGTAATTTCGTCACATCCCCATTTTCTGCGCAGATCCTCCCGATAAAAAAAGCCCTCGTTATCATACTGAAGCCCCCCCGGACCATACTGGGAAATTCCGTACAATCCCCCATTTATCTTGCATTTTTCCAGATAGTCCTCCGAATAATATCCATAATGTTCCACAAGATCCGGTACCAAATGTAAATACGGAGTTAAATCCAAAAAAGCGTTTTTTGATATCTGAATCCGCCAATCTGAGAAAACGCCTCCTGGAATGATATCATATTCTCCTGAAGCCACCGCAATATTCAATTGCTTCCTTTCGTTTCCCCATGGAATAAATTCAAAACGAACCGTACAGCCAAGCTCTGCCACCGTCAGCTCATCCAGTGCCTCATACAATTCTTCCATGCCCGACTCAGGCTCGTTTCCCATAACAATCATCCGCAGATTCGCCGCCTCCGGAATTTCATGCAGTTCCTCTGGTTTTCCCATATATCCGCAGCTTACCAAAAAGCATGTCATTACTAAACCTGCCGCCAAGACAGCTGTCCTAAATATATTCCTTTTCATTGCTTTCCTTCCCTTGCCAATATTCCCCATATATCACTTACGGATAGGTATATTTATAATGATGCATGTGCCTATCCCCGGTGAACTTTCAATCTGAATCGGAATCTTCTCACCATAAAACAGCTCAAGTCTTTTTTCTATATTTTTCATTCCATAATGGCTGCCTGATTCCGTTTGCCTTCTATCCTGAGGCGCAATTCCTTTGCCGTCATCCGTTATAGCCAATATGATTCGTTCTTCTTCCCTCCATCCGCTCAAAATAACTACACCTCTCGGATCCTCTTTCTCATTAATCCCATGAATAATTGCATTCTCCAAAAAAGGCTGTACTGTTATTTTAGGAATCAGATAGTCCTTTATGTCTTCTTCTATCTCAGTCTCATACAAGATTCTTCCTCTATATCGGCGTTTTTGAATTTCCATATATGCTTCACACATCCTGATTTCATCGCCGATTGTCACCACATCCTGCCCCTTGCTCAGAGTCAATCGATAAAAATCGGACATTGCCTGTATGACGCATCTGATATTCTCTGTCTCGCTTTTCTGAGCCATCCAATTAATCATATCCAGCGTATTATACAAAAAATGGGGATTAATCTGAGACTGCAGAGCCTTCAGTTCAATACGTATCTTTTCCTGTCCGATGGCATATTGTTCTTCCATCAGCTCTGCCACCTTGTCAGTCATACTATTATATTTGCTTATAATTTCACCTATTTCATCTGAAGAATCGTCCTGATCAGTAATTTTCTGAAACACACCTGCCTGCAGCAACATCATCTGCTCTTTTAGAAGCCGCATCCTTCTTGTAACAGACTTCGTCAGCGGGAAAAAGAAGCCAAGTATCATCACGCATATCAGCACATACCAGACAATAATCTCCGCATTCGCACGGTTTACCGCCTTCATCATGCTATTTTCAGGAACCACAAAGATCAAATATATATTAGTTTTGTCCAACAGCTGACTACGTACCAGACAGTTTTCTCCATTTAACGAAATCGTATGAAATGCTTTGTCTCCAAAATTCCTCTGCCCCAAGGGAACCCTTGTCACCGCATCCTCACCCATATTGGAAGCCAGAAGATTTCCCTCCACTGTTTCCATGTAAATCTCCTGTCCCTCCACGACTCCTATCATCATTTCATCTAAAAATCTTCGCTCCAGAGATACCGTCAATATTCCATTACTCTTACTGTAATCTTCCTGATTCCACAAACATCTTGCAACAGCGGCATACTTTTGGAGCGTTTCATGATTCTCATCCCTTAAACTAACCCAGGTAGGAGTGCCGTTATTTACCATAAGCTGCTGATACCATTCCTGCTGTCTAACGCTCTCCAATGAACGATATCTTCCGCTTTCACCATTCACTACCGAAAATGACTCGTCAATGTAAAACCAGACGTTACAGACTTCGAACGCCATTTCCATTTCATAGATATAAGAGTCAATCCGCTCGAAATATGCCAGTTGTTTCGCAAGATTACTATTGTCTTCTCCCATCTGCAGGCTTGTACTTATCAAGTCATTAACAGCCAGCAATGTGGATATGTTATATAAAAGCTGCATTTTGTCTTCAAGCGTCTGGCTCATCTGTTCATAGCTTTGATTCAGTGCATACATCTGCTGCAGATACGACTGTTTTTGAATTTCATTTGTGGATATCAAAAGAACCATCCCCACGGGCAGCAACCCCGCCAGACTTACCAATACAATGATTTTTACACTGAGGGACAGATTCTTATACCAGCACCGTATCTTTTTCATCCGGCTTCTACACCTCGTCATCATTTCCCAACTGCCTGCGATATTCCAGCGGAGACATATCCATGGCTTCTTTAAACACCTTGGAAAAATAATTGGAATTGGCATACCCGCACTGTTCCGCTATCTCCGTAATCTTTGCATAACCGTGCTCCAGCATCCGCTTCGCCTTCTCCAGACGATAGTTGCTCAAGTACTGCTTTAATGTCATCTTCATCTCCTGCTTAAACAATACATTCAAATATGCCGGAGACAAATGAAACTGCTCCGCTATCTCCGTTATGCTCAGTCCTTCTTCTCCATAGTGTCTTTCAATATAATCCTGCACCCCGCAAACTATCTTGCTATATCCAAACTGCTCCTGCTGATGAATTTTTATCTCATCCAGCGCCTGAAAAAAGATTTCCTTTATTTCCTTTAAAGTGTCCAGCTCCATGATAAATGCCGACAGAGAATCCTCACCGCATATTTTCGGATATGCTTCAAACAAGTACGGATATTTCTGTCGCAGTGCACTCAGTAGCGAAATCATCAGGGTATATATCTGCTCCTTCCGATAATATTTTTGGCAACTCAGGCTCTCAAAAAATTCAGAACACCATTCTTCCAGCTTTGCAACCGGCCCACTCATCATATGCAGGAACTCACCATATATGCTCGGACTGACAAATGTCTTTTGTACAATGGTTTCATCAATAGTGAACCATCTTTCATTCTCCAGATAAAAAGCACCATTTATCGCTATATCAGCTGTATTGTAACTATTATATACATTGCGGAAGCTCTTCGCCTCCATCCCGATTCCTATGCACAGATCGGGAAACCGTTCCAAAAGGTTCTGAAATAACGGTGTCAGTCTATACAGCATCTTTTCTTGTAAAATGATGATGAACTCAAATTGCCTCTTTTCCTCATGATAGCTGGATAGGACCTCAAAATCGGAAGCTTTCAATGCCTCTTCCAGCAATCTCAGCTCCTCGTCCGCATCCGTATCCTTTCTCCTGCTTATGGCTGCAATGCACTGGAAACACTTTCCCTTTATCATCATCCCTGTTTCTGTGCAAAGCTTATCCAATGTCCTCTCATCAGCATCCTTCCCTGTCAGCAGCCGAAACAGCTTTTGATTTTGCAGCCCTCTATGCTCTACGACGACAGCCTTTCCATCGTGAATGCGCCGAACCTCCTCCACCGCTCTGGTTATGGCACTGTCCAGTGCCCGCAGATCCACTGGTTTTTCAATAAAATCTACCGCAGACAGCCGAATTGCGCTTTTCAGATAATCAATTTCCATGTAACCGCTTATAAAGATAATACGGCAGTCCGGATTCATTTTCATCAGCTTTTCGGCAAACTCCAGTCCATTCATCTGAGGCATGCGAATATCAGAAATAATAATGTCAGGCTTAAACCATTGGGCTATTCCAGCTGCCTCCGCTCCATTCACAGCCTGCATAATCTCATCAACCCCGAACTTATCCCAGTTTATGGCTTCTATCAGCCCCTCTCTGGTATAATCCTCGTCATCCGCAATCAGCACCTTCACCCTTGTCCACCTCCATTCTCCTGCATCCTCAATATGGCGAAACCCTCTTGTCAGCGCCAGGAAAGGGGTTTGCAAAACACTTTTAAGCGCTTATACTCTTCATCCGTTATCTCAAGCACGGTTCCGTGCTTGAAGCCATAAGGAAAGCAGAACTCTGCATCCGATCTCCGAAACCGCCCGCTCTCCAGAGTATCCGCAAGAAACGGGACATATCCCTGCCCTTCTTCGCCGCATCCATAATAATCCAGCATCAGGCACCATCTTCCATCCGATGTACGAAATGCCGTAGGCGCTTCATATAAGCCCTGCTCTATTTCCTCCATGCAGGAATCAAACTGCGTCATCCTTCTGAAGGGTCCGGTAACCGAATCGCTCTTTAGAAGAATAATATGGCTTGGATTCACTTCACTTTTCACAAACATATAATAAGAACCATTTTCTTCATACATGGCAGAATCAATGATGCCACCCTCCGCTCTACGATACAATTCCTTCGGTTTGTCAAATACTTCAAAGTCCTTCGTCCTTGCATAATAAATTGCCTTTGGGCCAAACCCGTTACTGCTATGGGTAGATGACCAATGAATGAGGTAATCTCTCTCTTTCTTGTCGTAAATAATATCCGGGGCCCATATACAACCAAAATTCTCATCTCCCAGTCTGATCATCTTCTGATCAGTCCAATGGAGCAAATCCTCAGACTGCCACATGACCAAACACTTACTCCCCTTCGTGGCAACATTTTCCCAGGAGTTTTCATATTGATACGGCATCCCATAAGCCAGACTCAAATCCGTGGCCAAAATCACGAATTTACCCTCTATCGTTCTGATAATGGTAAAATCCCGTACCCCCTTGTCTCCCTCATAACTCCATAATACCGGATTTCCCTCATTTACCTGCTCCCAGTGAAATCCGTCCCTGCTTATGGAAAAATACACCTGCTCCCCGTCGGGTGTTCTCTTCTCCTTGAAATGTACAAACAAAAAGCTACTCATCTCTGCCCTCTCTTTCTCTATACACTTACCACAACAGCTTTCCAGTTCCCTTGAGTTTATAGACCGCTTCTATAAAAAAGTAATCGGCATAGTTCATCGTCATATCGTGAGCCGGGCTATGGTATGCGGCGCTGCATCCTTTTACGATTGCATCACAAGAGTCGCCGAAATCTGCCCTCTCATCTGCAATTGCTCTCAGAATCTTTATCGCTGCCCTGCGATATATTTCTCTTTCATTTGCTGAAGCACAGCAGGCAAATTCCAATAGCCCTCCCGCTATCACGCATGCACCACAGGAATCTTCATAAGCCGGTTCCTTGGGCTGCCGGAAATCCAACGGCAAAATTCCACTCTCCGGAATATTGGCAACACAATACTGCGCAATTTTTCTTGCAGTGTCTAAATAGTCTGTTTTTCCACATACTTTGCATTCTTTTCCGTTCCCTGGCTGCGCGAGTCCTTCTGA
>ERZ779626.1178-NODE-1178-length-12223-cov-10.331772_pt1 | contig 12223 bp, 14 predicted proteins | sample MGYA00514209_ERZ779626 | MGnify/ENA primary metagenome ERZ779626 (study PRJEB29562, sample SAMEA4376713) | mouse gut metagenome | isolation source: Cecum | study: EMG produced TPA metagenomics assembly of the A DSS colitis mouse model was used to assess the...
TTTTTTGCGCCCGAGGCACAGTCGGTTTGGCCTAAACTTGCTGCCGTCCGCTTCGGTCATCCCTGTGTCTATTTCAGCGTGGTTGACGATGGCCCCTACCGTTTTAGCCCGGCAGGCTCACCGGGGTTCTAGTTGATGGACTTCCGGGTCGTCGGTACGGCCTAGCAGATAATCGACAGATACGCCAAAAAATTCCGCTAAAATAATCAATTTACGTACTTCTGGGTAGTTTTTTCCCTTTTCATATACACATATTGCATCTGGTCCATATCCAATGATTTGCCCTAATGCCTCCTGCGTCATGCCGCATTTGCGGCGCAGCTCTTTGATTCTTTCCGCAAAATTTGCCATAATACCTCCAAAAATACTTGACTTTTTGGATTGACATCGGTATACTATAACCGATCTAAATCCAATAACATATAGGAGTATACAACGATGAATCAACTAATGGAAACCCTGTTTGACCTAATGAATGGCCCCCACTCATCAGAAGAGGAGCGCCGGGCGGTCAGGGAATCAGCGAAAGCGGTCCAAGCAGTGAAGGACCGGCTGACCCTCGAAGAATTTGACGCTCTTTGGAGAGCAACCACGGACATAGACAACGCCGGATATCTGGACAGCTTCGCTCTGGGTTTCCGTTTAGGAATGCAACTGACCATAGAGGGTCTGCGTCCCATTGTAGAATAGAAGGGCCAGCCGCCCAAAAGCACCAAAAACGCCAGACCCTCGTGCCGAGTGCCGCGAGGCAACCAGCACTATCGATAGAACCGTGCGCAGGAGTAAGCACCGGCATCGGCCCACGGCACGGACGATAGACCAGCCAATCTACAGGTCGTAGCGTAAATAAACTCCCCCGTAATCAAGGGATTCTTAAACCGCAGGTTTAAGTGACTTTTTGGGTACTTTTTGTTCACACAAAAAGTACCCGCAGGGTCCGGGGCTGCGCAAGCCCCGGGCTCTCGAGGAGAAACAACTCCCCCTGCCGCCCGGAGGGCGGCAAGAATCAATTGGGTTCTTCCAGCTCCAACCCCGGATTGTGCTTCAACAAATACCCTACCGGCCACTCGCCGGAGTAAGCAATAAGACTCCTCCCCCGGAAATCCTCCAGCAGCGCCGCGTCGGCGCAAAGGGTCAGCTCCTTTGGCTCCACCGGGGAGGCGGCGATCCGCCGCAAATGATCGTAGGGCAGCCCCGCCATCCTCAGCTCCACGCCGTACTCAGAGCGCATCCGGTATTGAAACACGTCGAATTGGAGCGTACCCACCACGCCGACAATGACCTCCTCCATGCCGGCGAAGGGAACCTTGAAGATCTGGATCGCGCCCTCCTGGGCGATCTGCTCCGTGCCCTTGATGAACTGCTTCCGCTTCATGGTGTCCATGGGGGACACCCGCATAAAATGCTCCGGCTCGAAGGTGGGAATTCCCTGGAATCTAAATTTCTTCCCGGGCACCGTCACCGTGTCGCCAATGGAAAAAAGTCCGGGGTCGAAAACGCCGATGATGTCCCCCGCGTAGGCCTCGTCAATGATCTCCCGCTCGGCGGCCAGCATCTGCTGGGGCTGGCTCAGCCGCAGCTTCTTGCCGGACTGCATATGGTAAACCTCGCTGTCCCGCTGGAACTTGCCGGAACATACCCGCATGAAAGCGATCCGGTCCCGGTGGGCCTTGTTCATATTGGCCTGAATCTTGAAGACGAAGGCGGAGAACTCGGGGGAAAAGGCGTCGATCTCCCCGCTGTCGGAGTCCCGGTTCAGGGGCGGCGTGGTCATGCGGAGAAACTCCTCCAAAAAGGGCTCCACGCCGAAGTTGGTCAGGGCGGAGCCGAAGAACACGGGGCTCAGGGTCCCGGCCCGGACGGCCTTCATGTCGAAATCCCGGCCCGCGCCCAGCAGCTCCACCTCCTCCCGGAGGGACTGCCAGCGGGCCTCGCCGATATAGTTGGCGGCAGCGGGGTCCTCCAGGTCCACCTCTACGGAGGCGGCCTTCTTGCCCCGGCCCTCGGCGGAGAAAAAGAGGATGCTGGCCTTCTCCCGGTCGTAGACCCCCTGGAACTCCTTGCCGCAGCCGATGGGCCAGTTGACGGCGTAGGTGTCGATGCCCAGCTCCCGCTCCACCTCCTCGCAGAGGGAGAGAGGGTCCTTGGTCTCCCGGTCCATCTTGTTGATGAAGGTGAAAATGGGAATGTGGCGCATGGCGCAGACCTTGAACAGCTTCCGGGTCTGGGGCTCCACGCCCTTGGCCCCGTCGATGACCATCACGGCGGAGTCCGCCGCCATGAGGGTGCGGTAGGTGTCCTCGGAGAAATCCTGGTGGCCCGGGGTGTCCAGGATGTTGATGCAGTAGCCGTCGTGCTGGAACTGCATGACGGAGCTGGTGACGGAAATGCCGCGCTGCTTCTCGATCTCCATCCAGTCGCTTGTGGCGGCGCGGGCCCGCTTGCCCTTGACTTCCCCGGCCTGGGCAATGGCCCCGCCGTAGAGGAGGAACTTTTCCGTCAGGGTGGTTTTGCCCGCGTCCGGGTGGGATATAATGGCAAAGGTTCTTCTTCTGGTAATCTCTTCCTGTAATCCAGCCATAGTTTTTGGCCTCCTGAATAATATAAAATGTTCTGTGGGCGTATATGCGTCTACATCGGACCGGCCTCCTGGTTGGATCATTCGCCGGACCCCGGACGGGGTGCGGCAGGGGGGACAGCCCCCATTCTCATGTATTATATCCACACAGGGGCGGATTGTCAATTTTTTCTGCTGACAAACTGCCGCTCCTGTGATATAATACCTTCGCAAAGAATACCCTTGTGGAAAAGGAGGCGCTCAGATGATGCGGCATTTTCGCCGGGCTGCCGGGCTGGCTGCCGGGCTATTGCTGGCCGCCGGACTCCTGTCCGGCTGCGCCAGACTGCTGGAGCGCTCCTACGGCGTGGCCGCGCCCTACGCCGACCGGTACTGGGACTCCAGCGCGGAGGACACCCTGCGGGCGGAAACCTATCAGGATCTGGTCAACTCCATGCTGCTGCTGGTTGAACAGCAGGCGGAGGAGGGGGTCATCCGTTGCTATGACGAGGCGGACGCCTATCAGGAAATCCTGGCCGCCCGGGGAGAGGTCCGCCGGGAGACCATGCCGGGGTCCTATCTGCTGGAGGACCTTCAGATTACCTACGAGGGCGGCGCCGGGTACGGCACGGTCACCTGTCATATGACGTACAGGGAGGACGCGGAGGACATCGGCTCCTTGATGACGCTCTCCGACAGTCAGTCCCTGGTGGACCTGCTGCGTCTGGCCGTCCGGGAGGACTACAGGTCGCTCACTGCGTATTTCGTCTATGATCCGCCCAAGGAGGACGTGACCGCCGCGGTAGAAAGCTTCTGGCAGGAGCTTTGCCTGAGCGAGATGGAGGAAAATGGGCTGCTCGGTCCGGCGGAGGAGGACGGCACGCCGGAGGGCAGTCAGGAAAGGGACCCTCTGGAGGATGGGGATTCTGCACCGGACGAGGCGGCCGGGACAGAAGAGAACAGCGCACCGGAGGAAGAGGCTCCGGGGGAAGAAGCTCCGGAGGAGGGGGAGGACTCTATAGAGGGGAAATCGCTGCCGGAGGGAGAAAATCCGGACGAAGAAATTCCGCCGGAGGTTCCTCCCATTGAATATCCGCCCTGCCCCTGGGTGATCCGGTTTTACCCCAATCAGGATACCGCGAAGATCGTGGAGGTCCTGCTGAAACGGTGAGACGGCCTTTCATATGCCGCTGAGCTTCAGCGCAGACTGCGCTTACAAGAACATTTGACATCCGGGGAAAAATTATGTATAATGGAGAGCAGGAGCTGCCGGAGGGCTGTCGGCAGCCTCTGGATTTCCGGGTATAGCGGAGCTGGTACCGCGCCACATTTGGGATGTGGAGATCGTGCGTTCGAGTCGCACTACTCGGACCAAAGTGAATGCCCACTTTAGATGCCGTAGGCTAAACGCCTACGGCATCAGTGGTTTCCGGGGATTTTAACCTCCAAATTTTCACCAGTCAAGCGGGAGATGTAAATGAGGTTTTTTGAGGAACTGGTGGGGTTCGAACCCTCGTAATACACCATGATACCGAAAAACACCTGAAATTGCCCCAAATTACGGGAGATCCGGAAGGCCGAAACGCACTGGAAAAGCAAACAAAAAAAATCCCTCAAAGCCTTGCGGCTCTAAGGGATTCTTATGGTGGACGCTAACGGACTTGAACCGCTGACCCCCTGCACGTCAAGCAGGTGCTCTAGCCAGCTGAGCTAAGCGTCCGGATGCGGATCGATGTTATGTTACCGCACTTGCGGCGTTTTGTCAAGACTTTTTTCGCTTTCCGGCCGCGGTTTTTTCCGGCCACAAAAAAATTTGTCAAGTTTCACAGACTATGCTATACTATACGGCAGAAAAATCGACAGGAGAGATAGCCATGCCTTCCATCTATCTGGATAACGCCGCCACCTCTTTCCCCAAGCCGCCCGCTGTGGCGGAGGCCATGCTGCGGTATATGCAGGAAAATGGAGCCTCCGTCAACCGGGGGGTGTATGCCTCCGCCCAGGAGGCCGGCATGACCGCGCTGCTGCTGCGGGAAGAATTGTGCCGGCTGTTCCGCCACGGCGATCCGGCCCACTGCGTGCTGACCTCCGGCAATACAATGGGGCTGAACATGGTGCTTCGCGGATGGCTGCGGCCGGGGGATCACTGTCTGGTCAGCGCCATGGAACACAACGCCGTAATGCGCCCGCTGCAGGCGCTGGCAGAGAACGGGGTGACCTTTGACCGCATCCCCTGCGACGGACAGGGCCGGATGGACCCGGAGGACCTCCGGCGGTTGATTCAGCCCAATACCCGGCTGGTACTGATTGCCCACGGGTCCAATGTAGGCGGCGGCGTGCAGGACGCGGCGGCGGTGGGAAAGATCTGCCGCGCCTATGGTATTCCCTTTGTTCTGGATGCTGCCCAGACTGCCGGGCACTGGGAGATCGATTTTGACGGCTGGGGACTGTCCGCCCTGTCAGCGCCGGGGCATAAGGGCCTGATGGGTCCCAGCGGCATTGGGGTGCTGCTGCTTGCTCCGGAGTTTGCCCGGGGACTCACGCCCATTGTGACCGGAGGGACCGGCAGTGCATCGGATTTGGAGGTCCAGCCCATGTATATGCCGGACCGCTTTGAGTCCGGAACACCGAATCTGCCCGGTATTTATGGCTTGGAAGCGGCGGCGGCGTTTATACTGCGTACCGGGGTCCCTGTATTGCAGGCCCATGAGACGGATATGACCGGACGGCTGCTGGACCGGCTCCGGGAGATTCCCTATATCCGCATAGCGGGTCCGCGGGAACGGTACAGCCGGGTGGGCGTGGTATCGGTGGATTTTCAGGAGGCGGACAACGCCGAGGCGGCCTTGCGCCTGGAGAAGGCCTATGGTATCCTGACCCGCTGCGGGCTGCACTGCGCTCCTGCAGCCCATAGAACGCTGGGGACCTTTCCGCAGGGGACGGTGCGCCTCAGCCCGGGGTGGTTTACTACGGCGGAGGAGGTGGATGCAGCTGCGGCAGCGATAGCGGAAATCGCCTGCGGAAAGGGGTTCCGGAAAAATTCTTAAAAAATTTCAAAAAACCTCTTGCAAATTTTCCCGGAGTGTGCTATCTTATTTTAGCTGACATCACTCAGTCAAGGAAACATCCGGGTGTGGCGAAGTTTGGTATCGCGCTTGAATGGGGTTCAAGAGGCCGCTGGTTCGAATCCAGTCACTCGGACCATAAAAAATCCTCGTATTCTTTTGGAATGCGAGGATTTTTGTTAATATGCAGAACTTTTGCGGACACGGCCCCGGCTGTGCTTTCCCTACAGGCCCGCCTGGCGGCCTCCTGCTGCGTGCAGCGCCGCAGATTTGAATAGAATCAAGTTCAAAAGACATCCCGAAAACCTTCAATGGATGGTGACATATGAAAGCATCTCCCGCCAGCAATATGGATGTGAAGCGCCGCAACCGCGCCAATACGCTACGCTGCATTTTATCCTGCGAGCGCATTTCCCAGATGGAGCTGTCCCAGCAGCTGACCTTGAGCTGGCCGACCATTTTGCAGAACGTGAAGGAGCTGGCCGGGCTGGGGTTTGTGCAGGAGGTCGGGCAGTATGAATCCACCGGAGGCCGCAAGGCAAAGGCGTACGCCCCGGTGAAGGACGCCAGGCTGGCCGTCGGGCTGGACCTGACCCGGAACCATGTCAGCGTCGTGCTGGTGGACCTGAGCGGACAGGTGGTGCGCTATCAGCGGCAGTCGAAGCCCTTTTCCCTGGAGGACGCCTATTTGCAGGAATTGGGCCGGCTGATCGGACATGTCATGGACGGCGCTTGTACCGGCGAAAAGATTTTAGGTGTGGGGATCTCCTTGCCCGGCATCGTGGACAGCGAGGCCGGTATCCTGCGGTATTCTCATATTTTGGACCTGCGGGATGTGCCCCTCAGCCTGCTGAGCCGCTGCCTCCCCTATCCCTGCCGCTTCATCAATGATGCAAACGCCGCTGGATTTGCCGAGATTTATGGGACCCCCACGGCCGGGAATCTGATCTATCTGTCCCTGAGCAACAGCGTAGGCGGCGCAATCCTGACAGACGGCGCCTTGTATATGGGGGACCATCTCCGGGCCGGAGAGTTCGGCCACAATACCCTGGTTCCAGGCGGACGGCGGTGCTACTGCGGAAAAGACGGTTGCCTGGATGCCTACTGCTCTGCGCGGCTGCTCTCCGATGGGGCGGATGGAAACCTCGCCGCGTTCTTTGACGGCCTCCGGGAGGGCGATGCGGCAAAGCAGGCAGTCTGGCGGGAATACCTGGAGCATCTGGCGATTGCCGTCAACAACCTGCATATGAGCTTTGACTGCGACGTAATCGTGGGCGGCTATGTGGGCGCGTTTCTGGAGGAATTTGGCGGGCCGCTGCGGCCCCTCCTGGAGGAGCGCAATACCTTCCGGCCTGATGCCTCCTACCTCAAATTCTGCCGCTACCGCCTGGAGGCCTCCGCCGTAGGCGCGGCACTGGCCCAGATAGAGCAATTTTTGCAGACGGTATAGTTTGTCAGAATACAAGTGGCGCTGCTCTCGGCATAGAGCGGCGTCACTTCTGTTTTGTACAAAAACAACCCCAAAAACATGGCTGAAATGCCGAAAATCATTTCCCCTCTTGACAGCGGCGCAGGCACGCGCTTTAATATAATCACTTACATAAATACTTTATGAAAGTTAAAAAGGAGGGCGCAGCAATGAATGGAACAATGAACGCAGCGGTCATGGAGGGCATCGGAAAGATGGGGTACACCCGGCGGCCTATTCCGACTCCCAAGGCGGACGAGGTCCTGGTGAAGCTGGAGTATGTGGGCATCTGCGGCAGCGATATGCACTACTACGGATGAACTCAATAGGCTCTTGGCTAAAACGGTCATTACCCGCACGTTTGAAGAGGTGACAGGCAAGGAGATCCGGCGTATCCATCAGGTGCCGCTGCCATTTTTGCCCGAGGAACGGGAAGTGTACCGCATGGTGGTGGAGGAGTTTTACAAAGTTCAGCGAGAGTATTTTGCTTCCACCGGAAACCACCGTAAAGATGCCATGCTTCGCATCATGCAGCAGATCACTCTGCTGCTGCGAGTGGCGGCTGCTCCCAATACGATGAAGGAGTATCAGGGCGATACACCCCTTAAAATCACAACGGCAGTAGAGACGGCAGCGGAATGGGAGCATGAGATTGTTGCCGTTGGTGTGCGGCATCAAAATGTTCTCAATGCTTACGCTGAGGCATTTCGTGAATACCTTCCAAACCGGCCTCTGTTTATTGTCACTGGTTCCACTAAAACATTTGCCCAGAGGCGGGCACTGCGGAAAACGCTGCGGGACAGTGGAAATGGGATATTGCTCTGTACACAGCAAAGTCTTCCATCCAGTGTTAATTTTGAGTATGTCAACAAGATCCTCATACCGGAGATGCACTTCAACAACTCTGGCATGAGCCAATTCTACATGAGGTTTATTCGTTATACCTCTACGGAATACAAGGATATTTATTTCCTGACCTATACCGGCAGCCTGGAATCCAATCTGCTGCAAATGGTAATTGCAAAGGAGAAAATCAATCTGTTTATGAAAGGACAGGATACCGATCTGGATCTGATTTATGATAAATTCGGTATCGACTACAATCTGCTGGCACTCCTGCTGCATAGGGGAGTAGACGAAGAAGGCAACTTCCAAATCCAATGGGGAGACCAGCAAATTGCGTGAATTGAGCGGCTTATGGTTATCCATTTGCCCCAAATATCAAGGAAGGACAGCCGCATTGCACCGGCTGTCCTTCCACTATTGAAGGAGATTGCTATTATGGAATTTTATCAAACCCAAATGGGACGCGCTTTTTTTGAGCGGCAAGTCCCACAGTTGATTGACGCGGTGAACGCACTCGCCGCCGCATTGTCTAAACCAGCGCCGGCAGCAGTTCTGCCGGTAGCAGCTGATTCCAATTTCCTGCGCGACCTCTTTTTTGGCGATTATGAGCCTGAGATTTACAAAGTATCTCCAGAACTTCAACGGTTTAACCGAGCGGTGGACCAGGCTCATACATCTTTGGTGGCAACACTTCCAGAGGGCAGTGTGGCACAGCTGGAGGAATACGAAACTGCATTGTCGGAACGCAATATCGCTGTGACGGAGCAGGCGTATCAGGCCGGTATCCGTGTCGCTGTGCAGATGATTGTGGCTGGGTTGTTGCCCTCCATTTCAAACGAGGAGGTGGACTGACATGGCAAAAACCTTGTTTCACAAACCCCGCTGTTCAAGCTGTGAACACTATGGGGTTCACAATGAGTCAGTGCCGAAAAAAGTTGCAGGGGCGTTTTTACGGGTAGGATGCCGTTATTGTTCCGGCGGGAAGAGGATCAGGGTATTTAAGCGTTCTGATCCAAAGATATATATTCCTTCGTGGTGTCCGCGTCGTAAGGAGCCAACTGAGCTGCGCGTTTATTGCTATAAGGATACCGATGCTTGGTTCTCGAGCTTCCTTTTCGAGCAGGATGGCGCTCACCGCTCTGCGCATGGATATGAGTATGCGGTGCGGCACGAGTGCAGCACGGAATTGACCGCTAAGGGGTTTTATGAATCGACTGAGCATAAGCTAATTAGCGATGTCTTGGGATTTCCTGTACAGGTCAACGAAGTCATTGAGATTGACGATGGCCTGAGACCCTACTTCTTCGTCGTCCATGAATATGGAGTTGAGCTTCTGGCCTATTTTGACCGGGACTGTGCGCGCAAAAACAAGCTGGACCGGACTGACCTGGAAGAGCCGGATACAGCTCTATTTGATGAATAAACTTTTCGATTGGGAGCGTCGTCTTTGCGGCGCTTCCAATCTTTCAGACATGAAAGGATGCGGATAAAATGATCTATATGGATAATGCGGCTACCACAAAAATGACTCCGGCGGTCATTCAGGCTATGCTCCTGTGTATGGAGGACATCTGGTACAACCCCTCCAGTCTGTATGCCCCCGCCCAAAGGGCCGCGGAGGCTCTGAGGGATGCCCGGGCGCGTATTGCGGCCTGTCTCAACGCTTCTCCCGATGAAATCATCTTTACGTCGGGGGGCAGCGAGGCGGATAACCAGGCGCTTCTCTCCGCTGCCTAAGCAGGCGCACAGGCCGGAAAGCGGCACATCATTTCCACGGCCATTGAGTACCACGCCGTCCTGCACACCTTGGAGAAGCTGGAGCGGGAGGGCTATAAAGTTGAATTGCTGGATGTTAATTCCAATGGCGTCGTTTCCGTCGCCCAGCTAGAGCGGGCCATCCGGGAGGACACCTGCCTTGTGACCGTCATGTATGCCAACAATGAGATTGGCTCCATTCAGCCCATCTCCGAGATCGGCACGATATGCTGGGAAAAGGGCGTTACATTCCACACGGATGCGGTACAGGCGGCGGGCCACCTCCCCGTTGACGTAAAGGTCTAGAATATTGATCTGCTATCCCTGTCCGCCCACAAATTCCAGGGACCGAAGGGGATCGGGGCGTTGTATGCCCGTAGCGGAATCCCCATGACCCGACTGATAGAGGGCGGAGACCAGGAGCAGGGCCGTCGCGCCGGAACGGAGAATGTACCGGCCATCATGGGTATGGCGGCGGCGCTGGAGGAGGCTTGCGCCCACATGGCGGAGAATACGCAAAAGATGTCTGCCCTTCGGAACCGGCTGATTGCGGGGCTATCTCAAATTCCTGACGCTGTTTTGAATGGCGATCCGGAAAACCGGCTGCCTGGAAATGTGAACTTTTCCTTTGAGGGGATCGAGGGGGAGAGCTTGGTGCTGCTGTTAGACCAACACGGCATCTGCGCCTCCACCGGCTCTGCGTGTACCGCTCAGTCTCTGTCCCCCAGCCATGTGCTGCTGGCAATCGGCCGCTCCCATGAGGCGGCGACCGGTGCGCTCCGGCTCTCTCTCAGCGAGGACAACACCCAGGCAGATGTGGATGAAGTGCTGCGCATTGTTCCAGGACTTGTGAGGGAACTGCGAGGGAAAAGGGTCAGAAATCCCTTCCAGCGGCCACTTTAGGCTTGCACAACGCTTATACTTCGGCTATAATAGGACTATAATAAGAATACAGCCGAGAACAGGAGGAAAGTACAATGTATATCAAACGTCACATGGAGCAGCTGTTGGAGCAAATCACCGGGCAGTATCCTGTTCTCCTGGTGACCGGCCCCCGGCAGGTGGGCAAGACCACCATGCTGGAGCACCTGGCCCAAAAGGAGGACCGGGGCCGGGAGACGGTGACGCTGGACGACCTGACGGTTCGGGAGCTGGCAAAGACCGACCCGAAGATGTTCTTCCAGCTCCACAAGCCCCCGCTGCTGATCGACGAGGTGCAGTATGCTCCAGAGCTGTTCCCCTACATCAAAATGATGGTGGATACCCGCCGCCAGCCGGGAGACTTCTGGCTGACCGGCTCCCAGCTCTTTTCCATGATGGAGGGCGTTCAGGAGTCCCTGGCCGGCCGGGTGGCGCTGCTGCAGCTCTCCCCGCTATCCTATGGGGAGATTATGGAGGATGACGGTACACCACCCTTCCGGGTGGAGCTGTCCGCCCTGACAGAGCGGCAGGACCGCCGGACAGTGCTGGATACCCCTGCCATCTTTCAGCGGATCTTTACCGGCGGGATGCCGGCACTGGTCAGCGGGCAGTATGCCAATCCCAACATCTTTTACTCCAGCTACATCAGCACCTACCTGGACCGGGATGTGCGGCGGCTCTCCGCCGGCATTGACGATTTGAAGTTTCTGAGCTTCCTCCGGGCCTCCGCTGCCCGGGCCGGCCAGCAGATGAATTACAAGGGCATCGCGGATGACGCGGAAATTGACCAGGCTACGGCTAAGAACTGGCTTCATATCCTGGAAACCTTGGGCATTGTGTTCCTGCTCCGGCCCTACTCTAACAATGTATTGAAGCGGACGGTATCTACGCCCAAGCTGTATTTTTACGATACGGGCCTCGTCTGCTACCTCACCCGCTGGAGCAGCCCGGAGACGGCTATGAATGGGGCCATGAACGGGGCGCTGCTGGAGAATTACACGGTGTCGGAGATCGTCAAGACTTATCAGAACGCCGGGCAGGAGCCGTTCTTGTACTACTACCGGGACAAGGACGCCCGGGAGATTGATCTGCTGCTGGAGCAGAATGGGAAGCTGTTTCCCATTGAGATCAAGAAGATGGCCGCGCCACCGAAAAAGCTGACAAAGGTATTTGAGCTGATCGGCAAGTCCCCTCTGGAGCGGGGAACCGGCGCGGTGCTGTGCATGGCCGAAAGGCTGGGGGCGTTTGACAAGGACAATTTGATTGTTCCGATTTCCTTGATTTGAGTACAGCATATCCGTATAGGAATATCTTACCTCGGTAGAGAAATGAAACTGAAAAAAGAGCTGGCAGACGGTGTAAGTCTGTCAGCTCTTTTTTTCACATAATCGCTATCTGAAATGTCAAAACAGTCTTATATCCATTTTGCGGCGCACTTTCAATTTCCGTTGTTCCACCATGTGCCTTCACGATCTGCATGACTAACAGCAGTCCTAAACCATGCCGTAAATCCAGCCGTTCATCGGTGCTTTCCATGTAGTGCGGTTTTTCTTCCGGCTCCCGCAGCTTTTCGGCGGATAGGCCCACGCCATTGTCGGCAACGGTGAGAAA
>ERZ779626.1181-NODE-1181-length-12199-cov-26.370965_pt1 | contig 12199 bp, 9 predicted proteins | sample MGYA00514209_ERZ779626 | MGnify/ENA primary metagenome ERZ779626 (study PRJEB29562, sample SAMEA4376713) | mouse gut metagenome | isolation source: Cecum | study: EMG produced TPA metagenomics assembly of the A DSS colitis mouse model was used to assess the...
TCGGCCGCCGGTACAGCGAGGGCCTCCACCAGGCCATCGAGGCCAAGGAGCGGGTAAAGGTGGAGCGGGAGAGCAAAACCCTGGCCACCATCACCTTCCAAAACTACTTCCGGCTCTACAACAAGCTCTCCGGCATGACCGGTACGGCCCTCACCGAGGAGGAGGAGTTCGGCTCCATCTACAAGCTGGACGTCATCGAGATCCCCACCAACAAGCCCATGATCCGCCAGGACGACCACGATGTGGTCTACAAGACGGAGGCGGCCAAGTTCAACGCGGTCATCGAACAGATCAAGACCTGCCACGCCAAGGGCCAGCCGGTGCTGGTGGGCACGGTGTCCATTGAGAAGAACGAGCAGCTCAGCAAGCTCCTCACCCGCGCCGGCATCAAGCACAACCTCCTCAACGCCAAGAACCACGAGCGGGAGGCGGAGATCGTGGCCCAGGCCGGCAAGCTGGGGGCCGTGACGGTGGCCACCAACATGGCCGGCCGCGGCACCGACATCATGCTGGGGGGCAACGCGGAATTTTTGGCGAAAAACGACCTGCGCCGTGAGGGCCTCACCGACGAGATCATCGCCGAGGCCACCGGCTTCGCCGAGACCGACAACCAGGAGATCCTGGACGCCCGGCAGAAGTTCGCCGCCTATATGGACAAGCACAAAGCCGAGATCGCCGGCGAGGCGGAAAAGGTCCGGGAGGCCGGGGGCCTGTTCATCATCGGCACCGAGCGCCACGACTCCCGCCGCATTGACAACCAGCTCCGGGGCCGCGCCGGCCGCCAGGGGGACCCCGGCGAGAGCCGGTTCTACCTGAGCCTGGACGACGACCTCATGCGCCTGTTCGGCGGCGAGCGGATCACGGGCCTCATGGAGCGGCTGGATCTGGGGGAGGACATCCCCATTGAGAACAAGATGCTCACCAGGGGCATCGAGAACGCCCAGACCAGCGTGGAGTCCCGGAACTTCCAGGCCCGCAAGAGCACCCTGGAGTACGACGACGTCATGAACAAGCAGCGGGAGATCATCTACGGCCAGCGCAAGCAGGTGCTGGACGGCATGGACATCCACAACATCATCACCGGCATGATCTCCTCCCTCATCGACCAGAGCGTGCGCACCGCCTTTGGCGAGCAGAAGCACCTGGACGAGGAGGGCTGGCGGACCATGATGGCCTCCCTGGAGGGTGCCTTCTTCCCCAAGTACACCTTCCCCTTCGCCCAGGAGGGGAACCGGGACGCGGACAGCCTCATCCGACTCTTCACCGACAAGGCCCTGGAGCTTTACGCCGCCAAGGAGAAGGAGATCGCCGCCGCCCGGGAGTCCTCCCCCGGACTGCCCGACATGCGGGAGCTGGAGCGGGTGATCATGCTGCGGGTGGTGGACGAGTACTGGATGGACCACATCGACGCCATGCAGGATCTGCGCCAGGGCATCCGCCTGCGGGCCTACGCCCAGACCAACCCCGTGGACGCCTACAAGGCCGAGAGCCTGCATATGTTCGAGGAGATGATCTCCGCCATCCAGGAGGAGACCGTCCGGCGGCTGTACTCCATCCGCCTGAAGAAGAACGAGGAGGTCAAGCGGGAGCGGGTAGCCACCGGCATCACCGAGGGCCGGGGGGACGGCACCGTGAAAAAGCAGCCCCGCCGCGTGCAGAAGATCGGCCGCAACGACCCCTGCCCCTGCGGCAGCGGGAAGAAGTACAAGCACTGCTGCGGCCGGGACGTGTGATGGATCTGTGGGAGACCCTCAACAGCGCCTATGAGCCGCTGTACCGCCGGGCCCAGGCCCTGTGCTCCCGGCTGAACGCCGCCGGGTACGGGTGCCAGTGGAACTGGTACGCCTTCCACTTCTCCCGCCGCCCGGAGGGCTTTTCGCCGGAGTTCTTCCCCATTCCGGTCATCACTGTCCAGGGCCTGTGCGACATCGGCCTGGAGCCGGACCACATCTTCATCGAGCGGATGCTCCCCCGGACCCAGGCCCTGGAGCTGGACTGGTCCGCCCTCCGCCGCCCCTTTGAGGTCTACGGCGCGGACGACTACTGCGGAGACCTCTACCGCCCCGGCATGACCCCGGACCAGCTCCGGGCGCGCATCGCCCAGGACGGGGCGAAGGAGGTGGGCGTCCAGCTCACCCTGGCCGCTGGCTGCACGGACGAGGAGGTACTGACCGCTGTGGCGGAGTGCCGGGGGTGGGGTCCCCGGACTTGACAGCAATACACAGGCCGGGAGGCGTCGCCTCCCAGCCTTCCTTCGGAGGAAATGCGATGATCGTGCCTATCACAGAGGAAAACCTAATGGACGCCGCCCGCGTCCACGCCGCCTCCTGGCAGAGCTCCCACCGCGGCATCTGCTCCCCCGGCTTTGCGGCTGCCCACACGGCGGAGCGTCAGGCCGCCTACCTTCGCGGGGAGCTTCAAGCGGGCAAATCCCTCTGGCTGCTGCTGGACCCGGAGCCGGCGGGTATGGTGTCCCTGCAGGGGGACCTGATCGAGAACCTGTATGTCCTGCCGGAGGCCCAGGGGCGGGGCTGCGGGACGCGTCTGCTGCGCTTCGCCGTCTCCCGGTGCCGCCGGCCCCGACTCTGGGTGCTCAGCAGCAACCAGTTTGCCTACGATTGGTATATTCGCAGTGGATTTATACCCACTGGAAAGAAAAAAGTGCTGTCCGACTCCCTGTTTGAGCGGGAGCTGGTCCGAAAGGAGCGCGCCATGTACATCGAGACCCCCCGCCTTCTCCTCCGGCATTTCACCATGGAGGACTTCCCCGCCCTTTGGGACATCCTGGGGGACCCGGAGACCATGGCCCACGTGGCCCGCTACACCCAGGAGGAGGCCCGGGAATTTCTGCGCACCTTCTGCGTGGAGCGCACCCCGCCGGGGGCCTGCGCCGCCGTTCTGCGGGAGAGCGGCCAGCTCATCGGCTACCTCCTCTGCAACCAGATCGACGCCCCCGGCATCTGGGAGCTGGGCTGGATCTTCAACCGGCGCTTCTGGCGGCAGGGGTACGCCTACGAGGCGGCGGCGGCCCTGACGGACCATCTCTTCCGGGACCAAGGGGCCCACAAGGTGGTGGCGGAGACGGAGGACGCCCTCCGCTCCCTCCCCTTGATGGAGAAGCTGGGCCTCCGGCGGGAGGGCGTCTTCCGCCAGCACTGCCGCAGCCAGGACGGCCAGTGGCGGGACCTGTACTGGTACGGCCTTTTGCGGGAGGAGTACCTGGCGGAGCCCGGCCGCGTGCCGGCGGAATAGCAAAAGAGCCCCAACCGGGGCTCTTCTCCTGTTCTCTTTGAAGGCTGCTTCCTGCTGCGGCGGAGGACGGGGCCTCCCTACGCCTCGTACAAGACCTCCAGGGCCGGGTTCGCGCGGTCCGCGTCCTCCAGCGTCTCCAGCAGCGCCCCGGCGTACTCCCCCAGGCGCTCCGCCAGCTCCTCCCGGTGGAGGAGCACCAGCCGGGTGGGCTCCGCCCGTTCGGTGAGGGCGTCGTAGAGGGCGTCCAGATTGCGCCCGTAGTACTCCGGCAGCCCCAGGCGGGCGGCCAGCAGGTCGTGGGCCGCCTCCCGGGAGGTCATAAGGCCCCCGTCCACGACGACGGTGGTCATGGCGCCTCCTCCCCGTAGAGCAGGGTGAAGGTCTCGTAGTGGTCCTCGGTATAGTAGATCAGGCCGTCGTCGGAGTACACCAGGCGCTTGGCCCCCCGGCTGCTCTCCCCGATGGTGCCGATGTCGCACTCGTAGTAGCTGCGGCCCTGGGCGGCGGGCAGGATGCCCTCCCGGTTCCCGAAGCGGTCGCCGCCGATGGCGCAGCCGGGGGCTACCTGCTCCACCGAGCCTCCGGTCCAGCCCAGATTCCGTGCCTCGCTCTTGGTGATGTAGTTTTCCGGCAGATGGTCGTAGGTGTGGAGGTACAGGGATACATCCTCCACGCTGTTGTAGGTGCCGTCCTCGTCGATGGCCGCCGCTTCCTCTCCGGGAAGCGCCTCCGGTCCGGCGGGCTGTACGTCCAGGTCTGTCTCCGGGGCGTCCTCCGGCTCTTCGAAGGAGTAGCCGGCGCCGTCCAGAATGATCTCCGTGGGGCCGTCCCCGCCGCCGATGATCCCCACGTCCAAGCCGCCGCAGCCGGCCAGGGGCAGCGCCGCGCACACCGCCAGCAGCAGGCTCAAAAGCTTTCGTCTCATGGTATCCTCCCCATTTCTCCCGCCGCTCCGGCGGGATTTTTGCGGCCGCAGGGGCTGGTAAACCGGCGCGGCCCGTGATATAATTGGTTTGCATCCTATCATACCACAAAAACCGGGTCCGGGCAACCCCCGCCCGCTGCCATAAGGAGGAAACATCGTGCGCGACCATATTGAAACCATCTGCGTCCAGGGCGGCTACCGCCCCGAGAGCGGAGGCCCCCGCCAGGTGCCTATCGTCCAGTCCACCACCTTCAAATACGACTCCAGCGAGGAGATGGGCCGCCTCTTCGACCTGGAGGCGGAGGGCTACTTCTACAGCCGCCTGCAAAACCCCACCTGCGACCACGTGGCCCGGAAGATCGCCCAGCTGGAGGGCGGTACCGCCGCCATGCTCACCTCCTCCGGCCAGGCGGCCAACTTCTACGCCGTGTTCAACATCGCCTCCTGCGGGGACCACGTGGTGGCCAGCAGCTCCATCTACGGCGGCACCTACAACCTCTTCGCCGTGACCATGAGGCGGATGGGGGTAGAGTTCACCTTCGTCTCCCCGGACTGCACGGAAGCGGAGCTGGACGCCGCCTTCCGTCCCAACACCAAGGCCGTCTTCGGCGAGACCATCGCCAACCCCGCCCTGACGGTGCTGGACATCGAGAAGTTTGCCGCCGCCGCCCACCGCCACGGTGTGCCCCTCGTTGTGGACAACACCTTCGCCACCCCCGTCAACTGCCGCCCCATCGCATGGGGCGCGGACATCGTCACCCACTCCACCACTAAGTACATGGACGGCCACGCCGCTGCCCTGGGCGGGTGCGTCGTGGACGGCGGACGGTTCGACTGGATGGCCCACGCGGACAAATTCCCCGGCCTCACCACCCCGGACGAGAGCTACCACGGCGTCACCTACGCGGAGAAATTCGGCCGGGAGGGAGCCTTTATCACCAAAGCCACCGCCCAGCTCATGCGGGACTTTGGCTCCATGATGAGCCCCCAGAGCGCCTTTATCCTGAACCTGGGACTGGAGAGCCTCCACGTGCGCATGGCCCGCCACTGCGAAAACGCCCAAGCCGTGGCGGAGTATCTCCAGCAGCACCCCAAAATCACCTGGGTGCGCTACAGCGGCCTCGCCGGCGACCCCTATCATACCCTGGCGGAGAAGTATCTGCCCCACGGCTCCTGCGGCGTAATCAGCTTTGGGGTGAAGGGCGGCCGCACCGCCGCCGAGGCCTTTATGGCCCGGCTGCGGCTGGGGACCATCGCCACTCACGTGGCCGACGCCCGCACCTGCTGCCTCCACCCCGCCAGCACCACCCACCGGCAGATGAACGACGCCGAGCTGGAGGCCGCCGGCGTGTCCGCCGACCTGGTGCGCCTGAGCGTGGGGCTGGAGAACAAGGAGGACCTCATCGCCGACCTGGACCAGGCCCTGGCGTCCCTGTAGCCCCCATTCACAACTGCACATAAAGGAGAATCCCCATGCCCATCCGAATCCCCAACGAGCTGCCCGCTGCCCGGACGCTGAAGGAAGAAAACATCTTCGTTATGACGGAAAACCGGGCCGTGACCCAGGACATCCGTCCCCTGAAGATTCTGCTGCTGAACCTGATGCCCACCAAGATCGCCACCGAGACCCAGCTCAGCCGCCTGCTCAGCAACACGCCTCTCCAGGTGGAGCTGGAGCTCATCGCTCCCCATGGCCATATCCCCAAAAACACCCCCCAGGAGCACATGCTGGCCTTCTACCGCCACTTTGACGACGTGAAGGCCAACAACTACGACGGCATGGTCATCACCGGCGCGCCGGTGGAGCACCTGCCCTTCGAGGAGGTGGCGTACTGGGAGGAGCTGTGTGAGATCATGGAGTGGAGCAAGGAACACGTCCACTCCACCTTCCACATCTGCTGGGGGGCTCAGGCGGGGCTGTACTACCACTACGGCGTCCAAAAATATCCCCTGGAGAAGAAGCTCTTCGGCGTGTTCCCCCACGTGGTGGAGCGGCGCAGCAACATGCTCTTCCGGGGCAGCGACGACGTGTTCATGGTGCCCCACTCCCGCCACACCACCGTCCGGCGGGAGGACGTGGAGGCGGTCCCCGCCTTGAAGATTCTGGCCACCTCCCCGGAGGCGGGCATCTACGCCCTGTCCACCGAGAGCGGCCGGCAGATCTTCATCACCGGCCACTCGGAGTACGACGCGGACACCCTGGCCCAGGAATACCGCCGGGACAAGAACCTGGGGAAGCCCATCGACGTGCCGAAGAACTACTACCCCGGCGACGACGACACCCAGCCCCCCCGGGTCACCTGGCGCTCCTGCGCCAACCTGCTCTACAGCAATTGGCTGAACTACTTCGTCTACCAGACCACCCCCTTCGATCTCAGCGAGCTGCCGCCCCAGCTGGGGTGAGCGCGCTCCGCGAGATCCGTTTCCCCTCCGCGCAGAAAGCCCGGAGCCGCTTGGCGGCCCCGGGCTTTCCGTAGATTAGGAAAAGAGAGAGGGAGAAAAGAGAGTATTCATTTCTGAACAACGCCATCATAGTATACCCCCCGGCAAAAGTCAACCGTCCCGCGCCACAATTCACGAATTGTTCACAGCGGGTTCAAAAACCATTCAAAATCCGGTATTGACTCCTGTAAAAATGTGGCGTATAGTTAGCGTGCTAACTTTTTTGGCAGAAGGGAGGCCCGCCGCTTATGAGCGAGGATCTGGATCTCAGCCGCATGATCGCCTACTGCGCCCATCTGGGGATGCTGTACAGCGACCGCCGCCTGCGCGGCGCGGGGTACGACGTGACGCCGGTGCAGTCCCGCGTGCTGGCCTATCTGTCCTGCTGCGGCGGCGCGGTCAACCAGCGGGACCTGGAGCGGGAGCTGCACCTCCGGCCCTCCACCATCAACGGCATCGTGGGCCGCCTGGAGGAAAAGGGCTGCATCTCCCGCCGGGCCAGCACCGCCGACGCCCGCTGCCGGCTGGTGAGCCTGACGGAGGCGGGCCGGGCGCGGGTGGCGGCGTTCCGCACCGCCCTGGCGGACACCAACCGGCGCTCCACCGCCTGCCTGACGGAGGAGGAGCGGCGCCAGCTGGCGGGCCTGCTCTCCCGCGTCATCGCAAACTTGGAAAATGAGGTAAACAGCACATGATCAAAAAACTATGGCCATACACCAGGGGGTACCGGAAGTGGATCGCCCTGGGGGTGCTCTGCTCCGCCAGCGAGGCGGTGTTCGAGCTGCTGCTCCCCCTGGTGATGGCGGACATCGTGGACACCGGCATCCCCGCCGGCGACACCGGCTACATTCTGAGGCGGGGCGCTCTGATGGTGCTCATGGCCCTGGTCTCCATGGCCCTGGGGGTCTCCTCCGCCTTTCTCTCCTCCCACGCGGGGCAGGGCTTTGGGGCCAACCTGCGCAAGGCCCAGTACGACCACATTCAAGCGTTCTCCTTCCGCAACATTGAGAAGTTCTCCACCGCCTCTCTGGTCACCCGCCTGACCAACGACTGCAACATGCTGCAGATGTCTCTGATGATGGGCATGCGCCTGCTGGTCCGCGCGCCGGTGATGCTCATCTCCGCCCTGGTGCTGGCCGTGTCCATCAGCCTGAGGCTCTCCAGGGTCTTCCTGGTGGCCATGCCCCTGCTGCTGGCGCTCATCGGCCTGATCGTCAAGCGCGTCAGCCCCATGTTCAGCAGCCTCCAGGAGCGCACCGACGACGTGAACCTGGTGGTGCAGGAGAACCTCTCCGCCATCCGGGTGGTCAAGTCCTTCGTCCGCGAGGACCACGAGCAGGAGAAGTTCCGCAAGCGGAACGACGCCCTCCGCGCCACCGCCGAGCGGGCCTTTGGCTTCGTGGTGATGAACATGCCCGTGATGATGCTCGTCACCTACGGCACCATCATCGCCGTTATGTGGTACGGCGCGCCCCTGGTCCAGTCCGGGGAGCTGCAGGTGGCCCTGCTGTCCACCTTTTTCACCTACATCACCCAGGTGCTGATGAGCCTGATGATGGTGTCCATGATTATGATGATGCTCACCCGTGCCGTGGCCTGCGCCAAGCGGGTGACGGAGGTGCTGGACGAGACGCCGGACATCACCGACGCCGCCGCCTCGTCCGGCGTTACCGCCGCCGACGGCTCCGTGGACTTCGACCACGTGTCCTTCAAATACAGCCCCGACGCGGAGAAGTGGAACCTCCGGGACATCAATCTCCACATCCCCAGCGGAGCCACCGTGGGCATCATCGGGGCCACCGGCTCCGCCAAGTCCACTCTGGTCCAGCTCATCCCCCGGCTCTACGAGGCCCAGGAGGGCACGGTCCGGGTGGGGGGCCGGCCGGTGGGGGAGTACACCGTGGAGCACCTCCGGGACGCGGTGAGCATGGTGCTTCAGAAGAACACCCTCTTCTCCAGCACCATCCGGGAGAATCTGCTGTGGGGCGATGAAAACGCCTCTGACGCGGACATCGAGGCCGCCTGCGAGGCCGCCTGCGCCGCCGAGTTCATCCGCCGGATGCCGGCGGGCTATGACACCGATTTAGGACAGGGTGGCGTCAATGTCTCCGGCGGCCAGAAGCAGCGGCTGTGCATCGCCAGGGCCCTTCTGAAAAAGCCCAAGGTGCTCATTTTGGATGACAGCACCAGCGCGGTGGACACCGCCACCGACGCCAGCATCCGGGCGGCCTTCCGCACCCGTCTGCCGGACACCACCAAGATCATCATCGCCCAGCGAATCATCTCCGTGATGGACGCGGATCTCATCGTGGTTATGGACGACGGCGCCATTGCGGACATGGGCACCCATGCAGAGCTGATGCAGACCAGCGACATTTACCGGGACGTCTACCAGTCCCAGCAGGAGGGGGCGAGTCTCGATGGCTGAACACACCACAAACCGGCGGCCGGGACCCCACGGGCCCGGCGCGCCCCGAGGCGGCTTCCAGAAGCCGAAGAACATGGGCAAAACCATCTCCACCCTGCTGCGCTACGTGGGCCGGTCCCGGTGGCTGCTGGCGGTGGTGGCGGTGTGCCTGGTGCTGAACACCGCCTGCACCATCGGCGGGTCCTATATGCTCCGGCCCCTCATCGACGAGTGTATCGTCCCCGGCGACTACCACCGGCTGGCCCGGACCCTGGTCCTCATGGCCTGTCTCTACCTGGGCGCGGCCCTTCTGAGCTACACCTACGCCCGCATCATGGTCCGCATCTCCCAGACGGCTACCCACGCCATCCGCCGGGACCTGTTCGCCCGGATGCAGCGCCTGCCCCTGCGCTACTTTGACACCCACACCCACGGCGAGCTGATGAGCCGCTACACCAACGACATCGACACCCTCACGGAGATCCTCCAGAACGGTCTGGTCTCCCTCCTCTCTGGGGCCCTGACCTTCGCGGGCGTGGTGGGCATGATGCTCTACCTCAGCCCTCTGCTGTTTCTGGTGACGGTGTTCTCCCTGGGGCTGATGCTGGCGGTCATTATGACCGTGGGCAAGCGCTCCCGCCGCTACTTCATGGCCCAACAGCGGGATCTGGGTGAGATCAACGGCTATATTGAGGAGATGATCGAGGGACAGAAGGTCATCAAGGTCTTCAACCACGAATCCCAGGCCAAGGCAGGCTTCGACGCGCGCAACGACCGCTACCGCCGCAGCGCCGCCAGCGCCCACGCCTTCGCCGGAGCCATGATGCCCGCCATGGGCAACATCAGCCACATCAACTACGCCCTGACCTGCTGCGTGGGGGCGCTGCTGTCCATCGCCATGGGCCTGGACCTGGGGGCCCTGCTGGTGTATCTCCAGTACACCCGCCAGGTCAGCCAGCCCATCAGCCAGGTCAGCCAGCAGGTGAACAACATCCTGGCGGCCATCGCTGGCGCAGAGCGGGTCTTTGAGGTCATGGAGGCTGCCCCGGAGGTGGACGACGGAGAGGTCACCCTGGTCCACGTCCGCCGCGGCCCCGACGGGGCCCTCACCGAGGCGGCGGGCCGCAGCGACGGCTGGGCCTGGAAGAAGCCGGACGGAACCCTGACGCCCCTGCGAGGGGATGTGCGCTTCGAGGACGTGGTCTTCGGCTACAACTCGGATAAGACCATCCTCCACGGCATCTCCCTCTACGCCAAGCCGGGGCAGAAGATCGCCTTTGTGGGCTCCACCGGCGCGGGGAAGACCACCATCACCAACCTCATCAACCGCTTCTATGAGATCGACGGCGGCCTCATTACCTACGACGGCATCGACGTCCGGGACATCGGCAAGGAAAGTCTGCGCCGCTCCCTGGGCATTGTGCTTCAGGACACCCACCTCTTCACCGGCACCATCGCCGACAACATCCGCTACGGCAAGCTGGACGCCACCGATGAGGAGGTCCGCGCGGCGGCGAAGCTGGCCAACGCCGACACCTTCATCAGCCACCTGCCCGACGGCTATGACACCTGGATCACCGACGACGGCGGCAGCCTCAGCCAGGGGGAGCGGCAGCTGCTGGCTATCGCCCGAGCCGCCGTGGCGGACCCGCCGGTGCTGATTCTGGACGAGGCCACCAGCTCCATCGACACCCGCACGGAGAAGCTCATTGAGCGGGGCATGGACCGGCTCATGGCGGAGCGCACGGTGTTTGTCATCGCCCACCGCCTCTCCACCGTCCGCAACGCCAAGGCCATCATGGTGCTTGAGCAGGGGGAGATCATCGAGCGGGGCGACCACGACGAGCTCATCGCTCAGGGCGGTAAGTACTATCAGTTGTATACCGGTCAGGCGGAGCTGAGCTGACAGGGCTTATAAATAATACGGGGGCATCCCTTTGGGATGCCCCCGTCAGCCTGTCGAAAAGCGGCCTGACCCGGAAGGAAGCAGGCAGGCCGCAAAATGCAGTATAGATAAATATAAGGATAGCGGAGGGAAAGGAGCGGAGAGTTGTCGCTTTGTCTGCGGAGCTATGACAGCCGGAGCCAACGGCGGCCTGGGATGCTCCCCCTGTGCCGGGGGCGCGTGGCAAATACGGCGCAATCATGGATCGAAATGGATTTATCCTCGCTGGACTTCTGGCCACTGTGACCAGAAGTGGGGCAAGGTTGAAGGGCGGCATTTTTTTGGTGCTGCCTTTCTGCGTTTCCCCACATCCTTGTGCCCTGGGGCTGTCTTTAGTATAATATACTTGTAAAGGTTGACAGCTCCATTTCCCGACAGGAAAGGAGCTATCATGGAAAACCGTATCGACGCTATCTACGCCAGACAGTCCGTGGACCGCAAGGACAGTATCAGCATTGAAAGTCAAATCGAGTTTTGCAAATATGAGTTAAGGGGAGGGAATTTCAAGGACTACAAAGACGGGCCTGTTAAAATAGGACTAAATCAGAAACACCCCACAGCAAGGGGCGCTCTGGTTTAGTCCTGTTTTTATTCTATGAACATAGAAGGAGGCCAAAATGAGCAAAACAGCCAAAATTACGGCAATCTGTAACCAGAAAGGCGGAGTTGGCAAGACTGTAACAACGGTCAATTTGGGAATCGGACTGGCACGGGAAGGCAAGAAGGTCCTCCTGGTGGACGTAGACCCGCAGGGTTCGCTTACCGCCAGCCTGGGCTATCAGCAGCCGGACCAACTTGAAGAGACCCTTGCCGATGTGCTGGGATTTATCATTACGGATAAGCCTGTGTCCCCCGGAATGGGTATTATCCATCAGGCGGAGGGTGTTGATCTGCTGCCCGCTAACATTGAGCTGTCCGGTCTGGAGGTCACGCTGGTGAACACCATGAGCCGTGAGACAATCCTGCGGGAGTATCTGAACAGTGTCCGCGAACAGTACGATGTGATTCTGCTGGACTGCTGCCCGTCCCTGGGTATGCTGACCATCAATGCCTTAGCCGCTGCTGACGAAGTAGTAATTCCCATGCAGGCACACTACCTCTCCATCAAGGGCCTTGAACAGCTTATCCATACCATATCAAAAGTGAAGCTGAAAATCAACCCCTGCTTGGATATTGCGGGTATTCTCATAACCATGGCGGATATGCGGACCAACTACTCCCGCGAGAT
>ERZ779626.1183-NODE-1183-length-12193-cov-6.913742_pt1 | contig 12193 bp, 12 predicted proteins | sample MGYA00514209_ERZ779626 | MGnify/ENA primary metagenome ERZ779626 (study PRJEB29562, sample SAMEA4376713) | mouse gut metagenome | isolation source: Cecum | study: EMG produced TPA metagenomics assembly of the A DSS colitis mouse model was used to assess the...
TCTTCTCGGTGTCGGTGACCATATAGGGGGTGATGTAGCCCCGGTCCAGCTGCATGCCCTCCACCACTTCGCTGTAGGTCTCGGCGGTCTTGGACTCCTCCACGGTGATGACGCCGTCGTGGCTCACCTTCTCCATGGCCTCGGCGATCAGGGACCCGATGGCCTCGTCAGAGGAGGAGATAGCGCCCACGCGGGCGATGTCGGAGGTGCCGGACACGGGCTTGGAGTGGTTCTTGATGGCCTCAATAGCGGCGTCGGTGGCCTTGGAGATGCCCTTCTTCATGACCATGGGATTGGCCCCGGCGGCCAGATTCTTCAGACCCTCCCGGATGATGGCCTGGGCCAGCAGGGTGGCGGTGGTGGTGCCGTCGCCGGCCACGTCGTTGGTCTTGGTGGAGACCTCCTTGACGATCTGGGCGCCCATGTTCTCAAACGGGTCGGCCAGCTCGATCTCCTTGGCGATGGTCACGCCGTCGTTGGTGATGAGGGGGGTGCCGAACTTCTTATCCAGCACCACGTTGCGGCCCTTGGGGCCCATGGTGATTTTAACGGTGTCGGCCAGCTGGTTGACGCCCCGCTCCAGAGCGTGGCGGGCCTCCTCGCCGTAGCAGATGATCTTAGACATATCGCATTACCTCCAAATATTTGAGATGTGTTGACATTGTTGTCACGTTTCGCCTGTTCGCGACGCGCGGCTTCGCTCCGACTCGGGCAAAACCAACCTCCGCCCTGCGGCGGCTGGGCTTTTACCCTTGCTTCGTTCCATCCGCGCTGCTCACGACGGCTCCGAGCTTCTTACTCGACGATGGCCAGGATATCGTTCTGGCGGACGATGGTGTACTCTTCGCCGTCCACCTTCACCTCAGTGCCGGAATATTTGCTGGTCAGCACCTTGTCGCCCACCTTCACGGTCATCACGACCTCCTTGCCGTCCACTGTGCCGCCGGGGCCCACGGCCACCACCTCGGCCATCTCGGGCTTCTCCTTGGCGTTGGCCGTCAGGATGATGCCGCCCTTGGTCTTTTCCTCGGCCTCCAGAGCCTTGAGGATCACGCGGTCGGACAGGGGTTTGAGATTCATAACAGGTTCCTCCTTATATGTGATATACGTAAAAACAATTTGTTGGGATTAGCACTCATTCTTCCAGAGTGCTAACCACGAGTATGATAATACCCTCTTTGCCAGGAAAAATCAACCCCTAATTTCAAAAAATTTGCGTGCAGCGCTAAAAATTCACTCTCCGTTCACAATCTCCCGGTTAGAGTGCTAAACCTCGACCAGGTCCGCCAGCAGTGCGCTCCCCTCCACGCCGGTGATCTTCACATGCAGCAGACGGTTGTGCAGGTCCTCCCCCTTAGCCCGCACCAGGGCGTAATTGGGGGCGTGGCCCTGCCACAGCCCGTCCTTTTCCTCCTCAAACAACACCGGGAAAGTCCTGCCCGCCTGACCCTCCAGCCAGCGCCGCTCCAGCGCCTCCCCCAGGGCGATGGCCCGGCGGGCCCGGTCCTCCTTCTCCTCCCTGGGTACTTGCCCCGGCATGTCCGCCGCCGGGGTGCCGGGGCGGCGGGAATAGGGGAATACGTGCATGGCGGTAAAGGCGCACCGCTCCACAAAGGCCAGGGTCTGGGCAAATTCCTCCCCGGTCTCCCCGGGGAAGCCGGTGATGAGGTCGGTGGTAATCCCTGGGTCCTGGAAATATTCTCTCAGTAATCGAACACTCTCAAAATACCGAGCGGCATCATATTTGCGGTTCATCCGGGCCAGGGTAGCGTCGCACCCCGACTGAAGGGACAGATGAAAGTGGGGACACAGATTGGAAAGGGCGGCGGTCCGGCGGCAGAACTCCGCCGTAATGGTCCGGGGTTCCAGGGAGCCCAGCCGCACCCGCAGGTCCGGCGCGGCCCCGCACACCCCCTCGATCAGGTCGATGAGGGTTTCCCCGGTTTTCAGGTCCCGGCCCCAGGAGGATATCTCAATGCCGGTGAGCACCACCTCCCGGCAGCCCTCCTCCGCCAGCCTGCGGACCTGCTCCACCGCCTCGCCCAGGGGCAGGGAGCGCACCGGCCCCCGGGCGTAGGGGATGATGCAGTAGGAGCAGAAATTGACGCAGCCGTCCTCCACCTTGAGCATGGCCCGGGTGCGGCCCGCCCCGCTCCCGGCGGGGATGCGCTCAAAGTCCCGGCGAGCCAGGGCGTCGTCCACGGCTATAACCTGCTCCCCCCTGGCCTGGAGCAGCTTTTCCAGCTCGTCTAAAAAAGCCATCCGCCCCGCTGAGCCGGACACCAAATCCACACCCAGCGCCGCCACAGCCGGCTGGTCGGTCTGGGCGTAGCAGCCGCATACCGCCACCACCCCGTCCGGGGCGCTTTTCCTGGCTCTGCGGATCACATTCCGGCACTTCTTGTCGCTGACGGCGGTGACAGTGCAGGTGTTGACAATATAGGCGTCCGCCGGGCCGTCGAAGGGGACCAGCGTATGCCCCCGGCCCGCCAGCTCCCGTTCCATGGCCTGGGTTTCCACCTGGTTCACCTTACAGCCCAGGGTGTATATAGCGATATCCACGGGCACTCCTCCTTTTCGCCTGCCTCCTGCGGGCTCCTCTTTTATGTGAAAAGAAACTTAAAAGCGAACAAAGAAACGCTTCATTTGGGCCCGTGCATTATATCATATCCCTGGGGGAAATAGCAATTTACTTTTCTTCTCAGCCATGGTACAATATCTGAACAGCTTTTGAAAGGCGGCTCCACATATGAACCACAGCTTTTTCGCCTACATCTTCCGCATGCGCCACATCGCCCGGTGGGCGCTGATGCGCAACACCCGCACGGAGAACGTGGAGGAGCACTCCTATGAGGCGGCGGTGCTCTCCCACGCCCTGGCGGTCATCGGCAGGGACCTGTTCGGCAAGGACCTGGACCCGGACAGGATCGCGGTGGCGGCCCTGTTCCACGACGCGCCGGAGATCATCACCGGCGACATGCCCACCCCTGTCAAGTACCACAACCCCTCCCTGCAAAACGCCTACAAGCAGGTGGAGGCGGCGGCCCAGGACAAGCTGCTGTCCATGCTTCCCCCCGAGCTGGCCCCGGCCTACGGGCCCCTGGTTCGGGAGAGCGACCCCCAGGTGCGCAGGTACGTGAAGGCGGCGGACAAGCTGTCCGCCTACATCAAGTGCGTGGAGGAGCTGAAGGCGGGCAACTCCGAGTTCAAAAAGGCGGCGGAGCAGACCCTTGCGGCGCTGAAGGAGATGGATATGGAGGAGCTGGAGTGGTTCATGGAGCGGTTCCTCCCGGCGTTTTCCCTGACGCTGGATGAACTTCAATAGGAATGAGGAGATTACACTATGAAAGCAATTGTCACCGTCATCGGCAGGGACCAGGTGGGCATCATCGCCGCCGTGTGCGCCCTGCTCAGCGAGAAGAACGTCAACGTGCTGGACATCAGCCAAACCGTTCTCCAGGAGTATTTCACCATGATTATGCTGGTGGACGCCAGCGAAGCCACGGTGCCCTTCGCCCGTCTGCGGGAGGACCTGGCCCAGGCCGGTCAGGAACGGGGGCTGGACATCCGGGTCCAGCGGGAGGATATTTTCGACGCCATGCACAGGATTTGAGTGTGGAGAAGCGGTCAGCGCCCTGACCGCTTCGCAACATGACAACATCGGAGGAACCATACGCCATGATTAACACCAACGACATTTTACAGACCATCCGGATGATCGACCACCAGCATTTGGATATCCGCACCATCACCATGGGCATCAGCCTGCTGGACTGCTGCGATCCAGACCCCCACGCCGCCTGCCGGAAAATCTACGACAAGATCACCACTTCGGCGGAGAAGCTGGTAAAAACCGGCGAGGACATCGAGGCGGAATTCGGAATCCCCATCGTCAACAAGCGCATCTCCGTCACCCCTATGGCCCTGGTGGCCGGGGCCTCCCGCACCAGCGATTACGTCCCCTTCGCCGCCGCCATGGACCGGGCGGCCAAGGCGGTGGGGGTGAACTTCATCGGCGGCTTCTCCGCCCTGGTCCACAAGGGAATGACCGAGGGGGACAAAAAGCTCATTGCCGCCATCCCCGAGGCCCTGGCCGCCACCGGCGTGGTGTGCTCCTCCGTCAACGTGGGCTCCACCCGCGCGGGCATCAACATGGACGCGGTGAAGCTGATGGGCGAGACCATCAAGGCCTGCGCGGAGCGCACCGCGGACCAGGGGGGTTTCGGCTGCGCCAAGCTGGTGGTGTTCTGCAACGCGGTGGAAGACAACCCCTTTATGGCCGGGGCCTTCCACGGCGTGGGGGAGGCTGAGCGTGTGATCAACGTGGGCGTGTCCGGCCCCGGGGTGGTCCACCACGCCCTCCAGCGGGTGAAGGGCCAGCCCTTCGACGTGGTGGCGGAGACCATCAAAAAGACCGCTTTCCAGGTGACCCGGATGGGCCAGCTGGTGGCCCGGGAGGCCAGCGCCCGGCTGGAGGTTCCTTTCGGCATCGTGGACCTCTCCCTGGCCCCCACCCCCGCCGTGGGGGACAGCGTGGCCCGAATTTTGGAGGAAATGGGACTGGAAGTATGCGGCGCCCACGGCACCACCGCCGCCCTGGCCCTGCTCAACGACGCGGTGAAAAAGGGCGGCGTGATGGCATCCTCCCACGTGGGCGGGCTGTCCGGGGCCTTCATCCCGGTGAGCGAGGATGAGGGCATGATCGCCGCCGCCCAGGCGGGGGCGCTGACCCTGGACAAGCTGGAGGCCATGACCTGCGTGTGCTCAGTGGGCCTGGACATGATCGCCGTGCCCGGAGACACCTCCGCGGCCACCCTGTCCGCCATCATCGCCGACGAGGCCGCCATCGGCATGGTGAATCAAAAGACCACCGCCGTCCGGCTCATCCCCGCCCCCGGCAAGAAGGTGGGGGACATGGTGGAGTTCGGCGGCCTGCTGGGCTCCGCCCCGGTGATGCCCTGCCACACCGGCAGCGCCGGAGACTTCGTGGCCCGAGGCGGGCGGATTCCCGCCCCTCTGCACAGCTTGAGAAATTGACCCACGCGCTCTCCACCATCGGGAGCGTCAAAGGAGAGTCGGACCGGCCGGTCCGGCTCTCCTTTATTTCTTTTAAGAAAATATTCATCTTGACTTTTATAAAATTTAGTTTATAATAAATATTATGAAAGCAGGTGGTAAAAATGGACGCCCTCCCCATCTGGATGGCCGGCCTGGAGGACGAGGACGCGGCCTTTATCAAACGTTTTGTGCTGGCCTCCGGCTCGCTGAAGGAGATGGCCGCGCAGTACGGCGTCAGCTACCCCACCGTGCGCCTGCGGCTGGACCGTCTGATCCAAAAGATCCGGCTCAGCGAGGAGACGGAGGCGGACCCCTATGTGGCCCTGGTAAAGCGGCTGGCGGTGGAGGACAAATTGGATTTTGACACCGCCAAGCTGCTCATCAGCAGCTATCGAAAGGCAAAGGAGGTGTAATAATGCTTCAAAGTGGATTTCATTTCGAGCCCGGCAGGGCTCTGGTCACCTTGGAGGGGCGGGAGATCCCCGTTATTTTGGCCCTTGTCGCGGCGGCGGTGGCAGTAGAGGTATTCCTGGCTCTGAAACAGGACCGGCGGCTGGGGCTGATCCTCCCCGGCGGGTGGCTGCTGTGGACCCTGGGCACCTTCATCCTGCGCCTCGCTGGTCTGGGGGGCTTTGCCGCGCTGGGGGAGTGGGGCCGCCTGCTGGCCATTGCATTTGCGGTGGAAAACGTGCTGACCCTGTTGCTGCTGATGGTCTATGGGCTGTGCCGGATGCTGCGCCGGAACAAGACAGCCCGTCAGATGGAAAAAACTAAAATTGTGGACCTGTGAGCAAAAACACGGCGGAGACTGCCCCTCCGCCGTGTTTTTGGTCTATCCCATATGCTTTGCCAAAAATCCTTCCACAGTGGCCCAGTACAGCTCCGGGTCCGTCCTCATCGCCTCGCCGTGGCCCGCGCCGGGGATGGACAGCCGCTCCTTTTCTGGGCTGGCGCAGGCTTCGTATACCACATCCAGCATCCAGTAAGGGACAAAAGTGTCCTCCTCTCCGTGGATGAACAGCATGGGAACGGCGGTCTTTTTCAGTTGCTCCACCGAGGACGCCTCTTTAAAACCGAACCCCGCCCGGACCTGAGACACCAGAGAGGCCGCGTCCAGCACCGGGAAGGTGGGCAGGCCGAACATCGTCTGGAGCTCCCCCGCGAACTCGTCCCACACCGAGGTGTAGCCGCAGTCCTCAATGATGCACCTTACGTTGGGGGACAAACCGGCCTCCCCTGCGGTCATCATCACCGTGGCCCCGCCCATGGAAACGCCAAACAGGACGATCTCCGCCGACTGGTCCTGCTCCACCAGGGCGTCCGCCCAGTCCACGATGTCCTTCCGCTCCAGCCAGCCCATGCTGGCGTAGCGGCCCTGGCTGAGCTCGTGGCACCGGGCGGCGGGTGTGAGGATGTTATAGCCCATATCGTAAAAGCGGGACGCGAATCCGCCCATGTCTTGGGGGATGCTGCCGTAGCCGTGGCAGATGACGGCGTATTTGTGGCTGGGTTCTGGCCGAGGCAGGTACAGGGCGTGGAGGGCCAGCCCGTCGTGGCTGGTGAGCCAGCGGTCCTCGGCATTTTCGGCAAACCATGCGCTTTTTCCCGTCAGCTCCCAGTTGTCCGGGTCATAGCTGCTGATCATGCCGCCCGCCTGTGGGTCCAGGGCGAAGTTGAATAAGTAATTTCCGGCCACGGTCAGCCCGCCTGCGGCGAGCACCAGCAGGACGGCCAGCACAATGAGGATGATCTGCCCCGCGCGGCGTTTTTTGACGGATTCTTCCATGCCATCACGACCTTTAAGTTGATGTTTCCGCATGCTATCATACTATGCGGAAACCGAATTATACCACAGAGGATGTGATGCCGTCAAATGTTTGCATCAGACGGGTCTATTATTTGCAGACCGCCCTTTCGCAGCTTCATGACAACATCGGCTTCTTTTGCCAGTTCCTTTGAGTGGGTCACTACCACCACACACTTTCCCGCTTGATGGGCGCTGTCTTTGAGGATCGCCGTGATCTCAGCGGCGGCGCCTTCGTCTAAATTTCCGGTCGGTTCATCGGCAAGAATAACCTGGGCGTCACTGGCAAGGGCGCGGGCAATGGCCACACGCTGCTGTTGACCCCCGGACAGCTTCAACACACTCCGCCTACATTCCTTCGGCGTAAGCCCTAATTGCTCCAGAACAGGCATCGGCGGCAGCTTAGCGGTCAAGGCCACGTTTTCCATGGGAGTTAAGTAGTCGATCAGATTGTATCCCTGGAAAATAAAGGCCGCATGCCGGCGGTGACGGGCAAGGCCAGTCTTTTCAATGTCCTTCCCCTGATAAATGATCCGGCCGCTGGCTGGGCTGTCCAGACCGCCCAGCAGGGAGAGAAGCGTTGTCTTGCCACACCCGGAGGGGCCGAGGATGGCATACATTCTGCCCTGTTCTAACTGAACGCTGACCCCTCTCAGCAAAGCATGTTTTCCATAAGCATATCTGACATTGTTCATTTCCAAAATTGGCATATCCGGGCCCTCCTAACTCATTTTTGAAAGAATTTCATTTGGCTTCATCCTCATGATCGGAACGCTTGCGGCGCAGACAGACAGCAGAGCAATCAAAAGCCCCAGCCCGTATACCGCTGCGAAAACATCGCCGGTAACCGTAACTGTCAGTTCTTCTACCTTTGGTGCGGCAAAAACCGGGCTTAAATCAAAATCCTCAGAAGTGACCGGCATCCCGGCCTGTACTGTGTTAGACCGTGCTTCAGTGGTAATCTGTTCATTTGCCTGTGCCAGCAGTTTATTGCCCACACTGTTCGCCGCTATACCACTGACAGGGCAGGAAAGGCCGAAGGCCAGTGCCGCAATCAACGCTATTTCTATCATCCGTTGAGCAAGGATTATTACCTTGCTCTCTCCCAGCGCAAGCATTGCTCCCGTTTCCCGGATACGGAACTTTGCCCAAATGGAGAGCAGCAGAACTAAGATTGCAACGCCAGCCAGAACAATCATGACAATCATGATGCGAATGGAGTGATTCATCCCCTCCAATGCGTTCTCCGCACTCTGATAGCTGGCGTTGTCAAACTCAATTTTGAAACAGTCCCAGTTGATTGCGTGGTTATTCTGAACACTTTTGATAATCATGTCCATTTCAGCCGGGTCCTCAATGCTGAATGTGACCTTTTCATATCCATTGGGTTCCATCCCGATGGATTTTAACTGCTCGTTCAAATACGGCAGCAGCGTCCGGGAGTCCACAAACACCCAGTTCTGTAGCATCTGCCGCGGGCCTGTGTATTGGTCAATCCGCTGCTCTTTCAAAATGTCGAATATTCCGGCAATCTCAAAAACACACTCCTGCGTTTCGGCGGGAAAGTCAATGCCCGTCACATCCCGGTTGATTTCTAATGTAATGTGGTCGCCTACAGATAGCCCGTTCAGATCCGCCAGTTCCCGGCTGATGACGGCCTGCCCCGACGCTCCGCCGGAGAACATCTCTCCCTGTGTTATTTCCAAAATGCCATTTGCAAAATAGGAGCATTGCTGTAAAGAAGTCCATCCCTGTATTGGTGCGACATGGGCTAGGGCAGAGGAATAATAATTCTGCTTGTTTTCAACCAGGTTATAATACTGCCCATCATCAGATTTCAAATTGGCAACCACCTCAATGTTGGCACTGTAATCGGCAATACCGGGGGTTTTTAAGACTTCATCAATTACCTCATTGTCGATGGTATCACCGCTATAGTAGCTCCCGGCGTATTGGTCTGTGGAACCTGCGCTTTGCATATTCGCAGGGTTGCTCATGTCGATTTCCAGGCTGAATGTCCCACCAAACTGTCCCCGCAGATTTGCCGCCGCTGTATCGGAGGCTTTCAGGATGGCAAGACCGGTCAATGCGGAAGTACAGACGACCAGCAGGACCAGAAAAACGGTCGTGCTCTGCCGCCACTTTCGGACGACATATAAAAACGCTCTTTTAAAAAAACTCATTATGCGGCCTCCTCAACTCAATTTGGAAAGGATTTCTTTGGGATTTGACCGTATCGCTCCCAGGCTCGAGAGGATTATAGAAAGCAGCAGCACCAATATTCCGCATCCAGCAGTTACCGCAAGCACAGATACAGCGGAAATCCCGTCCATCGCCCCCATTATGCCGCTCGTGTTCCCATAAACGCCTTTGCTTACAAGCGGCCAGCTCAAGGGAATAACGCAGGCGGAAAGCACCAGTGCGGCCACAGCAATCATAGCTATTTCGATAAAACGCTGAACAAGAATTTCGGTTTTTGAGATACCGGCCGACAGCATAATGCCCATTTCATGCTGCCGGCTTTTGTTGAACAGGGTCTGTATCAGTGAGAGAACTGCTATGCTGACAGCGGCCATGATCGTCAACAGTGTGCCGGTCAGTTCCCTCATGCTCAGCAACGGTCCCGCCGCTTTCTCATATTCATCCACGCTTGCAGTCAGCGCAAAGCAGTTCCAGTCAATGCCGTCTATTGTTTTGAGTTCCTCTATGATTTGATGAACCTGCGCTGGATCGCTGATAAAGAAATCCACATAATCGGCTCCCACCGCTCCCATCAATGCCCTGCCGCTTGTCATGTCAATGAAAATCTTGTTTTCCAGTAAGTGGACAGGAGCGGCAGCGCCGGTGTTTTGCTGGACTGCTTCTACCGTAAACAATCCTTTGATTTTCACGGTAGTGGCTGTTCCCTCATGACCTTCACGGGGCGAAAGCTGTACCTCATCGCCTATCCGCAACCCGTTTTCTTTCGCCAGGGCTTCACTGATAATGGCCCCGTTTCCGCCGGACAGTTCGCCGCACGTCAGCTTCACCCACTCCTTTTGGAAGGCTGCGGAAAGCAGCGGGTCGGTGTCCGCCTCCACCGATACCAAATGCGCGGCAACAGGGTCGTCCCGATATATTCCGTTATAGTCGATCAGAGTCAAATCCTCTTGTAAATAAACTTCCCCCCTGAGGACTGCGTTGTAAGCGTTTATCCCATCTCTGGCCCAAACCGCTTGAATGAGCGTTTCATCAATCGGCGCTCCAATATAGGCAGCTCTGGTCTGTCCGCCGACTTCAGTTATCATGACATTTTCCCGGTTCTGCATATCAGGGGCTATGCGAAAACCACCGCCCAAATTCTGCCGGACTTGTTCCATTGCCAGACCGGCGGCGTGATGAAGCAGCATCCCAACTATCACAAAAGAGAACAGCAGCAGCATAACGAGCAGCAAAAGTACGGACTTCCCCGCTTTGCGCCGGACATAGAGGTACGCCCTCTTCCATATTGGCATTGTGTATACAGCTCCTTTTCTGGTTTTATGGCGCCAATAAAAATAGCACGCCTGTGTTTCATCAATGTGGAGCACATATTTCACCAATATTTCAAATGAAAAACTCCCCGCTTCAAAAGCAGGGAGTTTCTGCTAAAAGAAAATAGTAAATCGCATGCCGCTGGGGTCTTCTGCATTTGTGCCTCTAAACGGTTCAAATGAAAACCGATAAGAAAAGGTATTCAAAATTTTCGCGGCAATATACAGGCCCAGGCCATTCCCTCCATCAGGATTTTCGCCGTTGAGGCTCCGGCTTCGGGAAAAATCCGGCCGGTAGAACGGCTCGAAAATATGCGTCAGCACGTTTGCCGGGATAGGTTCACATTCGTTTTCAATGATAACAGCTCTATCACTAAAGTAGACGTTCACACTTTCAGATGGTTTTGTATACTTGACCGCATTAGAAAGAATATTAGACATGGCCTTTTCCATGGCATTTGCGGGAAAGCTGGCTGAAAAGCCGGCAGAAAAATCCGTATCTACCTGAACACCCCTTGATTTCGCAATCAAGAGGCAGGGAGACAGAACCTTTTCCACAAACGCCTGCATCGCCACTTCTTCCGCCTTTTCCTGCCCAAAGGAAAAGTTCAGCCTGGAGGCGTCCAATATTTCCTGGATCATCACGCCAAACTTTTGCACCATGTCCCGGCATACCGGCAGATAGGTTTCCCAGTCCCGATACCGGCCAATGCCCATAATCATGTTGTCGAGCATCCCTTGCAGCGCTGTAACAGGCGTTTTCAGCTCGTGGGAGGCAGCCCGCAAGAAATCCACTTTGGCTGCTTCCGCCTCGCTGACGCGGGCGTTTTCCTCCTGCAAATTGTCTATGGTGGTGAGCAGGCTTTGGTAAAGCGCATTGACATTCTCCGAAAGTTCCCCGATTTCATCATGGGTTTCCACCCTGCACGCCGCCAATGGGTCAAGGGCTTTCATACGAGCTGTCATTTCTGAGATTTCGGAAAGCGGCGCCGCTATTGCTTTTGAGTAAAGCAGGGCAAAAATTGCCGCCAATAGCAAAGACAAAAGCAGCGTAAGCGGCAAAAAAACTATGACCGCCTCTTTTGCTTCGCTGACCGGCTGAAGTGTCGCTAACAAAACCAGATGGCATGGTTTTCCATCGGCTGTCTCAAAGTGGGCGCCGGAGTAAAACTGCGAGTTTGTTTTGACGTAGAAATCCTCCTGCAAATAGGAAAGGTCTGCGTCCTGACTATTGCTTGGAACGCTCCAATGCGATTCCACAGTTTCCTGTAATGCGCTGTCGCCCTTGGACGGAGATGCACTGTCTGCCATGAGATTATACACCGCCCCGTCACAATTCACAAAAATGCCCATTTGATATTGGATCGCATATCGTGATACAGTGCGTTCCATTTTGTCGGGGGGCGTATTCTTCAAAATTTCAATCAGCCGTTCCTGCGTATCCAGAAATTTCGCTTCTTTCTGGCTTGTGTAGACAATGGGCATCATGAAATAAAACAGCGCATGGCTGATTAGCGAGATGGCGGCCATAAGGGAAAAGACATATAGGAATGTCTTGGGAAACAGCTTTAACTCTTTCATGGCGATACCTCAAAGCGATAACCAACGCCCTTTACTGTTGCAATACAGTTCAGGTCCAGCTTTTGGCGTATTCTTCGGATATAGGTGTCGATGGTTCGATCATAGAGCGGCGCGTCTATCCCCCAAACGCCGTCAATCAGCTTTTCCCGCGTCATAACATGCCCGGTATTTTTGATAAGCAGCTTTAGGGAAGCACTGATTTAATCCCTCCCTCCCGGAAAAAGTGGTAGAATAGAAG
>ERZ779626.1184-NODE-1184-length-12181-cov-15.836962_pt1 | contig 12181 bp, 17 predicted proteins | sample MGYA00514209_ERZ779626 | MGnify/ENA primary metagenome ERZ779626 (study PRJEB29562, sample SAMEA4376713) | mouse gut metagenome | isolation source: Cecum | study: EMG produced TPA metagenomics assembly of the A DSS colitis mouse model was used to assess the...
TCCTCAATGGTGGTCATGGTGTACTGGGTGACCGGCTGGCCGTCGTTGGTGGCCAGGGGGACGTACTCATACACCGGGCGCTTGGTGATCACCACCCCGGCGGCGTGGGTGGAGGCGTTGCGGGGCATCCCCTCGATCTTCCGGGCCATGTCCACCAGCTCCTTGACCCGCTCGTCCCCGTTGTAGAGGTCCCGCAGGCCCGAGGACAGCACCAGCGCCTTGTCCAGGGTCATCTTAATATCAAAGGGCACCTGCTTGGCGATATTGTCCACCTCGGCATAGGGGAAGTTGAGCACCCGCCCCACGTCGCGGATGGCGGCCTTGGCCTTCATGGTGCCGAAGGTGACGATCTGCACCACATGGTCCTCGCCGTACTTCCGGGATACGTAGTCGATGACCTCCTGCCGCCGCCGGATGCAGAAATCAATATCAATATCGGGCATAGTCACCCGCTCGGGGTTGAGAAACCGTTCGAAGATCAGGCCGTACTTGATGGGGTCTACATCCGTAATCCTCAGGCAGTAGGCCACCATAGACCCTGCCCCGGACCCGCGGCCCGGTCCCACCGGGATGCCGTTCTCCTTGGCATAGCCGATGAAATCGGACACGATGAGGAAGTAGTCCACAAACCCCATCTGCCGGATGACCCCCATCTCCATGCGAAGCCGGCCGCGCAGCTCCTCGCCGCCCCCCGGGTAGCGCCGCTCAAAACCCTGCCAGCACAGCTTCTCAAAGTAGGCGTCGCCGTCCGCCTCCCCCCGGGGGAGCTTGAACTCAGGCAGATGGTAGGTGCCGAACTGAAACTCCACGCTGCAAAGCTCCGCGATTTTCTGGGTGTTGTCCACCGCCTCTGGGCAGTTGGGGAAGAGGGCGCGCATCTCCTCCTCGCTCTTAACATAGAACTCCTGGGTCTCAAACCGCATCCGGTCCCGGTCCTCCACCAGCTTGCCCGTCTGGACGCACATGAGCACGTCCTGCATGGCGGCGTCCTCCCGGGTGAGATAGTGGCAGTCGTTGGTGGCAGCCAGGGGAATGCCTGTCTCCTTGCTCAATCGCAGGATGCCCGCATTGACCGCCTGCTGCTCGGGAAGGTGGTGGTCCTGGATTTCCAGATAATAGCCGTCCTCGCCGAACAGTTCCCGCATCTCCAGGGCGTGGGCGCGGGCCCCCTCGTAGTCGCCGTTGCGCAGCCGCCGGGGGATCTCCCCCCCCAGACAGGCGGACAGCGCGATGAGGCCGCCGCTGTGGGCGCGCAGCAGCTCCATGTCAATCCGGGGCTTGATGTAGAACCCCTCGGTGAAGGCCATGGACACCATATAGCTTAAATTGCGGTAGCCCTCCTCATTGCGGCACAGCAAAACCAGATGCCGGGCAGAGGAATCCAGCTCATGCACCCGGTCAAACCGGGTGCGGGGAGCCACATAAACCTCGCAGCCGACGACAGGCTTGATCCCCGCCGCCTTGCAGGCCCGGTAGAAGTCGATCACGCCGAACATAACCCCGTGGTCGGTGATGGCCACGGCGGTCTGGCCCAGCTCCTTCACCCGCCGGACCAGCTGCTCAATGCGGCAGGCGCCGTCCAGCAGGGAGTATTCTGTGTGTAAATGTAAGTGGGTGAAGGCCATTGTGGTCACCTCTATCTTTCTAAAGTATAGCGCTCACTTCAACAAATTTTCCTCAATAACCGCCAATACAGCACAACGGCTTCGCTCCGGCTTGGGCAAAACCCGCCCCGCTCTGCGGCGGCTGGGCTTTTCCCCTCGCTCCACTCCATCCGCGCTGCTCACGACGGCTCCGCGCTTTCCGCCAGCTCCATCAGCTTCCTCATCCGATGGTTAAACGCCGATTTGCTTACGCCTGGTTCGCATAACGCCCCCAGCTGGCCCAGATTCAGCTCGGGGTGCTCCACCCGCAGCCGGGCCGCCTCCCGGAGCTTGTCCGGCAGAAAATCCAGCCGCCCGGATTCCTCCAGCCGTCCGATGGCCGCCAGCTGCTCCCTGGCCGCCGCCACCGTCTTGTCCAGATTTGCGCTGTCGCAGTTCACCTGGCGGTTCACCCGGCCCTGAAGGTCCCGCTCCAGCTTGGCGTTCATTACCGCCATGGCGGACACCGGGGCCCCCAGGTAGGTCAAAAAATCCTCAATGTGGTCGGACTGCTTGAAGTAGACCACCCGGCTGCCCTTCCGCTCCGCCTCCTTGGGCTCAAAGCCCGCCTCCCGCAGCAGGGCTGGCAGCTCCCGGCCCACATGGTAGTGGGAGGTCACCAGCTCCAGATGGTAGCCCTTCATGGGGTCGGTCACCGATCCCCCCGCCAGAAACGCCCCCCGGAGGAAGGCCGCCCGGCAATGGTCCTCCTCCAGCTGCGCCAAATTGATATGAAGGGACACCGAGGCGTCCCGCTCCAAATCAAAGGTCTCAAAGATCACCTTCAATTTGGCGGGCTCCTCAATGAGGAAGGCCCCCTTCCCCTCCCCCGGTTCCGGGGTCTGGTCGAAGGCCGTCTTAAACGCCTTTCGAAACAGCAGTGGCAGCCGCTCCTTCAGCGCCCCGCATTCGGTGACGATCCGGGCTTGACGGGGATGGAACGCCCCGCAGAACAGCAGCACGCCGTAGGCCTCCGCCTGGGCGCAGCATTTCCGGCTGATGCTGGGGCGGCACAGCTCCCCCTTTACGTCGGCGGAAAACGCCACGGCAATCCCTCCTCACACTGTTTGCGCCCCCCTCCCCGGCAGGCGGACGCTTCAAAATATCTTGGTGTCCGCCCTTTGCTGATAGAGCTCCACCACCGCCTGGGCCACCTTTACCCCGGAATGCCGGGCATAGCCGCACTCCATATCCATCAAGGGCCGGAATACCACCTCCGCCCCCAGCAGCTCAATCTCCCTCCGATCCACCGCCATGGGCTCCGCGTCCTCGGCGGAGTACCGCTCCAGCAGCTCCCGGCCCACCGGGTCGGAGTTGCAAAGACACAGGTTCACCAGCCCCGGCCCGCCATGCTCCAAAAGCGCCGCCACATGGTCCTGGGCGGTCATGCCCTCGGTCTCCCCGTCCTGGGTCATGATATTGCAGACGTAGATTTTCAAGGCCGGGCTTTCCATAATGGCCTCGGAGATGCCGTCCACCAGCAAATTTGGAATGACGCTGGTGTACAGGCTCCCCGGCCCCAGCAGAATCACCTCCGCCTGCGAGATGGCCTCCAGGGCGGCGGGGAGGGCGGGGGTGTGCTCGGGCAGCAGGCGGACGTGGTGGATCCGGCAGTTCTGCTCCTTTTTGGCGGCAAAGATCTTGGACTCCCCCCGGACACTGGAGCCGTTGTCAAAAATGGCCTCCAGCTGCACGTCGGCGTTGGTCACCGGCAGAATGCGCCCGGTGATGGCCAGGACCTGGCTCATCCGGGCCACCGCCTGGTCAAAGGAATCAGAGATGCCGTCCAGCGCCGCCAGCAGCAGATTTCCAAACGCCTGTCCCGCCAGCCGCCCGTCGGAAAAGCGGTAGGCCAGCAGCCTCTGCATCAGGGATTCCGTCTCCGCCAGCGCCTCCATGCAGCTGCGGATGTCGCCGGGTGGAGGCATCCCCAAATCCTCCCGCAGCACCCCCGAACCACCCCCGTCGTCGGCCACGGTGACGATGGCGGTCAGGTCATCGGTATAAAGCTTCAAGCCCCTCAAAATGGCGGACAGGCCGTGCCCGCCCCCCAGGGCCACAATGGCGGGGCCCTTGCGCCGTTTGTTCGCCGTCATATTCATGCCCTCGTCATGTCCCGGTGGGTCTCGCCGGCGGCGTAGCCCAGGGACTGGATGTACTCCGTCAGCGCGTGGGTCACCGCCACCGAGCGGTGCCTCCCCCCGGTGCAGCCCACGGCGATGACCAAAGCGCTTTTCCCCTCCTCCACAAAATGGGGCAGCAGGAAGTCCATCAGCCTTTGCAGCTTTTCCAGCAGCTCCTGGGCGGTGGGACTTTTAAACACATAATCCGCCACCCCCTGGTCCAGGCCGGTCTGGCCGCGCAGCTCCTCCACATAGAAGGGGTTGGGCAGAAAACGCACATCGAACACCAGATCCGCCTCCAGGGGCAGGCCGTACTTGAAGCCGAAGGAGGTGACCGTCACGCTCATCTCGCTGACACTCTTGCGGTTGGGGGCGAACATATCCAGCACCTGCCCCCTGAGCTTACGTACCGGCAGGGTGGTGGTGTTGATGATGTAGTCCGCCCGGGCGCGCACCGCAGCCATCACCTGCCGCTCGTGCTCCACCGCCCGGGTCAGGCTGCCCAGCTCCTCCATCAGGGGATGGCTGCGGCGGGTTTCCTTGTACCGCTTGATGATTACAGCGTCCTCCGCGTCCACAAACAGCACCTTGTAGTGGAATTCCATGGCGGCCAGAGCGTCCATGGACTCGAAAAGCCCTTCAAAGTTCTCCCCGCCCCGAATATCGCACACCATGGCCACCCGCTCATAGCTCCCCGCCCCCGCAAGGCATACCTCGGCAAATTTGGGGATGAGCACCGGGGGCAGATTGTCCACGCAGAAAAAACCGCTGTCCTCCAAAATGGACATGACGGTGGACTTCCCCGCCCCGGACAGACCGGACACGATTAGAAATTCCATCCTTCTCCCTCCCTTCCCAGGCAGCGCACCTCGGGCTCCAGGGTTATGCCGGTCTCCCGGAACACCCGTTCCCGCACCTGGGCGATCAGCTCTAAAATATCCCTGCAGGAGGCTCCGCCCCGGTTGATGACAAAGCCTGCGTGCTTCTCCGACACCTGGGCCCCGCCCACAGCGAGCCCCTTCAGTCCGCACTGGTCGATGAGGGCGGCGGCGTACACCGGCCGGCCGTCCGCCGGGGCGGGCCGCTTGAAGGTGGAGCCGGCGCTGGGGTACTCCAGCGGCTGCTTTTCCCGGCGGCGCTGGGCGAAGTCGTCCATCTTCGCCCTGATTTCGGCAGGGTTCCCCGGTTTCAGGGTGAAGCAGGCGCGGAGGATGAACTCGTCCTGCTCCTGGAACCGGCTGTGTCGGTAGGAGAACTGGGGATTCACATACCGCCGCACATCTTCCTCGCAGGGCAGGCCCACGGCGGACACGCTGGACACCACCTGGCCCAGCTCCCCGCCGTAGGCCCCGGCGTTCATGTACACGCCGCCTCCCACGCTGCCGGGGATGCCATGGGCAAACTCCAGGCCGGTGAGGCCGTGCTCCAGGGCGAAATTAGAAAGCCGCGCCAGGGACACACCGCTGCCCGCCAGGATGGTCTGATATCCGGGCCACTCCCCCCCGGGCAGCAGCTCCAGGCGGCCGAGGCCGTCATACGCCTTGACCACCAGCAGGTCGGCCCCTGCATCAGACACCAGCAGATTACTGCCCTTCCCCATAAAAAATGGCCTGATGCCAAATTCCATGGCGGCGATATGCAGCACGGTTTGAGCCTCGCCCTCATCTTTAGGCAGGGCCATGACAGGCACCGGCCCGCCCACCTGGAAGGTGGTGTGGCGGGCCATAGGCTCGTCCCGGCGCAGCTCCAGGGCGGGGATGCCGGCTCTCAAGCGGTCATACAGGGCGTTCCAATTCATCATGGGGCCTCCTTCAGGCGCAAAGCGCCGGACATTGGTTTTGTTATTTTACCACGTTTTGCCGGAAAAGAGAATAGCGTTCATGAAAAATTAAAGAGCGGCGCGGCATCAGCCGCGCCGCTCCAGGGGCCGCGCCCCCTTTTGCGGTCTTACAGACAGCAGTTTTTGTCCTGGCAGTTGTCCGGCGGGGCAATGGTGTTGGGGGGGAAGAACTCCTCCACGGGGAACTGCACCTGGCGGAAGATGGCGCAGGGATCCTCCTCGCCGCCCCCGGCGGAGCACTCCTTGCTGGGCATGCAGTAGTCGTAAGCGGGGATGAGCAGCTGGCTGTCCCGCTCCAGGCGGATGATGGAGAACTGCCCCAGGGTGACATACACCCTACGGCCCTCGCCGCCCATGTTCAGCTCACCGGGGAAGCACCCTGCGATGCCCGCGGGCACCTCCGCCCCGTCGCCGCAGGCGCACGCCGGCGCCTCGCAGGGGTCGGACAGACGCATGCTCAGGATGATGGGATCTACAGAGTTCACCACCGCCACGGGCAGGTTGGTGCTCATCAGGTTCTGCTCATCCAGGTCGTCCACACGGCTGTTGGAGGAGAACACCTTGGCGCTGCCCTCGCTGCCGAACAGGATGGCCCGCTTGTCAAACACCGCCAGGCCGCAGATGGACACCGGCCGGGCGGCGCCCACAAAAGCGTCGGCGGTCACCCGGTAGAAGTATCGAACGTCCACCGTGAAATACCCCCGGTTGAAGCCCACGGGCTCCACGTCGATGTAAGCGTACAGCAGCTCAGCCTGCCCGGCCTTCAGGCTGATGGCCCGGTCGATGACGGCCTGAGAGCTGACGGTGGGATACAGCCGCAGATCCTCCACGCAATCCTTATCGGAAGATATTGCGCTATTAAAACTTTTGCGCAAAATTATAGGGATTTCAAAATGAAGTCAAGGGTAAACTCACTTGGTTTTGTTTTCTTCTCCTTTCGATACGTAATAACCTCAACCACTGAATGCAATAGGGCATTTTTGTGCGGCGTATCGCTAAGCCAGTACGCATCCAAAACTGCGCGGATTTTCGCAGCCTGTACTGCCGGCTGGTGCGTCTTGGCCTGATCCAGCCTGAGCTGTGCCTCCGCCACTCTCCTTTCCATATCGGCCAGTTTCTCCTTTACTGCCGCCATCCGCTCCCTGTATGTCTGCAAATCGTATTCCCCTATCTCAAGCAGTTCGTGAAGCCGTGCTTTCTGCCGGTTGACAACTGCCAGCTCCCGGCTGATGCCCGCCACTGCATCTTCCAAGGGGCCCAAATCCTGATGGTGCTCTGGCTGCTCCAGATCAATCTGCTCTAACACGTCCTGCAAATGGCTGATAACCCGGGATTCCACCAGATCAAGTTTTGCGGATGCGCAGCACCCCCTTTTAACACAGACCAGATACTGTTCCTGCCCGTGTTTACAAAAAATACGCTGCATATTGCCACCACAGTTCGCGCACTTTACCAACCCAACCAGGGGGCTTTTTACGGTTCCATCGTTGCGGGAAGGATGGTAGCGCCCCGCCATGATCTCCTGCACTTTGTCATACACCTCTTTCTCAATAATCGGAGGATGCAGCCCGTCTGTGATGGTCCACTTCTCGCGAGGATTATAGATGGTGATGTGTTTCTGATTTCCCTTTGCATTTTTCTTGATGTGCTTTTTTTGATCCCAGACAATCTTGCCGATGTAGGTTGGATTTCTCAAAATCTGCGCCACACTGCTCCGGGAAAATGCTGCGGAGCGATGGGGCCTCGCGCCCATGGCATTGACCTGTCCAGCTATTACGGTGCACCCATAACCGTGGACGTACATATCAAACATCATGCGGACAAACCTCGCCTCTGGCTCATACGGCTCCAGGGTTGGGCGGCGGTCAATGGTGGTCTTCTTATACCCATAGGGAGCGTTGGCCACATAACAGCCGTCCTGGATAGACTGCCGCAGCCCGCGCCGCAAGCGTTTGTTGATGATCTTGTACTCCCGGCGGCTGATGAATGTTTTAAACTCCGCCAGCTCGTCGTCAATCTCATCGGAAAGATCATATACCTTGTCTGGCGTAACAATCAGCGTCCCGCTGTCCTTGAATGCGTCCAGAATAATTCCCTGGTCCCTCATCCGGCCACGGGATAGACGGTCCAGATCCATGCAGAGTACGGCGTCATACCGGCCCGCCTCCACGCCCTCCAGCAGCCGAAGCATCTCCGGCCGTCCGTACAGGCTTTCGCCGCTGACCACCTCCGGGTAGTAGTCCACCACGTCAAGGCCATGGCGCCGGGCGCACGCATCCAGCCCCTGCCGGTGCCGCCGAAGAACCTCTTCTGTTTCAAGGCCCTCCTCCATACGGGACTTGCGCAGATAAACCGCTGCGGTCTGCCCCAGCATGTCGTTTTCCTTGTGCACTTATACCCCTCCCTGTCCCTTGATACAGTTAGAGGGCAGACAGCTAAGGCGCTGCTGCCCCCATTCCCCAATTCGGTGTTACTGCACCGGGACGGGGATTTTATTGTGCTTTTGTTCTTCCTGCATTTGAGCCAGGATCTCTAAAATCTTTTCTTCGTTGTTCATGGTGGGCTCCTTCAAATCAAAAGTCATTTGAGGACGCATTTATCACAGGGAGTGAGTCCACGCCTTAACGCCTCCCCCAGTGTGGAAGGGATGTAGGTTCCACCGTTGCAGCTGCTGTCATAGTGATACCGTTTCCCGGTCTTGGTTATGTAAATAGTCCGCTGAAGCTCATCCTGCTCTTCCGTACTTACATTTGAAGCCCCATATTCCGCTTGGGCCTGAGTAAACCCTTCGTATTTCAATTGGTCGATCAGACCCTGGCGGGAGAAGGACATAGTATTAATATATTGCTGTGCCTTTTTCGCGGCCTGCTCATTCCAGTCTGCCCCGCAGTTGTCAGCTCCATATGTTGCTTCTTCTGTCGTGTACCCCTCATATTTGAGCTGGTCAATCAGGCCACTGTATGAGAACGCTGAAATTGATAAGTACCGCTTTGCCTGCTCAAGCGCGTTTTTCTGCCCCATCGTGGGGGTTCCTGTCGGCGCGGGAGACGGCGCTGGATTAGGCTGAGCACTGCCGGGGCGCGTTAATATGACCGTCTTTGTAGCGGCATCCCAATTGACATCAAGGCCCAGAGCGCCCGCAACCGCGCGAACAGGGAGATATGTCGTGCCGTTAATGATAAAAGGCTCCACTGCGTTTCCATCGGCGTCCACTAGGTTGACGGGCACTCCGTCAAGCGTGACCTTGATGTCGTTGTACGTCAGATTCGCAGACGATGTGCCTACAGTAGCCATAGCGGTCCCCATGGAGCCGAGCAGAAGCAGGGTGACGAGTACGCCGGAGATAAAGCCCTTTAACTGACCTTTCATTTTTCCTTCCTCGTTTCTATATTTATTCCGCCCCCGGCGGTTTGGTCCAATAAATCAGACGGAAAAAGACACCAGAAATTTACCGTTGACAAAATCGCTCTTTTGTACTATAATCTGGAACAGATGTACGGAACGCAGGAGGGATAACAAAATGTCAAAACAGATGTTGAATCCCAAGGGGGAAACAAACCGGGATCAGATGATCCGCTTCATTATCCGCACGATCCGGCAGCTGGATGACAAAAAGCTGAAACACATCTATCTCCTCGTCTTACATATCCAATGACCCCCGCTAGGCCGGCCCATCTGGGCCGGCTTCTTTTATTTCCTCCGCCAGCTCCAGAACTTTGTGCTCCAGCAGCTTCCACTCGTCCGCAGTCATGCGGGACAGGACGGCGATGAACCGTTGTCGAAAGTCAGGCTCACCTCTCAGAATGTCGCCCATAAAGGCGGCAATCTCATCCCCGGGGGTTTTGGCAATGAACATCTCGCCCTCGCCGGTGCGGAGCCAATGCTCATTCACATCAAATTCGCGGCAGATTAAAAAAATCACGGCATCAATGGGTTCGTTTCTACCCACTTCATAATTTGCGAGGGTTCCCCTCCCGATATTAATCCGCTCTGCAAATTCTTGCTGTGTAAGGCCCAACTCCTTGCGAATTCTTTTTATACGCTCATTCAATAAAATCTCACCCCCACTTGTTCTGATAATAACATGCAAAAAAGCGGCTGTCAAGAAAAATGTTTCGCTGAAGCAAAAATACGCTTGACAAATGCTTCAATGTGAGTTATAGTAGCCACATCGAAACATGAGAGGGAGGTGAACAGCGTGGATAATGATCCGTTGAAGGGCTTACGTTGGGTTCTATGGTTTATGGCCGGCCTTTTTGTTGGGCTTGTGCTCATGAAAGCCATAATATTATGAGGCTTGCCAGCACAGATACGAGGACGCCGGAGACAAAGCCATAAAAGCGTTCCTTCCAACGCTCCTTTGCTTCGAGACGGTTGAATTCTTCGTGATGAAGACCCTTATGATCCAAGTAAAAGCAAGCTGCAATATTAGAATCATTGTAATGCGCAAATTTAATGTGTCCCTGCTCGTGTAGATATCGCACAGCAGATCGGACGGATTCACTATCAGATGCGACCGCCTCAGCGATTTCATCTAAGTCCTCATCGAAATTGTAGTAAGTATCACTCGGCTGTGGCTGTTCGTTCATGTATTTCAAGATTTTTTTACTTAGTTTGTCAAGCATGGTTATCCCTCCTTTTTAAAATTTTATCACATCGTCGGAGGATGGACAAGGGGGGCAGGGACATTATTGCCTAAGACAGCGCATGAAAATCCCCGCCACTTGGCGGGGCAGCGAAGGAGGAAGAGCATTGATACAAATTCCGCAAAAAGGGAGGTGACACCTGACATGTTTGTCTTGAAAACTTGTGCGGAACTGAGCTTGGAGACAAAAGAAATGCTGCGGGCCGAATTCAAGAAGCATACCGGCGAGGACTGCATTATTTTGTCCCATGGGTTGGAGCTTGACGAAATAAGGCTGAAAAAAGAACAGCCTCTGTGGCGGAGGCTGTTCCGGCGGCCTTAAACAGTTGGGATGTAGGTCTGACTTTCAGCGCTTCGAATCTCATCTATAGCTTTTTTATACATACTGTGCACTTGAGCAGGCGTGGTTTCCTCTGTTGTATGCGCCTGCACATAAATAAGAGCCAGCTTTTCCACTAGTTCGGTTTTCATAAACTCACCCCCTTTCCCCGCCAAAATTCTACCACACCGGCGGGAAGGGGACAACACAAAATAGGAGGTGTACTCATGGGAAACGATGAAAAAAAACTCTGCCAGCGGCTTGCCCAGGCGGTGGAGCTGCTCCCTGATGAAAAGCGCGAGTTCATCCTGGGCTATGCGGAGGGCGTGATCGCCATGGCCAATGAGCTCCGGGCGAACAGCGCTCAAGTTGGCGCGTGAGAGGAGGTGCAGATCATGAAAACGGCCCCCTCGTTTGAAGAGTATAAAGCGGCTCTGGAAAACACACCCAGCCAGCGTGTGCGGGAGGCCCTGCTTGCAGAGGCAGCCGCCTGCGGCTTTACCGCATGGCAAATGGCTGAGCTGTGTGGAATTAGAGATGAGCCGTGGGCGTGATCATACTGCCATGCGGCGGCGCTGCCGGCGCGGCGGCCAGAGTGTGGATAACGGCGGATAAACGGACAAGGGTTCAGCATACCGTCTGGATGGGAGGTGTCGGAGATGGAGATCACTGTAACGCACAAAACGGAGATTGTCAGCGGAAAGGAATATCCGCTGACGGTAACCCGGCAGCACGGACTACAGGAAATCAATGTGAATGGCGAGATCATACAGGTAGTGGATGTAACCATCTTTGAGAGCACACTGGGACGGTCGCTGTGCTATACCCGGGCCAGCCCCGAACCATCGCCGGAGGAGCGCGCAGCTCGGCACAGAAAGATTCAGGAGATTGCCACTGCGGCCATGATTGAGCAGGGTTTTTGGTAATCTTTTTACAACAGGACTCCGCCCGCCGGGCAAGAAATGGAGAAGGTACATTATGCTGAGACTAAAAGCAAGCAAGACCAGCCTCTATAAGCTGGTGCATTATTACACGGCTTTGCCGCGCATGAAGGAAACCCAGTTTGCCAAGTTCCGATCCATGTACTATCTGACGTGGACGAATGCTTATGGCTTGTGCTGTAAGGCAGTTCTTGGCGTTTTTGGCGGAAAACCCTCGCTGGTCGTCACTTGGAGCGAACCCGAGGGAAATGAGGTGTCCCGTGAGGATCACGATCTGGAGCTCTCCGATCTGCGGGATCGGGGCATGGTGGAAGAGGTTTATAACCCAGTGTTCCGCCAACGTGTCTTGAATGAGGAGGGATTGTGAGGTGAAGCCGGGCGATCAGGTCACAATGAACGACAACTACCACGTCAGCGACGCAAACAAGGGAAAAGTTTGGACGGTCAAATCTGAGCCGTGGAATTGTTGCGGAACGATGGTTGTCAAGTTAGACGGGAAGTCCGGCGGCTATGCCGTGGACGGCCTGACTTTGGTGGAGGAGGGAGATCCATGCCGCACTTAAAGAAAACGGACGCCCAACAGAGGGCGTACCGGGAGGCCAATAAGGACAAGCTGGCGGCCCGGCAGAGGGCATACCGGGAGGCTAATAAAGACAAGCTGGTGGCCTAT
>ERZ779626.1185-NODE-1185-length-12176-cov-25.361191_pt1 | contig 12176 bp, 9 predicted proteins | sample MGYA00514209_ERZ779626 | MGnify/ENA primary metagenome ERZ779626 (study PRJEB29562, sample SAMEA4376713) | mouse gut metagenome | isolation source: Cecum | study: EMG produced TPA metagenomics assembly of the A DSS colitis mouse model was used to assess the...
TCCAACCTTGCTACGGCGTTTTTGGTGTAATTATAGGGGCTGTTTAATTGTCTTTGAGATGTGTGAAATTCGCATGATTTCAGAGATTACCCTTGTTGTGCATATATTGACGGCTCTACTGGTGCGACTGGCCCTGCCGGGGCTGCCGGAGCAACCGGCCCCACCGGGGCGGACGGAGCGGTGGGGCCCACCGGTACAACTGGTCCTGCCGGAGCTACTGGCGTCACTGGCGCGACGGGCGCCACCGGGGCAGATGGTGCTGTGGGAGCGACGGGCGCCACCGGGCCCACCGGGGCGGACGGCGCGGCGGGTTTGGCCGGAATCGTAGGCGCGGCGGGGCCCACCGGGCCCACCGGTGCCACCGGTCTCACCGGCCCCACGGGAGCCACCGGCCCTGCCCTCTCCTCCGCCTTTGCCGCCAACACCCAGGGCAGCAGCGTCCTGGTGGCCCTTGGCGGCACCCCCATCGCCCTGCCTAACGCCCAGCTTCTATCCCCTGACATTACGGTCAACGCCGGAAATACAGTGTTCACCGTAGTTACGCCGGGCACCTATCAGATTTCTTACCATGTGAATACCACTGCGGCTCTGCTGATGGGGACCAGGCTGGTGATCAACGGGACGAACAGCGTCCCTTCTACCATCAACCCGGCCCTTTCCATCTCCAACTTTGAAAACCAAATCAAGGTTACTCTGTCTGCCAACTCCACCATTTCTCTCCAGCTCTTCACATCAATTGTGGGAACCGCTGTTCTGGTGAGCGGCGGCGCAGGGGCTTCCCTGACCATCATCCGGCTGGATGGGACCGGCCTGTTGAGTGGCTCACAGAGCGCGGGCGGCGAACACGACTCCGAGATAGAGATAGAGTCCGAGTGAGCGCTGGGCCGCTAAAATATTGCCCCCGCCGGCGAAAGCCGGCGGGAGCAGGTGATAACGAATCGAAGGAGGTCCCGCTATGGTAAGCGTCAGCCTGTGTATGATCGTAAAAAATGAGGAGGATGTGCTGGAGCGCTGCTTGGAAAGCGCGGTGGATCTGGTGGACGAGATCATTATTGTAGACACCGGCTCCACCGACCACACGAAAGAGATCGCCGGCCGCTTTACCGATCAGATCTATGACTTCCCCTGGTGTGACGACTTTGCCGCCGCCCGGAACGAGTCCTTTTCCCATGCGTCCATGGACTACTGCATGTGGCTGGACGCCGACGACGTGCTGCTGGAGGAGGATCAGACGTCCTTTCTGGCCTTGAAAGAGCGCCTGGATCCCGCCGTTTCGGTGGTCATGGCCCCCTACCACACCGGGTTTGACGAAAACGGCCGGGTGACCTTCTCCTACTATCGGGAACGGCTCATTAAGAACCGGACCGGTATGAGTTGGGTGGGAGCCGTCCACGAGGTCGTCACGCCGGTTGGAACCGTTCTGTATGGGGATTTCGCCGTTACCCACCATAAGACCAGGCCCTCCGACCCGGATCGGAACCTGCGCATCTACCAGGCGCAGCTGGACGCGGGAAAGGAACTGGAGCCCCGCCAGCAGTTCTACTACGGCCGGGAGCTCTACTACCACCACAGCTGGGAGGAGGCGCTGGCTGTCTTTGAACGGTTTTTGGAGGAGGGCCGGGGATGGGTGGAGAACAACATCGACGCCTGCTGCCACTGCGCCTACTGTCATAAGGAGCTGGGCCATGACCAGGCAGTACTGGAGGCGCTGTTTCGCACCTTTGCCTATGACCGGCCCCGGGCTGAGGTCTGCTGCGACATCGGCCTCTGGTTCTTCCAGATGGAGCAGTACCGGCAGGCAGCCTACTGGTACGCCCTGGCCCTGACCTGCACCCGGGACGATCGCCGGGGCGGTTTCGTCTCCCCAGACTGCTATGGCTACGTCCCTTGTATCCAGCTGTGCGTCTGCTACAGCCGCCTGGGCGACCGGAAGAGGGCGGAGACCTTCAACGATCTGGCCGCGGCCTGCAAACCTGATTCCCCCGCGGTTCTCCACAACCGGGCGGTTTTTCAGTCCCTGCCGGAGCAAACTGCGTAAACTGAATGCCCCTGTCACCATTGCCCGGGAACAAGCATCGTTTCGAAAGCAGATCTTTTTTGTGACACATGACATAATGCCATTAGACGATAAGATGTCCAGCTAGGTTTTGTTCACATAAGGGAATCAATAATGAGTACCTTGTAGCTTTTGGCTGATACCCAGTTCTGCGGCAATCTTGATCGGGGAAGCATTCTCTCCCCACATCATTTCTATTTTCCTGCGCTCGTCCAGCGTCAAAGTCATCACCTAAATCACCCATTTCATCCGTTTCTTCCCCTGTTTTGGCGGAAAATAATGCAGAAAAGGTTGAAAAACCTTTTCTGCATTTAACTTACTACATCAGCGCCAGGATGCACCTCTAGCTTTTTTACAATATCTACTTCTTTTTAAGGCGGGATTCTATATGACATTTTACCATGTTTTTCCCTGCTTTTCAGGTGCAAATTTGATTTCAACACAAATTGGCCTCCGGCCCCGCTCCCTAAAAATCGAATATTCTTACCCCTTGGGCCGCGCTGCCACGCTCTCCACAGGGATCGACCCGAAGAAACTCAGCTCCTCGCCGTCGGCCAGTAGGCGCAGCTCCTCTACGGACTCGATGGAGTACAGGCTCTCCGCCAGCGACCACAGGATGGCCCGCTGGGCCCCCTCGTCCTCCGGCAGGAGGGCCAGGGAGGCGGCGGGCAGGCTGACGTAGCAGGTGCCGCTGTCCACCCGGACGTAGTTGACGGCGAAGCCGTCGGGGGCGGCCCGCCGCAGCTCCCGGTTCTCCGGCCCCTCCAGCAGGGCGGCCACCAGGCTCTCCGCCAGGGTCTGGCCCTCGTAGAGGGAGAGGGTCCGCCTCTCGCCGGTCAGCGCCCCCTCCCCGTTGAGGAAGTATAGGGTCACCTCTACCGTCTGCAGCACGTCGTCCATGTCGGACAACAGCACATCCCGCTCATAGAAGACCTGCTTGGGCTGCTGGCCGATGCTCCGGCCCTGGACGGTAACGGACACCGAGCCGATGCCCTCCAGCCCCGTCAGGGAGAGGGTCACGCAGTAGTCCGCCATAGCCAGCTCCACTCCGGAGAGCTGGCCGGCGCTGCTGCTGAGGTCCACACAGGCCCTCCGGTCCCGGATCTCCAGACCCAGCAGCTCCGTGCCGCCGGGCAGGGGGCTGTCCAGCGTCCCGTCCGAGGATCCCAGCAGCAGCCGCTCCACCACGGCCCTGGCGGTCTCCGCCGTCCCCGCATCCTCCGGCAGGTCCAGCGGTTCATAGACGCCCCGGATCCGGTCGCCGCCCCTGGCCGCCTCCTCGGGGGCCAGGTAGTAGAGCAGCAGCCCCACCGGCTCCTCCGCCGGCTCCTCTGGGGCGGCGCAGGCCGTCAGCGCCAGCAGCGCCGCCAGCAGCGCCGCGCCCCATCGCCTCATGCCTCCGCCTCCTCTCGCTCCAAACAGGGGAGATTGACAATAAACCGGGCCCCCCCCTCGGGGCCGTTCTCGGCCCGGATGGCCCCGCCCCGGCGGCTGACGGTGTCGCTGACAATGCTCAGCCCCAGCCCGGTGCCGCCGGCGGCCCGCGAGCGGGCCTTGTCCACCCGGTAGAAGCGCTCGAAGACCCGGGCCTGGTCCTCGTCTGGGATACCGATGCCGTTGTCCTCCACGGTGATGACGGTGACCTCCTCCTCCCTCTCGATCCGCACCAGGACGTAGCCCCCCCGGCGGTTGTACTTGATGGCGTTTTCCGCCAGGTTGTAGAGAATCTGGTACAGCTCCCCCTCCGTGGCGATGACCGCGGGGGCGTTGCTGCAGTTGGTGAGCAGATCCACCCCCTTCTCCTCCGCCACAGGCCGCAGCATGCGCACCACCCGCTCCAGCACCGGGCCCGCCTCGATCCGGGAGGGTATCTCCGCTACGCCGCTGTCCAGCCGGGTCAGCCGCAGCAGGTCCTCGGTGATGCGGCTGAGGCGCTCCGCCTCCTGGCCGATGTCGCTGACGAACTCCCGGAGGGTGTCCCCCTCCATGGTCTCGTTCTGCAGAATGGAGTCGGTGAGCAGCCGGATGGCTGCCAGGGGGGTCTTCAGCTCGTGGGAGGCGTCGGAGACGAACTGCCGCCGGGCGCTCTCCGTCTTCTGCAGCCGGTCCACCAGGTCGTTGAACTCTCCGGCAATCTGGGTGAACTCATCGTGCCCCGTGAGGATGGCCCGCTGGTTATAGGCCCCCTCCCGCACCCCCCGTATGGCGGCCTGAAGGCTGTCCAGCCGCTGGGTGAGCTGGTGGGAGAACACCGTGCTCATGGCCAGCACCAGCACCGCCACGCCGATGGAGATGGACAGCAGGTTATTGCGCAGGGTCTCCAGCAGGGAGGCCTGCCGGGTGTCGAACTCGTAGACGTACACCCCGCCGATGATCTGGTTGCGGTGGAGCACCGGCTGGGCGGCGGCGGAGTGGAAGGCCCCCTCCTTGTAGACGCTGTACATGGCGCTGTTGCCCCGCAGGGCCTCCACCAGCTCGTTGTAGAACACGTAGTGCCCCGCGGCGTTGCCCGCCTCCCGGGTGTCGTAGAGCACCTTCCCGTAGGGGTCGGTGACGATGGCTCGGGAGATGCCCTCCGACTCCACCGCCGCGAGGGCCTGGGACACGTTCTCCTCCGTCAGCTCCTCCAGCCCCGCCACGGCGGCGTTGAGGGCCGAGGCGCTGCTGAGCAGGTTGGTCCGCTTGGAGCGGAAGACCAGGTCCTGGCTGACCAGCAGCGGATAGGTGTTCATCAGCAGGACCACGATGAGGATAATGGCGATGTAGCTGGCGCTGATCTTCAGCTGCAGCGAAATTCTAACCCTTGAAATAGTAGCCAACTCCCCACTTTGTCATAATGTACTCCGGCTCGGCGGGCTGCCGCTCCAGCTTCTCCCGCAGGCGGCGGATGTGCACGTCCACCGTCCGGTAGTCCCCGGTGTAGGAGTAGCCCCATACCACGTTCATCAGGTTCTCCCGGCTGTACACCCGCCGGGGGTTCTTCATCAGCAGCTCGATGAGGTCGTACTCCTTGGCCGTCAGCTCCACCACCTGGCCGTCCCGGATGGCCACCCGCTGCTCCGTGTCCAGGGTGAGGTCCCCGGCGGCGATGCACTTGGCGGCCCGGCCCTGGCCCCCGGCGGAGGCCCGGCGGAGCATGGCCCTGATGCGGGCCTTGAGCTCCAGGATGTTGAAGGGCTTGGTGATGTAGTCGTCCGCCCCGCACTCGAAGCCGATGATCTTGTCGGTGTCCTCGCTGCGGGCGGTGAGCATGATGACGGGCACGTTGGAGAACTCCCGGATGCGCATGCAGGCCTCCAGCCCGTCGATCTCCGGCATCATCAGATCGAGAATGATGAGGTCGAACTGCCCCTCCCGGGCCAGCTCCACCGCCGCCGCCCCGTCATAGGCGCACTCCACCTGATAGCCCTCGTTCTCCAGGTTGAACTTGATGCCCTTCACCAGCAGCCTCTCGTCGTCCACTACCAAAATTCTCATGCCGCAGCCTCCTCCTCGCCTGTCGCGTCCTCCTCCCGGCCCGCCGCCCCGCCCAGGGTCACGTCCTCCCGGAATTTTTCCAATGTGGCCTCGCCGATCCCCTTGACCTCCAGCAGATCCTCCACCGACCGGAAGGGTCCGTTTGCCTCCCGGTAGTCGATGATCCGCTGGGCCAGGGCGGGCCCGATGCCGGCGAGGGTCTGGAGCTCCTCCGCGTCCGCCGTATTCACATCCACCGGCTCCTTGGGCGGGGGAGGGGCCGGGGTGACGGGCTCCTGGGTTCGGCGCTGGGTGGAGATGGTGTAGTCTGTGCCCTCCGCCGTCCTGGACGCGTCCAGGTACAAAAGGGCCAGCACCGCCAGAAACACCGCCGTCAGCGCCAGAATCAGCCACTCTGTTTTCGTTAATTTTCCAGTTACTTTCACTGTTGAACTCCCGCCAGTTTTTTGATATACTAGAGGTCAGAACCTGCCGGCGCCTTCTCCGAGAGGCCGGCAAGCGCCCTCGTGTATCACCAGTATACCATAATTTTGTGGAGAATGATATGAAAATTCGCCGTCTTTTTTCTCTTTTTTTCTGCCTGGTTCTGGCGCTGTCCCTGGCGGCCCCCGCCCGCGCCGCCGCCGATGACGTGGGGGACTGGGAGGTGGAGGCCAAGGCCGCCCTGCTCATCGACCCGGACACGGAGGAGATCCTCTATGCCCGGAACATCCACGAGCGGCTCTATCCCGCCAGCCTGACGAAGATTATGACCTGCCTGCTGGTGCTGGAGGCCATTGACAGCAAGGTGATTGCCATGGACACGGTGCTCACCGCCTCGGAGCCGGCGGTGACCTCCATCCCCCCCGACGGCAGCACCGCCGGTATCCAGGTGGGGGAGGAGCTGACGGTGGAGGAGCTGCTCTACTGCATCATGCTCTCCTCCGCCAACGAGGGGTGCAATATCCTGGCGGAGGCGGTGAGCGGCTCCATTGAGGCCTTTGTGGAGAAGATGAACGACAAGGCGGCGGCGCTGAAGTGCGAGGACACCCGGTTTGCCAACACCAACGGCCTCCCGGATCCCAACCACTACACCACCGCCTGGGATCTGTACGTCATCACTAAGGAAGCCCGGACCCATCCGGAGTTCATGCCCCTGGTGGGGACCATCTACCACGAGGTACCGGCCACCAACCTCTCCGAGGCCCGCAAGCTCTACACAACCAATTACCTCATCTCCAGCTACCGCACCAGCTACTACCTCTACCAGGGGGCCGACGGGATCAAGACCGGCTCCACCAGCGCCGCGGGCCACTGCCTGGTGGCCTCCGCCTCTCGAAGCGGCCGCAGCCTGCTCAGCGTGGTGCTGGGCACGGAGCGGGTCACTCTGGAGGACGGCACCATCCTCACCAAGAGCTTCGTGGAGACCGGCAAGCTCTTTGACTGGGGCTTTGACGGCTTCACCCGCCAGATTCTTCTGGGGGGGGACGAGCTGGTAGGCGAGGTGCCGGTGACCCTCTCCCAGGAGCAGAACACGGTGAAGGTCCACCCCAGCGAGGAGGTGGAGCGTCTGCTGCCCAAGGAGATGAATCCCAAGACGGACGTTGACCGGACCATCACCCTGACCGAGGAGAGCGTGGAGGCCCCCGTGACCAAGGGCCAGGTACTGGGACAGATGACCCTCAGCAGCGGCGACACGGTCTACGCCGTGGTGGACTTGCTGGCGGACGAGGACGTATCCGCCTCCCGGCTGCTGGTCTTCCGCCGGGATCTGGTGGAATTCCTGCAGCGGCCCGCGGTGTGGATAGCGGCGGGCGGCGCGGTGGGTGTTGTCGTACTGCTGCTGGTTCTGCGCGCGGTGCTGAAATCCCGCCGCCGGCGGTACAGCCGCCGCAGCGCCCGCAGCGGGCGGAACACGGGGTACAGGGGCCGGAGACGGTAAATAAAAGAACGCAGGAAGCCCGCGGGCGCATCAGCCGCCTGCGGGCTCCTTTTGCGTTCTGTCCCGCCTCCCGATCCCCGCAGGAATCCGGAGGGACACCCCGCCATGGCGAAGGCGGGGCTTTATTCCAGGAGGATGCAGGCGGATTTAAGTCCCTCCGGGGGCTGAAGCGGCGCCGGATGGGAAAACGGGGCGCGCCGCCATATGGCGGGCCGGACAGGATCTGGTATATCTGTATTCACAGGCGGCAGACCGCCGCAAAGATTTTCCGCCATACGTCTTGCCACCGGCCCCGCTGGCCTGTATAATAGGCCCATCTGAAAAAAGGAGGCCCTTACCGCATGTCCTTCACTTTCTCCCCCGAGGCCTACCGCCGCCGGGTGGACTGGTACACCCAGGCCCGATTCGGCATGTTCCTCCACTGGGGGCTCTACGCCATCCCCGCCAGGGGCGAGTGGGTGCGCAGCGTGGAGCGCATCCCCAGCGAGGCCTACGACCCCTACATGGCGCAGTTCGATCCCCAGCACTGCGACATGAACCGCTGGATGGCGGCCGCCAAGGCCGCCGGGATGGGCTACGCGGTTCTCACCGCCAAGCACCACGACGGCTTCTGCCTCTTCGACAGCGCCTATACCGATTTCAAATCCACCAACACCCCGGCCGGCCGGGATTTCGTCCGGGAGTTTCTGGACGCGGCCCGGTCAGCGGGGCTCCGGGCGGGGCTGTACTTCTCCCTCATCGACTGGCGGCACCCGGATTTCCCCCACTTCGGGGATCGGAACCACCCCATGCGGGACAACCCCGCCTGCCAAAACGAGGGGCGGAATTTCCAGCGCTACCTGGACTACATGCACGCCCAGGTCCGGGAGCTGTGCGCCAACTACGGGAAGCTGGACCTGCTCTGGTTCGACTTCTCCTACGACCAGCTGCGGGGCGAGGCCTGGCGAGGGACCGAGCTGATGGAGATGGTCCGCTCCCTCCAGCCGGAGGTGGTGGTCAACAACCGCCTGGAGGCCAGCGGCGAGGGCTTCGGCTCCCTGGCGGCCTGTGCCCCCACCCCGTATCACGGGGACTTCATCACCCCCGAGCAGATCGTCCCCCCCGCCGGCCTGCGGGACGCGGCAGGGGATCCCCTTGTGTGGGAGAGCTGCGTGACCATGAACAACCACTGGGGCTACTGCGCTGCGGACCACTTCTACAAGCCCGCCTCCATGCTCATCCGCACCCTGGTGGAGTGCGTGAGCAAGGGGGGCAACCTGCTCCTCAACGTCGGCCCCGACGCCCAGGGCCGCTTCCCGCGCCAGTCCCAGGAGATCCTGGAGGCCGTCGGCCGCTGGATGGAGGCAAACGGCGAGAGCGTCACCGGCTGCGGCCCGGCGGGCCTGGACAAGCCGGACTACGGCCGGATTACCCGCCGGGGGGACCGGCTCTATTACCACATCTTTGAGAACACAGCCGGCCCCCTGCCCCTCTTCGGCCTGGGGCGGGAGGACATTCTCTCTGTCCGCCGCCTGGCGGACGGCAGCGAGGTTCCCCTGTCCACCAGCTGGGTCCACAGCGACTACCCGGAGCTGGTCTTCGCCGACCTGGGGCCGGATCCTGTGCTGCCGGACCCGGCGGACACGGTGCTGGAGGTCCGCCTCCGTCCGGGACGGGAGGTGGGCCATGTCTGACTGGACCCGGCTGGAGGCCCTGGAGCTCCCCCGCCGCCGGGCCATGGCCTTTCTGCGCCGCTGCCTGCCGGCAAGCGACCTGGACTGCTACCCCTTCGGCCTGTTTCTCCAGTTCGCGGATCACGCCCTGTCTCTGCGGGAGCGGGCCCCCTGGTGCGGGGCGCTGGAAGAGGAGATTTTCCTCCACTACGTCCTCTTCCCCCGGGTGAACGACGAGGACCTGTCCTTCCACCGCGCCCTCTTCTTCGACGCCCTCTGGCCCCGCGTCCGGGATCTGCCCGCCCCGGAGGAGCGGGTGCTTGCGGTCAACCGCTGGTGCCACGAGAACGCCTCCTACCAGCTCCAGGATGATCGCACCGCCTCCCCCCTTACCGTCTTCCGCTGCGGCAGCGGCCGCTGCGGGGAGCAGTCCGCCTTCCTGGTCTCCGCCCTGCGCAGCGTGGGCATCCCCGCCCGGCAGGTCTACGCCCCCCGGTGGTCCCACTGCGACGACAACCACGCCTGGGTAGAGGCCCTGTGCGATGGCCGCTGGCGCTTTCTGGGGGCCTGCGAGCCCGAGCCCGTGCTGGACCGGGGGTGGTTCAACACCGCCGCCGCCCGCGCCATGCTCGTTCACAGCCGCCTCTTCGGCGAGGGGCGCTCCCCCCTCCACGGCCCCGCCGTGGGCGGGGATGGAGCCGTCTCCTACTACAACCAGACCGCCCGCTACGCCCCCACCCGCCCGTATACCTTCCAGGCCCTGCTGGGGGACGCCCCCGCCCCGGGCGCCCGCTTCCGGCTGCAAATTCTCAACGAATCCGGCTACCACACCATCGCCTCCCTCACCGCCGGCGAGGACGGCCGGGCCCAGGCGGAGCTGGGCCTGGGGGACCTCCATGTGCTGGCCTCCCTGGACGGCCTCCTGGCCGAGGGGGACTGCGTCGGCGGAGCCGTTACCCTCCGCCTCGCCCCGCCGGCGGCGGTGGACACGCCCCGGACAAGCTTCGACTTTCGCGCCCCCGCTGCGCCGGACACCGCCCCCGCCGGGCTGAGCGAGGCCCTCCGCGCCCGGCGGAGCGAGGCTCTCTCCCGCGGAAACGCCCTGCGGGCGGCCCGCCTGGCCTCCCTCGCCCCGCCGCCCTCCCCTTGGGCGGACCTGCTCGCGGCCGCACGGGGCAACGCCGGCGAAATCCGCGCCTTTCTCTCCGGCGAAAACGCCCCGAACCGGGTCCGTTTTCTCCGCACCCTGTCGGACAAGGACCTGCGGGACGCCTCCCTCCCCATTCTGGAGGACCACTTCACCCGCCTGCTCCCCCGGTCCCCGGATACGCAGGAGGACGTCTACTGGGCCTATACGGCCTGCCCCCGGATCGCCCTGGAGCCGCTGACCGCCTGGCGGGAACCCCTGCTGCGGCATCTGGCGGGCTGGACCGGCTCCCCAGCCGCCCTCTGGTCCCGGCTGGAAGAGGAGCTGGAGGTCCGGAGCGCCCGGCTGTACGCCAATCTCTACTGCCCCCCGGACCGGGCCCTGGCCGCCGGCGGGTGCGACGGGAAGAGCCTGCGGGTGCTGCTCATCGCCTGCCTGCGCGCTCTGGGCGTCCCCGCCCGCCTGCGGCCCCTGGACGGAGAGCCGGAAATCTGGCGGGAGGGCGGCTTCCAGCCCATCCGCCCCCAAGCAACGGGCGTTCTCCAGCTCCTCTGGTCCGGGGAGACGGCCCCCCTCTACCGCCAGAACTGGACCCTTTCCCGCCGCACTGCGGACGGCTGGCAGCTGCTGGACGCCGCCGGGGAGCGATGGCGGGACGCGGCCCTGGCCCTGACCCTGCCCGCCGGGTGCTACCGCCTGCTGCTCTCCACCCGCCTGCCCAACGGCAACCAGTTCGCCCTCCGGCAGGACGTCCTCCTCTCCGAGAACGCTCGGCGGGCGCTCACGCTGCGCCCCCGCCCCTTCTCCCTGGAGGACGCCCTCTGCTGCCAGGACCTGCCAGCCCTGCCAGCCCGGACCTTAGATGGCCGGGAAACGGCCAACCTGTTCCAGTGCACGGGCCCTGCCCTGTTCGTTTGGCTGGAGGAGGGGGGCGAGCCCACGGAGCACGTACTCAACGAGCTGCTGGACAGCCCCCTGGGACAGCTGCCCATCGCCATCACCTTCCTCCTCCGGGGCCGGGACGGCCTGGACCACCCCACCCTCTCCCGCGTGCTGGAGCGGCTCCCCCGCATCCGCGTGCTGCTGGACGACTGGGGCTACGACCTGGAGCTGATGGCCCGTCAGCTCTCCCGCGACCCCTCTACCCCGCCTCTGGCCGTCGTCTGCGACGGCGGCGGCCGGGCGGTGTACAGCGTCAGCGGCTACCAGGCCGGCTCCGTGGAGCTGCTGGCGCGGGTCGCCGCCCATCTGTGTAAGCGTAACCCCTCCTAACGTCTTGCGTCAGACAAAGCGGAGTGAGAAAATATAATAGCGTCCAATAAAGTGCCATGTACTCTCGAATAAGTACATGGCACTGCTTGTAGCGGGATAGATTTTTTTTGGGGAAAACAGGATGGAACGGAGGCAGCAAAGTGTAAATCATCACAGCTATTTGGCGGAGTGGAGCCGGCGAGTGGAAGCGTGCCGGAAGAGCGGGCAGAGGGTAAGCGAATGGTGCGGGAAGCAAGGGATCCCGATATCCACATACTATAGCTGGCAGAGGCAGGTGTTCCAGGCCGCGGTATCAGAGAAGGAAAACGGCTATGCGGACGAGCTGACGGACGAGGAAGCGGGCGCTACCTACGAGAATCGGGGCGGCATTCTTTTCGTCAACAGCGTCAGCACGGGGGCAAGGTTTGACGAGACCCCGGAGTTTGTGCGAAACCGCGTGAAGCGGGTCGCGGACATTATTACTTCTGCGGGCAAAGATAGGAAAGCAAAAGGTGGAGGAAGAAACTGGAACCAGCAGAGGGATGATGTTGTAATCTGCGCATAAATGACTGAATTTTGTGGGAAATATCTTCCGCGGTATAGGGCAGCTGTCCCGCGTGAACGGAAATTTTCAAAGCGTGATTCAAATATTCATCAGGGTTGTATTCCGGT
>ERZ779626.1186-NODE-1186-length-12174-cov-7.156779_pt1 | contig 12174 bp, 9 predicted proteins | sample MGYA00514209_ERZ779626 | MGnify/ENA primary metagenome ERZ779626 (study PRJEB29562, sample SAMEA4376713) | mouse gut metagenome | isolation source: Cecum | study: EMG produced TPA metagenomics assembly of the A DSS colitis mouse model was used to assess the...
GCCGCCCGGGATTCCGGGCGGGGTCGCTCTGTTATCGCAGGACCAGTTCGCCGTCTTGCGCGTCCACAGTCAGCGTGGAGTCGGGGGCGGCCTCCCCGGCGATGATCCGGCGGCCCACTAGGTTCTCCACCGAGTGCTGGAGATAACGGCGCAGGGGCCGGGCTCCGTACATGGGATCGTAAGCGGCGTCCAGAATCAGGGCCTTGGCCCCGTCCGTCAGCTCCACCCGCAGGCGTTTGTCCTCCAGGCGGCGGTTGAGCCCCACCAGCAGCAGGTCGATGATGTGGTAAATGTTTTCCCTTGTCAGCGGCTTGTAGAACACGATCTCGTCCAGCCGGTTCAGGAACTCGGGCCGGAAGGAGCGTTTCAGCAGCTCGTCCATCTGGGCCCGGGCCTCCTGGCTGACCTCGCCGTCCGCCCCGATGCCGTCCAGCAGGTACTGGCTGCACAGATTGGAGGTGAGGATGATGACGGTGTTTTTGAAGTCCACCGTCCGGCCTTGACTATCCGTAATACGGCCATCATCCAAAACCTGTAGTAATACGTTGAACACGTCCGGATGGGCCTTCTCCACCTCGTCGAAGAGGATCACGGAGTAGGGGTGGCGGCGCACGGCCTCGGTGAGCTGGCCGCCCTCCTCATAACCCACGTACCCCGGAGGGGCCCCGATGAGACGGGATACGGAGAACTTCTCCATATACTCGCTCATGTCGATGCGCACAAGGTTTTTCTCGCTGTCGAACAGCGCTTCGGACAGGGCCTTGGCCAGCTCCGTCTTGCCCACGCCGGTGGGCCCCAGAAACAGGAAGGAGCCGATGGGCTTGCCGGGGTCGGCGATGCCGGCGCGGGAGCGCAGGATGGCCTCGCTGACCAGCCGGACGGCCTCCTCCTGGCCCACCACCCGCTGATGGAGGATGTCCTCCAGGTGGAGCAGCTTTTCCCGCTCGCCCTCCATCAGCTTGGACACGGGTATGCCCGTCCAGCGCTCCACAATACGGGCGATCTCCTCCTCGGTAACCTTGTCCCGCAGCAGGTTGTCCTCTTTGGACTGGGCGGCAATGGTCTCCTGCTCTTCCAGCTGCTTTTTCAGCTCGGGGATGGCGCCGTACTGCAATTGCGCGGCCTTTTCCAAGTCGTACTCCCGTTGAGCCTTCTCCAGGGCGGCGTTGGCGGCCTCCAGGTCCTCCCGCAGCTTCTGCACCCTGCCGATGGCGTTTTTCTCGTTCTCCCACTTGGCCTTGCCCGCGTTGAACTGGTCCCGCAGTTCGGCCAGCTCCTTCTGGATGTCCGCCAGCCGGGCCTGGGAGAGCTGGTCGTCCTCCTTTTTCAGGGCAGCTTCCTCAATCTCGCACTGGATGATTTTCCGGGAAATAACATCCAGCTCGGTGGGCATGGAGTCCATCTCGGTGCGGATCAGGGCGCAGGCCTCGTCAATGAGGTCGATGGCCTTGTCGGGCAGGAAGCGGTCGGTGATATAGCGGTTGGACAGGGTGGCGGCGGCCACGATGGCCCCGTCGGTAATTTTGACCCCGTGGAACACCTCGTAGCGCTCCTTGAGCCCCCGGAGGATGGCCACCGCGTCCTCCACCGTGGGCTCGGACACCATGACGGGCTGGAAGCGGCGCTCCAGAGCGGCGTCCTTTTCGATATACTGGCGGTACTCGTTGAGGGTGGTGGCGCCGATGCAGTGGAGCTCCCCCCGGGCCAGCATAGGCTTCAGGAGGTTGCCCGCGTCCATGGCCCCCTCGGTCTTGCCCGCCCCCACGATGGTGTGCAGCTCGTCGATGAACAGCAGAATCCGGCCCTCGGACTGCTTCACCTCGTTGAGGACGGCCTTCAAGCGCTCCTCAAACTCGCCCCGGTATTTGGCCCCGGCGATGAGGGCCCCCATGTCCAGGGCAAAAATGGTTTTATCCTTCAATCCGGCGGGCACGTCCCCTTTGACAATGCGCTGGGCCAGCCCCTCGGCGATGGCGGTCTTGCCCACGCCTGGCTCGCCGATGAGGACGGGATTGTTTTTGCTCTTGCGGGACAGGATGCGGACCACGTTGCGGATCTCGTCATCCCGTCCGATCACCGGGTCCAGCTTGTTCTGCCTGGCCCGCTCCACCAGGTCGGAGCCGTACTTTTTCAGCGCCTCGTAGGTGTCCTCCGGGTTGTCGGAGGTGACCCGCTGACTGCCCCGCAGAGCGGCCAAGGCCTGCATGACCTTTTCCTTGTCCACGCCATAGGTGCGGAACAGCTCCTTCAAACTGCCCTCCGCCGTGTCCATAAGGGCCAGCAGGATGTGCTCCACCGAGACGAATTCGTCTTTCATGCTTCCGGCAATGGCAAGGGCCTGGTTGAGGGCCTTGTCCACCCCGGGGGCGATATAGACCTTGCCAGCCTCCCGGCCGGAGCCGGACACCTTGGGCAGAATCTCCACCTCATGGCGGACGGCGGCCCGGAAGGACTCCAGGGTGAGGCCCATATGGGTCAAAAGCTGGGGGATAAAGCCCCCCTCCTGGTCCACCAGGGCCAGCATCAGGTGCGGCTGTTCCACCTGCTGGTTTCCGTACTGGGTGGCGATATTCTGGGCGGCCTGGATGGCCTCCAGGGATTTCTGGGTAAACTGGTTCATGTTCATGAGATTCACTCCTTTTCAGGAAACGCGGGACATATTCACGCTGCGGATTTGACACACCGGGTCGCTTTCGCTGCGGCTTCAGGCAAATCCCGATTCCTCTCTGCGGGCTCTGGGCTTTTGCCTTCGTTTCACTCCAAGCTCCCCTGCGTGTCTATTCTCCGCGCTCCAATTCGCGCTCCAATCTGTAGTTTCATCCTGTAGTATACCCCGCCCTATTCAAAAATCATGAACTCCATGTAAACAATTAGCACTCTATAGATGAGAGTGCTAATTCAAGTGGTCTTGACAGGATGCCGCCGCTGTGGTAAAGTTGGCTCATCTTATAAGGGAAGGGGGCGCACAACGTGGGCTGGAGAAATGGCTTGATTTTAGAATTTTTTGGGTGCACTTTTGCTGTCCAGGGGATTGGTGCGCCCTTTTTTGGAACCTGACACAGTTCCCGAGGGATGGCGCACCGTTCCTATTCTGTAACCAATTCAGAAAGGACGGTGGTTTTTTATGCCCAAAAACCCAAATCAACTCAACTTATCCCGGCAGAAGCGGGCCCTCCTGCTGCTGGAGTGGTCCACCGGCTTCCACCCGGCGGGCAGCGTGTGGGTGCTGCTGCTCTCCCTGCGGGGCTTTTCCCTGGTGGAGATCGGACTGGCGGAAAGCCTGTTCCACGTGGTCAGCCTGTGGGGGGAGGCGCCCTCCGGGCTGCTGGCCGACCTGCTGGGCCGGAGGCGCACCCTCCTGCTCAGCCAGGCCATGTTCGCCCTGTCCGCCCTGCTGATGGCGGTCTCCAACGGTATAGCGGGGGTATACGCTTCCATGGCGGCTTCCGCCCTGGCCTATAACCTCCAGTCCGGCACCAGGGAGGCCATCACCTACGAATCCCTGCTCCAGGCAGGGCGGGAGAAGGGCTATTTGAAGTTTTCCTCCCTGCAAAACTTCCTGTTCCGTCTCAGCGACGGCGGGGCCATGCTGCTGGCCGGGGCCACGGTGCTGCTGGGCTGGCGGATGGCCTACCTCATGGACGCGGCTGTGGCCGCTGTGGGCCTGGGCGCGGCGCTGGCCCTGGCCGAGCCGGAGACAGGCCGGACCGGGAAGCGCCCTCCGTCCTTCCCCGCCGCCCTGGCGGGGGTGTTCCGGGAGGCGTGGACGGCGCTGCGCTCTGACGGGACCACGGTGCGGATCATGACCCTCAACGCCCTGGTGGGGGCGGCGGCCACCCTGACCCGGTTCTTTCTTCAGCAGCGAGTGGGAGAGGCCGTCCCCGTCCCGGCCTTGCTGGGCCCGGCTCTGTTCCTGCTGGGGCTGGGGGGCGCGCTGGCGGGGCTGGCCGCCGGACCGCTGGACCGCCTGCCCTACCGCTGGTCCGTCTTGCTGGCCGGAGGCGGCGCGGCGGTGTGCGCCGCCCTGGCCCGTGGGCGCTCCCTGCCTGTGCTGCTGGCGGCGGGCCTCCTGACCGGCCTGCTGGACGACGCCCTCCAGCTGGTAAGCGACAAACGGCTCAACGACCGCTTCCCCTCCTCCGCGCGGGCCACCCTGGTGTCTGTGTCGTCCATGGCCTTCAGCCTGGTGATGATCCCGCTGTCGCCCCTGTTCGGATGGTTCTTTTCATGACAGAGAAGTGCCGGGACAGCCGCCCCGGCGCTCTCGTTTTCATTTTACGCGGCACAGCTCCAAAAAAACCCGGAACAGCGCCCCGCCGTCCACCGTATCCATCCGGGCCAGCCCTCCCGTCATCCGCTCCGGGTGGAACTGGACGCAGATCAGGGGGAGCGCGTCGTGCTCCACCGCCTCCACCACTCCGTCCTCGGCCCAGGCTGCGGCCCGCAGTCCCCGGCCCAGCCGTCCCAGGCCCTGGTGGTGGCTGCTGTTCACCGGGAACACCGGGCCATACAGCCGGTGAAGCAGGGTCCCCCGCTCCGCCTGGATAGGGTGGACCTGATCGCCCCGCTCCCGCTGGTGAAAGGGGACCAGCTGGGGCCCCAGGTCCTGAATCAGACCGCCTCCCAGCCACACGTTGACCACCTGATGCCCCCGGCAGATGGCCAGCACCGGCTTTCCCGCCCCGCAGAAGGCGTCCAGCAAAGCCAGCTCCGCCTGGTCCCGGGCCCGGTCAATCCCCCGGGAGCCCTGGTTTTCCTGGCCAAACAGGGCAGGGTCCACGTCCTCTCCGCCGGCCAGCAGCAGACCGTCATAAGACAGGTCCGGGGCGGGGAGATACCGGGCCTCCCCCATTCCTCCAGCGGCCTTCACCGCGTCTAAATAATTTCCGGCGTTCCCCCCGCCGGTGGAGATCAGGATTTTCGGCCTCATTCCACATCTCTCCTTTGATTTGTGTCCACCGCTGTCCCGCCCCGTGGCCGTCGAAACACGGAACATCACCTGCCACGGCGGAAGCAGTCTAAGGCTCCTTTTGCCTGCTTTTCATCCGCGTCCATCAACCGCCCCGTCCCGTGGCCGTCGAAACACAGGATGTCACCTGCCACGGTGGAAGCGGTCTAAAGCTCTTTTTGCCTGCTTTTCATCCGCGTCCATCAATCGCCCCATTCCGTGGCCGTCGAAACACGGAATGTTACGCGCCACGGTGGAAGCGGTCTAAAGCTCTTTTTGCTTACTTTTTCTCTCGAGAAAAAGTAAGCCCCTGGGCCAGCAGAGCGGCGGCGTACACCGCCAGCCCCAGCAGAACGCAGACCAGTACCGACCAGCCCTGGCCGCACCCGGCGTCCAGCATCACCCGGAACAGCAGATTGCACCACAGCCCCATGAGGATTGCCGCCAGCAGGGGCCGGACGAACCATCGAAACCACTTCACCCGCAGCTCCGCCGCCCGAAGCACGGAGGCCAGGTTCAGCCCGGCGCCCGCCAACCCGGAGGCCGCATACCCTGCGGCGAACCCCGCCAGGCCGAACCGTGCCACGGCAAAAAAGGTGAAGGCCAGCTGGACCACGTCGCTGAGGATGGCGTTGCGGGCGGCTCTTCCCTGGAGGCCCAGCCCGTTGAGGGCCCCGGACAGCACCGACTGCCAGCAGCCCAGCAGGGTGCCCACAGCCAGGGGCAGCATCAGCTCCCCCACCCTGGGGTCATTGAACATGACCCGGCCCACCGAGGGGCCAATTACCGTCAGCATCGCCATGGCCGGGGCCATCAGCAGGGAGGTGGCGGACATCACCCGGTCCAGAAAGCCCCCCGCCGCCCGCCTGTCCCCCTTGGCCGTCCGCCTGGACAGGTCGGGCACCATCACCAGACACAAAGCCCCGATAAAGCCGGTGGGCAGCCCCAACAGGGGCAGGGTCATGCCGCTGAGCACCCCGAATTCCGCCATGGCCTCGGACAGGGTCATGCCTCCCTCCACCAGCTTGGCTGGGATGAGCACCGCGTTGGCCGACCCCAGCAGAGTGCCCAGCAGGGAGGTGGCCCCCACCGGCACGGCGATGGACATCAGGCGCTTCCCGCTGATGTCTGTCCGGGGTTCCCCCGGAGGGAAACGCCGCCAGTGCCGCCGAAACAGCAGGGTGAGGGCGCAGGCGGAAAACACCTCGCACAGCACCATGCCCAGGGCGATGAGGCCCACCGTCTCCTCAGCGGACCGGGGCAGCAGGGCGATGAGCAGCCCCAGCACCGCCACGGCCCGGATAAGCTGCTCGGCGGTCTCCACAGCGGCAGGGGGGCGCACCCGGCCGATGCCGTAAAAACAGTGCTTGTGGAGGTTTTCCACCCCGGTGAGCAGCATACAGGGCACCATCACCACCACCCCCAGCCGGGTCCGGGCGTCCCCCAGCAGGTAGACGGAGATAGGGTCGGACAGGACCGTCACCGCCAGCCCCAGGGGGAGAGCCAGCAGCAGGAAATTTTTCAGCGCCCGGCGCAGCACCAGCTTCACCGTGCCGTCGTCCCCCAGGGCGTAGTAGCGGGCGGACAGGGTGGACACCGCCACCGTCAGCCCCACGGCGGTCACCGACATGAGCATGGAGTACACCGGCATCACCAGCTGATACAGCCCCATGGTCTCCGCGCCGATGAGCCGGGACAGGACCATGCGGTATAAAAACCCCACCACCTGGGAGAACAGGCCGGTGGCGGTGAGCAGCAGGGTCCCGGCCAGGATCGTGGACAAAAGCTCGCCCCCCTTCACAAAGATGAGTTCCTCTCTCATCCTATGAAGGGGGGCTTGTCAGACATGTCTGGCCCCAAAGGGCTCAGTCATTTCTGATATGGATATGGTTGTTGATGTGGTTGGCGCAGTAGCAGTAGTACCCGTCGCACTTGGAGCAGTAGCGGAACTCCAGGCTGGGATCGTCCTGGTCGGTGACGCCGCACACCGCGCACTTGTGCAGGTAGCCCCCGGTCTCCCGGGCCTTTTTCTCCGCCTGCTTCCTGGCCCGCTTGAAGTTGATGACCTGGGGGTCCGCCTGGCGGCGCATGAAGCCCAGCTTCACCGACCAGAAGGACCAGGTGAAGATGAAGTAGTTGATAAAGCTGGGCAGGGCCAGCAGGACCACATAGGGGCCGCTCTCCAGCCCCTGCAAGAGGATGAGGGCCACGTCCAGCAGGGCCAGCCACTTCATCTTGATGGGCAGGACGAACATGAACAGCACCTGCATCTCGCTGTACATGGTGGCGATCACCAGGAAGAAGGACAGGTGGATGTAATAGATGTCGGCCAGCCCCAGGATCAAGCCGCCTAGGATGGACCACAGCACCCCGCACAGGTAGAACAGGCTGAACTTTGCCGTCCCCCACTCCCGCTCCAGCATCTGGCCCGTCCAGTAGATCACATAGCACCCCAGCAGCAGATAGAAGGGGTTGACCGTGGTGGGCACGAATACGAAGGTGACCAGCCGCCACACCTGGCCGTGGAGGATGGCCATCCGGCTGAACACCAGCAGAGAAAGCAGGTTCCGCAGCGGAGGCAGCAGGCTGAGTACGCCCACAATGACCTGACCGATGGCAATGTACATAGCAAGGTTCGGTATGCCGAACCGGGGATGCTTGGCGCAGAAGCGGTCGATGGGACCGTAATGATCGTTTCGATATATCATGGACAGATCTCCTTTTCGCTCATTGACACCATTCTACCCCAACCAGCCTGGAAAATAATCAATAAACTGTGAATCATTTGCTGTACAGCGCCACAAGTTGGACCAGCATGTCCACCACCCTGTCCATCTCCTCCACGCAGGCCAGCTCCTGGGGCCCGTGGAAATTGTAGCCGCCGGTGCCCAGGTTGGGACAGGGCAGGCCCATATAGCTCAGCCGGGCCCCGTCGGTGCCTCCCCGGATGGGCTCCACCGTGGGGACCAGCCCCGCCAGCTCCGCCGCCCGCTTGGCGTTGTCCACCAGGTGCATACAGTCCGCCAGCTTCTCCTTCATATTGTAATAGGTGTCCTTCACCACGGCCTCCACCCTGGCCGTGGGGTGGGCGGCCTGGACTTGGGCTGCGGCCCGCTGGAGCAGGGCCTTTTTCACCGTGAACTCCCCCTTGTCGTGGTCCCGGATGATATACTCCATCCGGGCCTGGGCGGCGGCGCCCTCCAGCCGGTCCAGGTGGAAGAAGCCCTGGTAGCCCTCAGTCTTGGCGGGGACGGCGCCGGGGGGCAGCAAAGCGTTGAGCTCCTGGGCGATGAGCAGGGCGTTCTCCATGACGCCCTTGGCCCCGCCGGGGTGGACGGACACCCCGGCAATGTCCACCACCGCAGAGGCGGCGTTGAAGTTCTCAAACTCAATGGACCCCGCCGCGCCCCCGTCCACGGTGTAGGCGTATTTGGCTCCGAAGGCGGCCACGTCAAAGTGGTCGGGGCCCTCGCCGATCTCCTCGTCGGGGGTAAACGCAATGCACAGCCGCCCGTGGGGGAGATTTTCCGCCTGAAGTCGCTCGCACAGGGTCATGATCTCAGCCACCCCCGCCTTGTCGTCCGCCCCCAGCAGGGTGGAGCCGTCGGCGGTGATGAGGGTCTTGCCCTTGAGTCCCGCCAGGAAAGGAAAATCAGCGGCCCGGATCACCCGGCCCTCCTTGGGCAGGACAATATCGCCTCCGCCGTAGTTTTCATGTATAACGGGGTTCACGTCCCTGCCGGAGAAAGCGGGGGCGGTGTCCATATGGGCCAGCAGGCCCAGAGGGGGCGCGGCCTCGCAGCCGGGGGCGGCGGGCATCCATGCGGTGACGATACAGTGCTCGTTGACGGAAGGGTTTTCCAATCCCAGTTCCTTCAGCTCCTCCTCCAGCAGCCGGGCCAGGTCCCACTGGCCGGGGGTGGAGGGGGTGGCCCCGGTATCCGGGGAGGACTCGGTGTAGATTTTCACGTACTTTAAAAGGCGTTCATAGGCGCGCATATCAATCATTTCCTTTCTTCGCTCCGGCCCACCAGGTAATCCAGGGAGACTTGAAAATAGTCGGCCAGCGTTAACAGGCCGTCAAAGTCCGGACGGTGTTCGCCGGTTTCATAAAACCGAATATTGCGGTCGCTGACACCCAGGACCTCTCCCAGCGCCCTTTGGGACACATTTTTCTCCGCCCGCAGCTCACGGAGAACTTCACTGAAATCTCGCATAGCAACCCCCTTGACAAGGACTTAAATTTCCTATATAATGCGGCTTAGGATCAGGACTTAAATTTCCTATCATATAGGAGGGAATCATTTATGAACAAAGCAGCTTCGGCATTATACGCCCTTGCAAATGAAAACATAGCCGTCACGCCAGAGTACCAAGAACAAATCAGAGCGTTTGCAAAGGCCAAATTGGCTGTTCTAGAGGAATTGGAGCTCATATCTGGAAAAAGCGCCACTGTTCTGCTGGACACCTACACATCATTAGACGGCAGGCGGGAAACGCTGCATGAGGAAATGATTTTTGAAGCCGCACTGAAACTGGGGATGGAATTGGGTCGTTTGACCCTCACAACATAACCGGGTTAGTGGTCCACTCCAGCCCGCAGGGCCCCGGCGCTTTCCGGCACAGCTGGTAAAAATCCGTACACCGGGCCTCCAGCTCCAGCAGGGGGATGCCCTTTCCGTGGGCGGGCTTGGTAAGAACAGGCAGGGCCGCCCGGTCCTTCATCTCCCGCAGCAGCTCCCTGCCCCGTCCGCTGGCCCCCAGCACCCGGAGATAGGCGGGATGGCCGGGCCGGTCACAGGCCCGCAGCCCCAGGGCGCCCCACAGCGCCGCCCGGCGGATGCGGGCGTGGGCGTACCGCTTGGTTTTGGACAGGCTGTAGACCTCCTCCAGCGTCCGCCCCTGGCGCACCGCCCGGAGGATTCGGTTGGACAGTCCCTCTCCGCAGTCCGGCAGGGCGGCAAAATCCTCCTCGTCCATGGCGCGAAGCAGGGCCAGCGCCCCCCGCTCGCCGTATTTCAGGCTGGCGGGGTTTTCCGCGTCCAGCTCCCCTGTCAGGATCTTTTCCCGGACAAAGGAGGCGGAGGGATACCGGGGGTGCTCTCCCCCGTCGTGGCCCGCCCCCGCCCGGAGGACGGTGACGGGGCGGATCTGGCTGTCCAGGGCGTTCAGCGCCCGGATATACTCCACGCCCAAATTGTTGTTGGGCTGGGACAGCAGACCGGCCAAATCCCTCCCAAGCATATCCCGCACCGCCGCCTGACGGCAGGCGGCGAAGGGCATCCCCTCATCCAAAAAGCGGCGCAGCCCCGCTTGATAGGCCCCGCTGTCCAGGCATGCGGCCACCTGCTGAAGTGCTTCCACGTCCCCTCCTTCGCTGCCAAAGGACAGGTGGGTGACCACCCCCGAGGCGGCCAGCAGCTCCACCGCGCCCCGGGCGAAGGACTCCGCCGAGGAGGCCGCCCAGACGGTGGGCAGCTCCAGCACCAGGTCCGCACCCCCCTCCAGGGCGGTCCGGGCCCGGGTCCACTTGTCCAGGACGGCGCAGTCCCCCCGCTGGACGAAATGACCGCTCATCACAACGGCCACGGCGCAGTCCCCCAGCAGGCGGCGGGTCTCCCGGATGTGGAGGGCATGTCCGGCGTGAAATGGGTTGTACTCCGCTATAATGCCCGCCACCGCCATCGGGGCCCCTCCCTTTCTCTCCGTTTCGGTCCATCCGGCCTGCCAGCCTGCGCTCACGCTTCTCCTTGTCACGCTGCGAAGCGGTCAGGACGTTCGGTCGCTTTCCCTCCGCCTCTGACAAAACCCGCCTCCGCCCTGCGGCGGCGGGGCTTTTGTCCTCGCTCCGGTCCAAGCTCCCTCACTGCCCGCTTCTCCGCGCTTCTCCTTGTCACGCTCGCGCTGGGCTGGCTTGACGGCCCGGCTTCCCTCCGACTCAGGCTGGAAACAGATTTGCTCCGCAAATCTTCGGTTTCCCGCCTTCGCTCCGGTCCATCCGGGCCTGCCAGCCTGCGCTCGCGCTTCTCCTTGTCAAAAACGAGAAAAATACTTGCGATATTGCCGCCGCCGTAGTATAATATGTCCGTTAAAAAATGACCGCGGCGCGGTCACGGATACCTCGGGCGTCCCCTCATTATATACATTGGAGACGCCAAAGTAAATACCCAGATATCACAAAGCGGCCACCGTGCGCGTGGCCCGAAACAAAGGAGTGCGGAACATGAAAGTTCTCGTCATCAACGCCGGCAGCTCTTCCCTAAAGTACCAGCTGCTGGACACCGACAGCCGTGAAGTGCTGGCCAAGGGCCTGTGTGAGCGCATCGGCATCGACGGCAAATTCACCTACAAGGCCCCGGGCAAGCCCACCGTGGACGCGGCGGATGTCAGTATGCCCACCCACGCCGAGGCCATCCAGGCGGTGCTCACCGCACTGGTCAACCCCAACGGCGGCGTGATCTCCTCCATGGACGAGATCGAGGCGGTGGGCCACCGGGTGGTCCACGGCGGCGAGACTTTCGCCTGCTCCGTCAAGATCGACGACAGGGTGATGGCCGCCCTGGAAGAGAACATCCCCCTGGCCCCCCTGCACAACCCCGCCAATATCACCGGCATCAAGGCCTGCACCGCCGTCATGGGCCCCAACGTGCCCCAGGTGGCCGTGTTCGACACCGCCTTCCACCAGACCATGCCCCCCGTGGCCTACACCTACGCCCTGCCCTATGAGTACTACGAGCAGGACAAGGTCCGCCGCTACGGCTTCCACGGCACCAGCCACCGCTATGTCGCCCAGCGGGCGGCGGACATGCTGGGCAAGCCCATCGAGTCGATGAAGCTCATCTCCTGCCACCTGGGCAACGGCTCCTCCATCGCCGCCGTGTGCAACGGCAAGAGCGTGGACACCTCCATGGGCTTCACTCCCCTGGCGGGCCTGCCCATGGGCACCCGGTCCGGCGACATCGACGCGGGCGTCATGGAGTACCTGATGAACAAGCACGGCATGGACATCAAGGAGATGCTCAACGTGCTCAACAAGAAGTCCGGCATGGAGGGCGTGTCCGGCGTGTCCTCCGACTTCCGGGACCTGGGCGCCGCCGCCGAACAGGGCAACCAGCGCGCCGCCCTGGCCCTGGATATGTTCAGCTACAGCGTGAAGAAGTATATCGGGGCCTACGCCGCCGCCATGGGCGGGGTGGACGCCGTCATCTTCACCGCCGGCGTGGGCG
>ERZ779626.1191-NODE-1191-length-12137-cov-5.261215_pt1 | contig 12137 bp, 11 predicted proteins | sample MGYA00514209_ERZ779626 | MGnify/ENA primary metagenome ERZ779626 (study PRJEB29562, sample SAMEA4376713) | mouse gut metagenome | isolation source: Cecum | study: EMG produced TPA metagenomics assembly of the A DSS colitis mouse model was used to assess the...
TGCCGAGGGTGGAGGGGATAAGGCAGTTTAATATTGCGTTGCCGAAGTTAAGACCTTCCGCGCTGCCCGAAAGCAGACCCGCGGTAAGGTAGTACATATTTGCAACGCTATGCTCGAACCCGCACGCCACGAACGCGAAAATAGGCATATACAGCGCTATTATTTTGCCCGCCGCCGATTTTGCGGACAGGGCGCACCAGACCGCAAGGCAAACCAAAATATTGCAGGGAATACCGCGCAGCAGCGCAATTCCGAAGCCGAGGTTACATTTTGCCGCCGCTACGGAAACGCACGCGTCCTTAACCGCGCCCGTCTGTATGCCGCTGTAAACTACTATTAAGGCGATAAGCACGCTTCCTATAAGGTTGCCGCAGTACACTATGCCGAGGTTTTTGAAAAGCGCCGAAATCTTTATATTTCTGCCGATTGCGGGGGCGAGTAAAAGGTTGTTGCCCGTAAAAAGCTCTGCTCCGAAAATCACTACGAGAATAAGCCCCACGGGGAAAACCGCGGACTTTACCGCGGTTGCCGCGCCGCCTACTACAGTTGCGGAAGCCGCGTTCGAGGCCGCCGCGCCGAACGCAATGAACGCGCCCGCGAACACTGCGAGCAGCAGCGTTTTATACCACACGGCGGAGGTCTTGCTTTGGGCAACGGTTATATAGCTTTGATAGGTTTCTGCGGGATAGTTCATAGTTCACCTTCCAGAAGGTAGTTTTTATCTATTATTATGCTTTCGAGTCCGTACCTTTCGCAAAGGCTCGCATTGCGTTTGTTTTCCGCAATAAGCGCGTCCTTTGATACGCTTTCAAGCCTGCGCTCTATTACGTTTTCGTATCCGATAATGTCGGCAAAATTGCTTTGAATATAATTTTCGGTCATTATAAGGCAGCGGAATTTGATTTCCGACTGATAGCTTTTATCGAAGTCATTTTGCCAGTCGAACGGGATATAGCAGCCCTCGACGATAAGGTTTTGTCCGTTTTCTATCGCGGTTTTTATAATTTCTTTGACTATGCCCCAAAGATACGGCGTAAGCTGCTCGTCGTCGTAAACGGTCAGCGGCGTTTGTCCGCTGCGGATAAGCCCCATTTTAAGGTGGTCAATCGAAAGATAGGGGTATTTGTATTTTTCCAGCAGCCTCTGCGCGTATGCGGTTTTACCCGTGTGCGTCGCACCCGCAATAAGTATAATCATAAAATAATTATATCATAAACGGATTGCGTATACAAGCAATTTATTAAATAAAACGGCGGGGCGCGAAAGCGCCCCGCCGTTTACTTACTTATTCTTTGGATTTTCTTTTTATCAGCCACGCAACGAAAATCAGCACTATGCCTACGCCGAGAATTGCATGGAACATTCCCGATATTCCCGAAATCGCGCCGTTCGCTCCGTCGGATACCGTAAAGACTATTTTTTCTGATTTGACAAGCACGTCGAGTATTCCTCTGACCGTCATCATAAGTCCCGCGCCCAGCACGCCGACGAGGTAAAGGGGAAACGCCCATTTGTACAGCTTTTCGTGCCGTGAACCGAGCTTATCGTCTACCAGTCCGATAATCAGCGTGAAAGCCGTGCCGAGCACGAGGAAATGCGTGTGCGCAAGCCCGAGAGTGGTGTAGACGTTTAAAACCCCGTACGCTTTGGAAAATTCGCGGTAAAACACTCCGAGCGCAAGCCCCAAAGCTAAAAACACCGCCGCGTATTTTACGTATTTTTTCATAAATTACCTCCGTGTATTTGTTTACAGCTTTGTTTTATGGCATTATGCGTAAATATAACCATAAAACACGTGTTTATATTTTAACACTAATTGTATATGCTGTCAAACGCATATTTAAGCTCGGTTAATATGTTCGTCGGTTGATATGCGTTTAAGCGCAGATAAAGCAAAAACCCGCCTGCTATACGGGCGGATTCGTTAATTTTTGTGAAAAGGGCATTATAAAAGCGTTGTTGAACATCGTAACCATTGTTTCGGCGTTGCGTGTCGTTTTACGGCTCAAAAAAAAGAAGGCAATCGCCTTCTCTTGCTTGGTGGAGCTAAACGGGTTCGAACCGATGACCTCTTGAATGCCATTCAAGCGCTCTACCAACTGAGCTATAACCCCAAGAAAAAATATTAAATTGTCAAACCGTTTCAAAAATTCGGAATGGCATTGCGGCTTGTCGCAGGGACTGCTCCAAACCGACTGCGATTTTGGGCGGACGCCCAAAGCGTCGGGCTGCGCCCTCGCGCAAACGCGCTACCAACTGAGCTATAACCCCATACAATCGCGCAAGTTATCAACCGAGCGCGACGGATTAATACAATTTTATGTTATAATTGCCGTTTTGTCAATCGATACCGTCAAGATTATCTTTTTCGGTAATTTTTCTTATTACGCGGCAGGGGTTGCCTACGGCAAGCGAGTCGGGCGGAATGTCGCGCGTTACAACGCTTCCCGCGCCTATAACGCAGCCGTCGCCTATGGTAACTCCGCCTATTACGGTGACGTTGCCCGCAAGCCAGCAGTTGTTGCCTATCTTAATGGGCTTTGCGTATTCGTAATCGAAAACCGTTCCGTCGGGCTTTTTGCGCATATTTCGCTGTTGCCAACGGTATGGGTGAACGGGCGTCAAAATCGAGGCGTTGGGACCTATCAGCACGTCGTCGCCTATTTCTACGGTGCAGCAGTCGAGTATCGTCAGATTGAAATTTGCATAAAAGTTTTTGCCGACTTTTATATTTACGCCGTAATCGAAGTAAACGGGACCCTGCAAATAGGCTCCTTCGGCGGCGTTCGGCAACAGCTTTTTTAAAATTTTGGCGCGCTTTTTATCGTCGGTTTCAAGCGTGGCGCTGTATTTCGCGCAAAGCTTGTGCGCTTCGGCGCGCAGTTTCACAAGTTCTCGGTCGGAGGTGTCGTAAACCTTGCCCGCCGTCATTTTTTCAAGTTCGGTCATAAACACATTATATATTATAAATTATATAAAATCAAGTAATTGCAAATATTCGGTTATTCGTTTATAATATTAAATATGAGTATAATACAAAAAATTTTTGCGCGGAAAAAGGCGGAAGAGGATGGGCTGCTTGCTTACGGCTTCAAACGCGTCGCGGACGGGTACGAATACTCCGTTATGATTTGCGGTCAGATGCGTCTGAGAGTAACGGTAAAAGACGGGCAGGTTTTCACCGAAGTGTACTATACTGAAACGGAAGAGCCGTATACGCTCTTTCTCGTCGAGGACGCTGCGGGCGAGTTCGTAGGGCGGGTTCGCGCGGAATATACGCTCGTGCTCGAGGATATTGCCAAAAAGTGCTTCGTTACGCAAATTTTCGGATGTGTGAATACGGCAGCCGTAATCGGTTACGCGCGCAAGCGGTACGGCGACGAGCCGGAATTTCTTTGGGAGGATACGCCCGACTGCGCGATACTTCGCCGCGGCGACACTAAAAAGTGGTACGCGGTGATAATGACCGTTGCTTACCGTAAGATAGGGCTTGACCGCGACGGGACAACCGAAGCGCTTAACGTGCGCGTCGACCCCGACGAGCTTGACCGCATCGTCGACAACGCGACCTATTTCCGCGGCTGGCACATGAATAAAAAGCGGTGGACCACTATGCTTTTAGACGGCTCCGCTCCGCTTGAAGAAATACTCGGTCGGCTCGATTACAGCTATACTGCTGCGGTTAAATAAAAACCCGAACCCGTAAGGGTTCGGTTTTTCTATTAATAGTTTTCTGCGTGTACTTCGAAGTAAGCCTGAGGGTGGTTGCAGACGGGGCAGACCTCGGGAGCGGCGGTGCCGACGACTATATGTCCGCAGTTGCGGCATTCCCATACCTTGACCTCGCTCTTTTTGAAAACCTCTGCGGTCTGCACGTTTTTCAACAGCGCGCGGTATCTTTCCTCGTGATGCTTTTCGATAGCGCCAACCATGCGGAATTTTGCGGCAAGCTCTTTAAAGCCCTCTGCCTCGGCAGTCTTTGCAAAGTCCTCGTACATGTCGGTCCATTCGTAGTTTTCGCCGCCTGCGGCAGCTTCGAGGTTTGCGGCGGTGTCGCCTATTCCCTGCAATTCTTTAAGCCACATTTTGGCGTGTTCCTTTTCATTGTCGGCAGTTTTTGCAAACAGAGCCGAAATCTGCTCGTAGCCCTCTTTTTTTGCTACCGAAGCAAAATAGGTATATTTGTTTCTTGCCTGCGATTCGCCCGCAAACGCAGCTTCGAGGTTCTTTTCGGTTTTTGTGCCTTTATATTTATTAGCCATAATTACTCCTTGATTTTTTAATGCATTATATCACGCCCGACGGGCGTTTGGCAAGCAAATCAGCCGCGCGCAAGCTTTTCGACGGCGCTTTGCAAATCTTCGGTGAAAAATACGTCCTTACCGTTGTTGCTTTCGTAAATGAAGTCTTTAAGCGGCTTGCTCGTATATTTCGAAAAGTCGCCGTAAATCGCAACGCGGAAGCCGTAATTTATAAACTTTTGCAGTATCTCGCCCGCAACGCCGCTGCTTAATATAAAAAAGCTTTCGGCAATCAGGTCTTTGGGAAGTGCGATAGCGTAAGCGCCCGTTTCGTATTTTGCGGTCATCATTAAATCGAGCGCAGACTGCGCGTCCTCTATAATTACGCCGTCTGCGGAAACGTGCGCGATTACGGTATCGTTTATTGATATTTTTTCGATGCTCATAAGAATATTTTAACAGCTCAGAACGAAAAGGGCAAGCGTTATTGCGCATAATAACTTTATGCAGTACGAGAAGGTTTACGTGGGTATGTATATATTTATGTCCGCCGACGGCGAGGTAAAGCCTGCCGAGCTGGTGTGGACGGACGGCTCCCGCTACGCAATAACCAAGGTGACGGACAGGCGCATTGCCCCGCCCGCGCACGTGGGCGGCTCTATGACGGTTCGCTTTGCCGTTGAGATTAACGGACGGGAAAGGGTAGTCTATTTCGAAAAGTTTTCGAAAAGGTGGTTCGTCGAAAAGCGAGTTACTTAATCGGCAGCCGTATCTTCCGATTTGCTCGGCGATTTCAGCCGCTTTATTGCGGTAAGCGGCAGTTTGATTTTTGTGCCTGACGGCGTATATTATATTCGGTATCATTATAACCGCCATAATTATCAGTCCGTAATAATTAAACCAGCCCATAAAATTATTCTATCATGCCCGACGGTATTTTTCAAGCGCCGCGTCGGGATTTTTTATTTTACAAAATATAATCGGTGTTATATAATTAAGTTATAAAAGAATTTTAAAATGTAAGGAGCACGAAATGAACGCTAAATTAATGCTGGATTATCTTTCCTCGCTTTCCGCAAACAACAACCGCGAATGGTATCACGGGCATAAGCAGGAGTACAAGCAAGCCGCAGAGGAGTTTGAAAAGCTGGTGCAGGAGCTTATCTACGGTATCGGAGAATTCGACGCAAGCGTGCTGCACAACAACCCTAAAGAGCTGACGTTCAAGCTTGTGCGCGATACGAGGTTCAGTCACGATAAGTCACCGTACAATCCCTCGTTCAGGGCGCATATCGCGCCGAGGGGCAAGCTGCCCGTTCCCGTCGGGTATTATTTAATGATTAAGCCGTGCGGCGGCACTTTTTTGGGCGGCGGGTTGTTTGCCGATATGTTTTCAAACGCCACCGCCCTGGTGCGCGAATACATAGCCGCACACCCCGACGAATGGAATGAAGTAATATCCGCTGCAGAGTTCAAAAAATATTTTACGGTAAAGGGTACCGCGCTTAAAAACGTCCCCGCAGGGTTCGACAAAGAGCATCCTCAAGCCGAATATTTAAAATACAAATCGTGGTATCTGGAATACAGCGTGACGGATGAGGAGGTTTGCGACGGCGAAAATTTTTTGCGCAAATCGCTTGAAGTGTTCAAGGCAATGAAGCCGTTTAACGATTATCTTAATCGTGCATTGAAGGATTTTGCTATGCCGACGAGATAAAAAACGCCCGCCTGCTTGAAATCGCGTTTAACACATGATACAATTCAAAAGTAATATTTAAATAGGGGAGTAAAATATGCACAGATATGATAATTGCGGCTTGATACAGGACGGCAAGGTAATTACTTTCAGGGCACCCAACGGCTTTGACGGAAATATAACTATTCCCGACGACGTTACCGAAATAGGCAACCGTGTCTACGAAGTGGCGTTTTGCGGCATAAAATGGGTGGATATTTCGCCTACCGTTAAAAAAATCGGAGAAAGGGCGTTTGCCTGTTGCGAAAAATTAGAGGAAATAGTTATTCCCGCGGGCGTCGAGGTTATAGGCAAAGAGGCTTTCAGCGATTGCCACAGCCTTAAAAAAATTCATATTTCCGAAACGGTAACTTCGATAGGTAAGGGCGCGTTCGACGACTGCGGCGATATAGAAGAAATTACCGTAGCGGAAAACAATCCCGTATACCGCAGCAGTGGCAACTGCCTTATAGATATTAAGAAAAAAACCTTGATACGCGGCTGTAAATACAGCGTTATTCCCGCCGACGGCAGCGTTACGGTTATAGCGGATTGTGCCTTTTCCAACAACACTGCGCACCCGAGAAACAGGGTTCACAGCAAGGGCAGCTCGGAAATAGTTATTCCCGACGGAATAACGAAAATCGGCAAACGCGCTTTCGATTTCAATTACGGACTGGAAACCGTTATTATGTCCGATAGCGTTAAAACCATTGAAAAGTACGCATTTGCGAATTGCTACAATCTTAAAAGCGTTCAATTCGGAAACGGCATCGAAACGATAGGCGACAACGCATTCGGTTATTCGCGCTCTTTAAAGGTCGGGCTGAAGCTTCCCGACAGCGTTAAAACAATAGGCGCTTATGCGTTTTACGAAAGCGGCGTGCAGAGCGTTATTATAGGTAAAAACGTAAAATCGATAGAAAAAAACGCATTCAACGGCTGTAAAAATCTGACCGAGTTGACTTTTACGGGCGGTACGGAAGAGATTTGCGAAAGCGCGTTTCACTACTGCAAGGCGCTTGAAACGATAAACTTTTCGGATAGCGTTAAAACGATAGGCAGATGCGCCTTTTACGGCTGCGACAAGATTAAAAGCTTAACCTTTAAAAACGGTCTGGAATCGATAGGCGAAAGCGCTTTCGAGTGTTGCGGCCTGCTAAGAAGCATAGAAGTGCCCGAAAGCGTTAAATATATAGGGTCCGAGGCGTTTGCTTATTGCGAAAAGCTTATATCCGTTAAAATACGCTCAAGAGTGGATTTTATGGGCAACAACGTGTTTAAGGAATTTCCTCCAAACATTGACGCGCAGAAAAAATTAGGTGCCGTCGGCTTTGAAATTGCAAGCAACGAGCTTATAAAATACAAAGGCACTGCCGTTCACGCAGTAATTCCGGACGGCGTTACGAAAATTGCCGCCAAGGCGTTTTTCAGGAAGAAAAATCTTGAAAGCATTACCATTCCCGCAAGCGTCACGGCGATTGCGAACAAGGCAATCGAAGGCTGTGCAAACCTTAAAACCGTAATAGTAGACGCTGCAAACGCGGCGTACAAAAGCGTCGGCAACTGTCTAATAGACGTCAAGAAAAAATCGGTCCTTTACGGTTTTACGGACAGCGTGATACCTGACGACGGCAGCGTAAACGCCATTGCGCCCAATGCGTTTGCGGGGGTGGAACTGACCGAAGCGATAATTCCCGACGGAATTAAAACGATAGGAGCGAATGCTTTTAAGGGCTGTTCGAATTTAAAAAGCCTTACTTTGCCCGATACGGTAAAATCTATAGGCCCGAGCGCATTTAAATACTGCAAGGGGCTTGAAAGTGTTACCGTACCGAAAAACGTCACGTCGCTCGGAACCGAGGCGTTTGCCGAGTGTACGGCGCTTACCGAAATAAACTTTAACGCCGAGTGCGACTCGTTGTCCGTCAACAGCGCGTTCGACGGCGCGGGGAAAAATTCCGATGGCGTTACAATAAAAATAGGAGCAACCGTAAAGCGCATTCCCGACTCGTTTTTAATGCCGCAGTATAAAGAAGGAATGCCGAACGTCGTCCTCGTCGATTTTTCCGGAAACAACGCTTGCGAATGTATAGGCAGCAGCGCATTCTGGGAGTGCCATACGTTAAAGGGGGTAATTAATCTTCCTCAATGTTTAAAGGAAATAAGAAGGGACGCATTCCACGAATGCAATATGCTTGAGCATATTGATTTCCCCGAAGCGTTGACGGCAATAGGCGCCTACGCTTTTGAAAAATGCACGAGTCTGAAAGAGATTTATATCCCTGCGGGCGTGACGAAACTCGTTTCGGTTTTCAAAGGCTGCGGCGGGCTGGAAAGCATAAAGGTAGCGGAGGGCAATCCCGTATTCCACTGCGTAGACAACTGTCTTATCGAAACTCAAACGAAAATACTGCTGCGCGGATGCAGCAACAGCGTTATCCCTGCGGACGGCAGCGTGACCCGACTTGACAATTATTCCTTTGACAGATGCGGTAAGCTTGAAAGCGTAGTTATTCCCGACGGCGTGGTCGAAATTTACAATAACGCGTTCAAATTATGCAAAAATCTGAAAAGCGTGACTATTGCAAAAACGGTTACTTACGTTTGTAACCCTTATTTCGAGTATTGCGACGAGCTGATTAAGATAACCGCTGCGAAGGAGCTTTTGGAAAAATACGATTATTTCGGATTTAAGGACAAGGAATTCGGGCTCAAAAACAGACGCGTAGAATTTGCGTTTATATAATTAATAAACAGGCGGGAAGCGAAAGCTTCCCGCCTGTTTTGCCGTTTTATTTGTATATTTGTTTGTTGTAAGTATTAGCGGAAAATTTAATAGCAAAAAATGGTTGTCAATTTTTAAACCTTTATTGATAATGCTTGTGTTAATCGGTTCATAAAAAAAATTATCTGAAAAAGAAGTTGTAAAAGGAGTATTCGATTGGTGGGGCAACAAGGTATAGCGTTATTTATTACCTTTATTACATTTTTGGTTTATTCTGTTCGATACAGCCATAATGAATTTTTAGATAATAAAAAAGATGAATGTTAATTGTTTAATGTTGGCAAATAACAATCTGGTTTATAGGGTAGCTTATTATTGTTAGGCGGTTTCGGGGCAAAAGAAAAAGCACAAGGCGTTTGCCCTGTGCTTTTTCTTTTAGTTGTATGCGATAAAGCCCGTAACGCCGTTCACGAAAATGTATTCCGTTTTTGGGTGTTCAAACTTTAACGACATTGGTGGAGATAAGGGGATTTTGCCGTTTCCCATAAACGGGAACCCTCGGCAAAGCGTCGCAAACTGCGTTTGCTCGCGCGAACCGCAGGGGTTTCTTTTCACCCCCCTGTTCACCACGTAAAAAGGAAGGCTTTACGCCTTCCTTTTCGTGGTGGAAAATCATTGACCTACATCGAACCAATTATTCATTGTCTATAAGTTCTTTAATTTGACTTTCATTTAATAAATCAATAGAAACCAGCCGTCTTTTTTTGAAAAGATTAGTCCAGTAAGTATTGTATTCAATTTTGATTTTATCTGCATTTGAAATGGATTTATTACTACCGCAAACAACTAAACAAATTAAAGAGTTCGCTTGTATAGTATTCGAGAGAACAAAAAAGCATTGAAGCTCACCAAGACTATTTTTTCTATTTTCGTCTGTCGTTTCAAGTCGTGTTGTACCAAGCCTTTTTTTACCAGAATAAAATGACACATTTAATGTATCATAAAATTGCGGAATTTTAGCAGGATTAAAAATTGATATATCAAATCTAAAATAACCAGAACTATATATATTTGCTTTTTTTATAAAAAATTGTAGTTTTTTGTTTCGATTAATCAACGAATTTGAAATTATTGTTATTATAAGCGTTACAATAGATACTGCTAATGAAATTAAAAGAGTTTCCCACCAATTCATTATTAAAGTCCTATATTTATTTACATATTTTATAAACTTTTATTTTATCTGTTAAACACTTATATTTTAGGTATTTAAATATACATTTTAGCCATTTAATATATCGTTAATCACAGTTTTAAAATAATTCTCATTATCAAATCTATAATCTAATAAATTATCATAATTATTCTTAGATACTATTTTGCTTTGTTGATTAATTAAATTACCATTTTTATCAAATTCAATAATGAGAAAAATATAAAAACGCCAACCACGCATATATTCATCCTTAAATAATTGTTGACATAATATTAGTTTCCCTTCACAAAATTCAGCACCAATTCCGTAAGGAATAAAATAAGTATATTGCATTTTTTTATTTGATGGCACTATCTTCCGCAGGTTTTCATTAGTAAAGTAAGTATCATTAAATTTTTTTATGTTGCCATTTTTTATCCAGAATGAACCGACTTTCTCTGTATAAAATGGAAATGCGCTTTTATTCTCAAATGAAATTCTTAAAAATGGTTGAATACATACATTTACAGACTGCATCATTTCATTATCATAAGTACTATGATAAATAGGTTCTGCTTTGTCATTCAATACTTTTTCCACACATTTTAATTCTGGCAATTTGTATCCTTTTCTAATCAAACAAATTGTACTCGTATGACCGTCGCAGATACTTAAATTACGAAAAGGGCAACACAATTTAATATTACAAGGGTTGAGTCCTTTTTTATTATTGCAACCATAGATTTTTATTTTATCGCTATTTAATTTTTCAAAGATATTTTTAGCAGATAGTTTAAACGAATGATTTGCGCTACATTTAAAGTAAACAGGTAATGATGAGGTTGCACCAATACATTCTGGGTTTAAATTCCCATTTTTTTTCTTATCCCAAAATTTTCCGATACAAGTTGAACCAATATTATCTTCTACGGGTATGGAATAAACTAATGCATAAATAGAATAAAAGTCATTTTCATATTCTTTTTGCGTTATCTTACCTTTAACATTTCTTTTGCCAGTTTGAACGTCAATAATTGAAATAACTTTATTTATTATTTCTACTAAATCTATTTGGCTTGCCACCGTATATTTATTTCGTTCAATTATTATTCCGTTAAAATGTTGCAATAATGGTAAGCCGTGTTCTATTACTCTAATTACAAATATATTTTCCTCATTCAAGATACGGTTCTTGCGTATATCATCATCAACTCTATTCTGGTGCCAAAATACTCCGTCGTATTCTATTCCAATATTGTAGGGAGGAATATAAATATCAAGTTCAACAAAGTTTTCCTTTTTAGTTAAATAATTTGCTCTATTAATTGCTGACGGAAAAATTTTTTTGATATAGAAAAAAAGCGCTTGCTCTGGGAATGAACTTGCAGTATCAATATTCTTAGCATATACACAGGGTGGCAATTGATATTTACAACCTGTCTTGTCTTTCCACCAATATAATTGTTTACTTTTAAGCGATAAAGTTTTAGGGTCAATATTGTTATTTAATTCGTAATCCCAATGCTCTTTAATTATATCTTCTGGAATAGGAATGATATTTTGCAAATTTGGAGTTTTTCGTTTTTGGCGGCAGCCGTCTTTCCCACAAATTGTAACATCGCCCTTTACCACATCACGCAAGATTTTTACAGTTTCATTTCCACAATCACATTTACAATTTGCATAAATAATTTTCTTACCAGTTTCGTTTTTTGCGAATAGATTAAGTACAGTTAAAGAATTAAATTTATGACCTATTTTTTGTATGGCTGAATTAGGTATAGTAACATCAACTTTATAAAACTGTAATAACTCTTCATAAGTTCCAAAAAAGAAGTTATCTTTTGACCACGGTTCATTGGTGTATTTTCTATAACAATGCTTTTCGCCATTAAAAAAATAAAACTCTGCAAACTCTTCAAAGGATTGAAAAATGTTTGCTTGTTCGATTTTTTTCCACTCTTTAAGCAATTTTCTATTTTTATAATCTATCATTATCATTTCACCACATTTAATTTTATCATAAACCTTTAAATTTTTCAAGCATTATATATGTTAAAACGACTTGGCAGATAGGCGTGAGCTTGTCTTGACAAGCGCGCGGCTGCGCCGCGCAGACATGAAAAAAAGCGCATTAAAATAGAAATAACGACCTAACCGAAAGTGGTTCGATTTAGGTCGCTATTGGTGGAGATAAGGGGATTTTGCCGTTTCCCATAAACGGGAACCCTCGGCAAA
>ERZ779626.1192-NODE-1192-length-12136-cov-23.832381_pt1 | contig 12136 bp, 12 predicted proteins | sample MGYA00514209_ERZ779626 | MGnify/ENA primary metagenome ERZ779626 (study PRJEB29562, sample SAMEA4376713) | mouse gut metagenome | isolation source: Cecum | study: EMG produced TPA metagenomics assembly of the A DSS colitis mouse model was used to assess the...
CCTTTCGGAACAGTTTTGTCAAGATAGAAAACGGAGATATTACAGTTAATTTTCACTTTAGAAATTGGCGGCTCTTACATCGTCACGCATCAGCCGCTTCACCTTGTCCTCCAAGGTGTCCTTGCTCTCCTTGCTGAAATGAACGCCGACAATATAGGTGGTGTTGCCCACCCGCATATTGAACGAGCCTGCCGGGATTTCCTTGGGTGCTTTAGTGGGTGTAGTGTTTTCTGCCATTCGATACCTCCTGTGTGAAAAAAGCCGGACAGGGTGTGTGTCGGCAACGAAGTCCGGCAACGGGCTTCAAAAAACCTGCAACATCGTCCTGTCCTGCTCTTATACTATTTTTATTCTTTTCTTTGATTTCTCTGTTGCTTTCGTTGTCAGAGAAGAAAAAAGCCTTATAGATAAAGGGTTTTCAAGGGGTTAGCCCGGCAACGGGGTCGGCAACGGGACAGCAACCGGGTCGGCAACACGGTCTGCCTTTCAGAACGGAAGCTCCATCTGGCGGGTTTCTTCCTCGGTCAGCTCACGAAAACCGCCCGGCAAAATTGAGCCTGTTGCCGCTTGCTCGTTGCCGGAAGCGGCTCGTTCCCAGCCACGCTGTCTGCCGTACCTGGCAAAGATGCGGGGATTGGAAAACGCTGTCCAGCCCTCAATGCTGTTGTTCATGATTTCATTGATCTCTCGGATTTCCCATTGCTTCGGCTCGTCAAAGGAATGGTTCAGAGCTTCCGCATAGATCAGCTTGGAGCAAACCTGTGTGCCGCTGTAATTGTCAAGGAAGGATTGTATCAGCCCCGCCTTGGTGTCCTCCGGCATGAACTGCTTTTGCAGCACCTTCAGCTCCTTGTTCATTTCCTTGGATAAGGTCAGCCTTACGGGGAAGTTGTGATAGAAGAACATGGCTTCCGCCCACATCAGATCGATATACGCCCTCGATGCGGCTTCATCTTCCAGAATGTGAACCTTGGCGTTCTCTGCGTGTACCATGATGGGCAAGAACCTTCGGTTGCCGCTTCGGTCAAGGGGCAGGAAGTCCATCGTATTGGAGCTGCCGCCGAACACACATTGCCGCAGCCTGTCCGCCGGGTGTGTTTCATACGGCACTTTATAGGTTTCCTTCGCCCTGCTGATAAAGGACTTAATATCCTCAATGCTCTTGGCGTTGGCTGTGGCGATCATCTCTGACATTTCGATAATCCAATGCCCCTGCATCTTGCGGTAAACATTGTCATCGTCAATCCTTTTCAGGTCATCGGAGAACCATTCGTCCCTGACTGCCAGCAGCCGGAAGAAGGTGGACTTGCCCGCGCCCTGACCGCCCACCAGACAGAGCATCACCTCAAACTTGCAGCCCGGCTTGAACACTCTGCGGATTGCGCCCAGCATGAACAGGCGCAGACATTCATAGGTGTACTCACTGTCCTCTGCGCCGAGATAGCGGGTAAGGGCATAGCGGATGCGCTCTGTGCCGTCCCATTTCAGGCTGTTCAGGTAGTCGCGGATGGGGTGGTACTTGTTGCAGTCCGCGACAATGGAAATGGCTTTTTCAATCTTCTTTTCGCTGGTCAGTCCGTACTTGTCCTCCAGATAGAGCATGAGATAATTGAAATCCGTGTCGTTCAGGGTCGCTGTGGGCTTCTCCCACCATAGGGGCTTTACAATATCAATGCGCTCCGTCAGAATGTTGTAGCGGATAGCACCTTGCAGATAGGGGTCGTTCTGAAACACGGTCAGGCAGTTCCGTATGCTGTTTCGGATAGCTCCGTTATCGGTCAAGTCCAGACTTCCCCGGACTTCTTCCACGGTCATGCCCGGCTGTGTGGTCTGCAAATCGCCGTTCAAGTCTTATCACCTCTTTTCTTTGCTCGGCAACCAGAGCCTTCTTTTCTTCGGCTGTGCCGTACAGAAGAACATCAAGCAGATATTCGATGTGGCTTTCTCGTTGCAGGGCTTCCACGAACAGCGGATGCCATTCGTCCTCCGGCTGCTGCGGTGCGTACTGCTGCTTCCATGTTCTCAGGTGATGGAAATAAACGGACAGCACCTTATAGCACCTGTTTTCCTCCTGTCGGTATCTCTGTTCCGGGGTTGGCGCTCTTATCTTGGGTCTGATAGACGCCTTTTTCCGTGCGTTATAGGGAATGGAGAAATCGTCCGCCAGCTTCATAGCGGCTTCCTTGCCGGGCAGTCCGAACAGGCGGGAAACAAAATCAACTGCATCTCCGTCCGCTTGACAGGCAAAGCAATGAAAACGCTTGTCCACCTTCATGCTCGGATTCTTGTCATTGTGAAACGGGCAGACTGCCATGCCGTGACGGTTGACCGGAATGCCGTACAGCTCTGCCGCCTGTCGGGTGGTGACATTGCCTTTTACTGCTTCAAATACATTCATCGCATCTTCCTTTCAGGGAACAAAAAAAGACACCCGACATTTTCAAAAGAAAACGGCAAGTGCCTTAAAGCTCCATATTCTGTTTTTTCTGTTGCGGGGTTTTCTGCTCCTGCTGATTGCTGCTCTGCTCTTGCAGAAACTTCATTTTCTCCGTGATGGAGTGCTTCGGTTCGGGCTTCTTCTCGACTTCGGATTGCTCCGGCGTGAGGACTTTGCTGACCCAATAGCGAATATCCTTCATCGGCTGCAATTCCTCCTTGGCAGCGGCAAGCTGTCTGGCAAGCTCTGCATAGGTCGCTTGCAGCTTGCTGTACTCCGCTTGCATGGAATCCAGATTAACATTCAAATCCACGCCCTGCTTTTTGAGATAGCGGAACGCTTTGTTGAAGCTGTCCAGCTCGTCCTTGTGGCTTTCCGCAAACGCTGCCTGTCGTGCTTTCCAGCCGATTTTCAGATACTTGTCATGAACCGCTTTGTGGGTCTGGCAGTCTGCCACGGCGTTCTGAATGCCGGTAATGACCTTCATGCGGGCAGATGCTTTCTTCATGGCGGCGTTGATGCCTTTGGACTTCTCACTCATTCCTTGCAGGGCTGCATCCAAATCTTCCAGCGTGAAAAGCTCATGCTCTTTCAGATAGATGATGGCTTTGGAGACTGCCTTCAAATCATCGGTCGTACCTTTCTGCTGACCGTACCTCGACCAGTCGCTGCGTTCTGCTTTTCGCAAGTTCAGATAGTCACGAAGCAGAAGAACCAGATCGGGCGAGGAGCTTTTTGCTTGCGCTTCCGTTTCTGCAAAGGCTTCCTTGGTTGCTTCCATAATGTCTGCAATCCAGTTTCGCAGATTTCGTATGGTGCTGCGGATAGCATTCATCATACGGTTGGCAGCTTTAATATCTCGGTTGAGATTGCCGATATTGGTTTCAATGCCCTTGCGTTCCAGTGCAGAAACGGCGGCTCCCATGTGGACGGTGGGAAGAACATCAAGTCCCTGCCGCTCATAGGAGCGCATATCCACTCGTTCGGGACTTCCGGCAAGTTCCAGATACTTATTTTGAACAAGCTCCCAGCCGTGTCTCCATTCCTCGGCATGGTACTGCTCGTTCCAATCAACGGTATCCTCCTTGTGACTTTTCCATCTGCCGGAGGGCAGCTTGATACGCTCGCCGTTCTCGTCAAGGTCGTAAACCTTGCGGCTCTTGGGCAGCCACTTTCCGTTTTCGTCAATGGCTCTCATGGTCAGCATGATATGGCAATGAGGATTGTGTCCGGGAGGATCGGGGTCATGGATTGCAAAATCACAGCACATTCCCTTGGACACGAAATGCTCTCGGCAGTATTCCTGCATCATCTGCGGATACATTTCGGTCGGGACTTCTCTCGGCAGAGCAAGAATGAATCGTCTGGCAAGCTGTGAGTTCCATTGCTTTTCTACTTCCTCGACAGCGTTCCAGAGCGTTGCCCGGTCTGCGTATTCCGGCGGGGCATTTGCCGGAAACATGATTTCCGTGTAAAGGACTTCCGGCTGTTTTCTTCTGTGGTCTTTGGATTTCTGGTCGTACTCGGAGAACAGTTTTTCCCCGGCTTGGTAGGCAGCTCCGGCAACAGCAGAGCTGCCTTTACTCCGCTGGACGATGCGGATTTCCAAATGTGGTACTGGCATCTTTGGTTGAACCTCCTTTTGATGGTAAAAAAAAAGACCGATACTTTTCAGCACGGTCGGGCAGGGGGATATTCACTTGTTGTCGGGGAATGATTGCTTGCAATCGTTCCTCGGCGGCAAGTCCACAAAGGGGTAGCTGGCAAAGCCAGCGCAGGGGAAGTGTAGCTTCCTCTGGATGAATGGAGCAAGGGACTTTTGCGGAAATCATCAAGCTCCATGCAATGGGCTTTCGGCAGAACGCAATCACCATCTTTAGGTGGTGTATAATTGCGCCCTTGTCTCCGTCAAGGGTTTTCGCCCTCGCTCGCTTCCGGCGTTTCTCTCCGGCTCTCAATCAGCAGATTCAGCTTTTGTTGAACCGCTTCGTTGTGAAAGATGAATGTCAAAAGCTCCATCACATCCTCATCGGTCAGAACGGTTGGCTCTCGCAAAAAGGTTTCCAACATTCCGGCACGAGTGCAAAGCCGATGGGTTCTCTCGCTTCGGGTCAGCCGTTTCATTTCGCTGTCCAACCGCTTTTCCCTGTGCTTGGCTGCGGTCAGCTTCCGCTCCGCAACATACTGTTCGTGTTTCAGCTTTTCAAGTTTTTCGTTCATGGGCAAGTCTCCTTTCAGATAATGGTCAAAACAAAAGCGACCAACTTTTTACGGTTGATCGCCTTATTGATGGATTCGGTTTTACTGTTCAAGATATTTTATTATAGCATCGGTAATATGCCAAAACATAACGGGTGGGATTGCATTTCCTATCTGCTTATACGCTGTCGTTTCAGTTCCAGCGAACTGAAATGTATCGGGGAACGACTGTATTCTTGCAGCTTCTAATGGGGTGAATCTTCTGTATAGTTCTTTTTGCGAGTCAACAAGAAGAACCGGGTCACGCGAATTTAAGCTAACCTTTGCCAAATGGCTTGTAACTGTAAGACATGGCTCATCCAGCTTTTGAGCCAACCCTCGCTTCATGTTATTTTTTGCGTTCTTCATTCCTTGAACAGCTTTTTCAGAAAAGTAGTATTTCTTTTCTGAAATAGCCAGTTGGGGGACAGCAACAGATAGTGGTACCCAGTTTCCCATATTGGTTTTGGCGGGAAAAATAAAATCTCCATGTTGCTTCCAAATATCATTTCTTATCCCGACAATAATAACTCTTTCTCGCTTTTGGGGGACGCCATAATCAGCAGCATTTAGCAATGAATAAAAAGTTTTATATCCAGCTCCTTCAAAAGCAGCGATAACTCGCTTGAAGATTGTTCCCTTGTGAAGAGTCATCATCCCTTTGACATTTTCGGCAACGAACACCTTCGGCTGTTTCGATTGAACAATACGCACCATCTGCTTATATAGATTGGCTCTATCATCAAATGGGTCTTTTGTGGGATTGACTGTACTAAACGATTGGCAAGGAAAGCCACCGGTTAGAATATCACATTCAGGGATTTCATCGGCTCCCACATCGCAAATGTCAGCACATACCGCATTTTTAGCGTCGAAGTTCAGCTTGTGCGAATCAACAGCTTTTTGATCAATGTCACAAGCATAAACCAGTTTGCAAGGGTGCTTTGCGTAATCCCTTTTGTTGAACCTAAACCCACCAACGGTTCCCAAATCAACGCCACCACATCCGCAGAACAGTGATACAACATTGTACATTTAGGCTCCCTCCCTTTGCAATCCGGTAATAACAGAATCAACAGCGATATTCGAGAAGTCAACTCTGTATGTCATCGGCGTTGCTTGGAGTTTACCATCTTGATACTTCTGCATAGGGTTTTTTAACACAAACATTGATATACCATCACGAGTAAAGTACACGCGGAAAATCGAATAGAAATCCCTGTGCTGTTGAGCCGCAACCCATTCATTTCGAGTGATATTCAGAGTATCAACCCAAAGAGCATCGTTAATATCAGGACAAGTCAAGCGTTTAGTGGACTTGACTTCAATATACTTCACGAACTCTGCCATGTCTCCCGGCTCAGCAATGACGGACTGAATATCGTAACCCAAACCTCGTGTCTTTCCGAGAGAGAGGACTTTGTTTGCCAATCTTTGATTGAAAGATGCAACACGCTTCTTCTCATACTCATAAACGATTTGCTCACCCTCATCTCCGAACTCAGTAAGATTAGTTGTTTGAGTTGGGGTTGCGGTAGGCTTCTCCGGTTCTTGCATATCTACAACCAAAGAGGCGGCAGAAGTAGCAAACTGACTTGCACAAGGAGAAATTTGTGCAAAGTAAGCATCCCACGCATACTGAAACAGTTTTCGGCTTTCGCTTGTTGTCAAGTCATAGCTATAAACATCAAATGCAGGTTTCTTATCCCAATCCGCTGCAAACAATTCAATCGTTGGCATCTCATTTGGATTGAGGACAACTCGTCTATCATCTGTAAAGCGAATCAAATTAGCGAGTTCCAGATAGTTCATCTGCTCATTTATATGTTGCCAGTTGTAAGAACTCTGTTTCCCCGTAACATGGATAGTTCGTTCAATACCTGCTTTCTGATCCTCTGTAATGGCTTCTAAGACCTCATAAGGGCTTGCTTTGCCTTGCAAAACATCCAGAGAGTTCAACACATAATAGCCGACCTCTCTTTTGGTTATATCTACTTTCGCAGTTCGAGCAATCAACAATAGCTTCAGCAGGAACGCATTTGGGCGCACACATATCCCATCTGCAACTCTTTCCATGACAGTAGGGCTTGTCTTTTGTGAGCCATTAGGGAATTGCATCTTGTAGCAAATATCCTTGAAAAAAGCGGGCTGGTCATTGTCTTCAAGGAATTTTTGCGTTCTTTCTGATTCATAAACTTTTCCATCATCGGAGAAGTAGTACATCCCAAACAGCTTGCCAGAGATTTCCGTTCTGTGATTGTCAAGTGTTTTCTTGACACGCTCAGATTCCGGAAGATACCGCATAAAGGCATTGTTAAAAAGAGATTCAAAATCCGAAGCATCACAAGGGCAGACTTCATCTATAACCTTTGCATATGCAGGAAGAAAATCATCCATTTCCTTCTGCGATTTTCCTCGGATTATGGTGCAACGATATTGACGAGTATGGTCATACATCTTTCTGTACCTCCAATGCTGTAATAATACTTTCAGCAACAGTTTGAGCCAGAAGTGGGGGAACTGCGTTTCCAACTTGTTTTAACTGGCTTGTCTTGATGCCGATAAACCTAAAATCATCGGGGAATGACTGAATCCTTGCCGATTCACGAACAGTCGGCACACGATTCGCACGATAATGGAAATGATGATTATGCCCTGTATCAATAGTGAAACAAGGCTTGTTACTATCCATGCGTGTCCATGCAATGTGTACCTTTCGAGTTGACCAAAGCTCTTGCGGCAAATCCTTGTAATTGCCGCCATCAGGAACCATAGCGATAATCCTGCGAGTTTTCTCTGTATGAATTGTCGTGATATGATTCAGCAATACATTGGAATTTCTACGCATGAATCTTTGATATTCATTTGTTGCCGGCAACTCATATGCAGATTCTTCCGAAAGCAATCGTGTATCTCCTATGAAATCCAAATCAGAAAGAGCGTCTTTACAAGTCACATACGGCAGCCTTCCATCACCGTGCGTAGGTGAAGGAAAATCATATTTTTTGTTGCCAACTTTTTCTTTGTTAATTCCGACAAAGAAAACTCGCGTTCTTGCTTGCGGAACACCATAGTCACAAGCGGTTAACTGGCTCATTTTTACGCTGTACCCGATATTAGTAAAGTCCTCAATAACTTGTTCCCGCACTTGCCCATTGAAAAGCCTTACAAGTCCAGGTACATTTTCCATCACAAAGGCTTTGGGCTGAATGGTTTCTACCATTCGCACAAAAGACTTGTAAAGTACATTTCGCGGGTCATCTAACATTCTCTTTCCCGACAGCGAGAATCCCTGACACGGAGGACCTCCAATAATTACATCCACCTCATCGGCAGTCATTCCTGCCGCCGACAGCAAATCCTTCCCTGTTAAATTAGATATATCTCCAACGATTGTTGCGGCATGGGGGAAGTTAGCTTTATATGTTGTTGCGGCATCCTGCCATATATCAATGCCAAGGCGAATACTAAAGCCAGCTTGCTCAAAGCCCTTGGAAAAACCTCCACAGCCGCAAAACAAGTCAATCACATTCATTCTCTGGTTGCTCCTTTTTGGTTTGCTTTAATCTTGAATCGCAAGGTTTTGAAGAACTGGCAGGAATTGCCCAAGCATCCCCAAGCTTAAATACACCTGGGATGCGTCCTTCTGCACAGAGAACCTGAACTCGTCTTTGCGATATATTCCACAGTTTAGCAGCTTGACTTGCTGTCATGAACTCCATCATTTCACCTCAAAACTCAGTAATAACATTATTATATTCCACGGGGCGAATAAAAGCAAGAGATTTCCGAAAAAATTCAGTGTGGGGTATTCATTTTTTTACAAATGGGACATACATGATGTCCTTATACTCTCGTATGCAATAGCGGTCAAAACATCGAGTACAGACCCGACATTTTGACCGCATATCGCCCCTAAACGCTACATTATTCCGTCCGGCTCCTGAATCCGGTTTGCTTGGCGTTCTCGCTTGCTTTTCGTCTGCGTTCTTCGCTCATGGGCGGTTGCAGACGGATGGACAGCCGGGATTTGTCCAGCACATAGGAAACGCCGCCTTGCTCATAGGTCTTTTCCTGTCGGCAGAGGTCGGGGTACTTCTTGGCGAACAGCGCCAGCCGCTTTTTCAATCCGGCGTTGAAGGTGTAGATGCTTGCCGTGTCCTCGCCCTCATTGAACAGGATAATGGTTTCTTTTTCATACTTGGTCAGCTTCGCCATAATCGTCCTCCATATCGTAACTGCTGATTTCTGCCAGCCGCAAAGTCAGTTCCGCTTCATAGTAGCCGTCCATTTCCATGCGGAGTGTGCGGTAGAAGCGGCGATACCAATCGTGTGCTTCCTCGGCGCTTAACTTGATTGCAAGGTCGTTGAACAGCTCTCCGGTAACAGGGTCGGGTGTGATAGCCGCCAGCAGTTGCAGACGGTCAACCGTTGCCCTGTGGTTGGGGCAACCGAAGGTGTAAAGGGCTTTCTTCTCGTTGATGTTCAGCTTCATAGTGTTTTCCTCCTTGATTTTTGATAAATGAAAAGCGGCAGGGACTTCACAAGGAAATACCTGTCGCTTTTACTTCGGTATGAAATTAGCGGGTCTGGACTTGGAATATCAGCAGTAAATCAACTCATGCTTGATGATTTCCTCGGCTCGGCTGCGGATGGAGTTCATGGACTGCACCCATAGCATCTGGTCAGACGCTTTCAGGGCTTCGTCCACGCCCTCGACTTCTGCCATCTGCTCAATGATAAGACTGCATCTTTCCGTTGCCTGCTCGTTCAGATCGGCAAGGTAGGTGTGCAGCTTGCAGGATAGGACAAGGGTCGAATACAGGGCGGGGCGAAACTGTCTCAAATACGCCCTGTGAAGATTGCCCCACTTGCCGATGGGACGGTGTTCCTCCGGCAGCTTCCAGTCCGGCACATAGTAATCGCCTACGAGAATGTAGTCGATGCCGTTTTCGTGGATTCTTGGCTTCAATTCTTTCATGCTGGTACTTCCTCCTGTCTTGCTTTCTTTTTGTGGTACTCATCTCTGCGCTTGGCAAGGGTGGCTTCATATCGCCGAATGGCTTCGGGGTCTCCGGCTTCCGCATCGGCTTTCATTTTCTGATAGCATCTGACGGTAGCTTCACTCTGATATTTCCGTTTTTCTGCCAGTTTCCTTGCGGCTTCTTCATCGGTCTTGGCAAGCTCCACAAGGGCTTCGTGTTCAGCCTTGCGCCGGGCAGTCCTTGTGCGGACATACTCCGCTTTCCGTTCTGCCATCATAGCGGCATATTCAGGGTCAGCCGCCATTCTCGCTTCCTCACGCTCCTTTTTGCGCTGTCTGGCTTCGGCTTCCTTGGCTTTCAGAGCTTCCCACGCCTTAGCGGCTTCCGGGTCGGTTTTCGCCGCGTCTTTCAGTTCCTTGCGTGTCAGCTTCTTTTTGCGGTTGGCTCTTTCTATCCGCTTACGCTCATTTTCCAGCATTTTCTCCTGCCTGATGCGCTCCTTTTCCTCTAACCGGCTGATATATTCCGGGTCGGCATCTCTGGCTTCCTGTAACTTCTGACGGTGTTTCTGATTTCGCTCACGCTGAATAGCAAGATGTTCCTCGTATTTTGCAACCGCTTCGGGGTCTCCGGCTTCCGCAGCCGCCCGCAGAGCGTCCAGCTTCTGCTTTCTGCGCTCTGTTGATCGCTTGCCCTTTTCCTGCTTCTTCCGCAGCTGCTCGGCTTCGATGGCGGCGATGCGTTCTTCCTCGGAAACAGCTTCAACAGGCGGGTAGTAGTTGCCGATGAAATTGAAATGAATATCAATGTTCTGCTGGCGGTAGATAGTCCGTCCGCCTGTGGCTTCGTGAACCTCAACCCTGTCAATGAACGCATAGAGCATGGTATCGGTCAGTTCCTCGCAGTCCCGATATTTCCTGACAAGAGCGATGAAGCGGGATGCGTCCACCTGCTTGATTTCGTCTTGCTGAACCAGACTTTCCAGCTCTGCAACACGCTTTTCCAACACAAGCTGTTCTTCATCGTACTGCTGAATCATGCGCTGCGCCTGTCGCTCCGGCAGCAAGCCGTTTACGGAGCTTTCATACAGCTTATTGATTTTTTCATCTAAATCAGCTATCCGCTTCTTCGCTTCGGCAAGCTCCTGCTGTCCGTTGTCCGCTGCTCTTGCCTGATGCTCATTCCAAACGGCTTTGAGCTGGTCAATGAACTCGGCTTCGTTTTCAAGGACATATTTGCTCACCGCCTGAATTGCCCGCAAAATCGCCGCTTCCAGAACCGATGTTTTCACATAGTGGGAGACGCAATCGTTTGTGGCGCTTCGGTAGTTGCCGCATTGAAAAGCGGAATCAGAATCATAGCGTTTGCCGCTGTGCTTGGTTTCTGGGCTGATATAGCCCATTCTTGCGCCGCAGTCGGCGCAGTACACCAGCCCGGACAGGCGGTGGGAGTAGGTGCCGTTCGCCACTCTCGGCTTTTTCTTCGAGCGTATCTTTCTGGCAATATCCCATGTGTCCTGGTCGATGATGGCTTCATGCGTATCGGGGAAAATCATCAGCTCGTCCGGCGTTGCGGCTCTGCGCTGCTTGGTCTTGAAGTTCTCGCAGATGGATTTGCCCAACACGGTATGACCGAGGTATTCCTGCCTGTCGAGAATATAGCCGATGGTGGTGGCGTTCCAGCGGTAAGGGTCTGCAATTTCCTTGTGGCGGCAGTTCTTCGGCTGATTCATGGCAGCGTAGGCAGACGGTATCAGCACCTTTTCCTTGGTCAGAATCTCTGTAATGCCTGTTGTGGTAACGCCCTGACATACCAGCCGGAAGATTTTCCTGACAACCTCTGCGGCAGGCTCGTCCACGATAAGTGTCTGCTTATCGCCCGGTTCTCTCTTATAGCCATAGGGGATTGAGCCGCTGCATCTCAGCCCATCCTTCATTCTGGACTTGAACACCGCCTTGATTTTGTTGCTGGTGTCCTTTGCGTACCACTCGTTCATGATGTTCAAAAACGGAGTGAAGTCATTGTCCTGCGGGGTGGCACTGTCCACATTGTTGTTGACAGCTATGAACCGAACGCCCTTCTTTGGGAAAAGAATCTCTGTGTAATAGCCGACTTGCAGGTAATTTCTACCAAAACGACTAAGGTCTTTTACAATCAGGACTTCCACATGACCTGCTTCGATTTCTTCCAGCAGGGCGGCAAAGCCGGGACGGTTGAAATTCGTACCCGAATAACCGTCGTCATAAAAATGGCGAATGTTTCTCAGCCCTTTCTGATGGGCATATTCTTCGAGGTATTTTTTCTGGTTCTGGATGGAGTTCGATTCCCCGGCCTGTTCATCGTCCCTTGACAGACGCTCATACAGGGCTGTAATTTTGATTTCTTCTTTCTTAGCCACGGTTTTGACCTCCCTTCTTCAAAGAAATCTTCGTTTGTGAAACGCTCCTTTTTTCTATCCTCTTATAGTGTAACCGTT
>ERZ779626.1196-NODE-1196-length-12100-cov-5.172852_pt1 | contig 12100 bp, 8 predicted proteins | sample MGYA00514209_ERZ779626 | MGnify/ENA primary metagenome ERZ779626 (study PRJEB29562, sample SAMEA4376713) | mouse gut metagenome | isolation source: Cecum | study: EMG produced TPA metagenomics assembly of the A DSS colitis mouse model was used to assess the...
TGTGGAGGTCATGGGCGTCATGCTGGGGGTGGGGGTCATCATGGGCTCCTTCTCCATGACCGGCCTGGGCGTTTCCTTCCCCCACGCTATGTATGTGCTGGCCGGGGAGAGCGTTATCCTGCTGGTGTTCCTCACCGCGCTGGCCAGCTTCGTCATGGGCATGGGCATGACCACCATCTGCTGTTATATCTTCCTGGCGGTGACCATGGCCCCCGCCCTGGTGCAGGCCGGACTCAACCAGTTCGCCGTGCATATGTTCATCCTGTACTGCGGGATGCTGTCCTATATCACGCCCCCTGTGGCGGTGGCCACCATCCCGGCCGCCATGATCTCCGGCGGGGACAGCCTGAAGATCGGCGTCAACGCCTGCAAGATCGGCATGGCCCTGTTCATGCTGCCCTTCCTCTTCGTGGCCAACCCGGCGCTGCTGCTGCGGGACCCGCTGCTGTGGAACATTCTGAAGTCCATGCTCTTTGCCCTGATCGCCGTAGTGGTGGCGACCCAGGCGGTGAACAATTACTTCTTCGCACTGGGGGAACCGGAGATGAACCGCGCGGTGAACATTGCCGCACGGATCGCCCTGATGATCGGCTGCGTCGCCTTCGGCCTGCCGGGGACCACCTCTGATTTGGTGGGCGTGGCGGTCATCGCGTTGGTTTTGCTCCCCATCTACCTGTTTGGCCGCCGCAGGCACAGGGAGGGACCTGCGGTCTCCGCCTGACACAACGAACCGGCTGCCCCGCCAGTCCGGGGCGGCCGGTTTCTATTTTCTATGAACGATTTCAACGGATAGGAGAAATGTTATGGCCAAAGTCATTACCGCCGCAGAGGCGGCGGCGCTTATCCAAGACGGCTGGAGCATCGCCGTGGGCGGCTTTGTGGGCAGCGGGCACCCGGAGGCGCTGAGCCGGGCGCTGGAGAGCCGCTTCCTGAGCCAGGGGCGCCCTAAGGATCTGAGCCTGATGTGCAGCGCGGGCCAGGGGGACGGAAAACGGCTGGGGATGAACCATTTCGCCCATCCCGGGATGCTGCGCCGGGTCATCGGCGGGCACTGGAACTGGGCGCCCAAGCTGGGCGAGATGGCCGTGGACAACCAGTTCGAGGCGTATAACCTCCCCCAGGGCACGCTGGTGCAGCTGTACGGGGCCATGGCGTGCGGGCAGCCGGGAGTCATTACAAAAACCGGGCTGGGCACTTTTGTGGACCCCCGCCAGCAGGGGGGGCGGCTGAATGAAGTCACCACCCGGGATCTGGTGGAGTTGATCCATCTGGATGGGGAGGAGTGGCTGCGCTACAAGCCGGTCCGTCTGGACGCCGTCCTGCTCCGAGGCACCAGCGCCGATCCCCAGGGCAATATCTCCACCCAGCGGGAGGCCGTCCGGCTGGAACTGCTTCAGATGGCCCAGGCCGCCAGGAGCCAGGGCGGCATCGTGATCGTCCAGGTGGAGGAACTCGTGCCGGAGGGCGGCATCCCGCCCAAGGAGGTCACGGTTCCCGGCGTGTCGGTGGACTATGTGGTGCCGGCCCGGCCGGAGGAGCACTGGCAGACCTATGACGAGGCGTACAGCCCCATTTTTGCCGGGATGGAGCGGAAACCGCTCAATACCCTCGCCCCCCTCCCCCTGGACATCCGCAAGGTCATCGCCCGCCGCGCTTTCCAGGAGATTACCAGCCGCTGTGTGGTAAATCTGGGCATCGGGATTCCGGAAGGGGTGGCCGGTGTGGCGAATGAAGTGGGACGGGCCTCGGACATCGTTCTGACAGTGGAAGCCGGCGGAATCGGCGGGGTCCCGGCGGGGGGGCTCAGCTTTGGGGCGGTGTATAACGCCTCGGCCACCATGGAGCACAGCCAGCAGTTCGCCTTTTACGACGGCGGCGGGCTGGATGTGACCTGCCTGGGGTTTGCCCAGGCCGATCAGGCCGGAAATGTGAACGTCAGCCGCTTCAACGGCCGGATCGCAGGCTGTGGCGGGTTTATCAACATCACGCAAAACACCAACAAGGTAATTTTCTGCGGCGGGTTTACTGCGGGCTCCAGTGAGATCCAGGTGCGGGACGGAGCCCTCCGGATCGTGCGGGATGGGGCGGTCAAAAAGTTTATCTCCGCCGTGGAACAGATCAGCTTCAGCGCAGGCTACGCGGTCCGGACCGGCAAACGGGTCCTGTACGTCACCGAGCGGGCGGTATTTTCCCTGTCCGAAGAGGGGCTGGTCCTGGAGGAGATCGCGCCCGGCGTGGACCTGGAGCGGGATATTCTGGGACGCATGGGGTTTGAGCCGCTGATCTCCAAGCGGCTGCGCGAGATGCCCAGGGAACTTTTTCTCCCGTGACGCTCCGGTGCTGCCGCATCGTCCGGGGATACCCGCGGGACCGATCTTAGAAGGGAGGATATGATGGACAATATTTTTGAAATGCTTATGGTGATACTGTTTGGGGTCTCCTGGCCGCTGAATATTGCAAAGGCCTGGAAGGCCCGCACGCAGAAAGGGAGCAGCGTCCTGTTTTACTTTTTTATTCTGGCGGGCTATGTTTTCGGCCTGGGGAGCAAATATATCAAGCTGCAGCAGGGAATATCCACGCCAGGATATGTTTGGTTTTTCTACATCCTGAATGCGGTCATGGTGTCCGTTGGAATCGCTATTTATTTCCGAAACGGGATATACGACAAAAGAGCGGCAGGGTGAGATGAAAATGGCGGCAGCGGCAACATGGAACGCGCCGCTGTGGTGTACGCTCGTTTGAAAAACGCTTCAAGACGGTATGTCCGCCATGGGATCAGTCCTTTCGGTCTCCCTCGAAAGCTCTTGAACAAACGGCGCCAGGAGAGCTGCCTCCTGGCGCCGTTTTTATCATAACCATATTCGCAGTTCCGGCTTATCCTGATGGAGAAAGTATCCATCGGCCGGAGGCTTCCGTGCGCTGCCTCGTTGGGGAGCGCTCAGACTCAAATGCCGAACACCCGCTCTGCGTTGGTCCGGCATATCTTCGCGTACGCCTCGGCGCTCAGTTTCGACTGCCGCAGCAGCGAATCCAGATAGAGCCCCAACGGATAATGGCTCTGGCTGGCCACGGTGTCGCTCCCGTACATCAGCCTGTCCTGGAACCGCTCCAGGAACTCCAGCCCGTGGTCCGGGTCGCGCAGGATGGCGTTCCCGCCGCTGTCTGCCGACAGGTCTCCGTACAGGTTGCCGTATCCCTCCAGGAGTTGATGGACCCGGCCCGGGACGACTCGCCCCGAAGGATAGCCGCCCCTCGCCCCATCCGTCAGGTCCGCGGGATGTTGGCTGATCTCAGCCCAGAAGGGCTGGGAGTGTCCGATGAACTTCACTCCAGGGAACTTTTTCAGCGCGCCCTCCAGCAAGGGCAGTCCGGGCAGGTCCACTACGCCGTAGGCGCCGCCTCCGGCGCGCATGTGGAACAGGAACGGCAGCTCCAGTTCCTGACACCAGGCGAACAGCCGCTCCATCTGCGGATCGTCCAGCCGCAGGCTCTGTGTGAACTCGCCCACTCCGCACGCCCCCAGCTCCTTGTATCGCTTCAGATGCTCATAGGGCGCGTCCGTACCGTCCAGGTACACATTGCACATCCACGCGAACCGTTCCGGATATCGGAGGCTGACAGCATAGGCGTCCATGGGTCCCATCGCCGCCTGCGCCCACTGGAGGGCCGCCTCGTCCGTTTCCAGGCAGCCGCCGGCAGCCGCCGGCTCCGAGAGCAGGATGCCCCGGTCAATGCCCATCATGCGGTCGAAGTTGATCCGCTCCTGTGCGCAGAAGCAGACGGGGCAGGGCTGTGTGGCCAGATGCACATGGATATCAAGCTTCCCCACGCTTCACCCCTCCTTTCCGGTCGTCCCGCTCCCCGGCCTCTCCTTCGTAAAGGAAACAGGCCACCTGACGGCCATCTCCCTGGTCCCGCAGCATCGGGGCCTCGGTGCTGCAGCGGTCCATGGCATAGAGGCACCGGCCGCAGAAAGCGCAGCCCGCCGGGTGGTCCATGACGCTGGGCACCTCACCCCTCAGCTCGATCCGCTCACGGGCGAGGTCCACATGGGGGTCCGACACAGGCACGGCGGAGAGCAGCGCTTTGGTATATGGGTGCAGCGGAGACTCATACAGCCGTTCCGCCGGGGCCAGCTCCACCACCCGTCCCAGATACATCACTGCGATGCGGTCGCTGATGTGCTTGACTACCGACAGATCATGGGCGATGAAAAGATACGCGATCTTCAGCCGGGCTTGCAGGTCGATCAGCAGGTTAATCACCTGGGCCTGGATGGACACGTCCAGGGCGCTGATGGGCTCGTCACAGACGATCATGTCCGGCTCTGAGGCCAACGCCCTGGCGATGCCGAGCCGCTGCCGCTGGCCGCCGGAGAACTCCCTGGGCAGGCGGTCCCGGAACGTGGGGTCCAGTCCCACGATGCGCAGCAGCTCGTCCACCCGCGCGTCATACTGCGCCCTGTCCCGAACGAGCCCGTGGATCTTCAGCGGCTCGCCTACGATGGACCCCGCCGTCTGCCGGGGGTCCAGGGAAGAGAAGGGGTCCTGAAAGATCATGGAGAGCTTGGACCGGGCGCGCTTCAGTTTGCGCCCGGTGAGAGTCCCCAGATCCTCCCCGTGGAACAGAATCTGGCCCGCGGTGGGCTTCAGCGCCCTCATGACGCACTTGGCCAGGGTGGACTTGCCGCAGCCGGACTCCCCCACGACGCCCAGCGTCTCCCCCGCATGGACATGGAGCGAGATGCCGTCCACCGCGTGGACCTCTCCCACTTTCTGTTTGAGCAGGCCGCGATAGATGGGGAAGTCCATCCGAAGGTCCTTTACCTCCAGGCAGATCTCCTGGGACACCGTCTTGTCCGGTATCAGTCTGCGCACCCCCTCCAGGCGGTCACGCTTGCCGGCCAGCGCCTCCTGCGTCAAGGCGCATCGCACGAAATGGCCCTCTCCGGCTTGGTAGAGCGCACACGGTCCCTTGGTGCACGCCTCCTCCCGATAGGGACACCGGTCGTAGAACTTGCAGTACGGGGGCAGGTCCGCCGGGTTGGGGGGGAGACCCTCGATGGGGACCAGCATGTGCCGCTTCCCGGCATCCAGCCGGGGCACCGCAGCCAGCAGGCCGTGGGTGTATGGGTGGATAGGGTGGTCGAACAGCTCATATTTCTCGGCGGACTCCACGATGTTTCCGCCATACATCACATAGATGCGGTCGGCATACCGGGCGATGAGCCCCAGATTATGGGTGACGATGACCACGGTCAAATCCCGCTGTCTGGCCAGGTCCTGAATCAAGTCCAGGATCAGCGCCTGGGTGGTGACATCCAGGGCGGTGGTGGCCTCGTCCGCAATCAGAACGTCCGGCTCCGCCGCCAGCACCATGGCGATCATGATCCGCTGGCGCATACCACCGGAGAACTGGGAGGGATATTGGCCGAAACGGGTCTCCGGATCGGGGATGCCCACCGCCTTCATCATCTCCACGGCCCGAGCCCTGGCCTCCGCTTTAGGCAGATGCAGGTGGGTCATGATGTTCTCCTGGATCTGACGGCCCACCGTCAGCACGGGGTCCAGAGAGGTCATGGGCTCCTGGAAGATCATCCCGATCTTGCCGCCGCGGATCTGGCGCACCTGGTCGCTGTCTGCCCCGAAGGCCAGAGTATTCCCCTCAAAGCCGTCCACGAACACCTTGCCCTCAACCTTCCCGGGAGGGAGGATCAACTGGAGCATGCTCATGGAGGTCACAGATTTCCCGCTGCCCGACTCGCCCACCAGGCCCACGATCTCACCCCGGCGCAGCTCCAGGGAGATGCCGTCCACCGCAGCAAACCGGCGCTTCCGGTCCACTGGGAAGGTGGTGACGATATGCTCCGCTCTCACCAACGTTTTCATTTTCATTCACCGCGCCTCCCTTCAAGCCGTCTCGCCGTGCAGCGAGGGGTCTAATGCGTCCCGGATGCCGTCGCCGAACAGGTTCAGGCAGATAATCAGCGCAGCCAGGCAGGCGCAGGGCGCCAGGACGTACAGCGGTTGAGTGGTTAGATAGGGCCGCGCCTCGTTGATGATGGCCCCCCAGGAAGCCATGGGCACGGAGATCCCGATCCCCAGGAAGCTCAGCCCGGACTCCATCATGATGGTGTTGCCCACATTCTGCGTGGCGGAGACGATGATGGGGGAGACGCTGTTGGGCAGGATGTGCTTCAGCCATAGCTTCCATTCCGACTGCCCGGACAGCTTGGCGGCCAGGATATAGTCGCTGTTCAGGATAGACAGCACCGACGCGCGCATCATGCGCACGAAGAAGGGCACGCAGGTGCTGCACATGATGACGGCCATGTTGAGCATCCCGTTGCCCAGGATGGCCACCAGGGCCATGGTCAAGGCGATGTAAGGGATGGCGTCCAGCGTCTCGCAGGCCCGCAGGAGAATCTTGTCCACGATCCCCCCATAGTACGCCGCCACGATCCCCAGCAGGGAGCCCGCTGCGGCGGCGATCAGCGTGGCCGTCACCCCCGTCAGCAGGGACACCCGCGCCCCGAACACCAGGCGCGAGAAAAGGTCCCGGCCGTACAGGTCCGTGCCCAGGGGGTGCAGAGGAGACATGCCCAACAGATATGCCCCCTTGTCGATGACGTTGGGGTCGTAAGGGGCCACCAGGGGCGCGAACAGGGCGATCAGCACAAAGAACACGGTCCCTATGGATCCGACCAGTACGATCTTCCGGTGGAACAGCGCCCGGAGGAACTGCCCGGCCCGTTTGCCCCTGCCGCTTTGCACGGTACGGGCCTTGATCTTTTCACGCATCGTCGTCCCTCCTCAATCCAAGCTGATCCTGGGATCCACTGCCACATACAGGATGTCCGTCACCAGATAGGCCAGCGAGATGACCACGGCGGACAGCACCACGAAGGCTTGGATCACCGGGACATCCATGAAGTTGATGGACTCGACCATCAGTGAACCGGTGCCGGGGATGGAGAACACGTTCTCCACAAACATGGCGCCGCCGATGAAATAGGCCAGCCGGTTGCCCAGCAGTGTGATCACCGGCACCAGTGCGTTGCGCATCACGTGCCCTACGATCACCACCCGCTCCCGCAGGCCCTTGGAGCGGGCGGTGCGGATATAGTCCTGGCGGATCACCTCCAGCATACTGGACCGGGTCTGGCGGCATATGCTGGCCACCCCGGACAGGGACAGCGCGAACAGCGGCATGGCCAGCTGGCGCACATGCTTCCCAAAGTCCACCCAGGGCCAGGTGAAGCCGCTGGTGGGGAGGAGCTGTGAGCGGATACAGAACAGATACAGCAGTCCCAGGGCCACCACAAAGGAGGGCAGGCTGGCGCACAGGTTGGCCAGGAAGGTGAGCACCGTGTCCTGCCATTTCCCCCGCTTCACTGCGGTGACCGCCCCCAGCAGGATGCCCACCGCGAACGAGATGATCGCGGAGAGGACCGAGAGGTACAGCGTCACCGCGATCTTGGGCGCCAGCAGCTCCCACACCTGCATGTGGTGCTTATAGGAGGTTCCCCAGTCCCCGCGAAGCACCTTCGAGGCCCACATGCCGTAGCGGACCAGCAGCGGCTTGTCCAAGTCCAGCGCCCGGTAGCCCGCTTCATATTCCTCCTGCGTGATGTTGGGGCCGTACAGGGCGTAGACTGGGTCCTTGGGCATGATGTCCACCAGTATGTAGGTGAAGAAGGACACCAGCACTACCGTAACAAGCATTTGCCCGATACGGCTGGATATATATTTGACCATATCACCACTCCTTGCGCTGATGAGTGAGGCGCGGCCGCGAACGGGCCTTGAGCCCGCGGCGGCCGCGCCCTTTGAATCGGATCGCGGCGCCGGGAAGAGTCACTTCGCGTCCATCCAGATCTCCAGCGGGTCGTAACCCGCGCCGACGATGGGCGCCATGTCGCTGTAATGCACGTCCTCCTGGTAATACATCTTGCCCTCGACGTTATACATGGGCCAGTAGGTGCAGTCCGTCAGCACATAATACTCCACAAAAGCGCGCAGCGCATCGTTTTGCTCCTCGTGGGTCTTGGCGGTTTTGACCGCGTTCCACAACGCGACGCCCTCGCTGTCCCACACGGTGTGCTCCGCCACAGCGCCCTCCGGGCTGTTGAACTTGATGAAACGGTCGGTCTGGAACGAGGAGTCATAGGACAGGTACTGGGGGAAGATGCCAGACTCCACTCCGTCCACATAGCCGGTCATATAGTTCCACACCACGGACGCGTCCACCACCTCCACGGTGGAGCGTACGCCGATCTTTTCCAGGTCGGCCTGGATCAAGGTGGCGTCCTTCTCCAGCCCGGGGTAGATATAGAGCACCGTCTCGAAGCCGTCGGGATAGCCGGCGTCCGCCAGCATCTGCTTGGCCTTCTCCGGGTCATAGGCGCTCTGCTCCAACTCGGGAGAATAATAGGCCATTCGTTCGCTGCCGATGCAGTCGTTGTGGTGGCCCAGCCCGCCGGACGCCGCTTCGGCCACGTAGTCCCAGTCGATGCCGTGGAGGTAGAGCGCCCGGCGCACCTCCACATCGGCCAGCGGATCGTTTTCGTCAAGGTTCAGGATCTGGACGTAGTAGTGGGTGATGTTGTTGGTGTTGTACTCACTGTTGCCCACGAAGCCCGCGGCCTCCAGCTGCGCGATGGAGGTGGACTGAATGGTGTCGATGGCGCCGATCTCTCCGTTGAGGAAAGCGGCCAGGCGGGTGGTCTCCTCGGGGAAGTATTGGAAGGTGATGGTGTCCGGACCAGACTCGATCTCCCGCCAGTAGGAGTCGCTGCGTGTGAAGCGCAGGTGTACGTCGGGGATGAACTCCGACATGACGTAGGGGCCGGTGCCCACCATGTTGTTCAAGATCCAGTCCAGTCCGTTGTCCTCCACAGCGCTCTTGGAATAGACATACTCCTTCAGGACCCACAGCTCATAGTCCAGGGAGAACGCGTCCCAGCTGACCCGCACGGTGTAGTCGTCCACCTTCTCCACGGCGCTGGGGTTGCCGATGGCGGAGGCGGTCCCATAGTCCAGGCGGGACTGGAGGGTGAACACCAGGTCGTCCGCGTCCAGCGTGTCTCCGTTATGGAAAGTGATGCCCTGGCGCAGCTTGACGGTGATGGTATGGCCCTCCCCATCCACCTCCCAGCTCTCCGCCAGGCAGGGATGCCACTGGCCGTCCGGCTTCAGCTGGGCCAGGGGCTCATAGCAGGGCCAGCCGTACTCGATCAGGTTTCCCTGCTTATAGGGGTTGAAGAACTCTCCCATGGTGGAGGTAAAGGGCAGGACCAGGTCGCCGCCCAGGGTCCTGACAGTGCTGGGAGCCTCGCTCTCAGTCCCGCTGGAGGCGGGGGGGCGGGAGGCGGCGGTGTCCGGATCTTTGCTGCCGCAGGCCGCCAGTGACAGCGCCATGCACAGCGCCAGCAAGAGTGCAGAAATCTTTTTCATGATTGTCCTCCTTTTTGATCTTCCTGTCTACATGTGTCTCGTCCATAGTTTTCCCGCCCTGGCGTTGATCTTTCCAACCAATCCGATGCCGGGACCGTGCCCTGTGGTGCCTGTCCCGTGGGCTCAAATCAATGGTACGGAGGACAATCGTTTTCTTCAAGGCTCATTTTTTGATCCGCGTATTTACATTTTGCTCAAAACAGCCTTTTGTCACGGCCTTTCAGCCAGCATATCCACCAAAATTCCGCTTTCCGCTGTTTCCAAAGAAAAAGACCGGGAGGGCGCTACGGCTGCCCCTCCCGGTCCCGTATGGTCTTTTTGAAATCGCCGGGGGTGATGCCCTCCAGCTTTTTGAAGGCCCGCGCCAGCCCCTGCGCGTCCCAGAAGCCCGCCAGCACCGCGGCATCTTTCACCGAATGGTCCGCCAGCAGTTCCTTCGCCACCTCTACCCGCAGCCTCTGGACGTACTCCAGCAGGTTAATCCCAAAGCTTTGCTTGAACAGACGGGAGAGGTGGGCGTCGCTCATGTGGAAGTGCTTGGCGACGCCGGCCAGGGAGATCTCGCTGTCCCGGTAATGTTCCTGGATATATCCCCGCACCAGCTCTGCGTCCCGCTCCCGCTTCCGGTCCTCCCGCCCGCCCTGTGTCCGCTCATGCTCCACGATCTCCAGCAGGAGCTTCTCCACCTCGGAACGAAATTGGCCGATGTTGTCTGCGCGGTACAGACGTTCCTCCACATTCAGTCCGGCTGCGAACTCACGATCCATCCCGAACTGCTCGTCGATCGCCGCGCTCAGCATGGACGTGACGCCGTATATGCGGAACTTGGTGATGTCCAGGTCCTCCACATCGGTGGGGAGGCCGGTGGTCAGGATATCCTCGAATGACTCGATCGCGCCGCTGTAGTCCTTTGCGTTCAGCCGATTGGTGAAGATCCGCAGAAGCTTGCGGTAGTAATAAGCGTCGGTGGAACCCAGCTTCTCCTCCTTCATCACCTCAGAGCACCAGAACTCCAGATAGGCCAGCTCGTTGCACACCTCGGCGATACACTTGGAAAACTCCGCGCACCCCGTCCCAAAGACGGGTTGGGTGGCCGTGAGCTCCAGATGGAAACACTGGCGGAACGCTTCCTGGAGCTGCCGGAGCCCCACCTCAGCTCGGTCCTGGTCCTTCTTCCCGGCACAGCGGGCGAATATGATATAGCCTTTCCCGGAGATGGGGGCCAGCGCACCGCTGTAATAGGGGGCCAGGCACTCCCGGAGCACGCCGTCCAGCACGAAATACATCACGCTGGGGGTGTCGTCCCCACCGGGCCGGGAGGGGAGCTTTTGAATCAGCGTCTCCGGGTCGTCGGCACAGTAGGCCGCGACGACCATATATCCGTCGTCGGGCTGGAGGCCGGCGATGCGCATACACTTGTCCACGTTCTCCTGGGAGATGAAGGTGCTGCTCCGGTCAATCAGTCTCGTCAGGAGGGTGCCCAGGCCCAGCGGCTTCAGGTCGCCCAGCTCGTCCTGGATGATCTCCTTCTCCTGGACCAGAGACAGATAACTCTCCCGCACCATGTCCATGGCCTCTTTGGTGCTGCGTCCTTTCTTCTGGGTGGTCTTGATCAGCGAACGCAGAGGATCGAACACCTGGCGTTCAACATAGAACATCAGCGCCAGGACGCTCAGCAGGCATATGGCGCTGGTACTGATCGTCACTTGGCGGAACAGTCGCTGGAGTTCGGTGAATTTTTCCACGTGGACGCTGGTAAACACACTCAGCGCCCCGATGGGCAGCTGTCTGCTGCACCCGATATACGTCCCGCCGCCGGAGTCGAAGGGCCGCGCGGACTGAATCTGCTCCACGAAACGGACATAGTCCCCGATGTCCAGCCCCTCCTCGCTGGCATAGAAAGCCGTGTCCTGGGTCCCGAGGAACAGCCGCGCGTTGTCCGGTACGAGCCGGTCCGCGAAAGCGCCGAAATCGAACATCAGCAGGATATATCCGATGGAATCGCCGTATACCCTGGCCCGGCAGACGACCCAGCCCTGCCCGTTGCCCTGCTCGTCCATCAGCAGGGAGATCCCCTTCTGCGCCGCCGTCAACGTATCCAGGTCCAGATCGGGGTATGCGTCGAAAAAGGCGCGGCCGCTCCCCGGCCTGTACCACTGCGCCATGGTCACAGCGGAGTCGTTCTCGGGGAAGTAGTACGCCAAGTTCTTGATGTCGATGTTGAAGAGTTTGACGGTATAGCTCAGCTCTTTCGTCAACTCATAGGACCAGGTGAGCATCTCCGCGTCGCTGCCGCTCTGAAACGCTTTCACATACTTCACCGCGTTGATGTCGGTGGAAAGGATGCGGCAGATCTGCTCATAGTCCTCGAAGCGGCCCAGCACCTCCCCGGTCACATGGGCGGACTGGTCCGTGGCGAAGCGCTCGGCCTCTGCCAACGCCGTATCGATGTGTCCGTGGAGCAGGACGAAAGTCATTACAGCCACGACGGCGATGACCACATATCCGATAGAGATCCAGATGCGGTCATATTTGAGATCTTTCGATCGGTCTTTGAAGAGCTGCATGTCTGCCTCCTGTCCTGTCGTATCGTATCCTCAGAGCGGCCGTTCACCATGACAGCAGTATAGCAGAAAATGCGGCCG
>ERZ779626.1199-NODE-1199-length-12004-cov-5.167629_pt1 | contig 12004 bp, 11 predicted proteins | sample MGYA00514209_ERZ779626 | MGnify/ENA primary metagenome ERZ779626 (study PRJEB29562, sample SAMEA4376713) | mouse gut metagenome | isolation source: Cecum | study: EMG produced TPA metagenomics assembly of the A DSS colitis mouse model was used to assess the...
CCTTGCAAAGGTGGGTAAGCGAGCGTTTAAGCGCCTCGAAGCTTCTGTCGCTGCCCTGCGGGAACGCGTCCAAAAACTCGTCCTCGTCGATTATTACGTATCGCCCCGCGGGTGAAAGGGCGTGAATTTTATTTAAAACCGCACCGCAAATTCTGTCCATATTACTAATATTGACATCTGCGGTGCGGTTTTATACTCAAAAACGCTATTTTCTATCTGTTAATCGCGCCGACCGCGAACAGTGCGAGCGCGGCGGCAAAAATCACGTAAGCGGCTATTTTGAAGTATAGCAGCTGCTTGAAATTCTTTTTTTTCTGCTGCAAATTTATCAGCGTTACCGCCGCTACTCCGAGTATCATGGCGGCGACCAGCGCGTAATTGCCGAGCGAGGTAAACGAAAGTCCGAGCGCGACCGCGCCGACGGACATACAGCCTACGGCGATTAAAACGTAAATGCTATCCTTCATCGGAGTCCTCCGCAATTTCCGTATGTTTGTTCGGGTCTGAAAGCATAGTCGAATAGTCGGTATAAACGACGAACCCTGCGTTTGCGGCGGACGGTTTTTTTACGTGCTTTTTAAGAGTGTAGTCGACGGGAATTTTGCTTCCGCCGCGCCCGTCGGAATAGTAGGCGCATATTTCCGCCGCTGTCTTTATGACACTGTCGGGCACGGTGCGTCCGCGCGCAATTACCGCAACGTGGGCGGAGTGGTATTTCTGCGTATGCAGCCACAAATCGTCGGGTGCAAGCGATTTGGTCAGCCTGTCGTTCTGTATATTGTTTCTTCCCGCAAGAATTTTAAATCCGTCGCAGATATACGAACGGTAGGGCGGGGCGGCGGGCTTTTTCTTTTTCTCGGCACGCTTTATTATTTGAAGCGCGGCAAGCTCGTCCTCGGTCTCTTCCAAATCCTCAACGGTTTCGGCGTTGCATATATGCGCATTTATGCAGGACAGGTAATCGCGTTGCTTTTCCGCCTCGGACAGCTGCCCCTCGACGCTTTGCTTCGTCCGTTTCAGCTTGGCGTATCTTTTGTAATATTTCTGCATATTCTGCGACGGGGTAAGCGTTTTATCCAGCTCGATTGTTACGGTGCCGCCGTTTTCGTCGTAGTAGTTTACCGCCTCCAACTTCGAATCGCCGCGCCGCACGGCGTAGACGTTTGCCGTAAGCAGCTCGCCCTTTAATTTTACCATTTCCATGTCGCGACATTCGTCAAGCTTCTGCCGCATCTGCGCAAGTCTCTTATCCGACTTTTTAATCGCCGAATTGAGCGCTGACGACAGCCGCGTCCGTTTTTCCGTAAAGTTTCTTTTGGCGGTAACGAAGGAATAATACGCGCTCTGCGCGGACAGTACGTCGGGGTAAAGTCTTTGTTCTTCCGCCTTAGAGCGTACTTTGAAATCGCACGGCTCGCCGTCGGCGTAAATAACGCAGGGGGCGGCGGGGTCGGAAAAGATAAAGCTTTTCACCTGCTCGGCTGTCGGGTTTTCGCCGTAGTAGGCGACTATTTCAAGCGCGGTTGCGTAGCAAATACCCTTTACGTTATCGCTTAAAAAGCGGACCTTATCGCCACCGAAGCTGCATAGCGCGGCTGCAAGCGCTTCCGTATCCTCGGGAGAAATCTTGTCCTGCGGTTCGGGCGGGCAGTACTTCACGCCGCCGAAAAGCACGCGCTTTGTGCTTTCGCTTATAGCGGTGGTTTTCAGCGCGCCGACTATCACGCCGTTTTCGCAAAGCATGGCATTGGAATATTTACCCATAATCTCGAAATACAGGCGCATAGTCGTTTCAGTAAATTCGGAGGTGCACTTGAAATCGAAGTAGATTATCCTTTCGAAGTCGGGTTGAACTACGTCGAGAATTTGGGCGTTCTGCAAATGCTTTCTCAAAAGCATACAGAAATTCGGCGCTGCGGCGGGCGCGTTCGTCTCTCCGCAAGTGATGCTTAGCCTCGGTGACTGCGCGGACAGGCAGGCTTCGAGTTTAATGTTGCCCCTTCCGGTGTATATAATAAAGGTAAGGCTGTCGCGCGACGGCTGTATGATGCGCGATATTTTTCCGCCGACAAGCTGCGATTTAAGCCCGTCTGCAATGTATCTTATCGTAAAAGCGTCCTGCGGCAAAGTTTCACCTCGTTTTAAAATTTCCGTATCTTATTATATAGTAAAATTTAGCAAATGTAAATGTAAAATGCTTTTCAAAAGAAATATTATGTGTTAAAATGTAGCGTAAGGAAAACGTACGCTGTTTTCCTTTTGATTATCTGTAAAAAATTTTAATTTAACTTATTTAGGAGATTTTTATGAAGTATACTCAGTCTGTCGGCGAAAAAAGTACGGTAAAGCTTACTATTACCTTTACCGAACAGGAGTGGCGTGACGCCATAAACGCGTCGTATATCAAGGTAAGGGGTAAGTATTCGGTGCCCGGTTTCAGAAAGGGCAAGGCGCCCAAGCCCGTGCTTGAAAATTATTACGGCAAGGGCGTGTTCTACGAAGAGGCGTTCAATTCCCTTTACAACAAATATTATCCCGAAATTTTAAGCAACGAAAAGGATAACTTTACCGCCGTGGGCGAGCCCGAGCTGGACGTCGAGGAAATGAAGGAGGGCGAGGGCGTAGTGCTTTCCGCAATAGTTCCCGTCAAGCCCGAGGTTACAATCGATGCGTACAAGGGTTTAAAAATCAAAAAATTTGAATATAATGTTACCGATGCGGACGTAGACAGGGAAGCAAACAAAATTGCCGAAAGTCAGGCTACCGACTCGGAGGTTACCGACAGGGCCTGCAAAAACGGCGATACCGTCAATCTTGACTTCTCGGGCAGCGTCGACGGCGAAAAATTCCCCGGCGGCACCGCCGAGGATTACGACCTCGTTTTAGGCAGCGGCGCGTTTATCCCCGGCTTCGAGGACGCGGTCGTCGGAATGAAGAAGGGCGAAAACAAGGACATCAACGTCAGGTTCCCCGACGATTATCAGTCCGATAACCTTCGCGGCAAGGACGCGGTGTTCAATATCACTCTCAATAAAATTACGGAAAAAATCTATCCCGAGCTTACCGACGAATTCGTAAAGGGACACGCGGGCGTGGAAACCGTTGCCGATTACAAGGCGAAAACGCGCGAGCGTCTTGAAAAGAACGCTGCAATGCGCGGCAGGGACGAAACCGAAAACAGCATACTTACCGAGATAAGCAAGCACGCGACGACGGTAATTCCCGACGCTATGATTGAAAGCGAAATAGACAAAATGGTACAGGATTTCAGCTACCGTCTTATGTATCAGGGCTTGAAGCTGGACGATTACCTCAAATACATGCAGCTTACCATGGAGCAGTTCCGCTCGCAGTTCCGCTCTCAGGCGGAGCCGAGAGTGCTCAACCAGCTCGTAATCGACAAGATTATAAGGACGGAGGGCTTCAAGGCGGAGAAGAGCGAGATAGACGCGAAAATCGAAGAGCAGGCTAAGTCCGTCGAAAAGACCGTCGAGGAATACAAAAAGAGTATGAATCAAAGACAGCTCGATTATATCGCAAACGATATAGTAATAACCCAGCTGTTCGATTTCCTCACCGCGAATAACGAGCTTTATACCGAGGGCGAGCCTGCGGCAAAGAAAACCGTAGCTAAAAAAACCGCTGCGGCAAAGGCGACAACGGACGAAAAGCCCGCGGTAAAGAAGACGACCGCCGCTAAAAAGCCCGCTGCAAAAAAAGAAGTTAAAACAGAAAATTAAAGGAGCGTATTTATGGAAAGAAACGCATTGGTTCCTTACATCGTAGAGCAGACCTCCCGCGGCGAGCGTTCGTACGACATTTACAGCCGTCTTTTAGAGGACAGAATTATATTTTTGAGCGGAGAAATTGACGACGCGGTCGCAAACACCGTCGTAGCGCAGCTTATTTATCTCGAAGCGAAGGACCCGCAGAAGGATATTTCGCTGTACATCAACAGCCCCGGCGGCTCGGTTTCGGCGGGACTTGCGATTTACGACACAATGAATTACATCAGATGCGACGTTTCCACTATATGTATAGGTATGGCGGCTTCGATGGGAGCGTTCCTGCTGTCAAGCGGACAGAAGGGCAAGAGATTTGCCTTGCCCAACAGCGAAATTATGATACACCAGCCCTTGGGCGGCGCGCAGGGACAGGCGAGCGACATAAAAATCGCAGCCGAGCATATTTTAAAAACCAAGCGTAAATTAAACGAGATACTTGCAAAAAATTCGGGCAAGCCGCTTGCGCAAATCGAACACGACACCGACAGGGATAACTATCTTTCGGCGGACGAGGCGATGGCGTACGGGCTTATAGACAAGGTATTCGTAAAAAGATAATTAAAGGATTGTATTTTGAAAGAAAAAAGATTTTGTTCATTTTGCGGAAAATCTGAAGATAAAGTCAGCCGTCTTATCAGCGGACAGGACGGCGCGTGCATCTGCGACGAGTGCGTGCTTATATGCAACGACATGATTGACGAGCTCGGCGGAAAGAAAAACGAACAGCCCGTTCCGCTTAAAAAGCCTGCGGAAATCAAGGACGAGCTCGATAAATACATCGTGGGACAGGACGAGGCAAAAAAGGTTCTGTCCGTGGCGGTGTACAATCATTATAAGCGCATAAACAATCTCGGCAGCGCTGCGGGCGACAACGACGTAGAAATCGAAAAAAGCAATATTCTGCTGCTCGGACCTACGGGCTGCGGCAAAACCTTGCTTGCGCGCACGCTTGCGAAAATTCTCAACGTCCCGTTCGCCTCGTCGGACGCAACCACTCTTACGGAGGCGGGCTACGTCGGCGAGGACGTCGAAAACATTTTGCTTAAACTCATTCAGAACGCGGACTACGATATTTCGAAGGCGGAGCACGGCATTATCTATATCGACGAAATCGATAAAATCGCAAGAAAGAGCGAAAACGTATCCATAACCCGCGACGTTTCGGGCGAGGGCGTGCAGCAGGCGCTGCTTAAAATAATCGAAAGCACCGTCGCCAACGTACCCCCTCAGGGCGGACGCAAGCACCCCCAGCAGGAGTGCCTGAGAATAGACACCACGAACATACTGTTCATATGCGGCGGCGCGTTCGTCGGACTAGACAAGATAGTTCAGAAGCGTAAGGACAATACCACGCTCGGCTTCGGCGGCTCGGTCAAAAACGGCGAGGAGAACGTCTACGAAATGCTTTCGGACGTCAAGCCTCACGATTTGACCAACTTCGGTTTAATTCCCGAATTCGTCGGCAGAGTTCCCATAGTGGTAAGCCTGCACCCCTTGAACGAGGACGCACTGGTCAATATTCTTACCCGCCCCAAAAACGCGATAATCAAGCAGTATCAGAAGCTTATCGCAATGGACGGGGTCAAGCTTACCGTGGAAGACGGCGCGGTCAGGGAAATTGCAAATACGGCAATCCGATTAAAGACGGGCGCAAGAGGATTGCGGACGATTATAGAAAGCTTTATGACCTCGGTCATGTATAAGCTTCCGTCCGAAAAGAATATAAAAGAAGTTGTGGTAACCCGCGAATGCGTTACCGCCAACGCCGAGCCGAAGTTAATCTACGGCGAAACGGCATAAATTACCGCGCCAATAGCTATTGGCGCGTTTTTTTGGAGTTAAAATGGCTAAATTTCAAGATTATCCGCTGCTCGCGCTGCGCGGCAGGGTGGTTTTTCCCAACACCGTATCAAGCTTCGACGTCGGCAGGGTAATTTCCCTCGGCGCGGTCAAAAGGGCGGCTGACGGCGATTCCCGCCTTTTCGTCTGCACTCAGAAGCAGTCTGAAAAGGACGACATAGAGGGCGACGACGTATACGCTTCTGGTACGGTGGTCAAGCTCAAACAGATTGCCAGACTTCCCGGCAGCAGCCTTCGGCTTACGGTCGAGGGGCTTTTCCGCGCGACCGCAAGGCAGGTGCGCAAGGAGGACGGCACGTTTATCGCTACCGTAGAGGAAATAGCCCCCGTGCACGGCGACGCTTCTTTGGAAGAGGCGTATTTCCGCACGTCCAAGGAAATTTTGAAGGATATTACCGAAACAGACAGCAGGCTTACCAAGGAGGGCGCGGCAAATTTAGACAAGTGTACCGACCCCGACGAGCTGGTCAATCTTGCGGGGCATTATCTGCAAATCCGCGTCGAGCAGAAGCAGGAGCTTTTGGAGTGCGCGCGCACCGTCGAAAGGCTTAAAAAGCTGGACAAAATTCTCAACGACGAGCTGGAAATTATGCGTCTCGAACGCAAGATTAACAGCGTGGTGCGTCAGAATATCGAAAAAAATCAAAAGGAATACTACCTGAGAGAGCAGTTAAAGGCAATTCATACCGAGCTCGGCGACGACGAGAACGAGCGGTTCGAGCTCGAAGAGCGTATCAAAGCCAAGGGAATGCCCGAGGAAGCGGAAAAGAAAGCGCTTAAAGAGCTGTCGCGCATGTCGGGTATGCAGACCTCGTCGCCCGACTATAACGTGCTTCGCGTGTATGTCGACTGGATGCTCGATATTCCCTGGCACGAGTGCACCGAGGATACCGAAAAGCTTGCGGACGCGGTCAAGGTTTTGAACGAGGACCACTACGGGCTTGAAAAAATAAAGGAAAGAATAACAGAATATCTCGCCGTAATGAAGCGTACGGGCGGACTTAACGCGCCCATACTCTGCTTCGTCGGGCCTCCGGGCGTGGGCAAAACGTCCATTGCAAGCTCGGTTGCGAGAAGTCTGGGCAGAAAATTCGTCAGAATGAGCCTCGGCGGAGTCAAGGACGAGGCGGAGGTGCGCGGACACCGCAAGACCTACGTCGGCGCAATGCCCGGCAGAATTATAAGCGGAATGAAAAAGGCGGGCTCGGTCAATCCCGTATTCCTGCTCGACGAAATAGATAAAATTTCGTCAGACCTGCGCGGCGACCCCGCTGACGCGCTTTTGGAGGTTCTTGACCCTGCGCAGAATTCCACGTTTGTGGACAGGTATATCGAGGTGCCTTACGACCTCAGCAAGGTGCTGTTCATTACCACTGCAAACAGTCTCGACACCATACCCGTCCCCCTTCTCGACAGAATGGAAATAATAGAGCTTACGGGCTACACGCCCGAGGAAAAGCGCGAAATCGCAAAGAGGTACCTCGTGCCCAAAAAGCGTGAGGCGAACGGGCTCAAAGAGGAAGAATTTTCAATTACCGACGGCGCTATCGACGCGCTTATCGACGGTTATACGATGGAAGCGGGCGTGCGCAGTTTAGAGAGGAAAATCGACGCGGTTTGCCGAAAGGCGGCGGTGCGGCTGTCGGACGGCGGCGCGGAAACGGTTGCGGTGGACGAGCGCGACGTTTCCGATTTTCTCGGTGCAAAGCGTTACGAGCGCGACGGCAAGGCGTTAAAGGCGGACGAGGTCGGCGCGGCTACGGGGCTTGCCTGGACGGCTGTCGGCGGAACGACGCTTACTATTGAGGTTTCCGCAATGCGCGGCAAGGGCGACATTTTGCTTACGGGTAAGCTCGGCGACGTAATGAAAGAGAGCGCGCGCACGGCGATAAGCTATATCCGCTCGAACAGCGCAAGCTACGGCATAGACGGCGCCGCGTTCGAAACAACCGATATTCACATTCACGTGCCCGAGGGCGCAACGCCCAAGGACGGACCCAGCGCGGGCATAACCATGGCGACCGCCATACTTTCGGCGTTTACGCAAAAGCCCGTTAAAAAGAGCATTGCAATGACGGGCGAAATAACTTTGCGCGGCAAGGTGTTGCCTATCGGCGGGCTCAAAGAAAAGGCGCTGGCGGCTTACAGAACGGGCATACGTGACGTGATTATTCCCGCCGACAACAGTAAAGATTTGGAGGAAATTCCCGAATCCGTCAAGCAAAGCATAAACTTTATTCCCGTAACCGACGTTGATACCGTTTTCAAGAACGCGATAAAAGGAATATGATATGTTGAAGATTACAAATGCGGACTTTATAACCAGCGCGGCAAGTAAGGAGCAGTTTATCGAAACGGAAAAACCCGTTATAGCCGTCGTCGGCAAATCCAACGTCGGCAAATCGAGCTTTATAAATATGCTTACCAACCGCAAAAAGCTTGCCAAGGTCTCAAAGGACCCGGGCAGAACGCGGCTCGTCAATTACTTCGACTGCGGAAAGTTTATTCTCGCAGACCTTCCGGGCTACGGCTACGCCAGCGTTTCCAAGGCGGAAAAGCTTAAATGGGCGCAGCTTATAGAGATTTTTTTTACAGAGAAGCGTGCAAGTCACGTCTTTGCGCTTTGCGACGTTCGCCACGGCCCCAACGTGGACGATTTGCAAATGGTCGAATATCTCTATTACAATATAATACCCTTTACCATAATCGCAACAAAGGCTGACAAGCTTTCGAAGGCGGCGGTAGGGCGAAGCATTCAGGGCATAGCCGCTAAATATAAATGCGGCGCGGGCGATATAATCGCAACCTCTGCGGAAACGAGACAGGGACTTGACAGAGTGCTTGAAAAACTCGAAGCTATACTTAATTGATACGGCACGGGCGTTTGCCCGTGTCAATTTTTTTGCCTTTTGCATAGCAATGTATGTATGGGCAAATATTTCGGAACGGACGGCTTCCGCGGGGAAGCAAACGTAAATCTGACAGCCGACCACGCTTATAAGGTCGGCAGGTTTCTCGGTTGGTATTTCGGCAGCTTTAAGGTCGGCGAAAGGCCGAAAATAGTAATAGGCAAGGATACGCGCCGTTCAAGCTATATGCTTGAATACAGTCTCGTCGCGGGTTTAACCGCGTCGGGCGCGGACGCGTATATGCTGCACGTCACCACTACGCCGTCGGTCGCGTACATAACCCGCGTCGACCGCTTCGACTGCGGTATTATGATTTCGGCAAGTCACAATCCGTACTTCGACAACGGCATAAAGCTGATAAATTCGCAGGGCGAAAAAATGGACGATAAGGTTTGCGGATTAATCGAGGACTATCTCGACGGCAAGTCGCCGCCCATTCCCTTCGCCGAGCGCGACGCAATAGGTAAAACGGTGGACTTCGCTTCTGGCAGGAACAGATATATCGGGCATCTGATTTCGCTCGGTATCTATTCTTTCAGCGGAAAAAGGGTAGGGCTTGACTGCGCTAACGGAAGCGGTTGGGATATTGCAAAAGCCGTTTTCGACGCACTCGGCGCAACGACCTACGTAATCAACGCCGAGCCCAACGGGCTCAATATCAACGAAAACGCAGGTTCGACTCATATAGAGGGGCTGCAAAAGTTAGTAAGGGAAAACAAGCTTGATATAGGCTTTGCGTACGACGGCGACGCGGACAGATGTCTCTGCGTGGACGAAAACGGCGACGTCGTCACGGGCGACCACATTTTATATATGTGCGCAAAATATATGAAGGACTGCGGCGAGCTTATCACGAATACGGTTGTTACGACGGTTATGTCTAATTACGGGCTGTACAAGGCATTCGACAGCGAGGGGATAGGTTACGCGGTTACGCCGGTCGGCGATAAGTACGTGCACGAGTATATGGTTAAAAATAATTGCAGACTGGGCGGCGAGCAGTCGGGGCATATTATTTTTTCCAAGTATTCGACAACCGGCGACGGCATACTTACCAGCCTTAAAATAATGGAGGCGGTTATTGCTAAAAAAAGCACGCTGTCAAAGCTGTGCAAGCCGCTACGCCTGTATCCACAGACGCTCGTCAACCTTGCAGTAAATGATAAATCTGCGGCAATCGCCGACACCGAAGTGCAACGCACCGTAGCCGACGCGCAGAATAAGCTTGTCGGAGGAAGGGTGCTTTTACGCGCGTCGGGTACCGAACCGCTCGTGCGGCTCATGGTCGAGTCGCCGTCGGAAGAGTTGAACGAACTCTGCTCAAACGAAATTATCGCCACCCTGCGTAAAAGGGGATACCTGTCGCAATAAAGCTTAATTTTTATCCAAACAGCTGCGGGCAAATTTAACTTGCCCGCAGCTGTTTATAATTTTATTATTTTAAACCAGAATAAATATAACTGTCATATTAGAAATTTATGTAATTTTATTGCATTAAATATTATTGTGTAGTATAATAAAAGCAATGATTATGGCTAATTCTGTCAATTTATTAGTTTTTGGTGCTGGTGGTTACGGACAGGTAGTAAAAGAACTCGCCGAGGACCTTGGCAGATTTAATAGAATTGAATTCCTTGACGACAATAGTCGAATGGCTATCGGTAAGTTTTCCGACAGTGAAAAATTCTTAAAAGATTTTTCTTGTGCGTTTATTGCTGTTGGCAACCCTGATATCAGAGAAAAGCTATTTAATGAAGCAGAAGAGCTCGGCTTTAAACTCGTAAACATAATATCCGATAAAAGTAATATTTCTTTATCTGCGAAAATAGGCAGAGGTTGTGTGATAGAGCCGTTTGTTTCCGTCAGCGCAAACAGTGTTATTGGTGACGGAGTCTTTCTATGTTCTGGCAGTGTTATCGGACATAATAGTGAAGTAAATGATTTCTGTCAAATTGATTATAATGGCGTTGTATCTGTCGGCGCAGAAGTTCCTTCTAAAATTAAAGTAAAGGCAGGTTCGGTTTACCGTTAAAATTTGGGCTTGATTATGTATAAATATTTTTTCAAAAGATTAATTGATTTATTTTTATCTTTTTTAGGAATAATTATTTTGGCGCTTCCGATGCTTATAATTGCATTGGCTATTAAGTGTGATAGCAAGGGGCCCGTTTTTTTTAAACAGAACCGAGTAGGCAAAAAGAAGAAGATTTTCAAGATTTTGAAATTCAGAACTATGCGTATCGATACTCCGCATGATGCACCTACGCACGAGCTTTCCGACCCTAAAAAATGGATTACGAAAGTTGGCGGTTTTTTAAGAAAAACTTCGCTTGATGAACTGCCGCAGATATTTAATATCTTTGCTGGCCAAATGGCGATAATAGGGCCGCGTCCCGCGCTTTGGAATCAGGACGACTTGATTGCAGAACGAGATAAATATGGTGCAAACGATATTAAGCCGGGACTTACAGGCTGGGCTCAGATAAACGGTAGGGACGAGCTTGAAATTCCCGTTAAAGCAGCACTTGACGGCGAGTATGTCAAGCGTATAGGCTTTTTTATTGATATTCGTTGTTTCTTTGGTACATTCATTTCTGTCTTAAAGCACGACGGCGTAGTCGAAGGCGGCACAGGCGAACTTCATAAACAGGAAGAAGCAACTCAATCAGAAGAATCTTTTGAAGAAGATGCCGATAATGGAACTGAAGAGCAAAAAGAGGAGGAAACGATCGGTTGAAAAAAGTTCTTATAACAGGTAAAAACAGCTATATCGGTGTTTCTGTTGAAAAATATATAACAGAGCAGTATCCTGAAGTGTGCAGTTTCGATACTGTTGATATGCGTGATGGCACTTGGAAAGAAAAAAGTTTTTCAGGTTACGATGTTGTTTTTCATGTTGCAGGGATTGCACATTCGGATAGTGGAAAAATAAGCGAAGAAAAAGCGAAACTGTATTATTCTGTAAATACCGATTTGACAATTGAAACGGCAAAAAAAGCAAAAGCAGACGGAGTAAAACAGTTTATTTTTATGAGTTCTGCAATAGTATACGGCAGTAGCAGTAAAGTCGGTAAAAAGAAAATGATTACTAGGGATACGCCAGTATCTCCCGCAAACTCTTACGGCGACAGTAAAGTTCAAGCAGAAAACGGAATTGTTCTTCTTGCCGATGAGTGTTTTAAAGTGTGTGTGCTTCGCCCTCCAATGATTTACGGTAAAGACTGTAAGGGCAATTATCAAACACTTCGTAAATTTGCACTGAAATTGAATTTTTTTCCTTATGTAAAAAACGAACGCTCAATGTTGTATATAGAAAATTTGTGTGAGTTCGTTCGTTTAATGATTCTTAATGAAGAAAGTGGTACCTTCTTCCCGCAGAATGCAGAATATACAAACACTTCCGAAATGGTTAAAATGATAGCAACCGCAAACGGCTGAAAAATTTATTTG
>ERZ779626.1204-NODE-1204-length-11976-cov-12.350306_pt1 | contig 11976 bp, 12 predicted proteins | sample MGYA00514209_ERZ779626 | MGnify/ENA primary metagenome ERZ779626 (study PRJEB29562, sample SAMEA4376713) | mouse gut metagenome | isolation source: Cecum | study: EMG produced TPA metagenomics assembly of the A DSS colitis mouse model was used to assess the...
CCGCAAAGCGGCGGGCGGCGCCGCCCTCGCCGGTGTAGTAGAGATTCATTACGATACTCATGGCGCTACCTCTTTTTCCCAATATTTTCCTGAAGATACGGCACAAATTTCTCCAGCTCCCCTGCGGTCATGTCCTTCTTTTGCAGCAGGAGGGCTTTCTCCCCGCTGTAGAGCAGCAGCCAGAGCCTCTCCGTCTCATAAACGGCGGTCATTTCGCCGTAGGGGACCGCGTCCTCCTTTTCTCCCCCAAGGACAGAAAGTCCGGCTCCGTCAAAGCGCAGCTCTGTGCGGTTTTCCGGAAGACTCCAGTCAACGCCCCGCCTCTGGGAAAGCAGCTTGGCCGCTTCCCTGCGGCAGGAGGCCGCCGGTGCGGAAGAGCTTTTCTCCCCTATGGGAAGGAAATGCAAAAAACCGAAGACGATCCCCACAACGCCTGCGGCGATGAGGACCGGTGTCCTAGGCTCCACCAAACCGGGGACCAGTGCAAATATGCCCAGCGCGATCAGGATGACGCCCCATACCCGATACCGCTTCCGGCGCTTCTCCCGACCGGAACCTTTGGCGGCATAAGTGTTAAGGCCGTCTATGGCCTTCCATAGGCCTGGTACTTCCTCGCGGCTACGGGCCTCCAGACGCTTGGACAGAAGCCGGACCGTCTCCTCGTCCAAAGAGGGATCGTCATAGCCGCTCAGGCGAAAAATAAATTCCATGGCGATCCCTCCTATCGGATATTTCGCACCGTCAGGCCGGTCTTGCGGCTGATGAACTCCCGGAAGGCCATGGCGGTGCCTTTGGTAAAGCCGTCCTTGCGGTAGATCTGCCCCAGGTTGCGGTCCAGGTAGAACAGGAAATACTCCGATGTCTCGCAGACCGTCCGGATCTGATCGTAGGTAAAGCTGCTGTCGGTGGCCCTGCTGGTGCTGGTATAGCCGTCGGGGCCGAAGGAGGCGGTAACCTCCCGGGCGTCCTGCAGGACATGCCTGGCCCGGAAGCGCCCGTTGAGTCGGTCCTCCCAGACAATGATGATCAGCAGGAACAGCGCCAGAGCCCCGTTGAGCCACCACCGGCTGTCCCCTACCCGGAAAGATACCCAGGCAAAAAAGATATTCAGCGCGATAATCAGCAGCCCCAGCGTACGGACCATCCGGTTTCTGTTTCTCCGCATGGTCTTCCTGGCTCCCCTGGACAGGGCGGCCAGCTCCTTGCTGCCAATCACGGTCTGGTTGACAAATTCCATTGGATCACCTCCATAAAAAATCGCCCCGGACAAACGTCCAGGGCGAATACAATCATCCGCGGTACCACCTGAATTCCCCCGGCAGGCCGGGGACACTCCTTCTCTGTAACGGGAGAACCCGCCGTCCCTTAACCCGCGCCGGTTCAGGGACGAAGCTCCGGGACGACCTTCCGCGCCGCCGGGGAACGCCTCGCACCAAAACGGCGTCTCTCTTGACCCCGGGAGGAGCACGTACTCCTTCCCTTCTCTGCCTTTTTCGCTTATAGTATAGCCATGGACGGCGGATTTGTCAAGTGTTGTATGAAAAAGGATGGGGAAATCCTTTTCATGCTCTGCGTTATATATTCAATATCAAGGCTGTCCGCATCTGACACAAAAATAGTTTCTGCACCTTTCGCCGGCTTTTCTTGCGCGCAGCAAATACCCATGGTAAAATTAGAGCAATTACATTGAGAGCCTGTATTCATAAGCGGGGAATACGGTCTGTGAATACAAATTCTGACTTTCAGAAAGGACCGGCCAAGATGATTTACCGTATGGACAGGCTGCCGGAAGACAGCATCAATCCTATTACGCAGCGTGGGTATGACCGCTCATGGATCATTCTAATGCTGACCGGCAGCAAGGAATATCAAAAAATGTGCGGCGGCAATGGTTGTGCTTATACTATAAAAATCAGTCGTGCAAAATGCCGGGATTGGGAAATGGCAGTCTGCGACTGCATGGGGTTTTGCACGGCGAATCAAAAAAACTTGATTCTGGTAATGACGGAAGCAGAACTCAGTGCCGCCAAAATCCGGTATGGCGGCCACAGCTATAAAGAACCGGTTCTGCGGGAGAGCGAGCCCGCTGTTTTGGTTCACAGCACGCCTATGGATTCTTGGGAACAAATAAAATATGACGGAACGTTAAAAAGCTGGAATCTGCTGAAAGCTGAAAAAGTGATTTCAGAGGAGCAGCCCATTGGAATACAGCTGGGGGATCCTGAGGATTTCAGCAACTATATCATGTTTGGCAGCGGGGTCACGGGAGAAATCGTTGTGAGCGCAAAGCAGCGGGGCAAAATCGTGATGGACGTCAACGCAGAATACAGAACCGGCGCAAGACTTTATTTTGACGCCAAAAGAATGGCTCAGGACGGATTACTCCTTCGGGACGGCTGCCATCTCAAGGTAAAAGATGTATTGCCACTCGCCCCCTATCTGATCTGGGCCGCGACATGGGACACGGCCGGCCTGGCAAGCCAATTGTCCGTTCCAAGGATTTTTGCTGAGCAGGCCGACAGACAGTTTCAAGCTATTTTCAGTCAATACCTCCAGGACACAGAGGGTTCAAAGGGGTAAACTGTAATTGATCCGGCAGATACCTGCAAGCCGCCGCAAAAAGATGCCGCCGGCGTACGTACTGCCGGCGGCATGGTCATTGGAAAGCTCAGCGCTTGTTCTGGTTGCTCTGGTTGTTGTTCTGGTTCTGATTCTGATTGTTCTGATTCTGGTTGTTATTCTGGTTCCGGTTCTGATTGTTGTTCTGGTTGTTCATAGCCGTGAAACCTCCTTTCCAAAAACGGTACAGAGCTATTCTTTCCCAGCCCTTCCGTCCTTATACACTGCATCCTGCGCATAAAGGGAAAATTTCGGAAAAGAATAGAGGTATCCCATATTGAAAAGGAGCGTCCCTATGGAACTGAAAGACAGCGTTACAAAAGAAAACCTCCTGCGCGCGTTCGCAGGAGAGAGTCAGGCCCGCAACCGGTACACCTTTGCCGCAGACGCCTGTCAGGAGAAAAAGCTGCAGGTCCTGGAGCAAATCTTCACCTACACCGCCGGGCAGGAAAAGGAACATGCGGAGATCTTCTACAACCACCTCAAGCAGGGTGGGTGTGAAAACATCACCATAACTGCCAACTACCCCATCGATCTGCCGGATCAGCCCCTTCAGATTCTGGAGCTGGCGCGGCAGCATGAGATGGATGAATTCGGCGACATTTACCCCGCTTTCGCGGAAAAAGCCAAGGAGGAAGGATTTCCGGAGATAGCCCGCCATTTCCAGCAGATCGCGGAGATCGAAAAAATTCACGCGGAGAGATTTGAGCGGTTTGCCAGATTCCTTCGGGAAAATAAGCTTTTTGTCAGCGATGTGGAAACCGGTTGGATGTGTTTGAATTGCGGGCATGTGCTTACGGGGAAGCAGGCCCCCGCTAAATGCCCGGTCTGCTCTCATGACCAGGGATTTTTCATTCGGCTGGAGCTGTCGCCCTACGAAAGATAGGGCCCTTTCAGTCAGCCGCAGGCGGTCCCACGCGGGGCGCGCCAGGCAGATGCTTTCTGTGCGGCATAAAGCTCTCCCGCCCCCGTGGGACTGCCCGCGGCGCTTTACGGCTCCGGCAGGCGCAAAAAAACGGTGGATTTTTTCCGGAGGCTGTGCTATAATGCGGGGAAGGACGCCTGTCCGGTGTCCTTCCCATTCTTTTTCGATTCCGCCGCCGGAGTACCGGGGCGTTGGAGGTAAGACACGCATGAAGCACTCTCGAAGAATTCTCTCCCTGGCAATGGCACTGCTGCTGGTATTCGCCCTGGCGCCGGCGGAAGGCCTGATCCCGGTGGCCCACGCCGTAACCCAGGAGCAAATCGATAACCTGAAAAACGCATCCAAAGAGCTGGCCAACGAGAGCAGCAAGCTGAAGCTCCAGCTTGCTGAGCTGAAGGATCAGCGCAGCAGCGCCATTCAGCGCAAGAACCTTCTGGATCAGCAGATTGCCCTTACGACACAGCAGATCGACAACACGGAGAAGCAGATCTCCGGTTTTGAGGCCATGCTGGCTCAGACGGCCTATGAGCTTGAGGAAAACCGGAAGCAGGAGGAAGCCCAGTACGCTGTCTTCTGCGAGCGGGCACGGGTGATGGAGGAGGCTGGCTCCTCTTCCTACTGGGCGGTGCTGTTCAAGGCGGACAGCTTTTCCGACTTGCTCAGCCGCCTGTCTGACGTGCAGGAGGTCATGAACTATGACCAAGGCGTTCTGGATGAGCTGCGGCGGCTCCAAGAGAGTATCCGTGCCAAGCAGGAGGAGCAGGAGGAGCTGATGGCCCAGACCGAGGAGGCCAAGACGGAACTGGAGGCTCACAAGGCGGATCTGGACCAGCAGCGCACCGAAGCCGAGGCACTGGTGGCGGAAATTGAGGAAAATGTAGACGAGTATCAGGAACAGCTGGACGAGCTGAACGCCGAGCGGGAGCAGATCCAGGCGGAGATCGTGAAAAAATCCAACGAGCTGGCGCAGCAGATGAACATGACCGCCACCAAGGGCGGATACATCTGGCCTGAGACAGTGAGCCGCCGGATCACCTCCCCCATGGGCGGACGGAACACCGGCATCCCCGGCGCGTCCACCAACCACAAGGGCGTGGACATTGGCGGCGTGGGATACACTACCAACGTGCTGGCCACCAAGGCCGGCGTAGTCATCACCTCCAAGCTCTCCTCTTCTTACGGCAACTACGTGGTCATCAGCCACGGCCCGGGAAATACCACACTGTACGCCCACATGTCCAGCCGCGCCGTTAAAGAGGGCGACACCGTTACACAGGGGCAGATCATCGGTGTGACCGGCGACACGGGTATCAGCCGGGGCGCCCATCTGCACTACGAGATCACAGAGAACGGCAGCCGGGTGAATCCTCTGGATTATCTGCCCAATTACATCAAGGGCTGGTAAAAACGGCGGGGTCCTGTATCCCAGTGTCATTAAATTAGCTCGAACCCCAGTCGTTGAGGAGCAGAAGGGCGCATTTTGTTCCTTAACGACTGGGGTTTTTGTTTTGCGATTTTTAGTCAGCGGCAGATTTTTATAAATGTAATTCAGGAAGGCAGACCGCAAGGCAAATCGATATTTTTAGCGCAGTGAGGAAGCCCGCAGGCGGCTAAATCTATGAAAGGAGGAACCCCAAAATGGCGATACAGTCCCGGTGCAAACATAGCAATTTCAATTTTCGGTAGTCAGCTGCCTCTACCGGGAAATTAAGAAGCTGTACCAATAGGTGACGGTATGCAGATTGGCGAGGAAAATTTTTTGCCTGGCAAGGAAGAAACTCGCAGGAATCCTGACGGATTTCAAGAGTTTCTGACGCAGCCAGACGAAAAATTTTCCGTCAAGATGCGTGCCGGCGCCTATTGGTACAGCTTCTAAGGTATTTGTTTCTGGCTGCCACTCCCTTCTGCCCTCCCTTCGTTGATAGACCAAGTTTAGCCGAAAGGCATCGGGAAAGCTATTACCATTACCAACAAAGAATGTGGGACAAACAAGGCAGATGTATTGATTAGCAATCCCGATATACCCATTCACTATCTTTTTGTGGATGAAGCGCACAAGCTTTCCGAGATTGACAGCCGTAGTCCTTTCTATTATAAGGTCATAGACAAGTTGTTGGAACGTGAGGAGAAGCCACATATTATTTTTGCCTCGCCGAATATTCCAAACCCAGAAATCTATCTGAAGAGCATCCCTGATTTGGAAATGAGTGAGAGTCGAAAGCTGTCCTCCTCCTTTTCACCCGTAACGCAGTTCAAGTTCCTCATCAGTTTCGGGCAGCGTTCTATCAGTATGTTTAACGATTATTCCGAATCGTTGACAAAGGTGGCACAGTTCACAGGTGAAATCAATCTGAACACGATTCTTCCGCTTGTCAGCCGCAATTATGACGGAAATCCAAAACAGAACATCATATATTGTAGCTCGACTGCACAGGCAGTATCTCTTGCACGGTCTTATGCTGACACCATATACAGCACCGTCCCCGACCAAGAAGTGTTGGCGCTCTCACGGGACATTAAACAGGAAGTACACGGCGATTATTTCCTTGCAGAGATCATCACCAAGGGTGTGGCGTATCACATTGGATACCTGCCCTCCGCTATCCGTATGCGAATTGAGGAGCTTTTCCGCAAAGGTAGCATTACAACTATTTTCTGCACCAGCACCCTTGTAGAGGGTGTCAATATGCCGGCGGATAATCTCTTCATCACAAACTACAAGAAAGGCTATGCCTACATGGATGCGGTCGATTTTCGCAACCTCATCGGTCGTGTGGGGAGAATTGAATATAACCTTTACGGAAATGTATTTCTCGTCAGCATGAACGAGAAGGTCAAGGAGGAAAAATTTGAGGAACTGCTGAAGGAGAAAGTTCCAGCACAGAAGCTTTCTATTGAATCCGGGCTCACCAATGCACAGAAAAAGTCCGTAGTAAAAGCGCTTCTTGAGGGGAAATTGAGTTTGACAAACACCCCAAGAGTCAATCTGAGGAATCCTATACCCTTATGCGGAAATTCGCTCTCATTCTGTTGCGTGACATTACCAAGGGGAGAGACGGCCTCGTTCATAAAGAATTCGCACCGTTTCTGCAAGAAGGCGACGAGGCAAAAATGAAGGCAAACTTCGAGGAGAAGTCGACCAAACCAGACGATGATATAAATGTATCCGTAGATCAGACGGAAAATCTTACTACAGCCATCGCAAAAGGAATGCATTACCCAGTCCTGGATGCCAACGGAAATGTGAGCTATGATGACTTAATGGACTTCCTTGAACGGATGTGCCGTATCTTCAAATGGGAGAAATATGAGCGGCAGACACTTGGCAGAGTCAGCAAGAAAACAGGAAAGCACAGTATGCTCCGCTGGTATGCCGTCATTCTTATTCAATGGATACAGGGTACTGGATTGAGTCATATCATGAACAAGGCTATTGAATTCAATCATAACAATCCGGATTCCGGCGTTCAAGTCAACGGTAAGCAGGAACGTTACAATGACTCACGTGAGCATCGGAATGTTGTAATTGCTGACACACTGGAGGTAATTGAAAATGTAATTCTTTTTAGTATCTCCAACTATTTCCTACGTTTCTCGAATGAATATAAGCGGTTACACAACCTCGAGACCTTTCAAAACGATTGGTACGAGTATGTGGAATACGGAACGACCAATCCGCTCACTATATTATTACAACGAAGTGGTTTCTCCCGCGAAACCTCTACATATATTATCCGCCAGCATAAGAGCGAATACGTTGTTATTACACAAAGTGGAAACATAAAACTACGGCGCTCTTTATTACGAAGCAGGAATATTGGAGTGGCCCGTGAGTCGGTAGATATCCAGTATAATGTTCCCGAAATATTTGTGGATTAAGGGGGGCACCATAGTGCGTGGAAAAAGTATTAATTTGTTTTTGATGGATGGCGATGCCAATGGCCGCATCAAATGTACCCTTGCCAACTGGACTGGTATCGCCTATAAAATTCCCCGTACTGAGCTTGACAAGTGCAAGGAACGCGATGACTTAAAGCAAAGCGGTGTATACTTCTTATTTGGAACCTCCGACCAAACAGGAAAGCTGGTTGTCTACATAGGACAGGCCGGGGCCAGGAAAAACGGCGAAGGCATCCTTAACCGTCTGCAGGAGCATAAACGCAATCCGGAAAAGGATTACTGGACAGAGGCGGTAGTGTTTACCACATCAAATAATTCCTTTGGCCCCACAGAAATCAGCTATCTTGAAAATCGTTTCTGCAATCTCGCTATCGCTGCCAACCGCTATGAAGTAAAAAACGGCAATGATCCCACTTCTGGGAATATAACCGAGGAGAAAGAAAGTGAGTTGGAGGAGTTCATTGATTTCGCCAAGCTCATCATGGGTACATTAGGACACAAGGTTTTTGTCCCGCTGAGCCAAGTTCAGTCATCAAAAGAGCTACCAGTGGATGGGGTAGAAGCAGACGAAGGAACTATGTTTTACCTTACCCGCACAATTAAGCAGTATGGCATAACTGTCAACGCTGTGGCAAGGCAAACCAGTGACGGCTTTGTTGTGCTGCGGGGCAGCAGCATTTCGCCGCAGGATGATAGCACCATCTCAGCCGGAATCAGGGAACGCCGAAAGTTGGCTCAAGTAGATGAAAACTATGTTCTATTGGAAGACATCCTCCTTGCCAGCCCATCTGGAGCGGCTATGTTTGTTATAGGAAAAAGCGCAAACGGATGGACTTCCTGGAAAACCCAAGATGGGAAGACCCTCCATGACTTGGAAAGTGACCAGTGAGTGAGGCAACAACCTTTCAACGATTCCCCCAACCTTTTAATTTTCCCTCCCGTGGGGCAGGGGGAGGGTGCAAATTGCAAATCTTTCCTGATGGTGTATTGACCCCGCAAAACGAAAAAAGCGGGACGCCGGAGGATATCCGCACCCCCTGCGTCCCGCTTTTCCCTTGATTACAAGGCTTTTTCATAGGCAAAATTAAAAAGTCCTCAGCCGATTGTATCATCGACTGAGGACTTTCGTGGTGCCGGTGACCGGGCTCGAACCGGTACGCTGTCGCCAGCGGTGGATTTTGAGTCCACTACGTCTACCAATTCCATCACACCGGCAGAAACAAGTTGAGTATAGCATAACATCGATTCAAACGCAAGAGGCTCCACAAAAATTTTCGAAGTTTTGCAGGGGTACAATACCTGCCGGACAGCACCGGAGAAGTGAGGGACTATTTCGTATATGACGGGCAAACCGCCCCAAAAGGGATAAAAAAAGCCCGGAACCGCTGCGCCGCAATAGTTTCCCAAAATTTTGCGACAGGTAAAAATGGCGAAGTACTTTTGAACTCTTCAGAAAACTATCAAAAATACTCCCTCCAATTCATACCCGCTCTAAAAGCTCAGGATCCAGTCTATGACAAATTGAGCAGAGGGGTTCCAGAAAGAACCTGCCAGCCAGCAGACACATAAACTGTTCCGAGGGCCGCACTGGTAAGGAGCCTTTCCTGCTGTTGCGCCAGCGCATTCCTGGTGCGCGCCCTCATTCAGAAAGGAGATTGTTTTATGTCTCTGCCCAGCTTTCCCAATATTGACCCGCCGATCCAGCGGGAAGACGCAGTCAATCAGATTCTTTCCTCCATCGCCATGGAGGAACTCGGCCTGAGTCACATTCTCAACGCTGAGGGCGAGAAGCTGCAATATATCCTCGGTACCCTGCCCGGCCTCAGTGGCCCTGCCGCTGCCGTGGAGGATGTGCTGTCCGCTAACGAGAGCGTCCGGAACCTGCTGAAGGCCGCTGTGCAAAACCAGCTCTTCCTGAAGGCCAAAATGCAAGGGGCGCTGGAGGCGTCTCCCCTGCAGGGTCCCGCAGGCCCCAACGGCCCCGCAGGCCCCGCCGGAGCTGCTGGAGCAACTGGCGCCACCGGCCCTGCCGGTCCCACCGGAGCCGCCGGTGCAGCTGGCGCCACCGGGGCCACCGGCCCTGCCGGTCCCACGGGTCCCACCGGCCCCACCGGCGCGACAGGACCCGCAGGCCCTGCCGGACCGGATCTGATCGGCGCGGACGGTGCAATGGGCCCCACCGGTCCTGCAGGCCCCACCGGCCCCACTATCATCGACGTTGCTTATGCCGTTAACCCCGGCGCAGCCACGATCCCTGTGAATGGCCTGGTGCCTCTGCCGAATGACCAGGTGAAGGGCAAGAACATCACCATCAGCCCGGATAACACCAGGTTCACCGTGAAGACCGGCGGGATCTATCAGGTTGGGTATGTCGTCAATACCGACAAGGCCCTGACCGCCGGCGCCAGGCTGCTGGTCAACGGCGAGCCCAGGGAAGTGTCCGCTGCGGGGGGGATCGCAACATTGCCCCTGAGCCGGCTTTCCAACGAGGTCCTGCTGCGTCTGAAGGATAACGACGAAATTTCCTTGCAGATCTTCAATAATCCGCTTGGTACGGCGCTGCTACCTGCTCCCGTGGGGGCGTCCCTGAGAATCGTCCGGTTGAGTTAAGGAGGAACGCTTTATGTCAATGCCCACATTTCCCCAAAACGATCCTCCTCTGAGCCGCGAGGGAAGTCTTAACGAAATTATCGCTTCCATCGCCGCCGAGGAGCTGAGCTTGAGCCACATTCTCAACGCCGAGGGCGAAAAGCTGCAATACGTCCTGGGGACCCTGCCCGGTCTGGATGAGGCGGCCTCGCTGGATGAGGTGCTCTGGATCAACCAGAGCGTAAAGGACACGCTGTCCGGCATCGTGGAGCAGCAGATGATGCTGTCTGCCAAGCTGGGCGCGGCCCTGAAGGCCCCCACCATTCCCGGCCCCGCAGGCCCTGCCGGCCCTGCCGGTCCCACCGGCCCTGCCGGAGCTGCCGGGGCTGCCGGAGCGGATGGCCCTGCCGGTCCTGCCGGCCCTGCCGGGGCCACCGGAGCGGACGGCCCCACTGGCCCTGCCGGGGCTGCGGGCCCCGCCGGACCCACCGGGGCCGCAGGCCCGCAGGGCGTCACCGCAGAAGGCGTGGCCCGCAATGGCGCAACCGGTCCCACAGGCCCCGCTGGACCCACCGGGGCCACCGGCCCCAACCCCACAGCTGCCGCAGCCTTCGCCGCCAACACCCAAGGGCCTGACATCAACGTGCCGTCCTATTCCGGTGTTGCGATCCCTCTGCCGGATGCCCAGGTCATGTCCGCGGATATTACTGCCAACCCGGAGAACACCATGTTCCAGGTGAACAAAAAAGGCGTCTATCTGCTCTCCTACCGCGTGAATCTCACCAAGCCCGCGCAGGTAGGCACCAAGCTGCTCATAGACGGCATGGCGCGAGACACCACTAAGGTTATCCCCGCGGTTCCTACTGCCAGCTTTGAGAATCAGCATGTGCATCTTATGAACGCCGGTGAGACGCTCCAGCTTCAGCTGTGCGCGGCCCCCCTCCCCGGAATTTCTCCAAAGGCGCAAACTGTCACCCTAGCAGGCGGAATGGGCGCTTCTCTGCGTATCATCCTGCTGGAAGAGAGGTAATGAAGGGGCGCATTCCTGGTGTGTACACCCACTTAGAAAGGGGATTATTTTATGTCTCTGCCCAGCTTTCCCAATATTGACCCGCCCATCAAGCGGGAAGACGCAGTCAATCAGATCCTCTCCTCCATTGCCATGGAGGAGTTGGGAATGAGCCATATCCTGAACGCCGAGGGCGAGAAGCTGCAATATATCCTTGGCACTTTGCCCGGCCTCAGCGGCCCCGCCGCTACCGTAAAAGACGTGCTGAACGCCAATGAGAGTGTCAGGGATCTGCTGGAAACCGCCACGCAGAACCAGCTCCTCCTGAGATCCAAGATGCAGCGCGCGCTGGATACCACCCCCGCACAGGGTCCCGCCGGCCCCACCGGCCTCACCGGCCTCACCGGCCCCACCGGCCCTGCCGGACCCGCCGGAGCCACCGGCCCCACCGGTTCCGCCGGCGCGACAGGAGCAGCAGGAGAGACAGGCGCCACCGGTCCCACTGGCCCTGCCGGCGCAACAGGCGTTGCCGGTCCTGCCGGTCCCACCGGTCCAACGGGGCCTGCCGGAAGATATTCCCCAGGCATGGATGGCCCCACGGGTCCCACCGGTCCCACCGGCCCCGCCGGCCCTAACGTCACAGCCACCTCCGCCTTTGCCTCAAATTACACGGGAGGCACCGTCCTCCCCGATCCATTACGCGACGGTCTGTTAGGCGTCACGGTGCCTCTGCCGAATGTCGGGCAGCGCTCCACAAAGATTGACTTCGATAAAGCCAGCAGCGAGTTTATTTCGAAAATAGACGGATATTTCCAGATTTCCTACCACCTCAATCCCTCCACACCGTTGGTGGGCACTGCTCAGATCGTAATCAACAATGAGATCAATAAAGCCTCCGTCATGACTTCGCAGTTGGCTGTAAACCACTTCTCCG
>ERZ779626.1206-NODE-1206-length-11959-cov-23.754284_pt1 | contig 11959 bp, 4 predicted proteins | sample MGYA00514209_ERZ779626 | MGnify/ENA primary metagenome ERZ779626 (study PRJEB29562, sample SAMEA4376713) | mouse gut metagenome | isolation source: Cecum | study: EMG produced TPA metagenomics assembly of the A DSS colitis mouse model was used to assess the...
TAAGGCTTGTGACTGGACAGCCCTGCGAAATCGCGGAGCAGTTCCAGTGGGAGGAGGGGATACGCTCCGCGCGGGAGCGGGAAGACTGCAAGCGGCTCTATGGCGGCGGGCAGGCCAGCGTGACGCTGCTGTTTCCCGCTGGCACCTCCCTTGAAAAGCTGTCCCTGCTGAAATCCGTTTTAGACGACTTTATCCCCCTGGGCGTTCCCTATACGGTGGTGCGGCTGGACGAGACGGCCGCAATGGATGGGCACAGCTATTTAGACAGCGGCGCTGAAATATTGGACCCGCCGCCCGCCGAGCTGGACGAGCCGGAGAACGGCGAATGGATTTTGGAGTGATGGATGATGAACGGTTATGAGAGCAATTCCCAGTGCGTTTTGGAATACCTGGCGCTGTTTCAGGCCCTCTCCTCAGAGGAGATAGACGCGGAGCAGTGCCGCCAGAAGTGGCACATGATTTTGGAGCGGGAACAGTCCTCCGATGGCGTCCAGCTGGCCCCGCCCTTCCTCCGTCAGCAGTTCCAGCTGGAGGAGCGTGACTTCCTGCTGGCGATGGCGGCGCTGGCTTTGGAGATGGACGGGGGACTGAGAAATACCTTTCGCCGGAAATACGCCCTGGCGCTGCCCACCATCGAGTACGGCCTCCAACTAATCTCTCCCATCTGTCCCAGCAGCTGCAAGACGCTGGCGGAGCTGGCGGGAGATACGATGCTGTGTGGGCTGCTGCTCACCACCGCCGAGCTGACCGCCTACCCTCTGGAGCGACCCCTGATCTTGTGCCGCACTGTACTGGCCTTTCTGACCGGCCTATCCATGGCGGAGATCCCCGGCTGCACCCCCCTGATAGCTGATGAAACACAATGGCTGCCGCTTCACGAGCGCGAACTGGCGCAGGTGGAATCCTGGCAGGCTTTTGGAATGGAAAACACCTTGTATCTCTGCGCCCCCGCCGGGGCTGGACGGAAAACCCTTTTACGCCGCGCCTGCGGTCATATGGTGTGGGCCAAGCCGGAGGAGCTGTCCCAGTTTTCACTGCTGGATCAGGATCACGCCCTGCGGGAAATAGCGGCGCTGGCTACCCTTTTAGACGCCCCCATCTGCGCCGCGCCTGACCCTGACCGGAGTGCGTTCCGGCAGCTGGAGCGGCTTTGTCGGCAGTACGGAATCCCGCTGGCCGCTCTGGTGGAGGAGGATCAGGCGCTGGAGGGAGCGAAGGAGGTGGTGCGATTACCCCGGCAGCTTTCGGCGGAGCAGCGGCAGGCGGTGTGGGCTGCTCTGGTCCCCCAAACCGGGCCGGACACAGCGCCAAAGGGCGCCATGACCATAGGCGCTATGCTGGAAACCGCATTGCTGGCCCTGCGGACTGCGGCGGCTGACGAGCGGCAGACCGTCACCATGGAGGACACCCGACAGGCCATGCTCCAGCGGGGCGGAGCCCTGGAGTTTGGGGTGCGGTATCAGACCGATGTGGCGTTGGAGGATATGGTGCTGCCCGATAATGTACGGGAGCAGCTGGAGCTAATCTGTCAGGCGGCGCTCTGCGGCGATAAGCTGGCAGCTTGGGGCCTGCCCCGGCAGCGGGAGGGTGTGACGGCGGTATTCCATGGTCCCTCCGGTACCGGCAAGACCATGGCGGCCTCGGCCATCGCTCACAGGCTGGGAATGCCGCTGCTGCGAGCCGACCTGTCTCAGATCATGGACAAGTATGTGGGGGAAACGGAAAAGCATTTGGGACGTCTTTTCCGCAGCGCAAGGGAGAATCACTGCGTTCTGTTGTTTGACGAGGCGGATTCCCTGTTTGGAAAGCGGGCACAGGTGTCCTCCAGGCACGACAAATATGCCAATCTCTCCACGTCCTATCTCTTGCAGGAGATAGAACAGTATGACGGGATCGCGGTTTTATCCACCAATCTCCTCAGCAACTTTGACGAGGCGTTCTTGCGGCGGCTACAATATATCGTGCGGTTCAGCCTGCCGGACGCCGCGCTGCGGGAGACCCTGTGGCGTCAGGCGCTGCCGTCGGAGCGGTGTGCGGAGGAGCTGCCCTATGGACAACTGGCCCAAGCGGAGTTGAGTCCGGCGCGGATTCTGGCCGCAGTTCGGGGAGCGGTGGTGGAGACGCTGGGCAACGGGCGAGAAAAGGTTTTTTTGCCTTGCCTTATAACTGCATTGCGACTGGAGCTGGAAAAGGGAAATAAGTCTCTGCCAAAGCCGCTGGCGGAGTTATGTAAGACCGGGAAGGGCGGGAATGGGTATGGAAGCTAAATTGCAACAGCAGGCGCCGCAACAGGATCATGTGAACAAGCCGAATCTGACGGGTATCCCGACACAGATGAAACTGGATTTCGAGCAGCGGAGCGGGCTTTCTTTTGATGACGTCCGGGTACATTACAATTCGGATAAGCCGGCGCAGTTGCAGGCGCTGGCCTATACGCAGGGGACGCAGGTTTATGTGGGGCCGGGGCAGGAACGGCATCTGCCGCATGAGTTGGGACATGTGGCCCAACAAAAGATGGGATATGTACGAATAACAGATACTATTGGAGCCATGCCTTTTAATTTAGATTCAACATTAGAATATAAAGCGGACCACATACAACTGTGCTCACAATTTAATGATGCACCTCAAAAAAGTTATGTGGCACCGCCATTGAGAATTTTGCCAATACAATGCCGACTGGATATTGAATACAACAAAATTGGAAATGTGTGGAATATTTTACGTGACACTCGTCCGGAATTTTCGGAGAGTATATCTCCGCTTTTTAGCGACTCTAAATACTCTATGTATCAAGACGAATTAAAAAAAACAGAGGAGTTTGCCGAAATTGATCCCCGTACAAAAGATCATATTATTTCTTATGAAGCAATAAATAAACTGCTCAGAGGAATACTATTTGTAAATCTGAATGGTACTGACAAGGCAAGCAAGAAGCGTCCATTAACAAAGACTCCCAAGGCCCACAAAAGTAATACGACTCTCAATATGCTAATTAAATTAGTTAGGATGATTATCCCCAAACCAGATGATTATATCGTTTTACACAACTTGCTTGAATTTGATAGAATTTTATCGCTTATAGATAAGAAGGAACCTGATTCAAAAGCGAAAGAGAAAAAAAAAGAGGGCCTTGTCCCACAAAAGTATTTGGACATGTTGGACAAGCAACGTAAAAAAGCCTTTTCTATTGTATATTCAATAGATGCCATTTTGGGTCCTGAAGAAGTTGATGTCGCAATCCTGAATGGTCTCGCGAATGATCTTGAGTTTTTGCTTAATAGCTCAGTAGGGAATTTGCGTTTAGGAGATGGCTCCACAAATAGTTCGATTCACTCACATATTGATCCTATCTACAACAGTTTTCAACTTAGTAAACCTACAGGCTCTTCAAAGTGGGATTTAAATTTTGATGGTGCATCCATAGAATATATCGCATCTGCAGAAAGTGGAATAGACAAGCTCACTATCTCAAAGCTCTCCTTTGAGTCATCCAAGCGATCTATGGCAAGGCGTTTATACAGGCTCTTAACCATTAGTGAGTATTTGAAAAATGGAAATGTCCCGAACTCAGTAGAACATGGTGATACTAACGAAATAGTAATTCCTGCTTTCTATGTAAAGGAGCCAAATAAGGAATCTTCGACAGTGCCAACGGTGTATACAAGTGACTATCAGGTAAATGAACAAGAGAATAAACAATGTGTTCTTCCAAATGTAAAAATTTTATATACTAAAAAAGGCAAAAGCAGGGCGGTAGAAAGAAGCACGATAACAAAAGAAATTTCCACAAAAAAAGAACGAAAACCCGGCTTTACTCCTATTTATTTTGACCTAAATACAATAAATACAATAACAGATGACACTAAAAGTACACATGAAACAGATTCCACTTTTCCGCCTCCAACGGTTACAACAAAAAGTGTGGGCGGCATGACCATAAGTCTTTTTCCTCCCGCTGATATTTCAATAATTCAGATAGACGAAACATTTTCCAAAAGTCGCTCAAAAATTTCCAAAGATTTAGGGAAACCACTGAGAAGAAAACCACCGTCCCCGGCAAAGACCAAACGGCTAAAGCCGGCAGGTAGTGATACATAAGAAAAAATCAAATATAATAACAGGTCTCTTTCTAATACCCAGGGATGATTTACACCGCCCCTCCAATGTGGTAAAATAGGAAACAACATCTAATTTGGCCTGATTCTCAAGCGGTCAGGCCCCATTGGAAACAGGGGGTACCCCCTGTTTCCAATCCCCCATGGGGGATTGGAATGTCTACTGTTTCACAAAGGGGGGATGGTATGCCGAAGCAGCCAATCGCCATTCCTTATGCACTGCGGGAGACGCTTCAGCTTGGTCTGACCCAATATAAGATTATTTTTCTCTCCGCAGGGACCGGCTGGGGCAAGACCACCGCTGTGAACCGGCTGCTGGAAAAGCAAAATGCCACCTGCCTCTCCCTGCGGAAAAAATCTCTTCCATGTTACTTCTCTAAGGAGCGGTTAATCGTCCTGGACGACTTCCAGGAGCTGCCGGCCCAGGCCGAGCAGCAGTTCCAAGAGATTTTGCGAAAGTCCCAGCGGGCACAGCACTTTGTCCTGGTCTCCCGGGGACCTCTGCCGGAATACCTCTCCCTCTACGAGGCCACCGGCGTACTGCTCCAGCTGGGAAGCGAGAATCTGGCGCTGGATACGGAGTGCCTGACACAGCTTGTCCAGGCCCGCGGTCTCACCCTTTCCACCGAGGACATCCAGCGCCTCCGGGATGAAACCGGCGGATGCCCTGTGGCGGTCAATATCCTGCTCCTGATGCTCTCCGCCGGGCAGCCCTTCCAGCAGTCCACGATAGACGCCATGGGCGGGAAGATGGGCGCGTACATAGGCGAAACCGCCCTGCGGCTGCTGGACCCCAAGGCGCAAAAGCTCTTAACCGAGTTGTCGTTGTTCGGGGAGTTTGACCAGAAGCTGGCGGAAATGCTCACCGGGGACAAGACGATCCTCTCCACCCTGGAGGCCCTGCGGCACACCAGCGGTTTGATCCAGCGGGAGGGGGATGTCTGGCGGATTGACGACCAGCGTTTCCTGATCCCGTACCTGCGCCAAAAGCTCCTGGCCGAGTACCCGGAGGAGCACATCCGCTCTGTCCACCTGGCCGGCGGGCGCTGGTACGCCCTCAAGCAGGACTTCCGCAACGCCCTTTACCACTACCAGCAGGCGGACAGCCGGGAGGACATCATGGACGCTCTGGCGCAAAATGCCCGGCACCATCCGGGCGTGGGCGCCTACTACGAGATGCGGGACTACTACAATCTGCTGACCGAGGAGGAGATCCGCGGGAACCCCGATATGATCTGCGCCATGAGTATGCTCCGCTCCATGACCTTCGAGCCGGAGGAATCGGAGAGATGGTACGAGGCCCTGAAGGAGTATATTCAGCACATGGACCGCCGGGACAGCGACTACCAGAGGGTGCTGGGCTTGCAGTCCTATCTGGAGATCGGACTGCCCCACCGGGGAACGGGCGGGCTGGCAAAGAAAATCCCCGCTGTCGCCAAGTTGTTGACCGCCAAAACGGTGGCTCTCCCGGAAATGAGCGTGACCAGCAACCTGCCCAGTCTTTTGCGGGGCGGGAAAGACTTTTCCGAGTGGGTTCCCAGGGACCGGCGGCTCTATAACACCATCCGCATCCCGGTGGAAATGGTTTTGGGGCGGTACGGCGTCGGCCTGGGCGATATTGCCCTGACCGAGAGCCTGCTGGAAAAGGGCGAGGACGTGTCGGGCCGATTCCTGGCCCTGACCGCCCTACAGGAGGAGCTGCGGGCCAAGGGCACGCCGGAAATGGAGTTTGTCCTGACCGCTCTGCTGGTGCGAACGCTGCTGACCACTGGAAGCGTCGGCAAGGCCAGAGATTTGCTGCTCCAGTTCCGCGGGTCGGTAGCGGAGCGGGGAGTTACCCGGCTGCTGCCCAATATCGACGCCATGCGCTGCCGCCTGAGTCTGCTGGATGAAAGCACCTTTGCCGCCGTCTGGTATGCGGAGTTGGCGCCTAACGAGGCGACCTTTTTCGGGATGGAACGTTACCGCTACCTCACCAAGGCCCGCTGCTACATCAAGCACCGGGAATACCATGTGGCGCTGCTGCTGTTGGGGCGGATGCTGGATTACAGCCAACGGTATAGCCGCCCTCTGGATATGCTGGAAACCCTGATCCTGATCTCCATCTGCCGCTATCGCATGGGAAGCGAGGACTGGCGGGAGCACTTCGCGGCGGCGCTGGAACTGGGCGCAAAATACGGCTATGTGGCGGTATTTGTTCAGGAGGGGGCCGCGCTGCTGCCGCTGCTGGAGCGCTACAACCACAAATCGGTAAAACCGGATTATTGGGAAAGGATTTTGTCCGGTGCGGTGGTGCAGGCGGGATATTACAGCCAGTACCTTCAGCCGCTGGACAGCCTTCTGACCCGCCTGACCCAGACGGAGACCCTGATTCTGCGCTTAATCAGCCAGGACAAGAGCAACGAGGAAATCTGCGCTTTGCTGGACATCAAAATGCCCACAGCGAAAACCCACGTCCGCAACCTGTTCAAGAAGCTGAAGGTATCCAGCCGGATCGAGGCGCAAAAGACGGCCAAGCGGCTGGGACTGATATGATAAAGAGGTGCGCTATGGAACATCAAAACTTAAATCAGGAGCAAAAGCTCCATGTGATCCTGTGCGGGCCTCTGGAGAAAACGGAGCGCGCCCTGCTCCGGCGCGGCGACGTGGAGATCAAGCGGGGCAGCAACCTCAATCTCATGGGAGAAATGGTCAATGAGGTTTATGACTGCGACATGATGATCGTGCAGGCCCCCTACGGCCATGGCCTATACAGCATGACTTATCCGGTTCGGGAGGACAAAAGGTGTCCGGTATGGATGGTTGCCGATCCTCCAGACGCGCACGTCTGGAAAGAGATCAACTTCCAGTTGGACAATCTTCCCGAGAAAAACAGACAGCGCGCGGAGCTGGCGGCCCGCACAGGACCGCCGAAAAACGAGATCGTCCTTCTGGCGGGCGAGCCGGAAACGCGCGGCGAGCTGACAACCTGGACGCGGGAGATCTGCGCCGGGTGGGGACTGGCCCCGGAACTGACCGCCCCGGAGGACGCGAAAGCCTATCTGCGGGGGCTGCATTACCGCGCCCCGCAGGAGGGACCGCCGGAGCTGGTAGTAATCGCGCTGCCGGGAGTGGACGGCCTCAACGCCGCTGAACACATTCGGAGGGTATACCCTAAGACCAGCTTAGTCTGGTGTTGTGATTTGGATTTCGCCCTGCAAGCCTATGACTTGCAAGCGGACTTTTTCTTTCCGTTGGAGGAAATCAGCCGGGAGAAGCTGGAGGAAGGGTTTTCCAGATGGGGAGAACGGACAAAACATTTCATGGATCGAGGTAGCAAACAATGAAAAAACGGATTATCAGCATCATCACCGCTCTGGCTCTGTGCCTGAGCCTTTGTCCCACCTGGGCATTTGCGGCGGCGGCAGACCCCGCCCTCTGCCGCCACCACCCGGCACATACCGGGGAGTGCGGCTATATCGCCCCCACCGAGGGCCAGCCCTGCGGCCACCAGCACACAGCGGGGTGCTACACCCTGGGGGTACTACCCGACGCGGACGACGGCGCCCCCTACGAGATTGGCGCGGATACGGAAAACCTGCTGGACTGCCAGCACGTCCATGACAGCGAGTGCGGCTATGTCCAGGCCGACCCCGGCCAGCCCTGCGGGTATGAGTGCCGTATCTGCCCCATTGAGGACCTGATCGCCGCCCTGCCGGATAAAGTGACGGAGGATAATGCGGACGAGGTGCGGGCGCAGCTTGACGAAATCCTCGCTTTGTTTTCAGTGCTGACAGAGGACGAACAGGAGCAGATCGACCTGTCCCGCGTCTACGAGCTGCAAGGGGCGCTGGACGAGGCCAACGACCCTACACCGCTTTCAACGGGCGATGTTGATTTATATAGCACTTATACTGTAACGTTCACCGAAGCAGAGTGCAGCGGCGGATGCCAGGGGCATAAAATTACACAGTCATATACGCAAATAGAGGGTGCGAAAATCCTTGTAGAAAGCGGTACCCACAACATAACTTTTTCAGGATTAAATCTTAGGTCTGCCGCCGTTGGCATCATGCCTGGCGGGACAATGAACCTGACTTTAGTGGGTACTAATAAAATAGTAGGTTCTGGCCGTGGATTTTATGTGCCGGTAGGTGCAACTTTGGTGATTACAGAACAGAGCACAGGTTCACTGGATATTTCCCTTACTAACTCTACGACTGCTGCCGGTATTGGCGGCGCATATTATGATCCAAATGGAAATGATGGTGATTTTAGCTGCGGAATGGTGGTAATCAACGGTGGTACGATAACAGCCGCCGGCAGAGATGACAGTGCAGGCATTGGCGGTGCATCTTATGCCCCGAATTTTGGAAACGGCGGCAATATCACCATCACTGGAGGTCATGTTACAGCTACAGGAAGCGATGGTGCCCCCGGTATCGGTGGAGGCAAGGGGTCAGACAACGACGGTTCCCTGACGCTCAGTTCTGCCGATATGTTGGACAACAGTACCACTCTCGGCTCCAAAGGAACCTACACCATCAACGGCGACCCCACCGAGGATATGATTGTGGTGCCGGAGGGCCTTGTTTACACCGGGCAGGCTTTGGATGTGTCCGGCATCAGGATCAACGACAGCAAGACCGGCACAGCGGAATATTTCGGGCAGACTTTCCGGGTGCAGGCCAGCGCGGATGGCTGGGAACTGCAAGATTTGGGTGAGGTGAAAGAAAGCGGGACATATACTGCTGTTTTCAAGAAAGGCGATAAGACCATCAGCAAAACCTTTACCGTCAAACAGTCCGGCACAGACTTAACGAGTGAGGGCAAGGTGCTGACCTACAACGGCGACACGCAGACTACTACTTTCACCGCCGATGACAACATCACCGTCAAGGCCACGCCCACCGCAACCGGGCAGGCTCCGACAAAAGCGGCGGCACGTCTGAGGGGTGATCCTACTGCGGGCCAAATGGTGGTGTTTGTGGGTGATACGCAGGTGTCCGCTCCTGCGGACGTTGGCGAGGACGGCACCTACACCATGACCGTCAGCGCCGCCGATGTGCTGGCTGCGGCAGGAGGCCCAGGTACGGGAATCACCCTCACCGCGAAATTCGTGGGGAATAACAATATGGCGGACGCGGCAGGGACGGTGCCAGTCAACATTTCCGCCGTTGCGAAGGTCGTAAATGGCAGCTACACCACCTATGTGGGCAATTTGGACGATGCGTTCAAAACGGAAAACGATGGCGCGACCATTACGCTGCTGAAGGATGTGACACGAGCAACAACTCTCCGCATCAAAATCAACTGCACCTTGGACCTGAACGGGCATAATATTAAATCCACCAACGAAACATGTCTCTCAGTTGCTAGTTCTTTTGCTGTGACCATCCAGGGCGAGGGGGAGATCATTTCCGAGCAGAGCCACGCTCTTGTTGTGGCAGGAAGCGTAACGCTGGAGGGCGGAACCTTTACCAGCAACAAGGGGGATTACGCCGGTGTATATGTCAATTACGGTACTCTATCGGTCATTGGCGAAAATGTGGTCATACAGAATACAAGCAACGGCGGTTATGGGTTGGCTGTCAACAATGCTCAGTCCGTCCAGCTCTCTGCCGGAACATACTCCGGGACGGCGGGGGCGATTAGTATTGTAGGCGGATCTCTCACCCTCGGCGGCCTGCTGGCCCACAGCGGCGACACCCGGTACGCCTATTTTGACGAAAGCGGCACAACCCCCTTTACGGGTGTGCTGGGCAATAAGTCGCTGACCGGCACAGTGACGGTGAAGGAGTGCCAGCATAACGGCGAGGGCGTTTGTGCTTATGTCCACAACGAAAACACCAGCACCCACACTGAAACCTGTCTGGCCTGCGGGAATGCGAAAGGCGCTGAGACTTGCAGCTACGATGCGACAACCGGCAGGTGCGTCTGCGGCTCCACGTTGGAGGTCACGCTGCCCACTGACCTGAAGCTGACCTATGACGGTACAGCGAAGGAACCTGCTGTCACCGTCACGTTGGACGGGACGGTGCTGACAGCGGAGCATTATACAGTAGTCTACGCCAACAACAAAGACGCCGGAACCGCCACTGTGACTGTCAACGGCAGCGCGCCGTATACCTTTACCAAGGAACTGACCTTCCGTATTGCGAAAAAGCCCGTTACCGCTGTTGTGACTGCCGCTGATAAGACTTATGATGGCACTCCCAACGCGACAATGAGCGCCACCGTAACAGAAGGAATTTTAAGCGGTGACAGCATCACGATCTCCGGCGTGACCGGAACCTTTGCCGATGAAAATGTCGGAACCGACAAGACGGTTACGGTGAACACCACAGACGCCAGCGTTACCGGTGTCAATGCGGAAAACTACGAAGTTCATTACCCGGAAACCGTCACCGCCAGTATAACCCCCATTGAGGTCACACTTACTTTTGCGGACCAAACAATCATTTATGGAGAGACGGTCACAAAAGCCACCGCCAATGTGAATGGCGTAAAGATCGTCTATTCTTACACCGGCACCGCCACTGGAAATGATTGGCCTGTGAACGTGGGAACATACACCATCACCGCCAAGGTTGCGGCCACCGGCAACTATGGGGAGGCCACCGCCACCGCCCAGCTTGTCATCAACAAGGCCGCTCTGACCATTAAGAGCGCGACAGTAGCATCCAAGACCTACAATGGCAATGCTGACGCTTCTGTGTCCGGCGTGACCTTTGACGGCTTGGTGAGCGGAGAAACGCTGGCCCTCGGTACAGATTACACTGCTACCGGCACCTTTGCAGACGCGAGTGCCGGGACAGGCAAGAGCGTCACCGTTGCTGTGACCCTCAAGGACAGCGCCAAGGCGAAAAATTACAATCTCACCAACAGCTCGGTGAATGCCACCGGCGACATCACCAAGGCCAGCCAGACCGCGCCCAGTATCTCTGGCCTTCCCACAGGGACCATCACCTACGGCGACAGCTTCACCCTGCACACCGAAGGCGGTGTAAGTTGGTCCGCCAGCGGCGCCGCCGCTGTGGACAGTTCCGGTAAGGTCACTGTCACTGGCACAGGTAAAGTGACCATTACCGCAACAAAGCCCGGAGATAACAACCATTATGCAGCGGAAGATCAAATCACCTTTACCGCCGTTCCCAAGGCACTGACTGTCACCGGCCTGACTGCGGAGGACAGGGCCTATGACGGCACCAATGCAGTGCAGATCACAGGCGTAATCCTGAACGGAATTGTGAGCAACGATAATGTGTCCGTCAATCTGGCTAACCTGACCGGAACACTGAACGGCTCCGACGTAGGAACCTATACCGCCGTCACCCTGCCCCGGCTGACCCTCACCGGCGGGGCGGCGTCCAACTACACCCTGACCCAGCCTGTGGGCGCGGTCCCGGCCAGCGTAAAGATTGAAAAGGCCCCGGCCCTCACCCCCAAGACCGGCGATTTGGCGGTTGCCAACAAGCAGGAGCATACCTACACCTACGGCCTGGGCGCTCTGCGGCCCGATGTGCCGGAGGGCATGAGCCTGGGCAGCACCGCCGTCACCTACGAGTTGGGTCCGGTCAATCTGGGCAGCTACTACACCAGCGGCGCATTGATTGACGGTCAGACACTGACCCTGCCCATTGACGCGGTGGAGAGCGATAAAGCGGAGGGAATCGGCACCATCACTATCATTATCCACACCGGCAACTTTGAGGATATGACCGCCACCATCAACGTGCGGAGCGTCAACAAAATCATCCCCACCGGCGGCCCCACCATGAGCGCGAATACCCTCACCTATGGGCAGGCCCTCAGTGCAATTACCCTGTCCGGCAACATGAAGGACGGTGAAACGCCTGTTC
>ERZ779626.1211-NODE-1211-length-11933-cov-29.668379_pt1 | contig 11933 bp, 10 predicted proteins | sample MGYA00514209_ERZ779626 | MGnify/ENA primary metagenome ERZ779626 (study PRJEB29562, sample SAMEA4376713) | mouse gut metagenome | isolation source: Cecum | study: EMG produced TPA metagenomics assembly of the A DSS colitis mouse model was used to assess the...
GGCTGCGCGAACCTGACCAGCGTTACCATCCCGGAGAGCGGCGCCGAGATTGGCACGAGGGTATTCCGGGGCTGCACCAGTCTGCAAAGCGTGACCATCCTGGAGGGCGCCACCGAGATCGGCGAGAGGGCATTCTCCGCCTGCACCAGTCTTACCATCCACGCCTCCGCCGGTTCCAGGGCAGAGGAGTACGCCAAGAAGTACAAGATCCCGTTTGAGGCCATCTGAACAGGAGGTATTTTATGAACATCAAACAAGCCAAAACACAAATTCAGAACGCCATGACGGCGTATTTCACCAAGGACCCCTTCGGCAATTACGTCATTCCCATCGAGCAGCAGCGGCCCGTGTTCCTCATGGGCCCTCCGGGCATCGGCAAGACGGCCATCATGGAGCAGATCGCGGCGGAGCTGGGGGTGGGGCTGGTGAGCTACTCCATGACCCACCACACCCGCCAGAGCGCCCTGGGCCTGCCCTTCATCGTCCGCAAGACCTACGGCGGCAAGGAGTACGACGTGTCCGAGTACACCATGAGCGAGATCATTGCCTCGGTCTACGACCTGATGGAGGACGCCGGGGTGAAGGAGGGCATTTTGTTCCTGGACGAGATCAACTGCGTGTCCGAGACCCTGGCGCCCTCCATGCTCCAGTTTTTGCAGTACAAGATTTTCGGCCGCCACAAGGTCCCCGACGGCTGGATTGTGGTGACGGCGGGCAACCCGCCGGAGTACAACAACTCGGTCCGGGAGTTCGACATCGTCACCTGGGACCGGCTCAAGCGGGTGGACGTGGAGCCCGACTTCGACGCCTGGAAGGAGTACGCCTACAGCCGCTCCACTCACCCCGCCGTGATGACCTATCTGGAGATCAAAAAGGCGGACTTCTACCAGGTGGAGACCACTGTGGACGGCAAGCGGTTCGTCACCGCCCGGGGCTGGTCCGACCTGTCGGACATGATGCGGCTGTACGAACAGCACGGGCTGAAAATTGACGAAAATCTGGTGGGCCAGTACCTGCAAAACCGTAAAATCGCCAAGGATTTTGCCGTCTACTACGACCTGTTCAACAAGTATCGCTCCGACTACCAAGTGGATAAAATCCTCTCCGGCAAAGCGGACGAGTCCATCAAGGACCGGGCCCGGAAGGCGAAATTCGACGAGCGGCTTTCCTTGCTGGGCCTGTTGCTGGACGGAGTGACAGAACACCTGCGCTCCGTGTGTGCCGTCGAGGCGGCCCAGACGCAGCTGTTAGAGGCGCTGCGAGCGGTGCGGACGGAGTTGGCCAAGCCGGGAGCGGAGGCGTCCAAGCTGCTGGAGAAGCAGATCAAGAGCCAGCGGACGGCCCTGGCCGCCGGGCGGCGTGCGTCCTCCATGAGCCGGGAGAACCAATTGACGTTGGAGAGCGTTTGCGCTGTTTTAGAGGAAGAGCGGGCCATGCTGGTGAAAGAACGCCCAGAAGACGGGAAAGCCGCCTTTGCCCTGCTGAAAAAGGACTTCGACCAGCGGATGGCAGGGCTGCGCAAATCTGCCGGGGACGCCGGGAAGAAACTGTCCAACCTGTTCCGCTTCTGCGGCGAGGTTTTCCCCGACGGGCAGGAGCTGCTGATCCTGGTGACGGAACTGACCCTCAACCCCCACTGCGCCCGGTTCATTGGGCGCTATGGGTGTAAAGAATACTACGAGCGGAATAAGGAGCTGCTGTTCTACGAGCGGCAGCAGGAGATCATCCGGAAGATGGAGGATATTGACTGGGATCTGGACGAGGTTTAAAATTAAAATTACCAAACATTTACAGGAGGAATTTTAACATGGAAAACAAGCAGGATTTTGTTATCACGAAGGGCGTTTTGGAGAAATACAAAGGCCCCGGCGGGGATGTGACCATCCCGGAGGGCGTGAAGAAAATTGGCCCGGATGTCTTCTGTGGCCGCCGCCTTCAAAGCGTCACCATCCCGAAGGGTGTGAGGGAAATCGGCAGCGATGCCTTCGAGGGATCCAGCATTCAAAGCGTAACCATCCCAAAGAGTGTCCGGTCGATTGGACGTGGTGCTTTCAGCTACTGTGAGAACCTGACCAGCGTGACGTTTCAGGACCGGGAGGACGCGGTAGGAATGATTGAGGAGTTGGACCTAGTATTCAATGGTTCCCCCAACATTACCAATGTCGCCATCCCCAGATGCATGGCAGGGATCGCCATTGCGCTTTTCGAGGACACCCTATGGCTCAAAAATTTGGGGGAGTTCGCAGTCCTGGACCATTTTCTGATCAAATACCAGGGGACAAAAGCGAACGTGGTCATTCCGGAGGAGATCGAGGAACTGGGCTGGTTGTCGTTTGCTGGCTGCGAGAGTATAAAACACGTTGTCATTCCGGAGGGTATCACGGAAATCGGCTGCGGCACGTTCGAAAGATGCAAAAACCTTCAAAGCGTGACCATTCCAAAGAGCGTCGAGGCGATCGACAAATCCGTATTTGAGGACAGCCGTCCGGCCATCATCGCGCCCCACATCCCCATTGATGATTTTGCGCCGAAGAACAAGCCTGGGGCATGTGCGGGTTTTGCCAAGGCGTATCTGGACGGCGCGGAGCTGGATGAGGAGATCAAAGCGGGCTACCTCAAGTACATCAAGGGCCAGAAAAAGCGGCTTTTCCCTGCGGCGATCCAGTACGAGGAGCTTTTGCGGCTCATGTTAGCCGAGAAGATGATTGTCCGCAAGGACATCGATCCCCTGCTGGCCGAATGCGACAAGCAGAACAATATCGCGGCCAAGGCGGCGGTGCTGGACTACGCGGGCAGGAATTTGAAGCCCGTGGACCCGACGAAGGAATTTAAGCTGAAGGGACTATGAAGCCAAATCTTATTTTGACAGGAGGAACACGCTATGTATGATGACACCGATGCCCTGCGCCGGGAGCTTATGGACGAGGCCTGTGCCGGGGCCTTCTCCGGCCTGGGGGCCATGCTCCTGGACGAGGAGGAGATTCGAAACGCAGACCCGGAGGAACTGGAGGAAATTGCACGGAGGCAGGGTTGGTGATATGGAGATTCAGGTGATTTTGAGCGCGGTTACCAAATAGAGTACCGCGTCTGTGAAGAAACAGATTGACAACTCGGGTGAGGACGTTGGCAGCTTTTCGTAAGACTTCCCCTTGACAAAAGCTGTTTGAGGACAACATTTCCGGCAAGCTGTCCGATGAACGGTTTATCAAGCTGTCCCGCGACTATGAACAGGAGCAGGCACAGTTAAAGGCCGTTGTGGAAACCCTGGGGCGGGAAGTGAAACAACAGGAGCAGAAGAAAACCAACGTCAGGAAGTTCATTTCCGTGGTGAAGAGGTACACGGACATGCCCCAGCTTGACGCCACCATCCTGCGTGAGTTCGTGGAACAGATCAGGGTGTCCGACACCTACACGACCGACGAACAGCAGAAGCGGGTGAAAATCCGGGAAATTGAGATCGTCTATAACTTCATTGGTGCGTTTGATTTTGAGGGAGCGCGGGAGCAATCCCAAACTGCCCAAGACCAAAATAATGCGAAAGTCGGCGCAGCTTGACGCTACGCCGACCCTCGCTTAAAATGTTTTCTTACGTTACCAGCCTATTTGTGCAATATTTATTTTTCAAACAAGGCCTAGCGGTCCATCCGACCAGAAATCAAATCATATCCCGGGTGAAATTTCCGCATGGCATCGTTGTTGTCCTTGACGGGCGACAGCCCGCCTGCGTCCGCCGCCTTGCCCTGCGAAAATTCTGCTCCGGCCTCTGGTTCGCTTTCTGACCGGATACACCACTAGTCAATTCACTGTTATTTTATTGGTTTGCTATAATTATAGTAAGATTGACATCATGCAAGGGAAGATTGCACATTAAGGGACAACTGTCACGCAAAATTTCAAAAAACTGCATTCATTATATATCCGACGGCCTGCTTTTGCAAAAATTGATTTCCGTGGCCGGCGGCGGCCGGGAGAATTTGACAGCCTTCAGAAATTTTTAAGCGTTGTTGCTAAATTGTAACAGCTTTTTTGTAAAAGCTGTGCTATAATGGCAGTGCATAGCTTGGAGGGCAGTGCCCTCCTAAATTCTCACAGGAGGAGAACGTACATGATGAAACGGAAGATAACGCTTCGCCGGCGCGTGCCTGCGCTGCTGTTGACGCTGGTCATGCTGCTGGCGATGACGCCGGCGGCTCAGGCAGTGGTTGTGGACAGGAATAGTGAGTGCCCCAAGAGCACAAATACGAGCAAAAGCCACGACTGGCGCAATGAGGAAGTGGTCAGCGAAGCAAACTGCCATGAGGGCGGGCTGCTGCGCTATACATGCTCCTATTGCAGCAATACCAGCTATGTTGAGACGAAGGTGGACCCCGACAACCATGACGCGGTCTGCACCGACAACGGTGACGGCACCCACTCCGGCGTGTGCGAGTACCACGGTAAGAACGGGGAGGAGATCGTCCGAGAGAAGCACAACTACGACAAGGACGGCATCTGCCGCCAGTGCCGGGCGCTCGAGTACAGCGCCATTAAGGTCACCGTCTCCAGCCCGGAGCTGCGCTTCGTCCCCCTGGACAGTACTGACTATAAGCTGGCCCTGGACGATGTCCACCTGACCCTCAACGGCAAGGATATCACCAACGACTATAACCTGACCTACAACTGGTTCTATCAGGGCCGCCAGGTCAGCAGCGACGAGGCCTACACCCTCCCCACCTCCATCACCGGCAAGGAGGGGTCCTATGTTTACACCTGCTTCGTCCAGGGCCTGCCCAAGGTCAGCCAGAGCGCCCAGCCCGTCCAGGGCTCCTGCATGGTTACCGTGCGGGTGGAGGACCTGATTGCAGCCCAGGCCACCGTGGGCCGGGACGAGAAGTTTTTGGAGCTGGGAGAGGCCGACAACTGGTCCTCCCTGTCCGTGGCGGAACAGATCTTCGATGCGGTGAGCCTGCGCTCTCGGTATACCCTGGACTATGTCTGCTTTGAGAGCACCGACTCCAAGCTGGGAGGCCTGGACACCAAGGGCCGCAGCGTCAAGTACTTCTACGACGCCACCGGCAGCCGGGAATCCCTGGAGGACGTCCGCTTCCGGCCCAGCGGGGAGGCCTCCGGCGCCTTCAGCGTCAACTTCTACGCCTATGATACCGCTGGCAAGGAGTTCCCCGGCGTGCTGACCGTCACCGTGCAGCAGCACGCGGGGAGTATGGACGTGATGCTGGTCACCGCCAAGGACGAGCCCGTGGCGCTGTCCACGGAGGCCTTCGAGGACTTCTGGGCGGAGTCCTACTCCAAGGGCGATCTGGACCGGATCAGTTTTTTGGAGATGCCCAACTCCGCCGAAGGCATCCTCTACACCGATTTCACCTCCCTGTCCAGCACCGGGGCCCGGGTCCGCTCCGGGGAGCTGTTCTATGTGGACCCCGGCCGGCGGGATACCGGCATTGACGAGGTGACCTTTGTCCCCGGCTCCCGGCAGACGGAGTACGTCATCATCCCCTTCACCGCGTACGGCACCAGCGACAGGGGCAACTCCGCCACCAGGGACGGCGAGCTGTACATATTCATCAGCCGGGACTCTGTGGCCCCCATTACCTGGACCGTCACCCCCGGCGCCTCCTGCAAGCTGGACGCCAGGGACTTCCTCGCGGTCTTCCAGGCAGCCACCGACAGCAAGAGCACGAGCTTTTACATCCAGCTGCTGGACCTGCCCGACAGCGGCACCCTCTACGCCAACTATAACGCCTCCACCAACCGGGGCACCCGGCTGACGGAGAGCAATGTCTCCGGCTGGTCCTTCTACTACAGCGGCCGGGGCGATCTCATCAGCGACATGGTCTACGTCCCCGGCACGGCGGCGTCCGATACCGTGCGCTACGTGGCCTGCGACAGCCAGGGGAAGATGCTGTACGTGGGGGAGCTCTGCTTCACCGCCTCCAGCCTGAAGGTGCCCTACAAGTGCACCTCCGCCGGCGTCAACTTCCGGGCGGCGGATTTTGAGACTCTGAACGGTACCGCCGCCAAGCTGTCCACCGTCTCCTTTACCCCGCCGCCCGCCGCCCAGGGGGCGCTGTACTACGGCCGCACCGCCCTCAGCGCCGGCACGGCCATCACCGGGGACAGCGTCTGGTTCAACGTCTCCTCCTCCAACACGGCGGTGAACGCCAACAGCATGAACGGCGTCTCCTTCGTTCCCAGGGCGGGGTACAGCGGCGAGGTGAGCATCCCCTTTTCCGCCTATGATGTGAGCGGCAGGAAGTTGGCCGGTACGGTGAAGATCACCGTCACCGCTACCTCCACCACCGACCCGGTCAATCCCACGAATCCCACGAATCCGACCAATCCCAGCACCCCCGCTCCGGATCCGGGCTTCAGCGACGTGCCCAAATCCAGCAGCACCTCCTGGTATTTTAACCAGCTGGCTACGCTGGTGGCCAGCGACGTTATCGGCGGCTACCCCGACGGCTCCTTCCAGCCCGGCCGGGCGGTGACCTACGGCGAGGCCCTGAAGATGATCATGCGGGCCGCCGGCTACGAGGAGCTGGCCCCCACCGGCAAGCACTGGGCCAGCGGCTACCTGTCCCGGGCGGTGTCGGACGGCCTGCTGGCCAGCAGCCAGGTGAACCTGGATATGGCCATCACCCGCTACACCGTGGCGGAGGTGGCGGCCAAGGCCCTGCGGGTCCAGGGCTACAACTTGCCCGTCTCCACCCGCACTGTCAGCCCCTTTTCCGACATGACCATGGAGGTCTCCTCCGCCCCCTACGTGCTGGCGCTGGTGGACGCGAAGATCGTACAGGGGACTACCCTGAGCAACGGCAACGTGGTCTATTACGGCGTCAACGCCTTCCGGCGCTCGGAGGTGGCGGTGGTGGTCTACAACATGATGGCCTACCGCTCCGCCGGCTGACACCATGTTTTCCAGGGCCCGCCCCACGGGGCGGGCCCTTTTTTCAACGCAAATACTGCAAATAAACCATCTATGGAGGTGCGCAATGCAATTGCATCAGATTCACCATGTGGCCGTCATCGGCAGCGACTATGAGGCGTCCCGGCATTTCTATGTGGACGTGCTGGGCTTCCGGGTGGTGCGGGAGAACTTCCGGGAGGAGAGAGGGGACTGGAAGATCGACCTGGCCTGCGGGGATGCGGAGATTGAGCTGTTCATCATCCCCGGCGCACCGCCCCGGCCCAGCTACCCGGAGGCCAGGGGTCTGCGGCATCTGGCCTTCCGGGTGGACGACGTGGAGGACGCGGTGGAGCGGCTGGCCGCCAGGGGTGTGGAGGCGGAGCCCGTGCGGATGGACCCCTACACCCAAAAGCGGATGACCTTCTTCCATGATCCGGACGGCCTGCCTCTGGAGCTGCACGAGTGATCCGGTTTCTTGCGGGAAAACGGATCTGAGCGGCGGAAAAGGATGAAAAAAGCGTCCCCCCGGACTGTACGCAGTCCGGGGGGACGTTCTGCCTGTCAGGAACGCAGGGGGGATCAATACATGCCGCCCATGTCCATGCCGCCGCCGGGGGCGGGAGGAGCGGGGGGCTCGGGCTTGTCGGCCACCAGAGACTCGGTGGTCAGCACCATGGCGGCCACGGAGGCGGCGTTCTCCAGAGCGGAGCGGGTCACCTTGGCGGGGTCCACGATGCCGGCGGCGATCATGTCCACGTACGCCTCCTTGTAGGCGTCGAAGCCGGTGCCCTTGGCGGCCTTCTTCACGTTCTCCAGGACCACGGAGCCGTCCAGGCCGGCGTTGGCGGCGATCTGACGGATGGGAGCCTCCAGAGCCTTGGCGATGATCCGGGCGCCGGTCTTCTCGTCGCCCTCCAGCTCCTCCACCAGCTTCTCCACGGCGGGGATGGCGTTGACGAACACGGTGCCGCCGCCGGAGACGATGCCCTCCTCAACAGCGGCCTTGGTGGCGTTGAGGGCATCCTCGATGCGCAGCTTCTTCTCCTTCATCTCGGTCTCGGTGGCGGCGCCCACCTTGATGACGGCCACGCCGCCGGCCATCTTGGCCAGGCGCTCCTGGAGCTTCTCCTTGTCGTAGTCGGAGGTGGTCACGCCGATCTGGCTGCGGATCTGGGCCACGCGGTCCTTGATGGCCTGGCTGTCGCCGGCGCCGTCCACGATGACGGTGTTCTCCTTGGTGACCTTCACCTGACGGGCACGGCCCAGCATGGAGAGGTCGGCGGTCTTCAGCTCATAGCCCAGCTCCTCGCTGATGACCTGGCCGCCGGTGAGGATGGCGATATCCTGGAGCATCTCCTTGCGGCGGTCGCCGAAGCCGGGGGCCTTGACGCACACCACGTTCAGGGTGCCCCGCAGACGGTTGACCAGCAGGGTGCTCAGGGCCTCGCCCTCCACGTCCTCGGCGATGATGACCATCTTCTTGCCGGACTGGACCATCTGCTCCAGCAGGGGCAGGATGTCGGCGATGACGGAGATCTTCTTGTCGGTGATGAGGATATAGGCGTCGTCAACAACGGCCTCCATCTTCTCCATGTCGGTGGCCATGTAGGGGGAGATGTAGCCCCGGTCGAACATCATGCCCTCCACGACCTCGCTGTAGGTCTCGCTGGTCTTGGACTCCTCAATGGTGATGACGCCGTCGGCGGAGACCTTCTCCATAGCCTCGGCGATGAGCTTGCCGATCATGGCGTCGCCGGAGGATACGGTGCCCACGCGGGCGATGTCGTCGGTGCCGTTGACCTTCTGGGAGTCGGCCTTGATGGAGCCCACGGCGGCCTCGACGGCCTTGGCCACGCCCTTCTTCATCACGATGGGGTTGGCCCCGGCGGCCAGGTTCTTCAGGCCCTCGCCCACGATGGCCTGGGCCAGCAGGGTGGCGGTGGTGGTGCCGTCGCCGGCCACGTCGTTGGTCTTGGTGGAGACCTCCTTCACCAGCTGGGCGCCCATGTTCTCAAAGGGGTCCTCCAGCTCGATCTCCTTGGCGATGGTCACGCCGTCGTTGGTGATGAGGGGAGCGCCGAACTTCTTGTCCAGCACCACGTTGCGGCCCTTGGGGCCCAGGGTGACCTTGACGGTGTCCGCCAGCTGGTTGACGCCAATTTCCAGAGCTTTGCGGGCCTCCTCGCCGCGCTTGATTAACTTAGACATATCGCAAAACCTCCAATAATTTTAATCAGTTTGTCCGCGCCTTACTCCACGATGGCGAGAATGTCGCCCTGGCGGACGATGGTGAACTCGTCGTCGCCGATCTTCACGGTGGAGCCAGAGTACTTATCGGTGATCACCTTGTCTCCGGGCTTCACGGACATAACGACCTCCTTGCCGTCCACCGTGCCGCCGGGGCCGACAGAGACGACTTCCGCCACAGAGGGCTTCTCCTTGGCGGTAGAGGTGAGGATGATGCCGCCTTTGGTGGTCTCCTCGGCCTCCATGGGCTTGAGGACGACGCGGTCGGCCAGGGGTGTGAGTTTCATAGTTTGGTTCCTCCTATATCAATATTTTTTGAAACAAATTTTGACACCGTTAGCACTCAAACTTCAGGAGTGCTAACGGTGCTTATCTTACATCATCTTCGCCCATAATGCAAGAGGGTTTTTAGAAAAAAACGGCTGTTTTACAAAAAGTTCACAAAGTTGGGAGGCCTGCGCCGTTTCCGGCCGCCAGAAAAGCGGGGATATGGACTTGAGAAGGTCCATATCCCCGCTTCATTTTATATAAGGTAGGAATTTCAGCCGGAATTCTGTTTGAAAATGTATACTTTCTCAAGCGGACATCTCGAACCGCTTACATCCCTTTTATCGGTCCCGGTTTTGGAAAATTAAGTGCTCTCTCACAACTTTTTCAAATTTGTTTTTTCTGCTTGAAAAGGTATACCTTTTCAAGCAGAAACCGCTTTTTCAAAAAGGAGGTGCTTCCCATGCTGGCCCTGACCGTCCGCGAGGGGGATTACGTCACCATCGGCGAGGACATTGTCGTCCAGGTCCTGAAAACCGGCGATGTGTTCCGAATTGCCATAGACGCCCCCCGTTCTATGAACATTCAGCGTGCAAAAGTACACGAGGCGGAGGCCGGCGTGCCGGTGTGCATCCAGAAGGTGCGCCGTCAGGCCCCTCCCAAGGGTCCCGATTTCAAACGGTCCGCGCAGACCGTCTGAAATAGCATGCGGGGACGTTTTCAAACGCCAGCTCCGGCCGGGTACGAGCGTTTGTAAAAGCCCCGCGCACAAATTCAAGCACCGGGCGAAAGGAATCGCCCGGAAAATATGAAAAGGAGATTCTTATCATGCGTATTCAGCACAATATCATGGCGATGAACGCCTACCGGAACTACAACAACAACACCTCCGCTCTGAGCAAGAACCTGGAGAAGCTGTCTTCCGGCTACAAGATCAACCGCGCCGGCGACGACGCCGCCGGTCTGGCCATTTCCGAGAAGATGCGCGCTCAGATCACCGGCCTGAACGCCGCCCAGAAGAACGTCAAGGACGGCATCTCCCTGGTGAAGACCGCTGAGGGCGCCATGCAGGAGATCCAGGACATGCTCAACCGCATGGACTACCTGGCCACCCAGTCCGCCAACGGCACCTACGACAACGAGGTCGACCGCGCCAACCTGCAGAAGGAGGTCACCTCCCTGAAGAGCGAAATCAACCGTATCGCTGATTCCGCCAACTTCAACGGTATCAAGCTGCTCGACGGCTCTCTGTCCGGTTCCGGCAGCTCCTCCGGCGTCTCCACGCTGAAGACCGACCTGGCGACCACCAAGATTGAGGCCACCGCCGGTAAGTACGTGGGTGCGGCCCTTGATGCCGCTCCTACTGCCGATGGTGATACCGCGAGCTTTACGCTGGCTCTGGACAACGGCAAATCCTACACTGTGGACCTGACCTTCAAGACGGATGGCACCAATGCCATGCTGGTTGACGCCGATGGCAACGAGTACAAGGCCACTGCCGCCGGCGCTACCAAGGCTGAGATCGGTGATGCCTTGGCTGCCGCGCTGAAGGAGAAGGTGGGCAAGGACTTCACCATCAGCAATAATGCTGGCGCTCTGACCTTTGAGGCCAAGACCAAGGGCACCACCGCCCCCCAGGTGACGGGCCTGTCTCAGTCCACTGTTACTGGCGGAACCGCTGCGGGCCCCAAGGCTCTGGCCATTACCGCTACCGCCGCCACTGATGCCAAGGTTGGTATCGAAGAGGACACGTTCACTGCGTATGACGGCACCAATGAGGAGGACGCTGTGTTCACCCTCAACGGCAAGAAGTTTGTGATTGCCGATACCGACGCTGTGGATGTGAGCAAGCTCAGCGACAAGGGCATTGTTGTCATCAGCGGCGAGCCCACTGACGGCAACTCTATTGCCCAGCAGCTCGCCCAGAAGACCGGTATGACGGTTAAATACAACGCTGGCACCTACGAGTTCTCCGCCGGTTCCGGTACCGCCAGCAGCGGCGGCCTGACCCTCCAGATCGGCGACACCGCTGATCCCTACAACCAGATGAGCGTCATCGTGGGTGATATGCACACCAAGGCTCTGGGCATCGACGGCCTGGACATCGGCGATCAGGACGGCGCTGCCGCCGCCATCGAGACCATCCGTGATGCCATCAACAACGTGTCCTCCGTCCGTGGTGACCTGGGCGCCATCCAGAACCGTCTGGAGCACACCCAGAACAACCTGTCCGTGATGGCCGAGAACATCCAGGACGCCGAGTCCACCATCCGCGACACCGACGTGGCCGAGGAGATGATGAGCTACGTCAAGAACAACATCCTGGTCCAGTCCGCCCAGGCCATGCTGGCCCAGGCCAACCAGGTGCCCCAGGGCGTTCTCCAGCTGCTGGGCTAACTCGTCGCAAAGTCCGCTTGGCTCCGTTTCCGCCTGACGGCGAAAACTGCGCCCGCGCTCCCTTGCTCCTCGTTTTCCGGCACAAACGCTTCGCTGGTTTGCGCCGGAAGGGGACGGG
>ERZ779626.1212-NODE-1212-length-11928-cov-4.944412_pt1 | contig 11928 bp, 18 predicted proteins | sample MGYA00514209_ERZ779626 | MGnify/ENA primary metagenome ERZ779626 (study PRJEB29562, sample SAMEA4376713) | mouse gut metagenome | isolation source: Cecum | study: EMG produced TPA metagenomics assembly of the A DSS colitis mouse model was used to assess the...
ATCCAGTATAGCAGACGGGGAAACAGAAAGCGAGGTTAAATTTATGAGCGAACAGCAGAAGCAGGATTCCCGTGATCTGGCAACCCTGTTGAAAGACCTTCCCAAAGAAGATCGTTTTCGGGTTCAGGGCGTGATCCTTGGGCTGAAGATGGCCCGTAAGGATTCCGGGCCTGATCGCAAGGAGGAACCAGCCCATGGCTGACCTTCAGATTTTCAATTACGGGGAAATCCCTGTGAGAACCGTGATGATAGACGGTGAACCCTGGTGGGTTCTGGCCGATGCGTGCCGGGTGCTGGATATCGAACGGGCAGACAGCGCCGCAAGGCGGCTTGACCATGATGAAAAGGGTACTCATTTGGTGAGTACCCCTGGCGGGAACCAAAACATGACCATTATCAACGAAAGCGGTCTTTACAAAGTGATCCTTCGTTCGGACAAGCCGGAAGCAAAAGCCTTTACCCGGTGGGTGACACATGAAGTCCTTCCAGCTATCCGCAAAACTGGAAGCTACGGCGTAACCATTACCGAAAAGGAGCCGTTCACCAACGAACAGCGGATTAAGGTGATGGACATTATTTCCCGGTGTACGCAATTCACCTTGCCCCACGTCCTGAAATACTGTGACCCGGAATGGCCCGTATGCGAACCTGAAAAGGTGAAGGAACTTTCCGTTTCCATCACAGTTCCGCCCAAGTCTGAATTTGGTGAATGGCTGACCGCCAATTTGTTCCAGCACAAAATGACCCAGACCCAGCTTGCGGAAATGGTTGGCTGTGCGAAATCTTCAATCAGTCAATATTGTAGCGGCAAGACGCAACCAAGTCCCACAATGCTCCAAAGTATCACGGCAATTTTCAACTAACCCCCCCAGGTTAGGGCGGGGTAAATCGGGGAGGTTCAAACCATGACAGAAGCAAGCGTGAAGCCGGTTATCGGTGAACTTTAAAGTTTATTTTCAACTTTCAACAAGGCCCTCTTTGAAGGCAAGCTGGAAAAGCCTGTGATCACTGTTTCCCCTGATAGCACCAAAGGCGCTTATGGGTGGTGTACCGGCTGGAAGGCGTGGCAGAACGGGGAGGAAAACGGCGGGTTCTATGAAATCAACCTGTGTGCCGAATATCTGAACCGGCCCTTTGAAGAAACCTGTGGAACGCTGATTCATGAAATGGTTCACCTGTGGAACCTTCAGGAAGGCGTTCAGGACACTTCCCGATCCGGCACCTATCACAACAAGAATTTCAAGGTTGCCGCTGAAGCCCACGGCCTAACCGTGGAGAAAACCGCCAAATATGGGTATAGCAAAAGTACCCTGACCCCGGAAACCTTGAACTTTGTTCAATCCCTTGGGAAGAACAGCTTTTCCCTTGTCCGTCCCAAGGTGGGCGGACTGAAGGGAGCCGGGGCCAAATCCAAGCAAAGTTCCCGGAAGTATGTGTGTCCCGGATGCGGGGCCATTATCCGGGCAACCAAAGAAGTTTATGTGATCTGTGGGGATTGTGAAATTCCCTTTGAATTGGAGTGAAACGCACAATGAAACCGGCAAGTTTGTTTTGGTTTTTTCTTAAACAAGTTGAAAAAGGCAACAGTGAATGGTTGCCCGGATGTTTAATCCAGATCAAGCGTTATAAGTTGCGGGAGGCTTTTGTTTCCATTATTCGTGATCAGATTCACGAAAAAGAAACGGAAATCGCAACTCTGAAACGGGCCTTGAATCACCTGGATGCCTATTCGTTGTGATGGGGGGGGGGCCCCAATGACAACGCCTACGACCCCCCCCCGGCCTGAATATTGGGTTCTGTCCCTTTCAGGCGGCAAGGATTCCACCGCCCTTGGGCTGGAATGGCTGACCCGGCACCAAGCCGATCCCTCTACATACCCCCTGGATGAAGTGATCTATTGTGATGTGGGCATGGAGTTCCCCCAAATGGTGGAGCATATCAACCGCCTTGAAGCAATCTTCACGGATGCCGGGATCAAGTTTACCCGTTTAAGTTCTGGAAAGTCCTTTGAATACTGGATGTTTGAATATCAACCCAAAAAGCGAAACCCTGAACTTCAGTATTTGAAAGGGAAAAGTTGGCCCACATCAAGGGTTCGGTGGTGTACCGGGGAACTAAAGCAAAAGGTTGTTTCCCGATATTTCAAAGACTTGCGGAACCGGAAAACAGTGATTCAGCTTGTGGCCCTTGCCGCTGATGAAGAATACCGACTTGAACGGAAAAACAACCAAGACCCTAATCACCGCCACCCCTGGAGTGAATGGGGCTGGAAGGAAGCGGATTGTCTGAAATATTGCTATGATCACGGTTTTGATTGGGGTGGATTGTATGAGTTATTCCGCCGTCCGTCCTGTTGGTGTTGTCCCCTTCAACCATTGGCAGAATTACGGATTCTGCGGAAAAACTTTCCTGATCTGTGGGAACGTCTGAAAGACATGGAACACCGGACATGGAACACGTTCAAGGAATTTTACACGGTGGATCAACTTGAAATCCGGTTCCAATTTGAGGAAGAACGGATTGCCCAGGGTAAACCGATCAATACCCGTGAATTTCATCGGGAATTAAAAAAGAGAATCAAGGAGTGTGAACAAGCGTGAAAACTTTTTCTGAACGGCTGAAGGCGGCAATGTCTGAAGTCAACCTGACCCAAAGCGCCCTTGCCGGGATGGTGGACGTTTCCAAAGCGTCCATGAGCGGCTATGTGTCCGGCAAGGTGAACCCCCCGGCAAAGATGAAGGAACAGATCGCCCTTGCCTTGGGCAAGCCCATCAATTTCTTCCAGGTGGAAGAAATTGATGAAGAAATCGCCGCCGATGGCGGCTACCGGCTGAAAGTGGATTTGGCGGCAAAGCTGATGGGGGTTAGCGAACGCACCGTGAAACACGCCCTTCAGAACGGTGATGTTCCGTGGGGCTATGCGATTCAGAACCCCAAAACCGGCACAAACACTTATTGGATCAGCCGGATCAGGTTCAGCATGGAAACCGGGATTCCCGTTCCCCTGAAGTAACAGTTGGGGGGGGAGAACATGAAACAGACTGGATTTGATGGCGGAAACCTACGGTTGCCAAAATCCTTCTATGAGCGCCCCTTGACCCCCAAGGAAGCCCAATTTGCCACTGACAATATCAATATTGTTTGGTGGTATTTAGACCAACAGGGCCTTGATAGGGCCGAATGGTTTGACGTGGTGATCTTCCGTTACCTGTTAAGCGTGAAACGGTGGTTAGCCCTGCCCGATCTGCAACAGGTGAAGTTCGTAACTGTGGCCTGTTCCGCTATGCGTTCCGCCATTGGGCATGAACGGGAAAAACAGGCCAAAGAACCCCAAACGGTGAGCCTTTATGATGTTATCCCCGGAACAGATGATTTACTGTTCATTGACACCATAGCGGCCCCGGAACCTATCTTTGCATAAGGAGTGAAACAACGTGGAAATCAAGTTCAATGTCCAAGCACCGCCCAAGAAGTCCTTCCAGGGTGGAGCGAAAAGCGAGGAAGTCAAAGCGATTGAAGATTTCCTGACCAGCGGCAACGCAAAAAATATGTGCTTTCAGTATGACATCCTGAAGGAAGCCAAATCCCGAATGTCCACCATTTCCAGCCACCGCCGTAAGTACAACGCCGCCCATGCCAAAGGCTATGACGCATACCGGGTGGAAGCCGCTATTTACATTGTTCGGGCGGCGGGAACGGGGAAAGGAAAATGAACCTTTTCCCCCACCAACAAAAAGCCCTTGACATGACCGCCGCCCATAACCGTTGCGCCTATTACCTTGATATGGGCCTTGGGAAAACCTTTGTTGGTTCTGAAAAGCTGATGGCCCTATCCGCCCGGATCAATTTAGTGGTATGTCAACATTCCAAGATTCAAGATTGGGTTGAACATTTTCAAGAGCATTACACCCGGAATTGTGTGTTCAACCTGACCGAACCCAAAACGTTCAAGTTCTTCATGGAACAGGCCGCTTGTGAGGTTCCCACGCTAATGATTGGCGTGATCAACTATGAACTGACTTTCAGGCGGAAGATTCTGAAATCCTTATCCGGTTTTACCCTGATGTTGGATGAAAGTTCCCTGATTCAGAACGAGAACGCCAAACGATCCAAGTTCATTCTTGGATTGAACCCCGCCAATGTGATCCTGTTATCCGGCACCCCCACGGGCGGCAAGTATGAAAAGCTATGGAGCCAATGCCGCCTGTTGGGGTGGAATATCTCAAAAGAACTGTTTTGGCGGCAATACGTTGAAACGGAATGGGTGGAAGATGATGGATTTTGGCGGCAACGGATCACCGGTTATAAGAACGTTGACCGGCTGAAAAAGAAGTTGGCTGACCATGGGGCCGTATTCATGACCACCGATGATGCCGGGGTGGAACTGCCCACCAAGAACATGATCCAGGTGAAAACCAAGCCTTCCCCGCTTTACTGGAAATTCCTGAAAAATGGCATTGCCACTCTGGACACTGTGAACCTTGGTGAATTTGAACTGGAAGCCGATTTTTGGGGTTCAAATGAACACTGTCAAAAGGAACTGATTGGGGATAGCACCTTAACCCGCCGCCTGTATTCCCGGCAACTTTGCGGCCTGTATAACCCGGCCCGGTATGAAGCCTTCAGGGACTTGGTGAACAGCACCGATGATCGGTTGATTGTGTTCTATAACTTCACGGAAGAACGGGAACGGTTACAACGGATTGTTCAAGCTATGAACCGGCCTGTGTCGATTCAGGCGGGGGACATTAAAGATTTATCCGCCTACAATTACAAGGCCAATTCCGTGACCTTTATTCAATATCAATCAGGGGCCATGGGCGGCAATTTCCAAAAGGCAAACAAGATCATTTATTTCAGTTTGCCGGAAGGTTGGGAACTGTGGGAGCAGTCCCAAAAGCGGATTCACCGAATAGGACAAGAACGACCCTGTTTCTATTATCTGTTGATGTGCCCCGGAACGGTGGAAGATGATATTCTGTCAACTTTGAATTTGCGGAAGGACTATAACGATGAACTGTTCCGAAAATATGAAACGGCGGCGGGCTAAAATCTGCCGTTGTATCGCCAAATATGCGGCCCTAACCCTGTTTGGGATTCTGCTATTCCGGGCAGGAGCCGCAAAAGCGTTGGCGGATCGTGGTTATCCTGCTATTGGCGGGGAAGTCTTTGCCCTGTTTATTCCGGTTTTCTATTGGGTTTTCTCCAAGGTGATCCGGGATTTTATAGAGGATGTGAAACATGAATGGAGGAAAATCAAGTGATCCAGTGTAAGAACAAATGCCCTTTGGACAAATTCAACGGCTGTTGTTTTGTCTGCCCTGACCGGGCCGATTGCCCGGAAGCCTGTGAATATGAACCGGCTGAATGCGGTGATTCCGCTTTCGATGAAGAAACCGGCCTTCAGACGTTCCAGAACACCCAGCTTGCCACGCTGAACAAGATCGCCGCTGTTGTCACCCAAAAGAAAGCGTTGGAGGATCAGGAAAAGACCCTGAAGGCGGCGCTGTTTGCGGCTATGGAAAAGTTTGGGATCAAGAAGTTTGAATCCAATGTTCTGAACCTGACCTATGTTGCCCCCACCGTGTCCCACGGCATTGATTCCGCCAAGCTGAAGAAGAAATACCCGGATGCGGCGGCGGATTGCGCCAAAGATACCCTCAAGGCCGGTTATGTCAAGATTACCTTGAAAGAAGGTGAATCGGCATGAAAAGGGTGATTGCTTTTGTGATGGCTGTTCTGCTGGCCTGTTCCCTGTCAGCCTGTACGGAAGCGGAACGGGTGAATCACAATATCAACCAATCGGCGGACAATTTCAATGTCACCCGCCGTTTGCAGGTGATTAACGCCCGGACAGATACCCCGTTGTTTGAGTTGATCGGCAACTTTTCCCTGTCTAACAATTCCGACAATGAACTTGTGATCACGGTGGAATTGGAAAATCACACCTATAAAAAGCACTATGTGTATCTGAATGAATACACCATGTATATCGTGGAAGATTTGAGCGGTTCCAACGTTTCCCCTTATCACTATGAAATCAATGTTCTTCCGCAACAGTTTCAAACCTTTGAACTGATATATGAACCGTGATGGGAGGGTGAATAGACATGACACGACAAGAGCGGGAAGCCGCTCCCGGTTCCAGCTTTGATGGCGGCTATCACCTGTACGCTAAGGAACAGCACCAAGAGCGGGTTGCCAAAAACGCTGATCGGATCGCTTATGCTATCCAGCAATTTCAGAACCACGGGATTGAATACCAGTTGAAGAACGAAACCACGGGCCATTTCCACTGTCGGCGGAAGTCTGATGATCAGTTGTTCCAGTTCTACGCCGGAACCGGCAAAATTCAGGGTTTTTCCAATGTGCGTGGTATTCATGCCCTGATCAAGATGTTGGAGGGGTGAGCCGTGATCATAAAATGGCACCCTTGCCCCGGCCACCCTAATTATCAAATCAACCGATTGGGCCAAATTCGTTCAGCAAGAACCGGGAAACTGCTGGCCCCGTATGACGATGGTTCCGGTTATTTGCGGGTGAAACTGGATGGGGTGAATTGCCGGTTACATATTCTTGTGGCGCTGGCCTTCATCCCGAACCCGGAAAATAAACCCGTGGTGAACCATAAGCGGGGCCGGAAGCATGATTGCAGGGCGTCCCAACTGGCATGGGCCACCATTTCCGCAAACCCCCACCCCGCATGGGCACACCGGGTGCTCCCGCGGGGGGGGGGTGAAAGTTCGTGGCAGGAGAAAAGAACTTTGAAAACCGCTTGAAAAGGTGGTTGGAAAGTGAAGGGGTTTATCCCTTGGGGGAGCCGGTGGACAAGATGCAAGCCCCGCCCTGTGGCTATTATGAAAAGCGTTGGGGTGGGGGCCGGTATCAAAAAAGCGGCTTGCCTGATATGCGGATCGTGATAAATGGGATTGCCCTGGAAGTGGAACTGAAGGCCACCGATGGCACCCCGTCCGAACTGCAAAAGCACAATATCCGCCAAATCAATCATTCCGGGGGGCTTGCGTTTGTTCTCTACCCGGAAGGGTTTGAAACCTTCAAAGAAATTGTGAAAGGGGTGAAAGCGTGGGCGTTAGATGTTCCCATAGCCGGGTTGATTGCTTCAATCGCTGTCCGTTCAAATACCGCTTGCGATATGTTGACCGGATAGGAACGATCCCCAACACTGACCCGGACAACGCCTTGATTTTGGGAACTGCCCTTCACACGGGCATTGAACAAGGTGTGGATCAGGCGTTGGAGTTCTACCAAAGCAGTTTCCCGGTGCTGACTGATGAACATATCAATGAAATGATCAAGTTGGAAGCCATGATTCCCAAGGCGGCGGCGCTGTTGCCCACCGGGGGCCGGTTTGAAGTTCCCATTGGCAACGCTGACTTTATCGGGTTCATTGATTATCTGGCCCCGGTGGAATATCGGCGGGGGGATGCAGACAGTTTGGCGCAAAAACCCATGTTGGTTGCGGAAACTTTTGATCTGTACGATTTCAAGTATTCCAATAATTCCAAAAGCTACATGACAAGCGGGCAACTCCACGAATACAAGTATTGGTTTGAGTTGACCCACCCCGGATGCCGGATCAGGAACCTTTATTTCCTGTTCGTTCCAAAAGTGAAAATCCGGCAAAAGGAAACGGAAAGCCTGATCCAGTTCCGTGACCGTTTGAATGATGCCCTTGCCGATGCCACCCCGTGGGTGGAGCCGGTACAATTCGACCCATTCAAGGTGGTTGATTTCCTGACCGATGCCAAACACATGATTGAAACCACCGATTTCCCCCGGAACCCAAATCACTTTTGTGGTTGGTGTGAATATGAAGAATATTGTCAGAAAGGATGGGATTATATGTTACTCCCTGAAAACAAGCGCAGAAGCCCGGACGCAACCAAGAAAAAGGTGATTTGGGTATATGGCGCACCCTTCAGCGGCAAGACCTTTTTTGCCAACGCCTTCCCCGATCCCCTGATGCTGAACACGGATGGCAACATCAAGTTTGTGGATGCGCCCTATATCCCGATCAGGGACACCGTAACGGTGGAAGGCCGGATCACCAAGCGCAAGCTGGCCTATGAGGTTTTCACGGAAACCGTGGATGAACTGGAAAAGAAACAGAACACCTTCAAAACCATTGTGGTTGACCTGTTGGAAGATGTGTATGAGGCTTGCCGGGTGTTTATCTGTGACCGGCAGGGCTGGAAGCATGAATCTGATGATTCTTTCCGGGCATGGGATATGGTTCGTTCCGAGTTCTTGAACACGCTGAAACGGTTGATGAACCTGGACTATGAAAACATTATCCTAATTTCCCATGAGGATCGCACCCGTGACCTGACCCGAAAGGGCGGGGACAAGATCAGTTCCATCAAGCCCAACCTTCAGGATAAAGTTGCCAACAAGGTTGCCGGTATGGTTGATCTTGTGGCCCGGATTGTGGCAGACGATAACGAACGTGTTTTGTCGTTCAAAACGTCTGAAGTCATTTTCGGCGGCGGGCGGCTGACCGTTCACAACAAGGAAATCCCGCTGGATTATGCGGCGTTCTGTGAAGTCTACGAGGAAGCCAACCAGCGGGCCACCAGCAAGCCCGCAGACGGCCCGGAAACCGCCACCAAGGCAAACACGCCGCCCACGCCTGAAACGGCTGACAGCGCCCCGCAGACGGGCCGCAGGAGCCGCCGCAATCCCAAGGCCGATGGTGCAAACAAAGCGGCGGGTGATCCTGATGAACCCCAGGCCCACACGGATGAAGATGCCCCGCCGTTCGATCCCGACCAGCTTCCCACTTGCCCGGATGCGGAACGCATTTTCAGACAGCATGAAGAAAACCCTGACATTCCCCTTTGCCCGTCCATTGATGCGGCGCACCGTTGCCATAAAGACGGCGGGCCGGAGAAGTGCCCCCTGTGGGATCGGCCCAAGCCGGAAGAAGAAACTCCCATGATGGATGTGAACACCACCAAGCCCACGGCCCAGGCCAACCCGGAGCCGGAAGCGGCCCCCTCTACCCCGACCCGGCGCACCCGGAAAAAGCGGGGGGAAAGCTGATGAAAATTGATCCTTGCCCTTGCGTGGTGAGCCTGAACGATGGTTCCAACCATACCTTGTTCCAATTCCGGGATTTCCTGGAATTGGTGGATCAGAAAATGGGCATGGATGCGGCAAAGTGGTTGGAAAGCCATGTGAACCGCCTGGAAGAAGCCGCTGACTATACCACGGCAAAAATTGACACCGATTTGACCGGCTATGAAGCAAGTCTGGATTCCAATAGAACGGCCTTCATGGACATTCAGAGCGAAACCGCCGCCATTATGGAGGTTTTGCAAGGCAAGCGGATTGAACGGAAAAAGATTACCCACGCCGTCCGGGAAATCGGACGTATCATAGAAAATCAAATTTAGGAGTGATTGTCATGAACGATCCCATTCAGCGGATCAAAGAGGAAATGGACAAGCGGGGCCTGTTGCGGAAATTCGCCGTGTGCGTCAACGGGAACCCCCCCCCCGGCTGATCTGAACCCGGAAGCTGTGAAGGCACTTCACAAAGGGCTTGCTACAACGGCCCTGATGCAGTACGTCGCCCGCCATGAAGATTTTGCGGACATGATGGCGGAAGCGGCTATGAATCACCTGTTGGATGATCTCTTGACGGATTATTTATTTACCCCTGATCCCAGCTTTACCCCTACCCCGGAAGAAGCGGCTAAGATTCGCAAAGCGAAGAATACCGCCGCCCTGTTGAACCTGTGGCGCCCGGTTTTGGGCCTGTAAATTACAAAAATTGGAGGTTACTTATTATGGCTATCGACTTTGACAAGATCAACCGTTCTGTTGACCTGGAGGGTTTGCGGAAGGACGTGGAGAACGCTTCCGCCAATGGCACCGGGGACTTCCCCACCGTTCCGGCTGGCAAGTATGAAGTGGCCCTGGTGTCCCTGGAAATCAAGGGCACCAAGAAGGATAACCGGCCCATGTTGGCGGCTTCCTTCAAGATTCTGTCCGGCGAGTACAAGAACCAGCGTTTGTTCATGAACCGGGTGATCTACGGCACCAAAAATGACGGCAACATGATCAAATCCGCTGTGGGCTGGCTGAACAGCCTGGAAAGCGGCGTGGATGTGGCGTTCCAGGATTACAAGCAGTTTGCCGATTTGGTTATGGAAGTGGCGGAAGCCATTGACGGCAAGATCGAATATGCCGTGGACTATGACGATGGAAAGTTCAATTCCGTTTCCATTGCGGAAGTCTTTGACGTTGAAAATTAACTTTCAAAAAGGCCGGGGGTGTGGGCGCAAGCCCCCCCCCGGTTGGGCCTTTGGTGAAGCCTTCCCGTGGCGGGCCTGTTTTTACTGATTCACCGAAAACATAACAGAAAGCGGGTGAAATGATGGTTTTTTATGATTTTGAGGTTTTCAAGTATGATTGGCTTGTGGTTCTGATTGATATTTACGCCAAAAAGGAAACCGTGATTATCAACGATCCCGCCGAATTACTCCACTTCTATGAAGCCCATAAAGGCGATATATGGGTTGGGTACAATAGCAGGAACTATGACCAATACATCTTGAAAGCTATCCTTTGCGGGTTCAACCCCAAGAAAGTGAATGATTGGATCATTCTTCAGGATAAGCCCGGTTATAGGTTTTCAAGTATGTTCCGGGATTTTCCGGTGATCAATTATGATGTGATGCCCAACCCGCCAATCAGCCTGAAAGCCCTGGAAGCGTTCATGGGCCATTCCATCAAGGAAACGTCCGTTCCCTTTGACATTGACCGGCCTTTGACGAAAGCAGAGTTGGCGGAAACGATCAGTTATTGCCGCCATGATGTGGAAGAAACGATTGAAGTGTGGTTAAGGCGGAAAGAAGATGAATTTGATGCCCAAATGTCCCTTGTGAAAGCGTTCAACCTTCCCATTGGTGACATTGGACGCACCAAAGCCCAGCTTGCCGCCAAAATTCTTGGAGCCGTTCAACAGGATCACAATGATGAATTTGAAATTGAGATTCCAAAAACCTTGCGGATTGAACGCTATACCCAAGTATTGAACTTTTACAAGAACCCATTAAACAGGGACTATTCCAAAACCCTTTCTTTGGACGTGGCAGGGGTTCCCCATGTTTTCGCATGGGGCGGGCTACATGGAGCCATTCCCAAGTATTCCGGGGAAGGGTGGTATATCAATGTTGACGTTGCGAGTTATTACCCCTCTTTGATGCTGGAATATGGGTGGATCAGCCGCAACGTGAAAGACCCGGCCCGGTATGCTGAAATCTACCATAAGCGGTTAGAACTGAAGGCCCTAAAAGACCCCAAACAGCAACCCTATAAAATCGTTCTCAATTCCACCTATGGAGCCATGAAAGACCGCCATAACGCCCTTTATGATCCCCGGCAAGCAAATAATGTGTGTGTCGGCGGGCAGTTACTTCTTTTGGATTTGATTGAACGGTTGGAAGATCACTGTGACATTATCCAGAGCAACACGGATGGCATTTTAATTAAATTGCGCCGGTATGAAGATTTTGACCTGATAGATGATATTTGTTGGGAGTGGGAAGAACGTACCGGGATGCGCCTGGAATTTGACGAGTTTCAGAAGGTTTTCCAAAAGGACGTGAACAATTATTTGATCGTTCCCGCTGGCCCTCTTTATGACGAAAAGGGGAAGCCCCGCTGGAAATGCAAGGGGGCCTATGTCAAGAAACTGTCTGATCTGGACTATGACCTTCCCATTGTCAACCGGGGGATTATCAATTATTTCCTTCATGGAACCTTGCCTGAAGAAACGGTTGGAGCCTGTACCACCTTGCGCGATTTTCAAAAAGTGGTGAAAGTGTCCAGTAAATACCGCTATGCCCTGTATTCTCCCATAATTACGATGGAAAAGATCAGGGATGAAAAAGGCCGGTTA
>ERZ779626.1213-NODE-1213-length-11926-cov-5.575015_pt1 | contig 11926 bp, 10 predicted proteins | sample MGYA00514209_ERZ779626 | MGnify/ENA primary metagenome ERZ779626 (study PRJEB29562, sample SAMEA4376713) | mouse gut metagenome | isolation source: Cecum | study: EMG produced TPA metagenomics assembly of the A DSS colitis mouse model was used to assess the...
AAATTGTTATGGATGATGAAAAATGCCATTAAGAACGGCATAATGCGGTAAGAATGGCATAATGCGGTAAGAATGGCATAATGCAGTAGAGATGGCACACTGCAAAGAGGAACGGCATATGGCTACATGGAATTCCAGAGGGCTGCGGGGTTCTACTCTTGAGGACATGATCAATAGGACTAACGAAAAGTATTCCGATTCCGGACTTGCTCTCATACAGAAGGTACCTACTCCCATCACGCCGATCAAGATAGACAAAGAGCATAGGCAGATCACGCTGGCATATTTTGATCAGAAGAGCACAGTTGACTATATAGGTGTCGTACAGGGTCTTCCGGTCTGCTTCGATGCCAAGGAATGCGCATCCGATACTTTTGCACTCCAGAACATCCATCAGCATCAGGTGACCTTCATGGAGAAATTTGAAAAGCAGGGCGGCATCGCGTTTTTCCTCATATACTATACCCACAAGGACATCCTATATTATCTGCCGCTGGAGATGCTGCTTTTTTTCTGGAACCGTGCCAATGAGGGGGGGAGGAAGAGCTTTCGGTTCGATGAGCTGAACCCCGACTACATACTGCCGCAGAAACATGGGATCTTGGTACCGTATCTGGACGCGCTGCAGAGGGATCTGGAAGACAGAGGATAAAAAATTTAGAATTTATTTAAGAAATTTTTAGTACTTTAAAGAAAAATTTAGAAAGCTGTTGAAAACAGTGTAATATTGTGATAGGATGTAAGTGGCAAGTAATATTTTTTCTGGTTGGTGAAAGTATTGAAAAAATGGAAAGAGGCAGTCATGCTTCTGGTCGGACTGGGGATCGTCATTCTGTTCACTCATGTCAGCGGGATCGGTTGTCCGATCAAGTGGCTTACCGGCATCAGCTGCGCGGGATGCGGAATGACCAGAGCCATATTTTATGCGCTCCAACTGCAGTTTGACAAAGCGTTCTATTATCATCCGCTATTCTGGATGATGCCCTTTTTGGTCTTGCTCTACCTTTTTTGGGGAAAGCTTGCCGCAAGGGTTCAGAAAATCATAGCATGGACAGCAATCGTCTGCTTTGCGGTCGTATATTTTCTGCGGCTGTTCAGCCCCGGTCAGGACGTGGTGGTGGCTGATCTCGAAGCGGGACTGCTGGGAAGGCTATGGAAAAGCTTTATGTAAGAAAGAGGAGGAAAAAAATGATTGTCAAAGAAGATCGATCAATCGTTATGTACATCTTGTTGTCGCTTGTGACTTGCGGCATCTACAGCTACTGGTTTTTGTATACTATGGCTCAGGACGCAAATGTGGTGTGTGCGGGCGACGGAAAGAGCACGCCGGGTCTTGTCCAGTTCATCCTGCTGTCCTTCGTGACCTGCGGCATCTACGGATGGTTCTGGTACTATAGTCTGGCAAACAGGCTTGCGGAGAATGCTCCCAGATACGGTATGACCTTTACCGAAAACGGAACCACCGTACTTATGTGGCTGATCGTAGGCGCTCTGCTGTGCGGAATCGGTCCCTTCATCGCCATGAATATCCTGATCACCAATATGAATAGGCTGGCTCATGCATATAATGTATATGCAAGCAATCCCAACAATCAGCATGCCTAATCCGCTTCGCTTCAGCTTTGCCAATCATGAAATTGACTTAAGAGTCATATACGAGTCATAAGAAACAGATCTTGCTGACCTTGTCTTGCCGAAACCAGAAAAGAAGCTGCCCCAATAGGGCAGCTTCTTTTTTGGGCGGCAAATGTCTCTGAGTGAGCCCGAATGTCCATGAATAAACGCAATAACGAAAGAAAGCCACCGGATATCCGATGGCTTTCTCTAGGCACTACTCTATATAACACTTTACCAAATATCAAAAGAAAAGTCTAGCATTTTTTTTATTTTTTTGTATACTATTTTTATTCGCTGATTTTATTCTGTTACAGCATCATAGAAGTTGCCAAAAGAATTGCCAAAAGGAGGGACATGCAATGGCTCAGAAAAAGAAGGAGATATCCAACACGTCCAGACAGGCGGAGGAAGCATTTTTAGAGTATGCTCTTTCCATCATCAGAGACAATCTGGGATTTTACGGTACAGAGGTCTCCAAGATGAGAAGAGAGATTGACGAAATGCTGGAGCGTTTTCATGACGACAATCCCGAGCTTATTATCCAGCTGGAAAATAAAATCACTCTTCATGACCATATGAAGAGGGCTCTGGAGCGGAATGAGAAGGCTCTGGGCAAGCCTTATTTCGGCAGGATCGTGTACTGGGACGAGTCCCTGAACAAAGAGGAATCCCTTTACATCGGCAAGGGGGGCATTGCCAGCGACGCCACGCATCAGGTAGTGGTGGACTGGCGGGCTCCGGTAGCCAACACCTATTATGAAAACGGACTGGGCCGCTGCAGCTACATTGCGCCGGGGGGAATTGAGATGCGGATCGACCTGAAGCTGAAGCGGACCTATGAGATAGAGAAGCAGCGGCTTTTGGACTATTTTGACAGTGAGTTCATTGCAAATGATGAGCTGCTGACAAAGTACCTTGCAAAGAACAAGCAGGCGGTTCTAGGGGAAATTGTGGCTACCATCCAGAAGGAGCAGAACGAAATTATCCGGAAGTCGCCTTATCACAATATCATCGTTCAAGGCGTTGCAGGATCGGGCAAGACCACCGTGGCAATGCATAGGATTTCCTTCATCTTGTACAATTATCAGGAACGGTTCAAGCCAGAGGACTTCTACATTGTGGGAAGCAACCGGATTCTGCTGAACTATATCACGGGAGTGCTGCCTGATCTGGATGTGTACGGCATTCGTCAGATGACGATGGAGCAGCTTTTCGTGCGTCTGCTGTATGAGGACTGGGACGAAAAGCGCTACAGCATCCGCAAAGGCGCTCAGGGCGATAACAAAGGAAGCATCAAGGGCAGCCTTGGCTGGTTCGAGGATCTGAGGGCTTACTGTGACAAGCTGGAATGGGACGGCATACTGCGGGAATCCATCTATTTGAATCCAAGACAGTTCGTGGAGGGACTGCGGGACGGAAAAAGCGGAGTCTATGACGAGACAGAGGGAAAGAAGACGGATCCGAAAGATCTTGTTCTCCTTGTGGATGGGGAGGCAGTGGAACGCTATATCACACAGAACCCGAAGGTATCCATGCAGAGCAAAATCAATATGCTCAACGACCGTCTCATAGGCAAGATCAAGGAGGAGTTTCTCGGAAAGGGAGTGAAATATACCCAAGTGGAGCGAAAGGCCATTCTGAGGGCATATAGGGGCAGGTATGGAGCAAAGATCTGGAAGGGGCCTTCCATCTACGAGCTTTACCGGGATTTCCTCAGAGGACAGGCGGCAAAGGGCATGGAGACGGAGGTGCCGGAGAAGGAATTCGACGTCTATGATCTGGCGGCTCTGGCCTACCTGTACAAGCGGGTGAAGGAGACAGAGGTAATCAGCGAGGCGCACCATATCGTGATCGATGAGGCTCAGGACTTCGGTATGATGGCTTATTCCGCGCTTCATTTCTGCATCCGAGGCTGCACCTATACCGTGATGGGAGACGTTTCCCAGAACATTCATTTCGGATTCGGGCTCAACGACTGGGAGGAACTGCGGGCGCTTCTGCTGTCGGACGAAATGGACAGTTTCGGGATATTGAAGAAAAGCTACCGGAACACCGTGGAAATATCGGATTTCGCCACAAAGATCCTTCATCATGGAAAATTTTCCAGCTACCCCATAGAACCCATCATCCGGCACGGAGTTCCCGTGGAGGTGAGGAAGGCGGAAAAAGGAGCGGAACTTTTTCAGGAGGCTGCAGAAATCTGTAGGAAATGGCGGGAAAAGGGCTATGACACCATTGCCGTGGTGTGCAGAAGCCGCGGGGATGCAGACCGGGCGGCGGCAGGGCTTGGAGAATATATAGACGTTATAGAGAGCGATCTGGAGAAAGCGGTATTCGGCACCGGGATCATGGTGCTTCCGGTGGAATACACCAAAGGTCTGGAATTTGACACAGTGCTGATACTGGATCCTGACAGAGAAGATTATCCTGTGGATGACGGCCATGCCAAGCTGCTTTACGTGGCGGCCACCAGAGCGCTGCACGAGCTCTGCATACTGTACAAGGGAGATCTGACAGGTTTGATTGCGGATCCGATTCCCGAAAAGGCTCCGTCCAAGGAAAGTCCCCGGTTATCCTTGGAGGAGGGAAAGGATTTGCAGAAAAAACCGGAGGGCATCAAAAGCGCCCCGCCCCGGACACAGGGACAGGCTGCTTTTGCTCCAAAGCCTAAGGCCAGTGCGCGCCCTGCAGCGCCGGTACAACAGGCTGCCGCACGCAAGAGCGCCATTGTGTATATGCCAGAGGACATGCAAAAGTCCTCAGGAGTCCCTTACACAAGTAAGGGCGAGCATTCCCGGAAATCGGCGCCGGCCGTGGAAAGACCTTCTGCAATTCCTTGTTTCGGAGACATGCCTGCTACGGAGAAGTTGCGCCCCGTAGGACATGCAAAGACAGATCTCTCTATCCGTTGGATATCCAAACAGCCGGACGGCCTCTATCTTCAGAGCCGAAACGGCACCCTTCGGATCAGTCCCATAGGAAGCGCCATTCTGCGTATCAGTTTCTGCAAAAGCGGACAGCCCCAGAGTGCCGCGCCCTACGGCATTGCCGTCAGCCGCACGGAGAAGTTCTGGATGTACAAGGACAGCGGAGGCATGGTGGAGCTGACCACCGACGAGCTGATCGTTCAGGCGGACAAATCCACAGGAAGACTCCGTTATATGACCAGAGACAAGAAGCCTCTTCTGGCGGAGCGAAATAAGGACTGCCGTCTTCTGGAAAACGGCCCCGGCGGACTGCTCCGGACATGGCTTTTTCTGGAGTGGGCAAAGGAGGAGCGGCTATATGGATTCGGCCCGGCGGCTTCCGGGAAACCGGTCTCTGACAAAGCCCCTGCCGGACTTGAGGGCATCAGCCTGCGTGGCAGCGCGAAATATCTTTCGGACGGAAAGCGTCAGGAGCCGCCTTTCTTGCTGTCCGACAAGGGATACGGAATCGTCCTTGCCACAGAGCATGCCGCGTTCTGCTGCGATATCCCTGCCTACGGATCCTATCTGTATGCGGATTACGAAAAACAGCAGGACTTCTACTTCATAGCCGGAAAGCGGCAGGATACCATCTTGAATGCATACGAGTATCTGTGCGGCAGGAGATAGAAGAGCAGGAGATAAAGTCATTTGCCCGACATGGTTTCCACCCATTCTTCGATTTTTTCCTCATAGTCGGCCGAAATCATCTCGTATATTTTTTCCGTGGTGATTCCGGCCACATCCAAGCCGTTTTTATCCATGATTATGACCGCGGCCAGCAGAAGCGCCGCCACCAGAAAGCGCAGTCGCAAAAAAGCGAAGGGGCTGTTTCCTGACAAGGGCATATCCCCATATGTATCTTTGTAGGGGGCGTCTTCATAGGGGTCAGGATATTCGGCCCGGCCATCCGGAATATACCCCGATCTTCCATAGAGCAGCCTTTCTCTGTTGGACAGATCGTATCGGTCCTCATGATATCTGGACCGTACCTGACGAATCAGCTGAAGCTTTTGTTCCATGCTTACTTCACTCACTCAGGATCACCTCAAAATATTGGAGAAGCTTACTATAAAATTATGGCATTCCGTCCTATATTATGATAAAATGAGGATAAATCTGTACCATGACGGCAGGAGGGAGAGGCGCGATGGACGGTGACGGGAAGCGGCTGGCAGAAAGAGTGCTGGCCAATATAGCAGAGGTCATTGTAGGCAAAGAAAAGACGGCAAGGCTGTTGCTGACGGCTCTGCTGGCAGATGGCCATGTGCTGCTGGAGGATGTACCCGGAACAGGCAAGACCAAGCTGGCAAAGACGCTTGCAAGAAGCATCGGCGGCGAGTTTGCCAGAATCCAGTTCACGCCGGATCTGCTTCCCAGCGATATCACGGGGCTGAATGTGTACGACAGACAGAAAGACATCTTCGTGCTGCGGAAAGGGCCGGTGTTCACGAATATTCTGCTGGCGGATGAGATCAACCGCGCGACTCCCAGAACTCAGGCAGGGCTTCTGGAATGCATGGAAGAGCGTCAGGTAACTATAGACGGGGAAACTTATATATCCGGAGATCCCTTTTTCGTTATTGCCACCCAGAATCCCGTGGAGACAACGGGCACTTTTCCTCTGCCGGAGGCCCAGATGGACCGTTTCATGATGCGTCTGTCCATGGGGCTGCCGCCCAGAGAGCAGGAGCTGACCATTTTGGAGAAGTACATGGAGGGAGAACCTCTGGCAGGGCTCCAAAGCGTCCTGACGCTGGAGGAGCTGGCAAAAGCCAAGGAGGAGGCGTCCAGAGTCTTCGTACACAAATGTATACAAGAGTACATGGTGGATCTGGTGGAGGCCACCAGAAACGAGGAACAAGTACTCTTAGGAGTCAGTCCCCGGGGAAGCCTTGCGCTGCTTCGCTGTGCAAAGACCTATGCCTATCTGGAGGGGCGCGGCTATGTAGTGCCGGACGACGTGAAGACGCTGGCGATCCCCGTTCTGGCTCATCGCATTGTGTCAGGGTACGGTGCAGGGAGCGCAGGGAGCGCTGAAAAGCTGATAGAGAGAATCGTCTCCGTTACCCCTATTCCCACTGAGGACTTCAAAAGATGATAGAATTGCTTGGAGTGGGTCTCATAGGTTTTTTTCTGCTTGTGGTGCAGAAGCTCATTTATGATAGGCTCTGGATGAGACGCCTGACCGTCAGCGTCAGTTTTGATACGGATCATATCTTTGAGGGGGAAGAGAGCGAACTGAAGGAAGTCATCGAAAACAAGAAACGGCTGCCTCTTGTTCTGCTGAAGGTAAAATTCAGGACGGACAGGAATCTCTTGTTCAAGAACCACAGCGGATCCCGCACGACGGACCAATATTATAGAAACGACATGTTCCGCGTAGGCGGAGGGGAGAGAGTGACGCGAAGGCTGAAGTTCAGCGGAGGCAGGAGAGGGTATTATACCATAGACGAAATCAGTTTGGTGTCCACAGATTTGTTTTTCCTCAGCCAGATGCTGGCGGACAAGCCCGTAAGGACACAGCTGTATGTCTATCCACGCCCTTATGACAGCAGCAGGTTCCGTCAGGCATTGGTTCGGATGAACGGAGAGATGCTCTCCAGACGCCGCCTATTGGAGGATCCCTTTGAATATAGAGGCATCAGAGAGTATCAGCCATATGACGATATGAGAAGCATAAACTGGAAGGCTACGGCCAAGTCCGGGAATTTCATGGTAAATCAGCGAAACTACTCCACTCTGCGCAATGTCAGGATTTTCTTTAACATTCAGGATGACAATGTGCTGAAAAAAGAAGAGAGTGTGGAAATGTCGCTTAGAATCGTGGCGTCCTTATGTGTATTTTTTCTGAAACAGGGAATTCAGGTTGCCTGCTATGGAAACGGAGTCGACATTCTTACCCACGAGCCTGTTTCCATTGATTCCAAGATGGGGCAGCAGCAAATGGATGCAATCTATAAGGCATTGGCCAGAATCGATACCGCGCAGCAGGTTCCAAGCTTTGGGGATACATTCGGAGAGAGGATTTTCGGAGACTTCCGGGACGCCTTCACTTGCTTCGTGGCGCCTAATCAATACGAAGATTTCGTGGATATTTTGACGAGATACAAAGAGACCGGCAGGCCGTTTTTTTGGTTCTATCCCGTGGAGGGAAAAAAGAATCCCAAACTTCCGCCGCTTCTTGCGGAAAACATAGAGGTGATATACTCGGATGTCTCTTAAAAAATTTCAGCTGATCTGTGAAGTGCTGACAGAACAAATGAACCATTGGATGCTCTTTCCCATAGCCCTGACCATAATGGAGATGACCAGAGGACAGACCGGGATGGAGAAGCCGGATATGCTGCTCTGGGCTCTTTGCAGCCTGTTCCCGCTTCTGTTTTTTGTTCTCCGGACACATCAGGGCGGGAAGCGGCGTATCCGATTTTTATTGCTGTCTATTGCAGCGGCGGCAGCATATACCTTTGTGCTTGTCCTGATGCCCCGACCCCTTATCGGCCGAGGAATCTGTGCCTTCTGCGGGGCAGGGTACTTATTGCATTCTTTGATTCTGAAGCTGAAGAAGGATGTGCTGTATACAGCCGTCATACAGCTTCCGGTAGCTGTTGTCTTGTCTCTGGTATCTACCTTTATGCGGCATACCAATCAGTGGAACCATTACTATACCTTTTCTTTGATTGCCGTTACCGCTATGTTTTTCATAGTATTCTATATGCGTCAATATCTGGACTATATTTCCCTTAACATGAGCAGCGCGGGCCACCTGCCCATAGGGGAAATATTTCGTTCCGGAACGGGGCTGGCGGCGGCATATACTTTATTGGGCGTCATGATCCTGATAATCAGCGTTCAGCATGAATGGCTGGCGAAGCTCCTGAAGCCGGTAGCCGATTTTCTGGTGCAGCTGCTGCGCTTTCTGCTCTCAAAGATATTGCCTAAAAAGGTGGCTGTGAAAGAGGATATGCCCCTATGGGAAAAGGAGCCCGTAGGAATCCAAAGTCCACAGCTGCCGGAGCCCAATGAAGCTTTCTGGCTCTGGAAGGTTCTGGAGGTCATGTTCACTCTGGCTTTGCTGGTAGGGATGGTCTATGTTGCGGTAAGGCTGCTCCTTAAACTGCTGGCGCTGCTGCAGGAATATCTGAACCGCCGTATGATAAGGCCGGGCACCGAAGATCCGGCGGTGTCGGAGGTCAGGGAGAAATGTGATATCAGGAGTATAGATGGAAGGCGGCAGCGCAGAGCGCTGTCGGAGGCTCTCACGAACAGGGAACGGGTTCGCAGGTTATATAAGCGGAAGATTTTGAGCTGCGGAGCAAAGCTCATAGGGAAGGATGGAGAGAGCAGGAGCCGTCTCGGGCTGTCCACTGCCAGAGAGTGGGAAGAACGGCTGCAGGCCGCAGGAATGGCAGGCATTTATGAACGGGCCCGCTATTCCCGGAGCGAAGTAACCGCAGACGATGTAAAGAGGATGAGGGCTGTCTGCAGCGAGAGGAAACCGGAGCAGGGAACGGTTGATGTAAAGCTGAAGAAGGAGCCGTTGATGTAAAGCAGCAGTTTGAAGAAAAGCCGAAAGACAGCAAATAAGCTGTATGGGTCAAAAGGTAAGGAGTTAATATATGTGGGAGAAGCTTGCTCTTTCAGAAGATATTCTGATGAAGGTCGAAAAGCCGGAGCGCTATATCGGCCATGAGGTGAACAGTGTGGTAAAGGACAAGAGGAACGTAAGGGTTCGCTTTGCCATGTGTTTTCCGGACGTCTACGAAATCGGCATGTCCCATCTGGGCATTCAGATTCTGTACGATATGTTCAATTCCATGGAGGATGTGTGGTGCGAGCGGGTCTATTCTCCCTGGGTAGATCTGGACGCGCTGATGCGGGAACATAGTATCCCGCTGTTTGCGCTGGAGTCTCAGGATCCCGTCAAGGAGTTCGACTTTTTGGGCATTACCATCCAATATGAAATGTGCTACACCAATATTCTGCGAGTACTGGACTTATCACAGATTCCCCTGAATGCTGCAGATAGGGGAGAGGATTGCCCCATTGTCATTGGGGGAGGCCCCTGCACCTACAATCCCGAGCCTCTGGCAGACTTTTTTGATATTTTCTATATCGGGGAGGGGGAGACTAGATATAGGGAACTCATCACCCTTTATGAAGAATGTCAGGATAACGGCGTGGGGCGCATAGAGTTTCTCCGCCGGGCGGCAAAGCTGCCGGGGCTGTATGTCCCTCGTTTTTATGATGCGCGGTATAAAGAGGACGGCACCATCGAGAGCTTCTTTGCCTTGGAGGAAGGGATTCCGGCAACCATATGCAAGGAGATTGCCTCGGATGTAACGGACACTTATTACCCTATGAAGCCCATTGTGCCTTTCATTAAAGTGACTCAGGACCGGGTGGTGCTGGAAATCCAGCGTGGCTGCATCCGTGGCTGCAGATTCTGTCAGGCCGGCCAGATCTACCGTCCCGTGAGGGAGCGGGATGTGGACACGCTGAAAAGGTACGCCATGGAGATGCTGAAGAACACCGGACATGAAGAAATATCCCTAAGTTCCTTGAGTTCCAGCGATTATTCCAAATTGCCGGAGCTGATCGACTTTTTAATAGAAGAGTGCAGCAGACAGCATGTGAATATTTCTCTGCCTTCCCTGCGCATTGACGCATTTTCTTTGGATGTCATGAGCAAGGTGCAGGATGTGAAGAAATCCAGCCTGACCTTCGCCCCGGAGGCAGGAAGCCAGAGGCTGCGGGACGTGATCAATAAAGGACTCACTGAGGAGGCCATCCTAAGAGGAGCCGCCCTTGCCTTTCAGGGGGGCTGGACCAGAGTGAAGCTCTATTTCATGCTGGGACTTCCCACGGAGACGGATGAGGATATCCGGGGAATCGCGGAGCTTTCCAACAAGATAGCAGCCACCTACTTTGAAACGGTGCCAAAGGACAAGCGGGGCGGCAATCGGGTGCAGATCGTGTCCAGCACTTCCTTTTTCGTGCCCAAGCCCTTTACGCCTTTTCAATGGACGGCTCAGTGTACCAAGGAAGAGTTCCTGAACAAGGCCTATCAGACCCGCACCTTTATCTGTGAGCAGCTCAACCAGAAGAGCATCAAGTATAACTGGCATGAAGCTGACGCCAGCGTTATAGAGGGCGTGCTGGCCAGAGGAGACAGGCGGCTGTGTCAGGTCATTCGCAGAGTCTATGAAAAAGGAGGCTTCTTCGAGGCTTGGGGAGAGTATTATGACAATGAGAGATGGCTGGAGGCCATGGAGGAATGCGGGCTTTCGGTAGATTTCTATACCCATAGGGAACGCTCTCTGGAGGAAATTCTTCCATGGGATTTCATCGACTGCGGCGTAACGAAGGATTTTCTGAAGCGGGAGTGGCAGAAGGCGCAGAGGGGAGAAGTGTCGGAGAACTGCAGTCAGAAGTGTCAGGGCTGCGGAGCGGCTGCATTCGGCTGTGGAATCTGCGTGGAGCCTAGAGAATAGCACAGAGAGTTTATGAACTAGAATTTATGAAATCATAATTTGTCTTTTTCGGCATATTGTGATATACTTTAGGAAAATACCGGTAAATCACATCGGAATCCATGCGTTATGAGATAAGGAGGTATCTATGAAAGAAACAGCGTTGGTTATCATGGCAGCCGGGATCGGCAGCCGCTTCGGAGGAGGCATCAAGCAGCTTGAACCCGTAGGCCCGGGGGGAGAGATTATCATGGACTATTCCATCTATGATGCCCTGCAGGCAGGATTCGATAAAGTGGTATTCATAATCCGCAGGGATCTGGAAGCAGACTTTAAAGAAATCATCGGAAATAGAATCGAGAAAGTGGCAAAGGTAGAGTACGCTTTTCAGGAAATCGAGAGTCTTCCGGAGGGCTTCGAGGTGCCTGCAGACAGAAAAAAACCTTGGGGAACCGGACAAGCGGTTTTGAGCGCCAAAGGACTGATAGATGGGCCTTTCATGGTCATCAATGCGGATGACTATTACGGTAAGGAAGGCTTTCGCAAAATCCATGATTATATGGTCAACGAGATGCAGGAGGGGTGAGCGCAGTATGATCTCTGCATGGGCGGCTTCATGCTGGAAAACACTCTCAGCGAAAACGGAGGCGTGAGCAGAGGAGTTTGTCAGGTGGACGAGAAGGGAAATCTGCAGGCAGTGAGGGAGACCTATGACATCCGTCTTGTGGACGGGAAGCTTACAGCGGCGGATGTTGCGGGAAATCCTGTTGCGGTAGAATCAGGGTGCCATGCATCCATGAATATGTGGGGGCTTCCGGCTTCCTTCATGAAGGTTCTGGAGGAGGAATTTCCGGTGTTTCTGTCGGGGCT
>ERZ779626.1222-NODE-1222-length-11769-cov-5.561550_pt1 | contig 11769 bp, 13 predicted proteins | sample MGYA00514209_ERZ779626 | MGnify/ENA primary metagenome ERZ779626 (study PRJEB29562, sample SAMEA4376713) | mouse gut metagenome | isolation source: Cecum | study: EMG produced TPA metagenomics assembly of the A DSS colitis mouse model was used to assess the...
CCGATGGTCTGCTTTTTCATCTCGGCGACCTGGTTTTTCATTTTCTCGTTCATGGTGCTGACCTCCGTTTTTTGTGTGTCCGGCGGGGTGTTTTCCCTTTCGGTAGTGACATATTCGCTCTAAAACGGAGATATAGCAAGTTAATTCGATTCGTAAAGTACGCAAGGATTCCGGGCCGTAATTGTGTAGTTTATGACTCGGTCTGCACCAGCGGTGCCAGGTTTTCACTCTCGCCGGTCAGGATGTCCAGCATGAACCTGGCCCCGGTGCGGAACCCGTCGATATAGCGTTCCTGCACCGTGATCGTGTTGGAGGTCGATTGGGCGGATACCAGCCGCTCCAGCGCGGCGAGGCATTCGCCGTCCAGGTGTTCCCGGAGGAAGGACTCGGCATCGGCCATTTCCCGCACCGCCTTTTGCAACTCAGAGGTCTGCTTGATGACGGTCACGTCCGGGGTGATGTTGCCGAGGTAGAACTCACCGATGATGCTCCGCATTTCACTCGACCACCTTTCTGCACTCGTCCTCGCCGTAAACCACATGAAGTCCGCTGCCGTTGTCCCAACGAACCATGACCGAGCCGGTATCATCCACACCAATCACAGTGCCGCAGGTGCCGATGGGCGGGGCCTGGGGATCGTCCATGCGGAGCAGCTCCACCCGGCATCCCACCGGGTACTCCTGGCGGATGCGCTCCACCGTTTCCCTACGCGGAAACCGCATGGTCTGCCGCCTCCTTTCCGCTGCCGGACTTGAACGCGCTATTGCCGGAGAGGTTGCGGAGCAGGATCTTCCGCTCGTCCTTGAACTCGGCCCCGATGAAGCCCAGCCGGAGGAGGAAGCACCGGAAGGCGTACTTGTCGTTGTCAGTGACCTTTTCCTTGGCGGTGATGCGTTTCTGGTTCCGGGCCATGTCGCAGAGGGCGGCGATCAGGTGGGTGTAGGTCTTGGCCTCATCAGCGTCGAGGTCGCGGCCCTCGAACCAGGGGAAGGAAACCGTGTCGGGGCCGACCTCCACCGGGAGGGCCTCCACACCCAGGGCCTTGCGGATGAGCCGCCCCTTGGCGGTGAGGAGGCTGGTGAGGTTGGCCAGCGCCTCGGAGGGCAGGCTGGCGGCGGGGAGAGTGACTGTCATGCCGTAACCGTGGGGCTGGGCGGCGTCATCCTCGGCGGGAGCGGCCTCCGGCTCGGTGCTGGCCTGGGCCTCGTCCGGCTGGGCGGCATCCCCGCCGCTGGTGGCCTCCAGCTCGGCGGTGTCGGCCTTGGCGATGGCGTCCTCGGTGTGGAACCCCTGGCCCTCCAGCTCCGCCATCAGCGCGTCAATGTCGCTGTTGTAGCCCCGGTCCTCGAAGCTGACCGCGCCGTCCTTGCTGACGGTGAGGTAGCCGATCTGGTAGGCGAAGGTCGGCGCACCCAGGTACTTTTTCTCCGTACCCATGAAGCCGGAAATGTAGTCGGCGAGGCGCTTGCGCTGGTTGCCGGTCACGTTGTAGTTGATCGTCATGGTGGAAACCCCCTTGTTTTTTGGTAGTCACATATTCGCTCTACCCGGCGGATATAGCAAGTTGTTTCTCGCCCTGACCTCGACAAATTACTGGCCCTCAAATTGTGTAGACCACACAATCCCCGCCAGCACAAAAAACACATTGGGCAAAGCGACTCCGTTCCCCCACATTTTATACTCAGCGGCATCCGAGTGAGGGTGTTGCAGCCACTTGACAATTTGGTTCCGGCTCTTGGCCTTGGTGGAGCCGCCCACCACCCGGCGGTGCGTTTCCCAGACCTCCGTCCAGAAAGCGATATCCTCCTCGGTAGGCTCCGGTGTGTCAAGACCAGCACACCAAAAATCCGGGAACCCTTGTAACCTGGCGCATTCGGTGGGGGTAAGCCTTCTCACGCTGTAGCCGCTGTTGACAAAGGTGGGGTCCTTGAAATCCCTCGCATTCAGCGTGGGGGCCTTTTCCCGTTCGATCTGCGTATAGGTGCAGGGCGTCATGGCGTAGGTCGGCCCCTCCACCACGGCGATGCCGCCCTGGTTGCAGGAGGGGTTGCCGCCGCTCTGGTCAATCGTCCGGGATGAGTCTGCCTCGTAGATGCCGCTGTGGGGATTATCCGAGAGCATCCCGGCGCTGTAGGCCGCGCCGATGCTGTAGCATTTCGGCACGAACAGAGTCTGGTCGTTGTTGCAGGAGAGGGTGGCGGACACATCCTCCTGGATGAGCGGTCCCTTTCCGCCGCCCTCACAGCCGGAGCGGATTTTCAGCGTCTTGGGCGTGTCGGCCTCCACCACGAAGGGCTGGTTGTTGCCCCCGGTGCCGTAGGTGGAGCTGACCGTGGGGGCCGTGTCCAGCGGCCCGGTGTATCTGGTGTCCTGGCTATGGTTCTCATAAACGGCGGCGCTCGGTTCCACGATGCAGGGCGGATGCCCGTCCATTTGGGCGCGGAGCGTCCCGGACACACCGAAGGAAATATCCATGCAGCTCCCGCCCTGGTCGTTCAGACAGACGCCGCCTGCCGCTCCAAGGCCAGCCGCAGAATTTCTGGCAGTTCTTTGCCACGCGCGGAAGCCCTCCGCAGAATACCCCGACAAGCCTTCGGACTCAAATAATACTTGTCCGGCACATCGGCCTGCAAGATCGCCGACAAGGTAGACGCGGCGTCTCCGCTGGGGGACTCCCCAATGTTGTGCGTCGAAAGTGCGGTACGCAACGTTCCATCGCTCTCCCATGTAAATGTCGGCGTAGGGCCAGCGGTCTTTCTCAGGCATAGGCACCTCGGCCCCCGGCTCGATGATGCCGATGACCGCTTCGAGGACCGCTTTGAAGTCGAGGCCCCGGTTTGAGCTGAAGGCCCCGACAACATTCTCCCAGCATATCCACCGTGGGTATCTTCCATTGGTCGCACACCTCATTTCCTTGACGATTCGGATGGCCTGGTAAAACAGTGAGGACTGAGCGCCATCCAGCCCAGCCCTTTTCCCGGCTATGCTCATGTCGGTACACGGGGAGCCAAAGGTGATGATGTCCACCGGCTCGATCTTCCCGCCATCCATCCGGGAAATGTCACCGTAATGTTTCATGGTGGGGAACCGCATGGTGGTCACCCGGATGGGGAACGGTTCGATCTCCGAGGCCCAGACTGGGGTGACGCCAGCCAGCAGCCCGCCCAAGGGAAATCCCCCGGAGCCGTCAAACAGGCTACCGAGGGTGAGTGTGTTTTTCTGCTTCATGTGGCCATCCTCAGAACAGCGGGATTTCCTCACCCACCAGCTCATCGTAGGTGTAAGTGGAGCCGTTGCGCAGCACCGATACCCCATCAGAGGAGCCGACCTGCTCGATGTACCGCTTGACGATAACATCCATGAACTTCTCGTCCAGCTCCACCCCATAGCAGATGCGCCCGGTTTCCTGGCAGGCGATCAGCGTGGAGCCGGAGCCAAGGAAGGGGTCGAGGACGATGCAGTTGGTCATGGTGGAGTTTTTGATGGGGTAGGCCATCAGAGCAATGGGTTTCATGGTGGGATGGTCCTTGCTGGACTTGGGCCTGTCGTATTCCCAGATGGTTGTCTGTTTGCGATCTGAATGCCATTGGTGAGACCCGCCCTTTTTCCAGCCGAACAGACACGGCTCGTGCTGCCATTGGTAAGGGGAGCGGCCCAGAACCAGGGCGTTCTTCTTCCAGATACAGCAGCCGGAAAGGTAGAACCCGGCATCTGCGAAGGCTCGCCGGAAGGTCAGCCCTTGGGTGTCGGCGTGGAACACATAGATGGAGGCATCCTTCTCCATGTTCTGCTCCATGTTCACGAAGGCACAGAACAGGAAGTTGTAGAAGTCGGCATCCGGCATATTGTCGTTTTTGATCTTGCCAGCCGTTTCCTCCACATTCACGTTGTAGGGCGGGTCCGTCAAAACGAGGTTAGCCCGTTTGCCCCCCATGAGCAGCTTGAAGGTCTCTGGGAGGGTGGAGTCACCGCAGAGAACGCGGTGACGGCCCAGCGTCCAGATGTCCCCGGCCTGGGAGAACGCCGGATTCTTCAGCTCCTCCTCCACATCGAAGTTGTCCTCCTCGATGTCCTTGTTGTGGAGCTTGGAGAAAAGCTGGTCGATCTCCGGGGCCTCGAAGCCGGTGAGGTCGAGGTTAAACTGTGCGTCCTGCAAATCCACCAGCAGGTCGGCGAGGAGCTGCTCGTTCCACTCGCCGGAGATTTTGTTGAGGGCGATGTTCAGTGCCTTCACCTTGGCCTCGTCCTCGATGTGGAGGACAACACACTGCGCTTCGGTATAGCCGAGGTCCTTCAAAACGGTCAGCCGCTGGTGGCCCCCGATGACCGTCATGTCGTAGTTGACGATGATCGGCTCCACATAGCCGAACTCCTGGATGGAGTTTTTGATCTTCTGATACTCCTTATCGCTGGGCTTGAGCGCCTTCCGGGGGTTGTAGGCCGCGGGGCGCAGTTGACCGAGCGGGAGCGTTTGCCATTGCATTTCACTCATGCCGAATCCTCCTGACGCAGCCGGGGAGAAACATACGGCTCCCGACCTTCCTCCGCTCTCCAGAAGCGGTCGTGGATGTAGCACTCATGGCTGCAATATTTTCTGGTCTGGTTTCCGTAGGACTGGAAGGGCTGTCCGCAGTAGGCGCAGGTGCCGTGGTAGGTGGCCTCGGCACTGTGTGCGCTCTGCTCCGGGTGAGCCGCCCACCAGTGCCGTCTGCATTGATCTGAGCAGAACCGCCGCCGCCTTCCGGTGCGCGGCTGCTCCAGCGGCCTGCCGCAACCAGCGCAGGCGAGGCCCTTCTCGATCTGCTCCTTCATGTTCATGGTGAACACAGCAGCCAGCCCATCCAGGCCGTGGCTCTTGCAGTAGTTGCGCACGATGTCGCGGGAAAGCCCGGTAGCAGAGGCGATGGCCTTGTAGCCCGCGCCCCGCATCCGCAGCCCGCGAATCTGACTCTCCTGATATTCCGTCATGGCTGTGGCATCCTTTCTTGGCGCAAGAAAAATGCCGCCGGGGAGAGGTAAAACTTCATCCCAAGCGGCAGTAGCGGTGAACTTTTTCGCAAAACGGCGGTCAGCTCATTTTGCGAAAACCTATGGTGCGGAGGGGTTTGGCCCACTCCGGCCCCAGCTCCGGGGGTGTCCCCCCTGGCGAATTTTGCGAAAAAACACAAAAGAGGGCGCCCCGGTCAGCAGGGGGAGGGCCGTAGAGATTTTGACCGCCCCTGGGGGCCGCGGCTCAGTACCGAAACTCCTGGTAGCGATCTTCTGTCATGGTCTTTTGGTCGTGGCATCGCTTGCACAGCGGCTGCCAGTTGTCAGTGTCCCAGAACAGTTCGGGGTCACCGCGGTGGGGAATGATGTGGTCGACCACAGTGGCCTTGACCAGTCGGCCCTTCGCTTGGCACCGAGCGCACAAGGGGTGCGCATGGAGGAAAGCTGTGCGGGCCTTCTGCCAGCGGCGACCGTATCCCTTCTCGGTGGTGGTCTTGGTGTCGTGCGCGTGGAGCGGTCGATGCTCCTCGCAGTACGCCTCACCGTAGGGGACCAGCCGACCGCAGCCGGGGTGCTTGCACGGGGTGTTGGGTCGGCGCGGCATGGTCAGCCACCGCCGCCCGTGTTCTGACGTTTCATAAACACACGCTCCTTTCCTATGTACGGACACGGGGAAAGGATGTAAGCCGCGTCCGGCAAAGGAAAAGGACCCAGGAGGCGGTCGCCTCCGGGTCCCTACAGTCTTTGCGATTTTAATCATAGCACATGGAAAATGAAAAGTCAGTATGCACTTAGTATGCGGTCACACCTCTGGAGGGAAGCGGCGGAGCCAGTTCTCCTCATTGTAGCTATCAATGCTATCGAGCAGTTTGGCCAGATAGGGCTTCGCCTCCTCCTCAACGGGGTACCAGACCATCGATTGCCCAAAACCATACGCTCGTGTATAACGTGCCGAAGGAATCGACCACTTGGCCCGGTTGCGCTCACCTTCCGGGAGAAGCACGCAGTCCGAGGCTTTTGCCCGAATATTAAAACACCGCTCCTCTTCCGTACCATCTTCATACTCAACAATAAAGCCTTGCAGGTCACGCCAGACCGTAGCGTGTTTGTACCAGCCAACGACAGTGATATCTTTCTGCTGCCGGGTGGCGCACCAGACCACAAGGACATCCTCCGCAAAAGGCTCGTCCTTCAAAGCGGCGCAGCCCTCGATGTTTTCGATATGGAACGTGTTCCTCCGGCCCTTGTTAGATTTCGGCTCCACAAAGCCCAGGCATTCTTCTTCTGACTCGCCTTCCATGAGCCAGGGAAGGAAATTGAACTCTTCGTGCCCATATCCATGCTCTTGGACGTATTTGCCTCCATTCAGAGGCACATCGGCAGCACAGCGGCCCTTGTAATACTTCATGCAGGAAATTTTACAAAATAACATCCTCATTATGGCATACCTCACTTTCTGTCATTTGACTTTGATCGCCAAGGACACATCCCCGTTGTAGGCAATGACAAGCTGTAGCGTTTTAATGTGCTGGTCGTAGAACCGCTTTCGCTCAGAGGGCGACATTGTGATGCGGGTGGAGCGGAGGGCATCGTCCAGCATGGCATTGACATTCAACTTCACAGCTTGGGCCATGTAGGTGCGCATTTCCCGGAACAAGGCGTTCATTTTCAATTCCTCGGAATCGCCGGAGTAGAAATCGTCCAAGTAGCAGTAGAAGATTCCAGAGTCTACCAGAGCCGCCTTCATATCAGGGCCGCACTTCTCATGCTCGATCATGACCAGGAACCTGGCCCTCGGCAGCGAGGAGATAAGCCCCCAATAGTCCGAATCGCTGGAAACGATGATGAAGGAGTCTACCTTGTTCTCGTAATGCTCCTGACAAGCCCTCGCCGTCAGCCGGATATCCACCAGCGACTTGTTTTGCTTGATCCGCTCGATGGTAATGTGTTCAACTGGAATGCTGGTGAACTTCTCCAAGATGCTCCATGCCGATGCGGTGTGGACATCATCAAAGAGAATGATGGTTCGGATTTTCTCCAAATACTCGCTTTTCAGCCGCCGAAGCGTGGCACTCAGCTTGTACGGGTCAGAGTTTTCGCAATCAACCACCACGACCACCTGCTCGCTATCGTCTATGTAGTCATAGATATTGCCTTTGACGTAGCTCCCGGCATCCGAGACCTTGCTGTACTCGGTAAATTCATCATCATGCCACTGGTAGAGGAGGGTGACGAACTTTTTGTCATTATACAGAATGTTCCCTTCGTCATGCGGGTGCCAGTTGATGTACATCTGGTAGGGGTAGAAGGAAAGGCTTTCATAGTACACAACAGCGGCGTCCTTGGTATCCTTCTCACTCAGGCCGTTCGGCATGATGAAAAGCTCTCGCACATATTGCCAATCCAGCCAAAGCGGGAACAGGTGTTTGCAATTATTGATGCGGTCTGAAATGATGCGGTTGATCTCCACGATATGACCAGAGAGCATCGTGCTTGACTTTTTTATGAAATTGATGCCGTCAGCCATCAATTCGTTTATGGCGGAGGCTGACACATATTCCGGCAGAGAAATGATCGATTTTAAATCCGTCCGCATTTTGTCGTTTATTTTTTTGAAGTTTCTCTCGATGTCAGTTCGGACGATACATAAATTTCTAATAATTCTGGCGTTTTTGTCCTGCGCCAGCCTCTGATAAACAGCCAACTGCGGCGATTCGTGTTCATTCTCAAATATCCGAAATGGTACGCCAATAAGGAATGCGACTTTTGACACGATCTCGTATGTGCTGTCTTTGTATTGGATTTTTTCTGTAGGTGGGTACGTCTGTTCAAATACTGCTGTTTCCATGATGATGCCTCCTGTCTTATTTGCCAAAGCCCATAGCAGACCGGCTTTTGCCGGAACGAGTATACCATAGGCTTGGCCTTGTCAGCAAGTTAATAAACTTTGTCCACAGCCCCGATCTGGATTTGAAGGGCCTCAGTGACCCTTGCCATGATGCCGTGGTCCTTGATGTGTCCCCGCCGCTCCACCAGCATATTTTTGTCCATTGAGGTCACCTGCTCTGCCAAGGCCACGCTGGGCTGGGTGAGGCCATGCCACTTGGAGCAAGGGATCAGCACATGGGTGGGCAGCGACCGCTTTTTCCGAATCTGGCCGGTCAGCGGCACCACAGTCACCACCGGGGAGTGGGCGTTCGCTGCGTCGTTGCTCACCACCAAAACCGGGCGCACACCACACTGCAAGGAGCTGCTGGTGTCGCATCCGCAGTTTACAAAGAAAATATCCCCTCGTTTACACATTTCCTGCCGCCTCCTATCGCAGTATGTACTCCGCCATCTCCTTATCGTGGATGGCGTAGAGCGTGTCCAGTTCACAAATGGCCTTTTTCCGATATTTCCCGATGGTGGCGCGGCACACATGGTGCTTTGACTCCACAGCGTCCCAGGTGAGCCGCTCCACAGTCAAATCCCACATCATCGGAGCCAGCTCCGGCGATATGGCCCGGAGAGCCGAATGGAAAAAGTCGATCTCCTCCTCCAAGGCCAGCAGCTTAACGGTTAAGTGGTCGACCCAATCCCGGTTGATGCGGCGGACCCGGTCACGGTAGCTCTCGCTGATGGTAGCGGTCTTATCAGAGATGTTGCTGGTCTGCACCCGCTCCCCCTGCGGGGAGGAGAAGTTCATCGAGTCGATGATCTCCTCCTCGGTGACCCCTTGGAAATTGGCAAGCTGGTGCCGGAGGCAGTCCCGCTCCATAACCATTCCGGGGTAGTCTTTGATTATCCTTTCCACTCGTTCACTCATGTGACACCTCCGATCCGGGCCTTCACCGCTGCGATCAGAGCGGTCTGGCTCATGTCCTTTTTCTCCAGCGCATTCATGATGTCCTCGTCATGGGTCCCCGCCGCCACGATGTGCTGGATGACCACAGTGTGTTTCTGTCCCTGCCGCCAGAGTCGAGCGTTCAACTGCTGATAGAGCTCCAGCGACCAGGTGAGGCCAAACCATACGATGGTGGAACCGCCGTCCTGGAGGTTGAGGCCGTGTCCGGCAGAGGCGGGATGGATGAGGGCGACAGGGATTTTACCCTCATTCCAATCGGCGATGTCCTTCGGGGTGTCGATGGTGCGGACTTCGAACCGCTGGCGGATGCGCTCTAAGTCGTGCTTGTACCAATATGCCACCAGGAGCGGCTTGCCGTTTGCCGCCTCGATGATGTCCTCCAAGGCATCCAGCTTTCGGTCGTGGATATGGTGGACTTTTCGGTTCTCGCCATAGACCGCGCCGTTCGCCATCTGCACCAGCTTGCCGGAGAGGGCGGCAGCGTTCACGGCATCCAGGTCGCCGTCCTTCAGATGGAGGACCATGTCCCGCTCGAACCCCTCATACAGCTTCTGTTCCTTGGCATTCATCTGAACCTCGACCCTGCTGGCGACCAGCTCCGGCATATCCAAGTAGTCGGCGGCTTTCATAGAGATGCAGATGTCGGAGATCAACTCGTAGATCTTCTCCTCCGCGCCCTCCTTGGGCTTGTAGCTGTAGATGACCTCCCGATTGCGCTTGTCCGGCAGGAAGAACCGCTCCCGGTATCCACCTACGAACCGGCCCAGCCGCTGGCCCATGTCCAAAAGGTACATCTGGGGCCACAGGTCGAGGAGGCCGTTGGGCTGCGGGGTCCCGGTCAGGCCGATGACCCGGCTGATACGGGGCCGCACCCTTTTCAAAGCCCGGAACCGCTGCGCCTTGCTGCTCTTGAAGGAGGACAGCTCATCAATGACCAGCGTGTCGAAATCCCAGCGGTAGTTGTCAACCAGCCATGTGACATTCTCCCGGTTGATGATGTAAATCTTCGCCCTGCGCTGGAGGGCGGCGCGGCGGTCCTTCTCGCTGCCCAGCACCAGCGACCAGGTGAGGCCGTCCAGATGCTCCCACTTTTTCAGCTCGGTGGGCCAGGTGTTCTCCGCCACTCGCTTGGGGGCCACCACCAGCACCTTGCCCACATCGAAGCTGTCCAGGAGCAGAGACCAGAGGGCGGTCAGCGTGATGACGCTCTTGCCCAGGCCCATATCGAGGATCAGGCCGCAGGCCGGATGCTCCAGCACGAAGTTCGTGGCGAAGGTCTGATAATCATAAGGCTTGTACTTCATCCATAATCTCTCCAATCTGCTCTTTGCTGTCCAGGACGTACACCCGGAAGCCCAGAGCGGTAAGCTGCTCGATGCGTCTGCGCTGGAGGGGCCGGGGCTTTTCCCCAGGAGCCTTGACCTCCACGAAGGCCAATTTACCACCAGGGAACAGCAGGAGGCGGTCGGGCACCCCATCCAAACCGGGTGACACGAATTTGGGTGCCAGCCCCCCACGCTTAACTGCCTCGGTGACGAGCCTTCGCTCTATGGCACTTTCCCTCACTGTTTCCGGCCTCCTGTTCCAAAATGCGTTTTTTGGCCTCAAAACCCCTATACGCGCATATAGGCGTGTTTTGGCCTATTCTTTTATATTTACCAATACCCAATAGGGAAAAGGTAGAAGCACAGAAACAGAAAGCACCATGCCTCTTGCGAACACAGGGTTTCTCCCTGTTTCTGCGTTTGTTACTACCGTCAAGCTAATTTCACTAAAAACGCTTTTTATTCCCGCACGAACGTTTTCTGAGGCCCGTACAGGGGGAACCGGGTCTTGCTGTACTTGTTCGCAGTGGAGACCGTCCAGCCACCCAGCTTGCGGAGGATGCCCTCGATCTCGTAGGAGTCCGTCCGCTTGATGTTCTCGCGCTCCTTGCCGAAGCACTCGCACAAAATCTCCATACAGCAGAGCCGCTCCCGGCGCACAGTGCCGGTGGCGGCAGAGCCGGAGAACTCACCTCCGCCCAGGTAGCTCCTGCGCTGGTAGAGGTCCATGCTGGCCCAATTCTCCGGGAGAAGGCATTCCAGATACTGCTCCACCAGCCCCTCGCGGTCATCGGTTTCCATGGCATCCTGCTGGGCTTGGTAAGCCTCCTCCGCCACATCGCCCTTGAGGTACAGCTCCTCCCCGGCACGGTACCGCTCCAGAGCCTCGGCCCACACCTGGTCGACCTCCGCCAGCTCCCACGGATGCTTGGCCCCAAGGCCAGTGACATTGACGGGCCAGAACCGCCGGTTGCCGGTCACATCCCGGAGGAAGCCCCGGTCGGCGTTGCTGGAGCCAACGATGATATTGGTGCGCGGATGGCTCTCCACCACGGTGCCGTATGCCTGCCGGAACTTATCATCCGACCGGCTGAGAAAGGACTTGACCGTTTCCACATCCACCTTCTTGATGCCGTTCATCTCGGCGATCTCCAGAATCCAGTAGCCCTGGAGCTTCTCAGCTGCGGTCTTGTCCCGCATATCAGCGATGGAGAGGGAGTCGGAGAACCACTCCCGGCCCAGCAGGGCGTAGAAGGTGGACTTGCCCATTCCCTGGGGGCCGTTGAGGACGAGCATGGAGTCGAACTTGATCCCCGGCTCATAAATCCTCGCTACCGCCGCACACAGAGTTTTCCTGGTCACCGCCCGGACGTAGGCCGTGTCCTCGGCACCCATGTACTCTACCAGCAGGGTGTCCAGCCGCTCGGTCCCGTCCCAGGTCAGGCAGTTCAGATATTCCTTTACCGGGTGGTAGAGCCGCTCGGCGGACACCACCGCCAGCAGAGCGTCCTTGAACTTAGAGGGCGACCACACGCCATAGACCCGCTCGAAGTACAACTTGGCGATGGCGAGGTCGGCATCATTCCATCCGGGACGCAGGAAGAAGGC